>Ga0105046_10000359_pt1 | contig 61885 bp, 65 predicted proteins | sample MAT03_FD_78385 | JGI IMG/M metagenome (GOLD analysis project Ga0105046, IMG submission 78385) | Freshwater microbial communities from Lake Fryxell liftoff mats and glacier meltwater in Antarctica - MAT-03 (megahit assembly) | ecosystem: Environmental > Aquatic > Freshwater > Ice > Liftoff...
ACCGCGCCGGCGTTCCGGAAGTGATGAGTGAACCAGGCGAGCGGCCCGCGTGAGCGGGCTGTTCCCGATCGCGTCAGTGGCGATCGGGAACAGCCCGCTCACGCGGGCCGCTCGCCTGGTTCATTTCCAATCAGGCCGGCGCCCCGACGCCCGAGTCGTCGAGCACCTGGCGGATGACCCGCCGCAGCAGCTGTCCCATCGTCATGCCGCGCTGCCGCGCGGCGGCCTCCAGCTCGACCGCCTGCCACTTGGGCAATAGCAGCGGGAGCTCCACCACCTCCTGATCCTGGCGCGTCATGCCGGCTTCGAGGAGCGGATGCACGGGGTCACCTGTCCTGGGTGTCATGGGGCGGGCCTGGTAAGTTCGACCGGGACGAACCGGTCGCCTCCGAGCAGCTGCGTTCCGGGTGTGGTGGAGGCCACCGAAGCGGCAGTGATCGTTACTGTTGTAGGAAAGCAACGCCGGTGCCGGACCGGGAATGTCCATGCCCGGGAGGCGCAAGTCGCCTTCAAGATGCGGGTTAAAAACCCAAATGAGACTTTGATTTGAACGACCGTCCGCCCGCGTGCTGGGCAGCTTTGCCCGAGATGCGGCACAATTTGTGGGCGAACCCGGCCCCGCTCATACCGCACCCGGTCGATCCGTATCCCTGCCCTGTCCCGGGGCGTTGCCCTCCCTATTACGCATAAGTCTGCAACATATTTGCTGGCAACATGTTGCAGCAGGTGACTGGCGGGTTTTCTGGGGTTGATCGGGCCTGGAAACCCCTTGATTTGCAAAGGGTTTCCACACCGGTGCCCGAGCATTCCCAGAGGTTCCCCGACTGATGCGTAATAGGGAGGGCGTTGCCCCGGGCTATGCTGTCCCAGCCCTTTGGGCTGAAGAGGGCTTCTCGGCTTTCAGGCCAACGGCTTGGGACAGCATAGCCCGGGGCAACGCCCCGGGACGGTTATGGATCAACCGGGTGCGGTATCAGGCGCTGCCGAGTTTCTCGCGCCGGGCGTGGTCTAACAGCGGTTGGATGATGCCGTCCATCTCGCCGGCGATGACGGTGTCGAGTTTGTAGAGGGTGAATTCGATGCGGTGGTCGGTCACGCGGTTCTGCGGGAAGTTGTAGGTGCGGATGCGGGCGTTCCGGTCGCCGGTGCCGATCAGGCTCTTGCGCATGTCGGAGCGCTCCTTGTGGAGCTTCGCCTGCTGCTTGTCGAACAACCGGCTGCGGAGGACGCGCATCGCCTGCTCGTAGTTCTTCCCCTGGCTCCGCTCGTCCTGGCACTTCACCTCCATCTCCTCGGCGGTGCCCTTCTTGTACCAGATGCGGACGGCGCTCTCGGTCTTGTTGACGTGCTGGCCGCCGGCCCCGCCGGCGCGCATCCGCTCCCACTCGATGTCCTCCGGCCGGATCGTCACCTGCACCTCGTCCGGCTCCGGCAGCACGGCGACCGTGGCGGCCGAGGTGTGGGTGCGCCCCTGCGTCTCGGTGGCCGGGACGCGCTGGACGCGGTGGCCGCCGCTCTCGTAGCGCAGCCAGCGGTACACCTCGTCGCCCTTCACCCCGAAGCTGACTTCCTTGAACCCGCCGGCCTCGCCGGGGCTGTACGCGATCTCCTCGACGTGCCACCCCTTCGAGCGGGCGAAGCGGGTGTACATCTCGTACAGGTTGCCGGCGAACAGGGCGGCCTCGTCGCCGCCGGTGCCGGCGCGGATTTCCACGATGAGGGTGTCGAAGTCCTCGCCCGGGTCCACGAGGAGTTGGTCTTCGACCTTGAGTCGCAGGGCGTCGCGCCGCGGGCGGAGCTGCGCCAGTTCGTCCTCGGCGAGGGGGGCCATGTCGGCGTCGGCGAGCATCGCCTCGGCGCCGCGGATGGCCTCCTCGGCGTCGAGGAGTTCCTCGTAGGGCTTGACCTGCTTGGTGAGGGCGGCGAGTTCCTTGGCGACGACCGAGAAGCGGGCGTGGTTCCCGGCCACGTCGGGGTCGGTCATCTGCGCTTCGAGCTCGCGGAACCGGGCGAGCTTGGCGTCCATCGCGGGAATCATGAAGCCACTCGGATGGCGAGCGGCCCGCGTGCGCGGGCTGTCGGCTGGGGGGCTTCGGCTCTGGTCTTCAGCCCCGAAGGGGCGGCAGGTACTAGCCCAGGGCGTAAGCCCTGGGCATCCTGCGGCGGAGTGACCCCGCCGACGCTCCCAGGGCTTACGCCCTGGGCTAGTACCTGCCGCCCCTTCGGGGCTCCGGCCGAAGCGGCGGAGTTCGGGGGGTCACGCCCCGGTGACCCCGCCGACGCTCCCAGGGCTTACTTACGCCCTGGGCTAGTACCTGCCGCCCCTTCGGGGCTCCGGCCGAAGCCCTGGGCCGACTGCCCGCTCGCCGCCTTACTTCTTCGCCTGCCCGTACCCGACCTTCTTGTACTTGTTCTGGAACTTCTCGACGCGGCCGGTGGTGTCCAGGAACTTCATCTTGCCGGTGAAGAACGGGTGGCTGGCGCTCGAGATTTCGACCTTGTACAGCGGGTACACGTTGCCGTCGGGCATCGTCATGGTCTCGTCCGTCTGGACGGACGACTGGGTGAGAATCGACACGTTCGCCGACACGTCGTGGAACACGACCGGGCGGTAGTTCGGGTGGATGCCCTTCTTCATGGCTCGGCTCCGGGGGCTCGGGTGAGACACGTTATCGTAGGAACTCGCGCCCGGCGCGGCGAGCGGCGCTCGCCTTGACCCGCCGCCGCCCCCACGCTATCGCCCCGCGGGGGACACTCCGGGGGGAACGATGCCAGCGCACTTCCGCGGCCGGCGGCTACGGCTACCGGACCTGTTCGCCGCGGCACTGGTCGTCGCACTCGCGGCCGCGGTCGGCTGCACCCCCCGGCCGTTCGTCAACCCGCCGACCGCCCTCCTCGACAGCAGCTGGTACAACCGCACCCCGCCGCCCGACCCGTACCCCGACCCGGACAGCACCCTGTCCGACGGGCTCGCGTCGGTGTTCGGCAACGGCACCATGCCGGCCCAGGCCCCGGGCGGGCCGCAGAACATCCTCGTCATCTCCGGCGGCGGCAAGTACGGCGCCTACGTCGCCGGCCTCCTGTGCGGCTGGACCGAGAACGGCACCCGGCCGCAGTTCGACGTGGTCACCGGCATCAGCAGCGGCGCCCTCATCGCGTCGCTGGCGTTCCTCGGCCCGGCCTACGACGCCCGCCTCGCCCGCGAGTTCAACAACGTCGAGCAGCGCGACATCCTCCGGTTCCAGCCGGTCCGCGGGCTCCTGCTCAACCGCGGCCTGGCCAGCTCCGCGCCGCTGCGCGAGCTCGTGGAGCGGAACCTGGACGAGGCGGCGTTCCAAGACATGTGCGCCGCCCACCGCGCGGGCCGCCGGCTGTTCGTCGCCACCGTGAGCTTGACGACCCAGCGGGCGGTGGTGTGGGACGTGGGGGCGGTGGCCACCAGCGGCCGGCCGGACGCCCGCGCCCTGGTGCACAACATCATGGTCGCGGCATGCTCGATCCCGGGGATCATGCCGCCAGTCGAGTTCGACATCGAGCTGAACGGCGTCCGCTACCAGGAGCTCCACGTCGACGCCGGGAACGTGATCCAGGCGTTCATCCAGACGCCGCGCGGCCTGCCGCCGACGTCGAACGTGTACATCGTCGCGTCCGGGAAGATTTATCGCGACCCGCTCGACGAGCACCCGCGGTTCCTCAAGGTGTTGGCGGCGTCGGTGTCGAACACGATCTACGCTCTGTTCCGCGAGAGCGCGTACAAGATGTACGCCCTCTGCGCCGTGACCGGGGCCAACTTCCACCTCAACGCCGTGCCGACGACGCTGAAGATCGAGCCCGGGAGCATGACGTTCAAGAAGGAGGAGATGCGCCTCCTGTTCCGCGTCGGGAGGCAGGCGGCGGCCGGCGGCGTGCCGTGGCGGCGGACGCCGCCGTCGAGCCAGCCGGGCGAGACGCTGGTGCCGCGGACCGGGCTGGAGTACGTGGCCGAGGGGTGCGGCCCGTGGCAGGGCCGGCAACTCGTGGCGCCCCCGGCCCCGTGACCGGGCGTCACCGCGACCGCGCGGCCGGCTTCCTCTTCGCGGCCGGCGCCTCCGCCTCGTCGTCCGCCTCCTCGGCCTCGACGTTGATGACCGTCTCGGCCAGCCCGGTCAGGAGCTTGTCGGTGTTCCCCTCCTCGTCGAGCGTTTCCTGGAGCAACTCCGCCGCGTCGGCGTACCCGAGGAGGGTGGCGAACGTGCGGGCGGTGCCGTACCCGGCGATCTCGTAGTGCTCGACCTTCTGGGCGGCGCCGATGAGGGCGGCGTCGATCACCGCCGGGTCGCCGTCCTCCTCGATGATCTCCTTCCCCTCCTCGATCAGCCCCTCCATCGCCTTGCACTTCTTCCCCTTCGGGCTGACGCCCAGGCCGGTGAAGATGGTCTCCAGGCGGGTCACCTGCCCGCGGGTCTCCTCCAGGTGGGTGGTGAACGCCGCCTTGAGCTCGGGGGCGGTCGCGGCCTTGGCCATCTTCGGCAGCGCCTTCAGCAGCTGGTTCTCGGCGTTGTACAGGTCTTTCAGCTCGTCCACGTACAGGTCGTGCAGCGAATCGAGGGGCATGTTCGGCTCCGGGGTGAGGACGCGGCCGGCGACCCGGCCACACCCGGCGTAAGGCAACAACAGTGCCGGCTTGCCATGCCGCGGTGACGACACCGCATTCTCCCCGCCCGTGCCGGGCGTACGGCCCGCACTCGCGGTGAGCTCGGGTGTCGGCGCGTCGGGGAAGCACCGGACGCGCGGCCCGACCCCGGGTTGACCCCAACCCCCGACCCGGGCATAAGCCCCCTGGTTTCTGGACCGGAGGCGCCCCGTGACCGACCCCGCCCCGCGCACCCCGCTCGGCTGGCTGCCGTTCCTGTTCACCCGCGTCCTGTTCCCCGGCACCGCCGACCCCGATACGCGCGTCCGCACGTCGGCGCTGCTGGTCGTGCTGATCCTGCCGGCGGCGCTGCTGTACCCCACACGCGGGTTTCACCTGCTGGAGCCGGACGAAGGGCGATACGCCCAGATTCCGCGCGAAATGTTGGCGAGCGGGAACTGGGTGGTGCCGACGCTCCAGGGCGAACCGTACCTCGACAAGCCGCCGCTGATGTACTGGCTGGTCGCGCTCAGCTACCGCACGTTCGGCGTCAGCCCGGACGCGGCCCGGCTGGTGCCGGCGGTGTGCGTCCACCTCACCATCCTGGCGGTGTACCTGCTCGGCCGCCGCAGCGTCGGCGAGCGGCCGGCGTTCTGGGCGGCGCTGCTACTGAGCGTCGCCCCGGGGTTCGTCGGCGTCGCCCGGCTGCTGCTGCTCGACGGGCTGCTGGTGCTGTGCGTCACGCTGTCGGTCGTCGCCGGGTTCGAGGCGGTGCGCACCGGCCGGCTGAAACTCGCGTGGTGGCTCCTCGCGGCGCTGGCGTCGGGGTTCGGGTTCCTGACGAAGGGGCCGATCAGCGAGCTGCTGCTGTTCGTGCCGCTGTGGGCGTTCGGCCTCCTCACGACCGGCCGGCTCATGGCCGTGGTGAAGGTGCGGCACTACGTCGCGTTCGCGGCCGTGGTGGTGGCGGTGAACCTGCCGTGGTACGTCGCCATCTACCGGCACGAACCGGCGTTCCTGAAGCACTTCTTCTGGGAACACAACGTCCTGCGGTTCCTTCAGCCTTTCGACCACCTTCAACCGGTGTGGTACTACGTCCCCATCCTGCTAGGCGGGTTGCTGCCGGGCACGGTGCTGTTCGTCGTGTACCTGCGGAGCCTGCTGCTCGGCGGCCCGGACGCCGCGGCGCTGCGGAGCCCGGCGGGCGGCTTCTGGCTCCTCGCCGGCGGGTGGTGCGTACTGTTCTTCAGCGTGTCGGGAAGCAAGCTGCCGACGTACGTGCTGCCGGCGTACCCGTTCCTGTGCCTGGCCCTCGGTGAGTTCATCGCCCGCACCCGCTGGCACGCCGCGGTCTCGACCCGCGTCGGCGTCGTGGGGGTGGCCGCGCTGATGCTCGGCGTCGTTCACGTGGGGCTGCCGTGGTACGCGGAGCAGCGCTCGCCGTTCGGCCGGCCGGAACTGGTGGCGCGGTTCGTGACCGAGCCGGGGACGGTGGTGAGTTTTCCGCGGAACTGCGACTCGCTGGCGTTCTACGCCGGCCGCTCCGACTTCGACCGCGTCCGCACGAAGGACGCGAATCAGCTGATGGTGGACTGCCACCACCGGGAGCGGACGGTGATCCTGTTCACGCACCGCGACGCGCTGGCGGGTTTTCGCAACACGCTGCCGCCGAGCCTGGAGATCGTCGAGACGGTGAGCCTGCGGCGGAGCGCCGGTGTGTTCGACAAACTGGTGGGATCGACGCCGTGGGGGCTGTGCGACGTGGCGGTCGTGGTGCCGCGGCGCGGCGACGCGGACGGGGGACAGTGACGCAAAGCCCGGGGACGGCCGTCCCCGGGCTTTCGCACCCATCACAGCCCCTTCATCGCGGCGTCGTACTGCCCGAACACCCCGCGCGCGATGCCGAAGATGGCCACGATGATGAACAGCGCCCCGAGCGCGTACAGCGCCCAGCCGGTGTACTGCGCCGCCGCCTTCATCTGCCGGCTCCCCTCCTCGCGATAACTTTCCGCGAGTCGGTCGCACACCTCCGTCATCATGCCGGCTTCCTCCGCGCCGAGGATCGAGTCGCGGACCTCGTCCGGGAACGGGGCGCCGCTCGCCTCCAGGGCGTCGTAGATGGCGCCGCCCTTCTTCACCACCGACACGGCGCGCGGCTCGCCGCGCATGAACACCGAGTTGGCCGTCGCCCGGAAACTGTACTTCAGCACCTGCTCGGCCCGCAGCCCGGCCTCGTGCGTCATCCGCACGGCGATCAGGAACCGGTGGATGGCGAACGCCTTCAGCGCCGGCCCCCACGCCGGCACGATCAGCAGCGCGCCTTCCAGCTTCGCCTTCCACTTCAGGCTGTTCAGTGCCGACCGCACCAGCAACACGATCCCCGCGACGGTGCCGAGCGACACCACCAGGAACGTCAGCGCCCCGGCCGTACCCGTGAGGCCCAGGCCGGTCACGTCCGTCGGCTTCGGCGACAGCATCCCCTGCACGAAGATCAGCATCGACACGATGCCCACGGCGGCGACGAACTGGATCGTCGGGTACACCATCTGGGCGCGGAAGTCGCGGCGGACGCGGTCGGTCGTCTCGTAGTACATGCAGAGTTCGTCGAACGTGTCCACCAGCCGGCCGCTCGTCTCGCCGACGGCGACCAGCTCCACGAACAGCGGCGGGAAGCGGTCGCGGTACGGCTCGAAGGCGTCTTCGAGGGAGCTTCCCTTCTCCAGCCGTTCGGCCACGTCGGCGGCGATGGCGCGGAGCGCGCGGGGGCCGCTCTTGGCCTGCTGCCGGAAGATGCGGACTGGGCTGAGGCCGGCGCCGAGGCTGTGCTTGAGGGTGCGGCACCACGCGACGAGGGCCGGCAGCGGGCACTTCGACGTGAACATCGGTAAACTTCAGGGGGTGGGGCGAAAGCCCGGGGACGGCCGTCCCCGGGCTTCTTCCACACAGCATACCCGGTTCCGCCGATGCCCGACACGCCGGACCCGCGCTACCTCGCCGGCATCGACCTGTTCAACCGCGGCGAGTTCTTCGACGCCCACGACGTGTGGGAAGAACTGTGGACCGACTGCCCGGCCGCGGACCGGCGGTTCTACCAGTCCTTGATTCAGGCGGCGGTGGCCCTCTACCATTGGGGCAGGCGGAACCCGACCGGTGCGGCGCGGCTGTTCGCGTCCGGGCGGACGTACATGGCCCCGTACCGGCCGGTCCACCGGGGTCTGGCGGTGGACGACTTCTGGCGGCAGGTCGAAGCCGCCCTCGCCGACCCGCCCGGCCCGCCTCCACGCATCGCCCTCAACCCACCCCCCGGTGCCCCTTGACCGACGACCTGGCGGCGCTGGCGAACTTCGACGGCCAGGTCCGGCTGTTCCCGCTGCCGAACCTCGTCCTGTTCCCGCACGTCGTGCAGGGCTTGCACGTCTTCGAGCCGCGCTACCGGCAGCTGATGGCCGACGCCCTGCGGACCGACGGCACGTTCGCGCTGGCGCTCCTGCAACCCGACTGGGAGGACGACTACGACGGTCGCCCGCCGATCGAGCCGGTCGCGTGCCTCGGCCGGATCGGCTGGCACGAGAAGTTGGACGACGGCCGGTACAACCTCCGCCTCCGCGGGCTGTCGCGTGTGCGGCTGGTCGAGGAGCTGCCGACCGACCGGCAGTACCGGGTGGCCCGCGCCGAGCTGATCCCCGACGTGGCGCCCGCCGACCTGGGGCGACTCAAGCGGCTGCGGAAGGCGCTGGCCGAAGCGGTGACGCCGCACTTCGCGGACGACGGCCCGGCGCGGCGGCAGGTGGAAGACCTGTTCGGCGGCGACCTGCCGCTCGGCCACGTCTGCGACATCCTGGCCTACGGGCTGCCGCTGCCGCTGGAGTTCAAGCAGGGGCTGCTGACGGAACCCCACGCGGACCTGCGCGCCGAGCGGATGACCGACGCGCTGAAGGTGTCGGCGGCGCGGGCGACACGGCGGTTCCCGCCGGACTTCAGCGTGAATTAGCGGGCGAAGCCCGGGGACGGCCGTCCCCGGGCTTTCCGCGCGCGTGCTGGCAAATCGCGACGCGCCAGTTACAACACCCCAGTTCAACAACTCCCCCGGAGGTCGGCGATGAGCACGAAGCGCGAAGGTGCGGTCACGTTCAAGGGCGGTCCGGTCACGCTGGTCGGGTCGGAGGTGAAGGTCGGGTCGAAGGCGCCGGACTTCAAGTGCCTGAACGTGCTCTCCCCCGTCACCCTGGGCGACACGCCGGCCAAGGCCCGGTTGTTCAGCGTCGTGCCGTCGCTCGACACGCCGGTGTGCGGCACCCAGACGAAGAAGTTCGAGGAGGCCATTCGGGGGCTCGGCGATTCGGTGGCGTGCTACACGGTGAGCCTCGACCTGCCGTTCGCCCAGAAGCGGTTCTGCGGCGAGAACGCCATCAGCATGACGACGCTGTCGGACGTTCACAACGGGTCGTTCGGCGAGAACTGGGGCGTGCGGATCGAGGGGCTGCTGCTGCCGCTGCTGGCCCGGTCGGTGTTCGTGGTGGACAAGAGCGGCACGGTGACGCACGCCGAGTACGTGAGCGAGGTGACCAGCGAGCCGAACTACGACGCGGCCGTCGCGGCGCTGAAGGCCGCGGTCTGATCCGCCGCTTGCGGCGCAGCACCGCGGTGCTGCGCCGCAAGCGGTGCTGCGCCGCAAGCGGCGAACTATGCCGCTTCGCGGCGGTCGCTCGCGGGCTGGAACAGCCACCCGGTCGGCTTCGGGAACGCCCCCGGCCCCACCGGGCCGTCGGGGCGGCCGTTCCACTCGTGGCACCGCAGCGCCCCCAGCACGCGCTCGGCCAGCTCCAGCGCGTCGCGGCCGTCCTCGCCCGTGACGCGCGGCCGGCGGCCCGTCTTCACGCAGTCCACGAAGTGCCGCAGCTCACTCGTCAGCTGGTCGCACTTGCGGTCCTCGTCGCGGTGGAGCACCTGCAAGTACCGGCCGAACACCTCGTCCTTCAGGCGGGCGCGGGCCGCGGGGTCCATCTTCTCCGGCCGTAGGCCGTGGCGGCGTAGCTCCTCGCCCGGCTGCACCAGCACCAGCTTGCGGTTCACGAAGTCGATGCCGGCGTACCCCTCCGGCGCCCAGATGCGCAGCCGCCGCTTCGCCCGCTGGCTGATGCGGCTCGCGGTCACGTGCGCCACGCACCCGTTCTCGAACTCGAGCCGGGCGTTCACCATGTCTTCGTGGCCGCCGAAGATCGACGCCCCGACCGCCGACACCGCCCGCACCCGCCCGCCGATCAGCGCCAGCAACAAGTCCAGGTCGTGAATCATCAGGTCGAGCACGGCGCCGATGTCCACGCTGCGGCCGGTGTACGGCCCGTGCCGCTCCGCCTCGACGAACTTCGGCGTGATCGGCCGGCGGAGGAGGTCTTCGAACGCCGGGTTGAACCGCTCGATGTGCCCGACCTGGAGCGGCACGCCGGCCTTGTCCGCGATCGCAATCAGCTCGTCGGCCTCGGCGAGCGTGCGGCAGATCGGCTTCTCGACCAGCACCGGCACGCCGGCGCGCAGGAACTCCGCGGCAACGCGGTGGTGGTGGACGGTGGGGGTGACGACGCTGACGGCGTCGACGGCGCGGAGGAGCGGCTCGAAGTCGGTGAACGCGGCGGTGTCGTTCTTGGCGGCGACGGCGCGGGCCTGGTCGGCGCTGCTGTCCACGACGCCGACGAGTTCCACGTCCGGGAGGCCGGCGAGGATGCGGGCGTGGTGCTGCCCCAGGTGTCCGACGCCGATCACCGCCATCCGCACGCGGGTCATGCCATCCTCGGTGTCGTCGCAAGCCCGGGGACGGCCGTCCCCGGGCTTTCCCGTTGTCTCAAGCGGCCCGCCGCATCGGGGAGCGGCACGCGCGCGTCGCGGCGGCCCGCACCAGCTCGGCCGCCAGCCGGGCGTTCAGGGCGTGCCCGGACCGGTAGGCGACGACGTGCCCGGCGAGGTCGAACCCGCACAGGGCCAGATCGCCGACCAGGTCGAGCACCTTGTGCCGGGCCGGCTCGTCGGCGAACCGCAGCCGGTTGCCGACCGGGCCGCGGCGGCCGAACACCAGCACGTCGGCCGGCGTCACGTGCCGGCCGACGCCGGCCGTGCGCAGGGCGTGCGCCTCGGCCTCCGTCAGGAATGTTCGGCAGGAAGCGACCTCCCGCACGAAGTTTTCCGGCGTCACTTCCAACGTGTGCGCCTGCGGCGGGATCGGCGCCCCGGGTCCGTAGTCGAGTCGGTAGCTCACCATCAGCCCGTCCCGGTCCGACGGGTGGAGCGCCACCGTGGCCCCGCCGGCGGTCACGACGCACGGTTCGTCCACCGTCCAGACCGGGCGGCGGGCCGTCTGCAACGTGGCGCCGGCGGACGCGAGGGCGGCGACGAACCCGACCGCGGAGCCGTCGAGGCCGGGGGGTTCGGGGCCGTCGAGCTCGACGACGCAGTTGTCGACGCGGAGGCCGGCGAGGGCGGCGAGGGCGTGTTCGACGAGGGTGACGCCGGCGTCGGGCGGGCCGAGCGAGGTGCGGCGCGCGGTGCCGGTCACGGCGGCGGGCGTGGCGGGGACGAGCGGCGCGCCCGGCAGGTCGGTGCGGCGGAAGGCGAGGCCGGTGTCGGCGGGGGCGGGGAGGAAGCGGGCGGTGACGCGCCGGCCGGCGACGAACCCGACGCCGGCGACCTCGGCGGGGCCGGCGAGGGTGCGTTGCTGACGGTAGCCGATGACGCGCACGGTGCCGTCTCCAGGGGGCGGGGGCCGTCCGTCCGAGCCCGGAGCGTGAGCGACGGGCTAGCTGCCCAGGTGTTCCGCGTCAGCGGAAGATCGGTCCAGCTAGCCCGTCGCTCACGCTCCGGGCTCGGACGGAGCGGGGGTCGTCACATCTTCCCGGGGACCGGGGGGGCGCCCGGGGGCGGCGCGCCCGGCGCGGCACCGGGGAGGCCCGGGACGCCCTGCGGCAGGACGGCGTCCGGCGGGATGGCCTTGGCCGGGTTCCACTGGTTGAGCGTCTGCACCACGATGCCGGTCAGGTCCACCTGGCGGTGGACGAAGAACGGCTGGCAGGCCGGCGGCTTCAGCTTCAGTTCCTTCAGGTACGGGTTCTTCTGCTCGTCCGCGGTGACCGCGTCCGGGTAGGCCAGCACCAGGTGGTAGCCGTTCATCTCGGCCGTCTTGTCCACGACCAGCTTGATGTCGTCGTACAGCCCGGAGATGATGCTGCTGGCCTTCTCGTTGAGCACCTTGTTGATGTCGCGGTCCCTGTCCTCGATGAGCCGGGCCAGTTCGACCATCTTCTTGCCGAACTGGTCCTTGAGCTGCGGGTCGGGGGTCTGCTGCATGCTCTGCTGGTGCTTGATGTAGTCGGCCCGCCACGCGACGAGCTCGCCGGACATCTTCTTCCGTTCCTCGTTCAGCTCCCACACCTGGTACTTGGCCCTGCCGTAGTCGCGCATGACCGCGGCCATGTTGAACACGGCGACGGACGGCCGGCCGGCGGGGGGCGCGGCGGCGGGGGCGCCGGGCGGCTGGGCGCGACCGGCGCCGGCGAGGAAGATCGCCCCGCCGAGCCCGACCAGGGCGGACAGGTACACGTACACGCGCTTCACGTCGAGGCCTCCTCTGCCCGGGGCGGCGCGGGCGGGGGTTCCGGTCCCCGCCCGCGCCCCGACCGCCGGCGGCCGCGTGCGCGGGCCGTCGCTGCGGCGTCCTTTTGGTCCGTGGCGGGGGGGTAATAACCCATCCCCCCGGGGGCGTCAACCGGAACAACCCGGTGGAACTTTGGGGCCGTGGGGTGGGGTTTCGTAGGTCGGGCCGAGTCTGCGAGGCCCGACGCGAGGCGCGAACGGGAACCACGAACATCCCCGAGCGATGGCGCTTCGCCTTCTTTCTCCGAGCGCCCATCGCGCCCCGCGTCGGGCCTCGAAGACTCGGCCCGACCTACAAGCCCCGAGCCGTGCGGTTCGGTTGATTCGGTCGGGCCGGCCGTGCCGATACCGGAAGCGAGTCCGCCCCGGGGGTGTCATGCGCCGCGCGTTCCGCCTGCTCGTACCGCTTCTGTCGCTGGCCCTCGGGGCCGGGGCGGTGGCGGTCCAGGGCGGGTGCAGCCCGTCGAAGCCGCCGCGCGAGCAGACGGTGTGCGGCCGGCTCACCTTCCAGGGCCGGCCGGTCGTCGGCGGGACCGTCGTGTTTACCCCCGACCCGAACCACGGCAGCACCGGCAAGCCGCTCCGCGCCGCCACCGCCGCCGACGGCACGTTCACCCTCCGACCCGCCGACGGACCCGTGCCGCCGGGGTGGTACCGCGTCGCGCTGGCGCCGCCGCCGGCCGAGGCGACCGACCCGCCGTTCCCGCCGCAGTTGCGCCGGCCGGACCGCTCGGGACTGGTGCGGGAAGTGGCGGCGGGAAAGGATCACGTCTTCGAGTTCGCGGTCGAGGTGCCGCCGCCCGGCGGGAGCGCCGCGGTTGCTCCTTGACCCGCCCGGGTGGCCGGTTACAGTAAACCGGCACGAATCATCCGTCACCCGAGGGGAGAGCGCCGTGGGCCTGTTCGACAACCTGTTCGGCGGGGGCGAGGGCGGGCGCGGCGTCTCGAAGCAGGAGGCGTTCACCGGCATCCTGTTGGCGGCGGCCGCGGCCGACGGCGTGATCGCCAGCGAGGAGGCCCGCGGCCTCTGGAACACCATCGAGCGGATGAAGCTGTTCAGCAACTTCACCCCCGACAAGTTCAACCGGATGATCGAGAACCTGCTGAAGATCCTCAAGCGCGGCGGCCCCGAGCTGCTCATCGAGAAGTGCGTCCCCGAGCTGCCCGACGAGCTCCGCGAGACGGCGTTCGCCAACGCCTGCGACATCGTGCTGGCCGACGGCGTCGTCGAGGACGAGGAGCGGGAGCTGATCGAGAAGCTGCAGAACGAGCTGGAGATCCCGGGCGACGAGGCGATGGACATCGTCCGCGTCATGGTCATCAAGAACCGCGGCTGACCGTCTACAATCACATCGGGACCGAAGCCCGGGGACGGCCGTCCCCGGGCTTTCCTTTTCGTTCACCGGACCACGCCATGCGACTGTTCCGCCTCGCGGCACTGGTTCTGGCCCTCGGGGGCACGGCGATGACGGCTTCCTCCGACGAGGGGATGTGGCTCCTCAACGACCCGCCCCGCCAGCTCCTCAAGGAGCGCCACGGCTTCGACCTCGGCGACGCCTGGCTCGACAAGGCCATGAAGGCGAACGTCCGCCTCAACAGCGGCGGCTCCGGCGGGTTCGTCTCGCCCGACGGGCTGCTCGTCACCAACCACCACGTCGCCGCCGACTCCATCCAGAAGCTGAGCACCCCGGCGCGCGACCTGTACCGCGACGGCTTCCTGGCCCCGACCCGCGACGCGGAACTGAAGTGCCCCGACCTGGAGCTGAACGTCCTGCAGAACATCACCGACGTGACGGCGCAGGTGAACGCGGCCGTGACCGCCGGCATGACGCCCGCCCAGTCCGCGGCCGCGCGGCGGGCGGTGATGGCGAAGGTCGAGAAGGACTCGCTCGACGCCACCGGCCTGCGGTCGGACGTGGTGACGCTGTACAACGGCGGGCTGTACCACCTCTACCGGTACAAGAAGTTCACCGACGTGCGGCTCGTGTTCGCCCCGGAGAAGAGCATCGCCGGGTTCGGCGGCGACGTGGACAACTTCGAGTACCCGCGGATGAACCTCGACGTGTCGTTCTTCCGCGCCTACGAGAACGGCCGACCCGCCAAGACGCCGGACCACTTCCGCTGGAACGTGGACGGCCCGAAGGAGGGCGATGTGGTATTCGTGACCGGCCACCCCGGCACGACGAACCGGCTCGAAACGCTGGCGAAGTTGAAGCACCGCCGCGACCACACGCTGCCGTACACGCTGGCCCGACTGCGGGCGCTGGAGGCGGCGCTGCACCAGTACGGCGAGCAGGGGCCGGAGGAGCACCGGCAGGCGGCGACGGCGCACCACAGCGCGGCGAACGCCCGCAAGGCGTTCAGCGGCCAGCTCCAGGGGCTGCTCGACCCGGAGGTGATGAAGCAGAAGCAGCAGGCCGAGCGCGACCTGCACGCCGGACTGGTGATGGCTGCGTATCAGCACCGCATGATCCCCGGCCCGCAGGACCCGAAGGTGATCGCCGCCCCGACCGACTACCTCGACGCCATCGACCGCGTCGCCGCGCTGCAGGCTTCGCTCGCCGGGTTCGAGCGCGAGCACCTGCTGCTCGAAACCGGCCACGGGTTCACGTCCGACCTGTTCACGGTGGCGAGGCACCTCGTCCGCATGGCGGAGGAGCTGCCGAAGTCGTCCGCGGAGCGCCTCCGGGAGTACCGCGACTCGAACCTCGACTCGCTGAAGCTGCAGGTGTTCAGCCCCGCGCCGGTGTACCCGCCCATGGAGCGGGTGAAGCTGCAAACGGCGCTCACGTTCCTGGCGGAACAGCTGGGCGGCGGTCACCCGTCGGTGCGGCTGGCCCTCGCCGGCAAGAACCCGGCCGGCCGGGCGGACGAGGTGGTCCGCGGTACGAAGCTCGCCGACGTGGCGGAGCGGAAGCGCCTGGCCGACGGCGGCAAGGCCGCGATTGACGCGAGCACCGACCCGCTGATCCGGCTGGCGAAGGCGATCGACGCCGACGCCCGGCGGGTGCGGGCGCGGTTCGAGACGGAGGTGGAGGAGCCGGAGCGGCAGGCGTATGGCGAACTGGCCCGGCTGCGGTTCCTGGCGCTGGGCAAGTCGGTGGCCCCGGACGCGACGTTCACCCTGCGGCTGGCGTTCGGCGTGGTGAAGGGGTACGACGTGGGCGGCGAGAAGCTGCCGTTCCACACCACGTTCGGCGGGGCGTTCGAGCGGAGCACCAAGCTCGGCGGCGCGGAGCCGTTCGACCTGCCGAAGCGGTGGCTCGACGGGAAGGGGAAGCTGGACCTGGCGACGCCGTTCAACTTCGTGAGCACGGCGGACACGATCGGCGGCAACAGCGGCAGCCCGGTGCTGAACCGCGCCGGCGAGCTGGTGGGGATCAACTTCGACCGCAACCGTCACGGGCTGGTGCGGAACTTCGTGTACACCGAGGTGCAGGCCCGGCACGTGGCGGTGCATTCGCGGGCGGTGCTGGAGGCGCTGCGCGCGCTGTACCCGGCCGAGGCGCTGGTGAAGGAACTGACCGGCGGCTGACCGGCGTTGCTCCGCGCGGTGGCGTGGGGCATAATGTTTCAGGCGCGATGACGGAGTACGACATGCTGGCTGTTGCTGCGGAAACCCGGTACCGGTCGTATGCGGAAATCCTGGCGAGGGTGGGGAACGTCCCGGCCGAACGAATTCTGCCGTACCCGCCTCCGGGGTCGGCAACGCCGGACGACGCATTCGACCCCAAGTTCGTCGGTGGGCGGGCCGCCGAGGTCGTCGGCGGCATCCTGGTGGAGAAGACCGTGGGTGTTTATGACGAGTACATCGCGACTCGTATTCTCGGTTTCCTGCAAGCGTTCATGGACGAGCACAACTTGGGTGCCGTGACCGGCTCGCAGGGTGGGTACTGGTTCGCCTCCGACACGATGCGGATGCCGGACGCGTCCGTCGTCCTGTGGGACAGCCTTGACGACCCGGACGAGATCGAGGAGCGGGGTGAGGCATTCCTCCGCACGCCGCCTGATCTGGTGGTGGAAGTGTTGAGCCCGAGTAACACCACCCGAGAGATGGCGATCAAGCTGGACGAGTACGCCAAGGCCGCCGTCCAACTCGTGTGGTACGTCGATCCCGACCGGAAGGAAGTGGACGTGTACGCAAAGGCCCGTGCGAAGGCCAAGACGACGCTCGGCGTCGCCGACACGCTCGACGGCGGGGCCGTGCTGCCGGGGTTCACGCTGCCGGTGGCGAAACTGTTCGAGAAGCGGGCTCCCGCAGGCCGGAAGGGCGGTAAGAGCCCGAAGAAGCCGAAGAAGGGGTAAGCGCGAAAAGCCCGGGGACGGCCGTCCCCGGGCTTTCGAGGTGGGTCAGCACTTGCGGATGACGCCGGCCAGCAGTCCGAGAATCTGCACGTCCTGGCGGGTCGGGTCCACGACGATCGGCTCCATCGCCGCGTTCATCGGGTGCAGCACGATCTGGTCCTTCTTCCGCTGGTACTTCTTCAGCGTCATCGCCCGGTCGACCATCGCCACCACCTTGTCGCCGTTCTCGCACGTCTCGCGCTTGCGGATCACCACGTAGTCGCCGTCGGCGATGTGCCCGTCGATCATCGATTGGCCCTTCACCTTGACGACGTACAAGTCGTCCTCGCCGAACAGCTCGCGCATCTCGAGCCGGTCGTCGGTCTCCTCGGCCTCGATGGCCCGGCCGGCGGCGACGACGCCCTTCAGCGGCAGGCTGAACCCGCCGGCCGACACGCCAGGGATGGTGATGCCGCGGGCCTGGGCACGCTGCTGGTTGTCGCGCTTCTCGACGCGGTTGATGTAGCCCTTCTTCTGGAGCGCCTTCAGGTGGCACATGACGCCGTTGGGCGACGAGATGCCGAACGCCTCGCAGATGTCGCGGATCGCGGGCGGGAAGCCCTTCGTCTCGATTGTCTTGCGGATGTAGGCGTAGATCTGCTGCTGCTTGTCGGTCAGGGCGGTGTCGCTCACGGCGGCCTCCGGGTGGGGCGGGTGTTCGAACTCCGCCGGTGCGGTTGCTGGGGTCGTTAACATGCGTCCATGCTGAATGGAAGTCTAATCCACGCTTGTACACATGGCAAGGGCGGATTCCCAGGTCGGTTGACGGGGTGTGCGCGAGCGGCGAAGATGTGCGTGACTCGAAGCCCGGGGACGGCCGTCCCCGGGCTTTCGGCGCCGGTTAGCAGAGGGGACAATGCCTACCGAGCCGCGGTGGTTCCACCTCACGAGCCACACCTACGCCGCGTGGCTGCCGGGCGACCCGCGCGGGTTCCGCACCCGGCACCACCGCGAGCACGTCGAGGGCGACTACAAGAACCCGCCCCCGCCCGGAACGTACACCAACCGTTTGGCGCGGAGCCGGATGTTACTCGTGCAGGAACCTGTGGTGCTGGCCCCGGAGTGGCGGCAGGTCGTCGGGGAAGCGGTGCGGGAGAAGCTGGTCCGCCTCGGGGCGGAGGTGCTGTGCGTCGCGTGGGGGCGACGCACCTCCACGTGCAGGCCCGGATGCCGCCGGGACCGGTCCCCAAGGACTGGCTCGGGCGGGCGAAGAAGCACGCCCACTTCATCGCGGCCGACGCCGGCTGGGACGGGAAGCTGTGGGCCGTCGGCGGCAAGGCGAACCCGATCCGCGATCGCCGGCATCAGGTGAACACCTTCCACTACATCCTCGGCCACGTCGCGGAAGGGGCGTGGGTTTGGGACTTCCGCACGGACCGCGACAACGACACCACGGAGAGCACCCCGCGCCCCGAAAGCCCGGGGACGGCCGTCCCCGGGCTTTCCACCTACACCAACCCTCAAGCTCAACGAACACTCCCTGAGCGATACCCCCTTATGACCCCCGCCGCCACCCTCGCCGAGCTCGTCCGCCGGCCGTCCGTCAACCCCATGGGCCGGACCGACCTCCCCGCCGACATCCTCTACGAGCACCGCGTCACCGACTACCTTCACGGCCGCCTCCGCGACCTCGGCGTCGCCGTCGAACGGCAAACCGTCCGTCCCGGCCGCGACAACCTCGTCGCCGTCTACGAGCCGCCCGGCACGCCGCCGTTCACGACCGTGTTCGAGTGCCACCAGGACACGGTGCCGGTGGACGCCATGACGGTCGAGCCGTTCGCCGCCCGCGTCGAGGGTGGCAAGCTCTACGGCCGCGGGGCGTGCGACGTGAAGGGCGGCGCCGCCGTCATGCTCGCCGCGTTCGAGCGGCTCGTCCGCGACCGCCCGGTCGGCTCGGCGCGCGTCGTCCTCGCCTACACGGTGGACGAGGAACACACCTTCCTCGGCGTGCAGGAGCTGGTGAAGCGCGGGCTCGCCGCCGACTACGCGGTCGTGGCCGAGCCGACGCTGCTGAACATCGTCAGCGCCCACAAGGGCGTCGTCCGCTGGGTCGCGGAAACGGCCGGGCGGGCGTGCCACAGCTCGCGCCCCGAGAACGGCGTCAACGCCGTCTACCGCATGGCGCGGATTCTCACCGCGGTCGAGCGCTACGCCGCAGAATTGCAGGCCCGCCCGCCGCACCCGACGCTCGGGCCGCGGACCACGTCGGTCGGCCGCATCACCGGCGGCGTCAGCCCGAACACCGTGCCGGATGTGTGCCGCATCGACATCGACCGCCGGCTGCTGCCGGGGGAAACGGCCGAGGCCGCGGCCGCCGATCTGGAAGCGTTCCTGAAAGCGGCGGCGGACTTCACGTTCACGCTGGTGCAGTCGCACGCCGCCTGCCCGCCGCTCGACCCGACCCGCTCGGGCGAACTGGCCGCCCGCCTCGGCGCCGCCATCGACGCCGTCGCCGGCCGGCACGAAGTTCACGCCGTCCCGTACGGGACGGACGCCTCGACCCTCTCGGGCGGCGGCATACCCGCGGTCGTGTTCGGCCCCGGCGACATCGCCCAGGCCCACACCAAGGACGAGTGGATCGACCTGTCCCAGCTCGACCCCGCGGCGGAAATCCTGTTCCGGTTCGCGTCGGCGAGGTCGTGACAGGGCGGCGTCCGTGTCTTACAGTGAACGCATCCACCCGGGAGGTTCATCGTGAGCATCGTTCGCATGGGAATGGCCGAGGACGGGAAGTTCGGCAGCGGCTACGAGGCGATTTTCGGCAAGGGCGGCAAGAAGCCGGCCGCCAAGCCGGCCGCGACCGCGGTGACTCCGAAGGAGGACGCGAAGAAGAAGCCGGCGGCGAAGAAGAAGTAACCGGCACGCCGGGTGCATCCGGTAGCGCCTGCCCCGCCGGACCGGGCGGGCGGACCCGGAGCCACCTGCCATGACGAAGACCAAGACGAACCGCTTCCGCACCCAGCTCCGTGCCCTGGCCGATCGCGTCGGGGCGACCGCGGCCGGGCTCGAAGAACAGGTACGCACCCCCACCGGCGGCGAGAGCGCCGGCGGCATCTCGAACGTCCCGATGCACCTCGGGGACATCGGTTCCGAGGCGTACACCCAGGAACTCACCGCCACGCTCCTGGAGAACGAAACGCACCTCCAGGGCGAGGTGCAGGCCGCCCTCGACCGCATCGACGGCGGCACGTTCGGCACCTGCGAGGCGTGCGGCGGCGCGGTCGGTGACGAGCGGCTGGAGGCGCTGCCGTACGTCCGCCACTGCGTCGGCTGTGCCGCGAAAGCGCAGAGCGGCGCGGCGGTGAACCTGAACGCCGGCCGGCCCGCGGCGTGGCAATCGACCCTCGGCGACGGCGACGCGAGCGGCGCCCCCGCGACCAAGCGTTCCGGCTCCGCGAAGCGGCCGCACTAGAATTGCCGCATGTCCGACCTCCTCGCCTTCGACCAGATCACCGACGCCGCCCGCGTCGGCGGCAAGGGATACTCCCTCGGCCGCAGCGCCGGCGCCGGGCTCCCCGTACCGCCGGGCTTCGTCGTCACCACCGACGCCTACCAAAGGTTGCGGCCGACCGGCGTCCGCACCGACGCCGACTTCGTGTCCCGGTTCGCGGAGCACCTGCGGCAGCTGGGTGACGGCCCGGTCGCGGTGCGGTCCAGCGCCACCGGCGAGGACGGGAGCGAAACGAGCTTCGCCGGCCAGCAAGAAACGATCCTCGGCGTGCGCGGGCTCGACGCCGTTCTCGCCGCGGTCGAGCGCTGCTGGGCGTCGCTCCACACCGACCGGGCGAAGGCGTACCGCGCGAAGCAGGGCGTGGCCGAAACCGGCCTGGCGATGGCCGTGGTGGTGCAAGAGCTGGTGCCGGCCGACGCCGCGGGGGTGCTGTTCACCCGCGACCCGCTCGACGTCACGGGGCGGCGGATGCTGGTCGAGGCGTCGTGGGGTCTCGGCGAAGTCGTGGTGTCCGGCCGCGTCACGCCCGACCGCTTCCAGCTCGACCGCGACACCGGGGCCGTCCTCGACCGGCAGCTCGGGGCGAAGGACGTGCGCGTCACCGCCGCGGGCGAGGAGCCAGTGCCCGACGCCGACCGCGGCCGGTTCTGTTTGAGTGACGGCGAGCTGTCGCAACTCCTCGACCTGGGCCGGCGGGTGGAGGCGTTCGACGGCGAGGCGCGCGACATCGAGTGGGCCGTCGCCGGCGGCCGCGTCTACCTGCTGCAATCCCGGCCGATCACCGTCGCCACCGCGGCCGAGCGCGAGACCGTCCGGCGCAAGGTGGTCGCGGACCTGGGGGCGAAGGCGGTCCCCGGCGGGACGGTGTGGGTGCGGTACAACCTGAGCGAGGTGCTTCCGGCCCCGACGCCGATGACGTGGGCGGTCGTTCAGCGGCTGCTCGCGGCCGACGGCGGGTTCGGGGCGATGAACCGCGACCTGGGGAGCCCGCCGGACCCGGCGCTCGGCTCGCTGTCGGCGTTCGATTTGGTGGCGGGGCGGCCGATGGCGAATCTGTCGCGGATGCCGCGGATGCAGGGGGCGCATCCGCCGTTCGAGTACCCGTTAGCCACGCTCAAGGCCGACCCGCGGACGGCACTCGACCCCAAGCCGATGCTCAACCCGCTGGCCGGTGGCGCGGTGATGGGGTTCCTGCGGCTGCCGGCGACGGTGTGGCGGCTCATGCGCCTGATGTCGCGGACGAAGCGCGAAGCGGAGACGTTCGCGGAGCGTTTCACGACGGAGATCGTGCCGCCGTTCATCGCCGCGGCCCGCGACGCGACGGCCCGCGACTGGGCGGCGTTAAGTCCGGCCGACCTCGAAGCAGCGGTTCACGACTGGACGCAGCGAACGCTCGTGGACTTCGCCCGGCACAGCCTCAAGGCGACGGTCTTCGCCGACCTGTGCTGGAACACGTTGGTCGAACTGCTGAAGCCGGCACTCGGCGAGGAGCGGGCGCGGTCGGCGGTCGGTGAGTTGAGCCTGGGAGCACAGCCGCCCGCGGACGCGCACCTGGCCGGCGGGCTGCGCGACCTCGCCGCGGGGGCGCTGACGCGGGCGGCGTTCCTGGAGCGATTCGGCCACCGTGGCACGAACGAGATGGAGCTGAGCCAGCCGCGCTGGGCCGAGGCGCCGGAGAAGCTGGACGCGCTGATTCGTTCGGGCGAAGCCCACCGGTTACAACCGGTGGGTTGGAACGACTCCTGGGACCGCGTCGCCGCCGAGGCGAAGCTGACCGGTGCCGCGAAGGCGCAAGCGGGCGTGTGGGCCGACCGGCTCCGCACGTACCTCGGCCTCCGCGAGGCGGCGAAGCACTACCTGCTGATCGGCTACGCGGTCATCCGCCGGGCGCTCGTCGAGCTCGACCGGCGGTGGGGGCTCGACGGCGGTATCTTTTTCCTGACGCGGGCCGAACTCGACGCGGCGTACACGCAACGCGAGGACATCCCGGGGGTGATCGCGCACCGCCGCAAGCGGCGGCAGGTCGAGCTGTCGCTGGAGGTGCCGCCGGTGCTGTTCAGCGACGACCTGGAGGCGATCGGCCGGCCGCTGCCTCCGCCCGAGGGGGGAACACAACTGACCGGCGTGGCGCTGTCCGCGGGCACCGCGGAAGGCCCGGCGCTGGTGCTGACGGAGCCGACGGCGCCGCCGGCGGAGGGGGGCTACGTGCTGGTGTGTCCGTCCACCGACCCGGCGTGGGTGCCGTTGTTCGCGCACGCCGCGGCGCTGGTAATGGAGACGGGCGGCGTGCTGTCGCACGGGGCGATCGTGGCGCGAGAGTTCGGCCTGCCGGCGGTCGCCGGGCTGCCGGGCGCGGTGCGCCGACTGCGGACGGGACAGCGGCTGCGCGTGGACGGCGGGCGCGGGACGGTGACGGTGTTGGACTACTGAGCCGCAGGTTGTTGGGGTTGGGTGCGTGGCTTCTGGTCCTCGTCGTGGGTGGTTCGCCCCCTCACCCCGCGTGCTTCGCCGCGACCCTCTCCCCCGAGGGGAGAGGGTGGGCCTGGACGGCCGTCATCGTGGGCGGGCATCGACCCGCGGGCGCCGTTGCCGCACCCCGCGTCGGCGCGTGGCTACCCGCCCGCGACGGGGGCCGGGTGCGCCCACCCTCTCCCCTCGGGGGAGAAGGTCGCGGCGAAGCACGCGGGGTGAGGGGGCGAACCACCTCCGGCGAAGGTCGAACCGGGGCAATGCACCTCGGACAACCTGCGGGTCTGTAACCACCGGAGTCGCCGCTTGCGGCTTCGCGCTGGGCAGCGCGAAGCCGCAAGCGGCGACTCCGGTCACACGTCCTTCCCGCGAATCTGTGCCTTCAGCACGTGCCGCAGCCGCCCCTCGATCTTCCCGTGCGCCTTGTCGATCTCCTTGTCCGTGAGCGTCTTGTCGGCCGACTGGTACACCAGCGCGAACGCCAGGCTGCGGGTGCCGGCCGGGATGCGGTCGCCGCTGTACACGTCGAACAGCTCCGCCCCCGTCAGCAGGTCGCCGCCGGCGGCGCGGATCTCCGCGAGCACGGCGTCCGCGGGCGTGTCCGCGGGCACGATCACGGCCACGTCGCGCTTCGCCGGCGGCACCGTCGGGAACGACCGGTACGGGAACCGCACCGGCACCGCGTCCAGCAGCGCGTCGAGGTCGATGTCGGCCACCTGCACGGCCCGGTCGGCGAGCCCGGCGTTCACCGCGGTCGTCGGATGAAGCTCGCCGAACTCCCCGACCGCCTGCCCGTTCACCACCAGCTCGGCCGACCGGCCGGGGTGAAGGTACGGGATCGCCTTCGACACCCGCACGGTCGCGCCCCGCAGGTGCAGGTCGGCGGCCAGCGATTCGACCACGCCCTTCAGGTCGAAGAAGTCGTACGCGGCCGGCTTCGTGCCCTGCGGGTCGTCCCACGCGGTCGCCGTGCGGCGGCCGGACAGCACCAGCGCCAACCGCCGCGGCTCGGCCGGGAGCGGCTGCCCGGGCACGTTCCAGAATACCGCCCCGATCTCGAACAGGCCGACGCCGTCGTTCGCTTCGAGGTTCCGGCGGGCGACTTCGAGCAGACCTGGAAGGAGCATCGTCCGCAGGACGCCGCGGTCCGGGCTGATCGGGTTCACGATCGCGACGTGCGCCGGGCCGGCGGACGCGACCGAGGTCAGCGAGTACGTGATGCATTCCTGCAACCCCTGGTCGGCGAGCAGGTCGCGGACGTGCTCCTCCAACTCCAGCGGCCGGTTCCCCAACTGCTCCGGCAGCGGCTGCGACAGCCGCGTGTCGGGCAGGTGGTCGTAGCCGTAGACGCGGGCCAGCTCCTCGATCAAGTCGGCGGCGCCGGCCTGGATGTCGAGCCGCGTCGGAGTGGTCACGCGCCAGCCGTCGCCCTTCGATTCCACCTTGAACTGAAGCGCCGTCAGCACGCGCACCACTTCCGCGGGCGGGATGTCGAAGCCGAGCACGCGGCGGATGGCGGCGGGCGTCAGGTCGATGACCTGGGGCGGCACCGGGGCGGGGTAGGCGTCCACGATGTCGCTCAGCACCTCGCCGCCGGCCAGGGTGCGGAATAGCTCCGCGGCGCGGACCGCGGCCGGCTTCGCCAGCTCGGGGTGAACGCCCTTAGCGAAGCGCGTGCTCGCCTCGCTGAACAGTGCGAACTGCCGCGCCGTCTTCCGCACGCTCACGAAGTCGAACGCCGCCGACTCCAGCAAGATGTTCCTGGTCGAAGCCGTCACCTCGGTGTCGAGCCCGCCCATGACACCGGCCAGCGCGACCGGCCCGGCGGCGTCGGCGATGACCAAATTGTCCGGCCCCAGCTCGCGGTCCTGTCCGTCGAGCGTCTTCAGCCTCTCACCCGCCTTCGCCGGCCGCACGGTGATGACGGGCGGCATGCCGGCGGCCCGCGTCACGAGGGCGTCGTAGTCGAAGGCGTGGAGCGGCTGGCCGTGTTCGAGCATCACGTAGTTCGTGATGTCCACGGCGTTCGAGATCGGCCGCATCCCCGCCGCTTCGAGCCGCGACCGCATCCACCGCGGGGCCGGGCCGACCGACACATTCCGAATGATGGTCGCGGTGTAGCGGCCGCACAGCTTCGGGTCGGCGATCTCCACCGACACCTTGCCGTCGATCTTCTCGGGAACCGTTTGCACGGTCGGCTCGGCGATCGTGGTGGCGGCGCCAGTGAGGGCCGAAACCTCGCGGGCGATGCCGATCAGCGACAGGCAGCGGGCCATGTTCGGCAGCACGTCGAGCTCGACCACGATGTCTCCGAGCACGTCCGCGATCGGGGTGCCGGGAGCGGGGTCGGCGTCGTCGAGAATGATGATTCCTTCGTGCTCGTCGGAGATGCCGAGCTCGTAGTTCGACATGCACATCGCGTCGTTCATGATGCCCCGGAGCGCCTTCGGCTCCAGGGTGAAGACTGCCTTCTTGCCGTCCTTGTCGGCGGTGAAGTACTTCGTGCCGCGGAGGCCGAGCACGACCTTCATGCCGCTCTGGCCGGGGGCGATGTTCGTGGCACCCGTTACGACCGTCTTCGGCTCCGCGGCGCCGTGGTCGATGGTGACCAGCTTCAGCTTGTCGGCGTCGGGGTGCTTCTCGATCTTCAGCACCGTGCCGAGCACCACCTGGTCGCGCTCCCACACCAGACCCGCGTTCTCCGCCTTCACCCGCAACCCCGCCGGAACGGGCAGGCCGAACACCGTCACGACCGCGACTTCGAGGCCGGCGAGGGTGAGGCGTTCGACGAGGTTCGCGGGGTCGGCCGGGAGCGCGACGAGGTCGCGGAGCCAGGACAGCGGGACGAGCATGGCGCGGTTCCGGGGGCGGGGAACCGTCATGGTAGGGCCGGGGGCGCGGCCGGCGACGGTCAGCGGGCCGCGGTCGGGTAGTACGTGTGCCGCGGGCAGTCGCAGAACGCCTTGCAGCCGCTACCGGCGGTGACGGCGAGAAGGGCCAGCAAGATGAGGGACCGCATGGTGAACCTCCGGGTTCGGACGGGCCGGTTGGCCTGTCGTGGAAGGAGGTAACGCAGCGGGCGTGCCGAGGGGCGAGCCAGGAGGTGGGTGAGGTGGGGGTGGGGTGCCCGCACAACCGCGATAATCGACGCCGGGTTGCTTGGGTTCGGAGCCCCGAAGGGGCGGCAGGTAATAGCCCAGGGTGTAAACCCTGGGAAACCTGGGGCGGAGTTCGTACCCCGTCACCCCCCGATGACACCGTCAACGCTCCCAGGGTTTACTGGGCTATTACCTGCCGCCCCTTCGGGGCTCAAACCCATACGCCTCGCTTGCTACCGATTGTGTCACCCGCGCCTTGCCGCGCTTCCACGACCCCCGTAATGTTCCTCCTTCCGAATTCCCGGCGACCGAGCGGTCCGCGGCGACAGGGGGCAACGTGGCGGCCAACCAGAGCGAGCGCATCCGCATCCGAATGGAAGGGTACGACCACGAGGTGCTCGACCGCACCGCGGGCGAGATCGTGCAGACGGCCCGCGACAACGGCGCCGACGTCCACGGCCCCATCCCGCTGCCGACGCGCATCGAGCGGTACACGGTGCTGCGGTCGCCGCACATCGACCGCAAGAGCCGCGAGCAGTTCGAGATTCGGACGCACAAGCGTCTGATCGACATCTTGAAGCCGACGCAGAAGACCATCGAGGCGCTCAACAAGGGGCTCAACCTCCCCCCGGGCGTCGACATCAAGATTCGCGTGATTACGGGCGGCTGAGCCGGGTCGGCGCAAAATCGGTGCCGGGTGCTTGACGCCCGCCCCGGTGCCGGTAAGAAACTAGTCCCGCCCGCCGCGGCACCCCTCCGGGGTGGATAGTTCGGCGGGCGGTTCTCGTGCAGGACGACCCTGCTTCGCCGCGGCCCGGGTAACCGGGCCAAATATGCGGCTCACCGGGCAACCGGTCAGGCGGGGTCGAGGAAGGGTTCCCAATGGCCGACTTGAACGCCGCCACCGGGGCCGCGAAGGCCCCGGCGAAGTCGCGTATCACCGTGTACACCGACACCATCACCGTCCCCGTGGTCAACAAGACCGGGGCCGAGGTGGGGTCGATCACGGTGGACCCCAAGGACTTCGGGGGCAAGATCAGCAAGCAGCTGATGCACGAAGCCGTGCTGATGTTCCGGGCCAACCAGCGGGCCGGCACGCACAGCACCCTCCGCCGCGGCGAAGTCGCGGGCAGCACGAAGAAGCTGTTCCGCCAGAAGGGCACCGGGAACGCCCGCGCCGGCACGAAGCGGACCAACAAGCGGCGCGGCGGCGGCACGGCGAAGGGGCCGAAGCCCCGCGACTACTACTACCGCCTCCCCAAAAAGGCCGTGCGCGCCGCCAACCGGATGGCCGTGCTCTCGAAGATCATCGACAAGGAAATCGTCGTCATCGACGACTTCGCGCTCGCCGCCCCGAAGACGAAGGAAGTCTTCGGCCTGTTGAAGGCGCTGAAGGTCGGCAAGAAGACGACCGAGGGCGGCGAGAAGGACGTGACCCTCGCGGACACGACGGTGCTGATCGGCACCAACGGGATCGACCAGGGCATGTACCGCAGCGCCCGCAACATCAAGGGCGTGAAGGTGCTGCCGGTCGCCGAGTTCAACTGCTACACCGTGCTGCGGCTGAAGCGGCTGCTGGTGACGAGGGCGGCGCTCGAGGCGTTCATCAAGCCGCCGGCGGCGCCCGAGGCCGCCCCGACGGCGGCCGAGGAGCCGCGGGTGAAGCGCCGCGGCCGCGCGGCCCGGATCGCCGCCCGCAAGGTCGCCAAGTAGCCCGCACCCGGAGGCCCGGGCCGTGCCCGGGAGTGGAGAAGCGTCATGCGTCCCCGTCCACACCCGAAGCGGTACGTGCGGAAGCTCCAGGCCCGCAAGCCGTGCGTCCACGGCGAGCCGGGGATCGAGCTGCGGCCGTACCAGGTGCTCCTCAAGCCCCTCGTCACCGAGAAGGGCACGCACCAGAGCACCCGGTACAACGCCTACACCTTCCAGGTGAACCCGATCGCCAACAAGACCCAAATCCGGGTGGCGGTCGAGGAGCTGTTCAACGTCCGCGTCACCGACGTGCGGACCATGAACCGGAAGGGGAAGACCCGCCGGTTCCGCCAGGAGCAGGGCACGCTGCCGAGCTGGAAGAAGGCCGTCGTCGCGCTGCACCCGGACGACAAGATCGAGTTCTATTGATCGTCCCGTGTCGTCCTTCGTCATTCGTCCCTCGTCATTCGGGGGGCGTCTTCGGGTCTCCCGAATGACGAGGGACGGATGACAAATGACTAAGGACGAAGGACGACGCCGATGGGCATCAAGCAATACAAGCCGACCTCCGCCGGCCGCCGCGGCGGGAGCGTGTCCGACTTCGCGGACTGCACGTTCCCCGGCGTCAACAAGCCGGAGAAGTCGCTGCTGTCGCCGCTCCCCAAGAGCGGCGGGCGGAACCACCACGGCATCACCACGACCCGGTTCCGCGGCGGCGGTCACAAGCGGATGTACCGCCAGGTCGACTTCAAGCGGAAGCGCGACGGCGTCGAGGCGACGGTGATCTCCGTCGAGTACGACCCGAACCGCAGCGCCCGCATCGCGCTGATCGAGTACCCGAAGGACGAGAAGTACGACAACAGCAAGAGCTACATCCTGGCCCCGGTCGGGATGAAGGCCGGCGACAAGGTCATCTCGGGCGACACCGAGGCCGTCGAGCCGAAGCCGGGCAACTGCATGCCGCTGTGGAAGGTGCCCATGGGCATGTCCGTCCACAACGTCGAGCTCACCCCCGGCCGCGGCGGCCAGATCTGTCGCTCCGCCGGCTGCTCGGCCACGCTGTCCGCCCGCGAGAAGGACTGGGCGCAGCTGACGATGCCGAGCGGCGAAATCCGCCGGGTGTCGAACAAGTGCCGGGCGACGATCGGCAGCGTGTCGAACCCCGAGCACATGAACATCACGCTCGGCAAGGCCGGGCGGAAGCGGTGGAAGGGTCGCAAGCCGCACAACCGCGGCATGGCCATGAACCCGATCGACCACCCGATGGGCGGCGGCGAGGGGCGGAGCAAGAGCGGCGGCCAGCCGAAGGGGCCGACCGGCGTGCTGTCGAAGGGCGGCAAGACGCGCAAGGACCGCAAGCCGAACAGCGGCGCCATCCTGCGGCGCCGCCCGGCCGGCAAGCACCAGAAGAGCTCCTAGTGGGCTCAAGCCCGCCGGTCGCAACCGGCGGGCTTCGCCCCTGAAGAAGAAATCCGGTGGCCGGTCCGCGTGGGCCTGCCTACGTTACACAGTCCCGGGTTTGTCACGCCCGGGCTGTGTGTTTCGCGAACCTGGCCGGACACGAGCGGGACGACGCATGAGCCGGTCGCTGAAGAAGGGTCCCTACGTCGATCTGCGGCTGTTCGCCAAGGTCGAGAAGCAGGGGCCGACCAAGGAGCCGATCAAGACGTGGGCGCGGGACTGCACCGTGGTCCCCGAGTTCATCGGCGCCACGTTCCTGGTCCACAACGGCAAGACCTTCTTCCGCGTCTACTGCACGGAAGACATGATCGGCCACAAGCTCGGCGAGTTCTCGCCCACCCGGACGTTCAAGGGTCACAGCGGCGGCAAGGCGAAGGGCGGGAAGTAAGACATGGAATACAAGGCAATCCACCGCTACGCCGACCAGGGTCCCCGCAAGATCCGCCTGTTCGCGGACCTGATCCGCGGGCGGAACGCGGACGAGGCGATCGAGCTCCTGAAATTCTACCACAACCGGGGCGCCCGGCTGCTGGAGAAGGTCGTCAAGAGCGCCCTCGGCAACGCCGACGACCGCGAGTGCCCCGACCTCGACGCCCTCGTCGTGACCGAGGCCCGGGTCGACGAGGCGCCGATGTTCAAGCGGATCCAGCCCCGGGCGCGCGGCACCGCGTTCCCGATCAAGCGGCGGATGTCGCACATCCACGTCACCCTCGGCGAGCCCGCCGGGGGCTGAGCGGCGGGTGAGGACGGTGGAGCGGGGGCCGGCCGCGGTCGGCCCCCGGCGCGTTGAGCGGCCGATACGAACCACGCGCGAACGGGCCACGACGGACCAAGAGGCACGGCGATGGGTCAGAAAGTCCGACCGACCGGCTTCCGCACGGGGATCATGCGCCCGTGGCGCTCCACGTGGTACGCCAACAAGGCCGACTTCTCCGAGCTACTGATCGAGGACTTCAAGGTCCGGGCCTTCATCCAGAAGTACCTGACCAACAAGAAGGACCGCAAGGTCCAGCGGCCCGCGATCTCGGACATCAAGATCGAGCGGACCCGCGAGCGGGTCACGATCACGGTCAGCAGCAGCCGGGTCGGGGCGATCATCGGCAAGAAGGGCGAGAAGATCGACAACCTCACCAAGGCGCTGGAGAAGCTGACGCGGCGCCACATCGAGGTGAAGACGATCGAGATCGCCCGCCCCGAGATCGACCCGCAGCTGATCGCCGAGGACATCGCCGAGCAGCTCGAGCGCCGGGCCAGCTTCCGCCGCACGATGAAGCAGGCCATGCAGCGGGCGATGGAGGGCGGCGCCAAGGGCGTGAAGCTCCAGCTGTCCGGCCGGCTCGGCGGGTCGGAAATGGCCCGCTGCGAGAAGGGGATGGAAGGCTCGATCCCGCTCTCGACCCTCCGCGTGAAGGTCGAGTACGGGTTCGCCGAGGCCACCACCCCGCAGGGGAACATCGGGATCAAGTGCTGGGTGAACCAGGGCGACTACCTGACCGGCGACATCGTCGACCCGACCGACGCCTCCGGCGCCCCGACGCAGCGCCGCCGCGGACCGCGCCGCGGCCCCGGCGGGTTCGGCGGCGGCGGCGGCCGCTGAGTGCGGCCCGCGTGAGACTTCTTGAGGGAGACGGCCGATGCCGCAGATGCCGAAGCGGGTGAAGTTCCGGAAGGGCCAGCGCGGCGTGACCAAGGGGATCGTCGCGCAGCGGAAGTACGCCGGCTACATCAAGGGGAACGCCCACCGCGGGAACTACGTCGCCTACGGCGACTTCGGCCTGCAGTCCCTCGAAGGCGGCTGGCTGTCGGCCGAGTGCATCGAGTCGGGCCGCATCACGATGACGCGGTTCGTGTCGGGCGAGGGGCGGTACTACATCCGCGTGTTCCCGCACAAGCCGGTGACGGCGATTCCCGCCGAGACCCGGATGGGTAAGGGCAAGGGCGAGCCCGAGTACTGGGCCGCGGTGGTGCGGTCCGGGCAGGTGATGTTCGAGATCGGCGGCCTCCCGGAGGCCGCCGCCCGCGACTGCCTGGCCCGCGTCGCGTACAAGATGCCGTTCAAGTGCCGGTTCGTGACCCGCCGGCCCAACGTGTAACAGGATTGGTGATTGGTGATTGGTGATTGGTGATTGATGAGGTGCGGCGCCCCGCCGGGAATCATCAATCGAAAATCATCAATCATAAATCACACGAGGTGTGTGATGCCGACCACGAAGACCGACTTCCGCGGGATGAGCGACGAGCAGCTCGCGCTTACCCTGAAGGAAGCCGAAAAGACCGTGTTCTCGCTCCGCTTCCAGTCGGCGTCCGACCGGAAGGAGACGGCGACCGAGATGCAGAAGGCGCGGAAGGACATCGCCCGCATCCGCACCTTCCAGCGCGAGCGCGAGCTGACCAAGCTGAAGGCGCTGCCGGCCGACCAGCTCGCCACCCGCGTCGCCAGCCTGACGGCGAAGGACGAGGCCGGCGGCCCCGGCAAGCGGCTGGTCCGGCGGCAACTCCGGCGGGTCGAAGGGCTGCACGCGAAGGCGACGGCCACGAAGGGGACCAAGTGATGGCGGACGCGACCACCCCGGCCAAGCCGGCGAAGAGCACCGGCCCCCGGCACCTGACCGGCATCGTCACCCGCGACAAGAACCTCAAGACCCGCCGGGTCGAGGTCACCCGCTCGGTGCGGCACCCGAAGTACGGGAAGTACGTCAAGCAGCGGACCATCTGCTACGTCCACGACGAGAAGAACGAGTCGCACCTGGGCGACACCGTCGAGATCGCCGAGAGCCGGCCGCTGTCGCGGACGAAGCGGTGGAACCTCGTCCGCGTCGTGACGAAGAGCCCGAGCCGGACGCTGTCGAAGCTGGAAGGCGCCGTCGCCGGGAGCGACGCCGCCGCCCCGACCCCCGCGGCCGACGCGAAGTAAGACACCCCCGGGGCCGTAACGCCCCGCCGAGGCGCTGACATGATCCAGATGTACACGTACATGGACGTGGCCGACAACACCGGGGCCAAGGAGGTCATGTGCATCCAGGTGCTCGGCGGCAACAAGCGCCGCGTCGCGAACCTGGGTGACGTGATCCGCGCCAGCGTGAAGAAGGCGATCCCCGGCGGCGAGGTGAAGCCGGGCGACGTGATCAAGGGCGTGGTGGTGCGGACGAAGGTCGCCACCCGCCGCGAGGACGGCAGCTACGTCCGGTTCGACAGCAACGCCCTGGTGCTGCTGGACAACGACAACAACCCGCGCGGCACCCGCATCTTCGGGGCCGTGCCCCGCGAGCTGCGGGCGAAGTACAACAAGATCATCAGCCTGGCGTCGGAAGTGGTGTGAACCCCCACAGCCCACCCGTTGCAACGGGTGGGCTTCGCCCGGCGAGTTGCAAGAGCGAGCCATGTACATCCGCAAAGACGACACCGTGGTGGTACTGACCGGGGACGACAAGGGCGTCCGTGGCAAGGTGCTGTCCGTGTCCCCGAAGGCCGGCAAGGTGCTCGTGCAGGGCGTCAACCGTGTGTACCGGCACCTCAAGCCGTCGCGGACCAACCCGCAGGGCGGCCGGCTCTCGAAGGAGATGCCGGTCAACGCCTCGAACGTCATGCTCATCGACCCGAGCACCAACCAGCCGACCCGCGTCGGCATCCGGTACGCGGCCGACGGCACCAAGGAACTGTACGCCAAGAAGAGCGGCGCCCGCCTCCGCATCCTGGCGAAGGCCAACCCGAAGTACGCCACGAAGGCGTGAGCACCCGGCCCGTACCGGTCCCGTCGGCATGGGGCCGCCATAGGCCGTAAGAGGTATCCGAACGATGGCCGCGACCGCCGAAGACGTGAAGGAAGCCCCCGTCCCGCCGCCGCGGCTGCTCGTGCGCTACAAGGCCGAGATCGTGCCGGCGCTGGCCAAGAAGGTCGGCCGGGACAACCCGCATGCCATCCCCAAGCTGATGAAGATCAGCCTGAACATGGGGGTGGGTAAGGCGCTCCAGGACAAGGAGCGGATGAAGCTGTCGGCCGAGCAACTCGGGCTGATCTCCGGCCAGAAGCCGCAGGTGATGAAGGCCAAGGTGGCCGTCAGCGGGTTCCGCCTCCGCGAGGGGAACGAGATCGGCTGCCGGGTCACCCTCCGCGGCAAGCGGATGTACGAGTTCCTCGACCGGCTCATCAACGTGGCCCTGCCGCGCATCCGCGACTTCCGCGGGGTGAACCCGAAGAGCTTCGACGGCAACGGCAACTACAGCATGGGGCTGACCGAGCAGCTGGTCTTCCCCGAGATCGACCCGGACAAGGTGACGTTCACGCAGGGCATGGACATCACCTTCGTCACGAGTACCCGGAACGACGACGAGTCCCGCGAACTGCTGCGGGCCTTCGGGATGCCGTTCCGGGAAGACGCGAAGTAGCAGAAGAGGATAGAGAACAGAAGACAGAGGCCAGTAAGCCGAGTCGATTCGGTGCCGCCTGTTCTCTGACTTCTGGCCTCCGCCCTCTGAATCACGGAACGGCCGGCTCGCCCGGGGGGCGTAACCCCGGGGCCGAGCCGGAACGCCGACCCAGGACCCGCGATGTCAACGAACGCCAAAGAGGCCACGTTCAAGCGCCAGATGAAGCGCCTGGACACGCACCTCGCCGAGATCAAGAAGCCGGTCGAGCAGCAGATCCCGGCCAACCTGATGTCGGGCCGGGACCGCATCCGGGTCCGGTTCCGCTGCGGCCTCTGCGGCCGCGGCCGGGCCGTCTACCGGAAGTTCGGCGTCTGCCGCATCTGCTTCCGCAACCTGGCGTCGAGTGGCCTCATCCCCGGCGTCCGCAAGGCGTCCTGGTAACTACGCGAAAGGGAGGACACGCACATGATGACCGACCCGATCGCGGACATGCTCACGCGCATCCGCAACGCCAACACCATCGAGCGGCCGCTCGTCGAGATGCCGGCCACGAACCTCAAGGTGGCCATCGCCAAGGTGCTGCTGGAGGAGGGCTTCATCCTCGGCTACCGCACCGGCAAGGCCACCACCAACGCCGAGACCGGGGCGAAGGAGTTCGTCGAGGTGCCGAAACTCGGCGAGCCGCACGTGACCCTTCAGGTGTTCCTGAAGTACGGCCCGGACGGCGAGAAGGTGATTCGGCACCTGGGGCGGTACAGCCGCCCCGGCCGGCGGGTGTACAAGCCGTACACCGAGGTGAAGCGGGTGCTGGACGGCCTCGGCATCGCCATCCTGAGCACCAGCCGCGGCGTGATGAGCGACCGCCAGGCCCGCCGCGACAAGGTCGGCGGTGAGGTGCTGTGCACGGTGTGGTGAGCCGGGTATCGGCTCGGGGCTTGTAGGTCGGGTCGAGTCTTCGAGGCCCGACGCGGGGCGCCGGCAGCGCCCCGTGAAACACTGAACTGTTGGCGTGGCCGTGTCTCCTCCCGAGGTGCCCGGCCCCCCGCTTCGGGCCTCGAAGACTCGACCCGACCTACGAAAGCAAGAACCAGGGCTACGTTCCGGCCGCGAGCCGGTGAAGCCCGGAGGATCACGAATGTCTCGTATCGGCAAGCAGCCCATCGCCGTCCCCGATAAGGTGAAGGTGAGCGTCGCCAATCGGCTCGTCACCGTCGAGGGGCCGAAGGGGACGTTGAAGTTCACCCACCACGAGAACATCGCGGTGGCCAGCGACGGCAAGCAGATCACCGTGACCCGGCCGAACGACGAGCGGCAGAACCGGGCGCTCCACGGGCTCACCCGGGCGCTGGTCAATAACATGGTCGTGGGCGTCACGACCGGGTACACGAAGAAGTTGAAGGTCGAGGGCGTCGGCTACCAGGCGGCGTCGAAGGACAAGGGCGTCGAGCTGACGGTCGGGTTCGCCAACCGCATCCTCCACGTGCCGCCCGAGGGCATCACGGTTACCGTGCCCGACCCGACGACGATCGTGGTGAGCGGGATCGACAAGCAGATCGTCGGCCAGTTCGCCGCCGAGGTCCGCGCCAGCCGCAAGCCGGAGCCGTACAAGGGGAAGGGCATCCGGTACGAGGGCGAGGTCGTCCGCCGCAAGGAAGGGAAGTCGTTCGCCGCCGGGAAGTAAGGTCGTCATTCGTCCGTGGTCATCCGTCCTTCGACGGGTGGCCGGGATGTGGCTCTCGCGGACAACTAGCGTCGGTCGCATGACGACGGACGAATGACTAAGGACGAAGCACGATGGACGCACAGAAACTCAAGGCGAAGCGGTCGGAGCGGCGGCGGAACCGCGTGCGCAAGCCGATCTACGGCACCCCGGCCCAGCCGCGGCTGAGCGTGTTCCGCAGCAACCTCCACATCTACGCCCAGCTGATCGACGACCTGAACGGCATCACCCTCGCCGCGGCGTCGAGCGGCGGCAAGGCCGCGGGCGGCAAGCACGGCGGCAACGTCGCCGCCGCCGCCGAGGTCGGTAAGAAGCTCGCCGCCGCCGCCACGGGGAAGGGGATCACCGCCGCCGCATTCGACCGCGGGGCGTACAAGTTCCACGGCCGCGTCGCCGCCCTGGCCCGCGCCGCCACCGAGGGCGGGCTGGTCTGCACCAGCCTGGAGGCGCCGGTCCACAAGCAGAAGGCCGCCGCCCCCGCGCCCGAGAAGAAGCCGGCCAAGGAAGCGAAGCCGAAGGGCGAGGGGAAGCCGAGGGGCGACGGCGGCAAGAAGGACAAGAAGTAGCCGAGTATTGAGTCGTCAGTCATCAGTAATCAGTCGGACGGCTCGCGCCGCGGACGGTTGCTGACTGACAACTGTGAACTGATAACTGACAACGGGGAACCCTATGGCCCGCGACCGTGACCGCGGCGACCGCGACTCCCGCGACAACGCCCTGGTCGATTTCGTCGTGAAGATCAAGCGGTCGGCGTGCGTCGTCAAGGGCGGCCGCCGGTTCAGCTTCAACGCCCTGGTCGTCGTTGGCGACAAGCGCGGCAAGGTGTCCTACGGCTACGGCAAGGCCAACGAGGTGCCGCCGTCGGTCGAGAAGGCGATCAAGGAGGGCGAGGCGAACGTCAACCGGTCGAAGAAGGTGTCGCTCCGCGGCAGCACCATCCCGCACCGGGTGATCGGCAAGTTCGGCGCCAGCAAGGTCATCATGGTCCCGGCCGGGCCGGGTACGGGTGTGAAGGCCGGGCCGGGCGTCCGCGAGGTGCTCCAGGCCGCCGGCGTCACCAACATCCTCACCAAGGTCCACGGGAGCACCAACCCGATGAACCTGGTGAAGGCCACGATCAACGGGCTGCAGCAGCTGCGCACCCGCGAGGAAGTCACGGCGCTGCGGGGGGTGGCACTCTAATGGACCTGAACGGCGTTCACAGCGGCGTCGCCAAGCGGAAGCTCAAGCGCCGCGTCGGCCGCGGCATCGGCTCGGGCCAGGGCAAGACCTGCGGCCTCGGCCAGAAGGGGCAGTACGCCAGCGCCGGCGCCCGCCTGCCGAGCGGCCTGTTCGAGGGCGGCCAGATGCCGCTCTACCGGCGGCTGCCGAAGCGCGGGTTCACCAACGCCCGCTTCCAGAAGGACCACGCCGTCGTCAACGTCGGCGACCTGGACGGGTTCGACGCCAACAGCACCGTGAGCCTCGACGGGCTGAAGGGGAAGAAGCTGGTGCCGTCGAGCTGTGCCGGCGTGCGGGTGCTCGGCGACGGCGACCTGGCGAAGAAGCTGACGATCCGGGCCGACCACTTCTCCAAGTCCGCGAAGGAGAAGATCGAGAAGGCCGGCGGGGTGGCCGAGTTGGTCCCGCCGCCGAAGAAGCCGGTGCGGAACAAGATGACGCCGCGGCCGCCGAAGGCCGCCGCGAAGTAATCGACCCGGCGAGCCGAGGGCCGTCAGGCCCCGGGTGACGCGCCGAAAGCACGTCACCCGGGGCCTGACGGCCCTCGGCTCGCCGGGCGGGTGCCGAGAATCGTGCCGGTGACCGTCCCGTAGCGAAGACAGCCGGCGGAGGGAGCCATGCAGCACCTGATCACGATCTTCAAGATCCCGGAACTCCGGAAGAAGATCTTCATCACCCTCATCTTCCTGGCCGTGTACCGGATCGGGTACTACGTCCCGCTCCCGATGATCGACCACGTGCGGATGGCCGAGAAGATGGCCCAGGCCCAGGGGGGGGCGCTCGGCCAGGTGCTCGGGTTCGTCTCCATGTTCTCCGGCGGCAACCTCAGCACGGCGTGCATCTTCTCGATGGGGATCATGCCGTACATCTCGGCGTCGATCATCATCCAGCTCCTCGCCAGCGGCGTCGTGCCGTCGCTCGAGCGCCTCCGCAAGGAGGGCGAGAGCGGCCGCAAGAAGCTGAACGAGATCACCCGCTACCTCACCGTGCCGATCTGCCTCATCCAGGGGTTCATCATCGCCCAGTCGGTGATGCGGCCGGAGAGCTCCGACGGCATGGGGCTGTCGCCGCCGACCTACGCCGAGGGGTTCAACCTGTACTGGTTCGGGTTCTCGGCCGTCATCACCATGACCACCGGGACGGTGTTCCTGATGTGGCTCGGCGAGCAGATCGACGAGTACGGCATCGGCAACGGCATCAGCCTCATCATCATGGCCGGCATCGTCGCCCGCCTGCCGGACGCCACCGGCAAGCTCATCTTCGACAGCACGACCGGGAAGGTGAAGGACTCGCTGTTCACGCTCGGGGCCGCGACCGGCGACGTGAGCTTCGAGAAATTGGTGGTGCTGCTGTTCCTGTTCGTCGGGGTGGTGGTCGGCGTCATCGCCATGACGAAGGCCCAGCGGCGCATCCCGACGCAGAGCGCCAAGCACGTCCGCGGGCGGCGCGTCTACGGCGGCACCAAGCAGTTCCTGCCCATGAAGGTGAACGCCGCCGGCGTCATGCCGGTGATCTTCGCCAGCACGCTGCTGATCCTGCCGTGGTTCTTCTTCAACATCATCAGCACGGTGACCGACGCGGCGTGGGCGCACAGCCTCGCCCAGACGTTCCAGAACCACACCAGCTGGCTCTACAACGTCATGTACATCGTGATGATCTACGTGTTCTGCTACTTCTGGGTCGCGATCACGTTCAACCCGAAGGAAATCGCCGACAACCTGAAGGACTACGGCAGCTTCATCCCCGGGTACCGGCCCGGCAAGCGCACGGCCGACTACCTCGAGCGGGTGCTGATGCGCATCACGTACATCGGGGCGGCGTTCCTGGCGGTGATCGCCGTCATCCCGAACGTCGTGTCGAGCGAACTGGGGATCGACCCGGTGGTGGCGAGCTTCTACGGCGGCACCGGGCTGCTCATCGTCATCAGCGTGGCGCTCGACCTGGTGCAGAAGATCAACAGTCACCTGGTGATGCGGAACTACGCCGGCCTCACCGACGACTGAGTGAGGCGGAAAGCCCGGGGACGGCCGTCCCCGGGCTTTGAGGTATCCTTCATGCTCCGACAGAACACGAACCGGCCGCCGGAGCTGAAGTCGGCCCGCGAGATCGGGCTGATGCGGGAGGCCGGCAAGCTCGTCGCGCGGGCGCTGCGCATCTGCCGCGAGCTGGCCAAGCCCGGCACCAAGACGATCGACATCGACCAGGCGGTCGAGAAGTTCTACGCCGAGCACGGGGCCATCCCGCTGTTCAAGGGCTACCCCGGGAAGACGCCGTTCCCGGCGGTGACGTGCCTGAGCGTGAACGAGCAGGTCGTCCACGGCATCCCCGGCAACCGCGTCCTGAAGGAGGGCGACCTCCTCAAGGTGGACACCGCCTGCAAGCTCAACGGGTGGTGCGCCGACCGGGCCATTACCATCGCGGTCGGCCCGGTGTCGCCGGAGAAGGCCCGGCTGGTGAAAGTGGCCGAGGAGACGCTTCAGCTGGCGATCGACCTCATCCCGAAGCGGAAGTGGTGGACGCAGGTCGCCAGCGAGATGCAGCGGCACGTGGAGCAGTCGGGGTTCAGCGTGGTGACGAGCTACGTCGGCCACGGCATCGGCCGGGTGATGCACGAGAACCCGCAGGTGCCGAACTACGTGGACCGCGAGACCCGCAAGCAGGACTTCAAGCTGGAGCCCGGCCTGACGCTGGCGGTCGAGCCGATGGTGAACATGCGCAAGGGCGAGGTGGACACGCTCTCCGACACGTGGACCGTGGTGACGCGCGACCGGATGCCGAGCGTCCACGTGGAGCACACGCTGGCGCTGACCGCCGGCGGCGTGGTCGTGGTGACGGCGGACGAGGAGTAGGTTCGTTGCACCGCCGCGAGCGGCGGAGAAATCGCGGTCGCGCCCTTGCCCGGGTGGTGGCCGTTCCTACTGTGAGAGTTTACCCGCCCGCCCGGCGGCATCGGAACAGGTGGCCCATGAAGGTGCGAGCGAGCGTCCGCCGGATGTGCGAGAAGTGCAAGCTGATCAAGCGGAAGGGCGTCGTCCGCGTGATCTGCGAAGACCCCCGGCACAAGCAGCGGCAGGGCTGAGAACCGCCGACCGAGAACGGATTACTGACACCCGAGCGAAGCGACCATGCCCCGTATCCAAGGCGTCGACATCCCGCCGGACAAGCCGACCCACATCTCCCTGCGGTACATCCGCGGGATCGGGCCGACCACGTCCCTGGAGGTGTGCGGGAAGCTCAACATCGACCCGCAGCGGCGGGCCAAGGAGTTGAGCGACGACGACGTCGCCCGGATCGCCGTCCTGCTGGACCGCGACTACCTGGTCGAGGGGCCGCTGCGGCGGTTCGAGGCCGCGAACATCACGCGGCTGAAGGAGATCAAGAGCTACCGCGGCGAGCGGCACCGGAAGAACCTGCCGGTCCGCGGCCAGCGGTCGAAGACGAACGCCCGCACCCGCAAGGGCGTCCGCAAGACGGTCGCCGGCAAGAAGGGCGTGAAGGACAAGTAACCTTTATTTCGTCATTCGTCATTCGTCCGCCGTCATTCGGGTGGGCGGTCGGCCTCACCGGTAGGCCGAATGACGAAGGACCAATGACGAAGGACGACAAGAGATGGCGAAGAGCAAGAAGAAGAAGGCCCGCCGCAACGTCAGCCGTGGGATCGCCCACGTGCAGAGCACGTTCAACAACACCATCGTCACCATCACCGACACCAACGGCGACGTGCTGTGCAACGCGTCGGCGGGCACGGTCGGGTTCAAGGGGAGCCGCAAGAGCACCCCGTTCGCCGCCCAGCGCGCCGCCGAGGAGTGCGCCGCCAAGGCGTCCAAGTTCGGCGTCAAGGAAGTCGAAGTGCGGGTGAAGGGGCCGGGCGCCGGCCGCGAGTCGGCCATCACCGCCCTCCAGGCGTCCGGCCTGAACGTGAAGGCCATCGAGGACGTGACGCCGCTGCCGCACAACGGCTGCCGCCCGCCCAAGAAGCGGCGCGTGTAAGCCGTCCTTCGTCGTCGTTTATCGCCGCTTGCGGCGTTGCGCCCGGGTGCAACGCCGCAAGTGGCGTTAGACGGTCTCCCGGACCGACACTGGGGTTCGCCGGGTTACCCACCAGACGACACCACACGGCCCGTCCGCCGGACGCGCCACCCTGACCCCTGGCTCCGAGTCCCAACCTTCCCATGGCCCGCAACGTCGACCCCGTCTGCAAGATGTGCCGCCGCGAGCAGATGAAGCTCTACCTGAAGGCGGAGCGCTGCTTCAGCCCGAAGTGCCCGATCGACCGCGAGGCGCTGCCGCCGGGCATGCACGGCGCCCGCCGCGGCAAGACCTCCGAGTACGGCATCCGCCTCCGCGAGAAGCAGAAGCTCAAGCGGTTCTACGGCATCCTGGAGGCCCAGTTCCGCCGCTACTACCAGCTCGCCACCCGGTCGCCGGAGAACACCGGCGAGCAGTTGCTCTCGATTCTCGAACGCCGGCTGGATAACGTCATCCACCGCCTCGGGTTCGCCGCCAACCGGAACTCGGCCCGTCAGATGGTGTCCCACGGGCACGTGCTCATCAACGGCCGCAAGTGCGACATCCCCAGCGCCCTGGTGAAGCCCGGCGACATCGTCAAGGTGAAGGCCGTCGACCGGAGCCTGAAGATGGCCCGCGAGGGGTTGCAGAAGAACCTCGTCCGCGTCCCCGACTTCCTGGTGGTGACGAACAACAGCGACGCCCCGGAAGGCTCGATGACCCGCCTCCCGAGCCGGGCCGACGTGGACGAGCGGATCGACATGATCCGCGAGCAGCTGATCATCGAAATCGCCACCCGCTAAGGAGTGGTCAGTGGTCAGTTGTCAGTCGGACAGCAGGCCACCGGCAACCCGGCCGACCCTACCCCGAAGCCGCGACGCCCGGGGGGTGGTCCGTTGTCCGACTGACAACTGACCACTGACCACTGACCACTATGTCCCGTCTGGCTCGCCCCTGCTGTCCCGGTCGCGGGGCCGGCGGGGGCGGTAAGCCGACGGCCGGAGGACTTCTCATGCGGGTACGCTGGCGCGGGCTCGAACTGCCCAACCGGGTGACGGCCGACCGGGCCACCCTCACCGACACGTACGGCAAGTTCTACGTCGAGCCGTTCGAGCGCGGCTTCGGGATGACGCTCGGCAACAGCCTCCGCCGCATCCTCCTGTCGAGCCTCGAAGGCTCCGCCGTCACGCGGGTCAAGATCGCCGGCGTGCAGCACGAGATCTCGACCATCAACGGCGTCGTCGAGGACGTGACCGACATCCTGCTGAACGTCAAGAGTCTGGTCGTCAAGAACGTAAGCGACCAGCCGAAGGTGGTGCGCATCCAGAAGCACGAGGCCGGGGTCGTGCGCGGGGTAGACGTGCAGCACGACGAGACGGTGCAGATCATCAACCCCGAGCACCACCTCGCCACGCTCACCGCCGACGTGCCGTTCGGCGTCGAGATGACGGTCGAGAACGGCCGCGGGTACAAGACGGCCGAGGAGAACTCCGGCAAGGAGCGCGAGATCGGCGTCATCCCGATCGACAGCTCGTTCTCGCCGGTCGTGCGGGTGAAGTACGACATCGAGGAGACGCGCGTCGGCCAGAAGACGAACTACGACCGGCTGGTGATCGAGATCTGGACGAACGGCACGGTCGGCCCGCAGATGGCGCTGGTGGAGGCCGCGAAGATCCTGCGCAAGCACCTGAACCCGTTCGTGCAGTACACCGAGCCGGGGCCGGAGGTGCCGCTGGACGAGCCGATCGAGGTCGGCGGCGGCGGGGTGCGCGACGCCGGCGACGCCGAGCTGGAGAAGAAGCTGAACATGAGCCTGGCCGAGCTGGAGCTGTCGGTCCGGGCGACGAACTGCCTGGAAACCGAGGGCATCACCACGGTCCGGGAGCTGGTGATGCGGGCCGAGGACGAGCTCCTCGAGGTCCGCAACTTCGGCGAGACGACCCTCCGCGAGGTGAAGGCCAAGCTCCAGGAGCGCGGCCTCGCCCTCGGGATGAAGCTGCCGGCCCGCCGCTGACGCGGCAAGTTGTCAGTGGTCAGTTGTCAGTGGTCAGTCGGCCACGGCGTTGACCGGAACATCCCCCGCGACCCGTGGCACGGCGCGGGGGTATGACTGACAACTGAAAACTGACCACTGACAACTGAGGAAGCCATGCGCCACCGTCAATCCGGAAAGCACTTCAACCGCAGCCCGGCTCACCGCGAAGCCCTGTTCCGCAACCTCTCCCGCTCGCTCATCACGCACGAGCGGATCGTCACCACGCTGGCGAAGGCGAAGGCGCTGCGGCCGTACGTCGAGAAGCTCATCACGATGGCCAAGAAGGCCGCGGTGATCGTCGCCGCCGCCCCCGAGGGGGACAAGGTGGCGCGGGCGAAGGCGCTGCACCTCCGGCGGCAGGCCATGGCGGTGCTCGGGCCGACGCACGGCACCGCCGTGGTCGACAAGAAGGACGAGGTGGTCGAGGGCGACACGATCCTGAAGAAGCTGTTCCGCGACATCGGCCCGCGCTACAAGGAGCGGCCGGGCGGGTACACGCGGATCATCAAGCAGCACTACCGCCGCCTCGGCGACGGCGGCCACACCGCGGTGATCGAGTTGCTGAAGGAAGGCGAGAAGAAGGTGCAGCTGAACGCGCGGAAGCCCGCGGCCCCCGCCCCCACGCCCGCAGCCCCGGCACCCGCGGCGCCGACGGCGTGAGCGTGGCGCGAATTACGCACTGAGCGGGGTCGCGTGAGCGCCCCGTGCGACCGCACATCGAGTCACGCCCGGCGTGGTCCGTTGTGCCGTCGCACGGGGCGCTCACGCGACCCCGCTCAACGGCTCTTCCAGATCGCCGCGAGTGCGATCAGCATCGCCCACGTCAGCCCGACCCGCCAGCCCGGCGCGAAGACGATAGCCGCATTCACCACCACGAACGCCAGGAATCCGTGGACGCCCCACGCCACCCCGCGCGGGCGCCGCCGGTAGCTCTCTCGCCCCACCGCCAGCCACGCCGCGTCCGCGAGCCAGACGGCGACGAAGGCGTAGTTCACCCACACCCCCGCCCCCACGCCCGACACCTCCGCCGTGTGCCGCACGGCGTCGGCGTGCGACCACCCGTGGCCGACGTGCAACGCCACCGCGACGTGGAACGCCGCCGCCGCCGCCCCCCATCCCCACATCCACGCCCCGCTGCCGCGCCAGGCGCGCGGCCAGCCGACCGCCCACGCCGCCACCGCCAGCCACGCCGTGGCGCGGATCGCCGGGTGCGCCGGGTCGAACCTCGGCGGCTGCGCCAGCGCCGCAACGCCGCGCCAGCCGAGCGCGACCGTCAGCGCCAGAAGCCCGGCGAATTGAACCCGCGCGCCCCACGCCATACACCACCCCCGCGGCGGTCCCATCCTACCGGAGCTGAACCCCCATGTCCCCGAACCCCCGGCGGACCAAGATCGTCGCCACACTCGGGCCGGCCACCGACGACCCGGTCGTGCTCGAAGCCGTGCTCCGCGCCGGCGTGGACGTGGCCCGGGTGAACTTCTCGCACGGCTCCGCCGACGAGCACCTGGCCCGCGTCGCCCGGTTCCGCGACGCGGCGCGCAAGGTCGGCAAGTTCGCCGCCGTGCTCGCCGACCTGCCGGGGCCGAAGCTGCGCGTGAAGATCGCCGCCGCCCGCGAACTCGTCCCAGGCGCGGAAGTGTGCTTCAGCCTGACCGACGAGCCGGTCCACGCGGACGACATCGTCCTCACCGAACCCGAGGTGCTCGCCGACGTGCGTCCGGGCCAGCGGATGCTCCTCGACGACGGCCGGCTGCAACTCGACGCCGGCCTCACCCACGGTGGCCGGCTGCTGGCCCGCATCGTGGTCGGCGGCACGCTGAAGCCCAACAAGGGGCTGAACCTCCCCGACACGCCGCTGACCATCGCCGCCGTCACCGACCGCGACCGGGCGGCGCTGGCCATCGCGGCGCGGGTCGGCGTGGACTGGGTGGCGCTGTCGTTCGTCCGCGGCCCGGAGGCGGCCGACGAGGTCCGCGCGGCGATGGCCGCGGCCGGGATGCGCGCCCCGGTCATCGCCAAGGTCGAGCGGCCGGAGGCGGTCGGCCGGGCGGTGGCGATCGTCGCCGCGTTCGACGGCGTGATGGTGGCCCGCGGCGACCTCGGCGTCGAGATCGCGCTCGAGAAGGTGCCGATGGTGCAGAAGATGCTGATCGCCGAGTGCCGGGCCGCGGGGAAGCCGGTCATCACCGCGACCGACATGCTCGACTCCATGCGCGAGAGCCCGCGGCCGACCCGGGCCGAGGCCAGCGACGTGGCCAACGCCATCTTCGACGGCACCGACGCGGTGATGCTGTCCGGCGAGACGGCGGTCGGCAAGTACCCGGTGGAGGCGGTGTCGTGCATGGCCCGCATCGCGGTCGAAACGGAAACCCACCTGCGCGACAGCGGCCACTCGCTCGGCAGCCACTTCAACCGGCCCGACGGCGGCATCTACGACCCGATGGCCGAGGCGGCGTGCGACCTGGCCGACCAGGTGGAGGCGACGGCGATCGTGATCCCGACGCTGTCCGGCCGCACGGCCCGACTGGTGACGCGGCGCCGGCCCTGGGCGCGGGTGGTGGCGGTGTCGCCGGCCGACCAGGTGCTGCAGGGGCTGGCGCTCGACTGGGGCGTGACCCCGGTGCGGATGACGCCCGCCGGCCCCGGCGGCGACCGCACCGCGATGGCCGTGCGCGACGCCTTCGCGGCGGGTACGGTCCGCCCCGGCGAGCGGGTCGTGATCCTCGCCGGCCACCCGATCGAGGGCGGGCCGCTGTACCCGACCGTCCGCGTCGTCCGCGTCGGCGAGAACGGCGAGTCCGTGAACCCGGGCTGAAAGCCCGGGGACGGCCGTCCCCGGGCTTCGTTAACCCACGCGCCACCGCGCCAGCTGTTCCTCGTCGAGTTCGACGCCGAGCCCGGGGCCGTCCGGCACCCGCGCGTACGGCGGGCCGAGGTCGAGCGGCCGCGTGATCAGGTCGGCGTCGTGGTAGAACGGGCCGATGGTGTCGGCGGGGAAGGTGTCGGTGTCGATCTCGGGGAACGCGGCCGCGACGTGGAGCATGGCCGCGGTGCCGATGCCGAGTTCGAGATTGCTGCCGATCGTACAGCGGATTCCCGCCGCCTTCGCCACCGCGACGATCTCGGCCGTGGCCGCGATGCCGCCGTGCTTGCCGGGATACACGCTCAGCACGTCCGCGGCCCGGTGCGTGGTGAGGAGCCACGCGTCTTGTAGCGTGAAGACGCTCTCGTCGGCCATGATCGCGGCAGCGGTGACGTGCCGGAGCTCGGCCAGCGCCGCCGGGTCGCCGGCCGGGATCGGTTGTTCGACGAGGAGTAGGTTGGTGTCGGCGAGTGCCCGGAGGCAGTGTCGGGCCTGGCGGATCGTCCAGCCGCAGTTGGCGTCGATGGTCAGCGGCACGTCCGGGCCGGCGACCTCGCGGACGGCCTTCACGCGGGCCACGTCCGTATCGGGGTCGAGGCCGACCTTCACCTTCACGCACGACACGCCGAGCTTCAGATGCCCCTCGGCCATGGCGCGGGAGCCGGGCACGTCGCGCGCCCACACGACGAGCTTGATCCGCACCCGGTCGCGGACCTTGCCGCCGAGGAGTTGGTACACGGGGAGCCCGACGGCCTTGCCGGCGATGTCCCACAGGGCCATCTCGACGGCGGCCTTCGTGAACGGGTTCAGCTTGATAATGAAGTCCATCGCCCGCCGTGCGGCGGTAATGTCGCGCGGGTCGGTGCCGACGAGCTGCGGGGCGATGTAGTCGGTGATCGCGGTGACGCTCCCGGCCTGCGTCTCGCCGGACCACAGGCCGGAAATCGTGGCTTCACCGAGCCCGACGAGTCCGGCGTCGGTGTGAACCTTGACGACGACGTAGGGCGAAACGACGTGCTCGCCGTGGGCCGTCTTGGCGGTCCAGCCTTTCTTCAGGGGGACGCACACCGGGATGGCTTCGACGCGGGTGATTTTCATCAGGAATCTCACGCAGAGGCGCAGAGCCGCTGAGAAAACCAGAGCCGGATTGTTCTTCTCTGCGGCTCTGCGCCTCTGCGTGAGCTTTCTTATTCGAGGAACCGCCGCAACACGTTCGCCGTGATCCGCGACACCGCCGCGTCCACCGGCAGCGACGCGACGTAGTTGATCGACCCGACCGAGAACACCGCCCCGCCCGACGGCGTCTCGAACGTCAGCATCTCGGCCCCCCCGTCGTCGGGGTTCAACCCGCGCGCCAGCACCCGCACGTTCGCCGGCGAACTCGGCGAGCGTTTGTCCGTTTCGTGCCCCGACGCCCCGCCGGGACAGCGGCGGTGCAGCGACAGTTCGCCGAACTCGTCGTCGGCGTTCAGCCCCGTGCCCGCGAACGCCCAGTGGTCGGCGTCGAGGACGCGGTACGGCGCCCCGGTCATCGCGCCCGCCGGCGTGAACACGACCCCGAGCAGGTTCGCCTCCGACTCGTGGCGGACGTGCAACCGACTCTCGTAGCCGCCGAGGCCATCGACGCTCAGCCCGCGGAGCTTCTCGTTGAGGCACACCATCGCCCCGTGCGGCCGCAGCTCGACCTCACAGTTCAGTCCGTTGCCGCCGAGGTACATCAGCCGGCCGCCCTCCTCGAAGACCCAGCGTTTGACGCGGTCGTACATCCGCCGCGTCCAGTACTCGGGGTGGACGCTCAGCACCAGTACGCGGTACGCGCTCAAGTCCAGGGTGCCGTCGTCGAGCTGCGTCTCGGCGTAGTAGTCGTGGGGGAACTCCTCGCGCTCGAGCCACCCGAGGAGGCGCCACTCCGCGGGGGCGAGGTGGCACGCCTGCCGGCCCTCGATCGCGTCGGTGATCCGCTCCGCGAAGTCGATGTGGTTGAACGGCTCGGGCCGGTCGAACGACAGCGGCGGGTAGTCGGCCGCGCCCCAGGTGAAGAACCCGGCGTCGGAGTAGCGCTTCAGTTCGGCGCGGCTGTTGAGCGTCGGCGTCGGCGGGCAGCCGTCGGCGTGGATGTAGTTGCTGCGGCCGCCGAACGAGTTGTACGCGTTCCAGGTGATGTTCGACGCCAGCACCGCGACCGGGTGGGTGGGCTTCGCCGGGGCGACGACCCACGGGAAGGCGAAGCGCCGGCCGCCGCTCGTCGAGGCGCGGAAGTAGTAGAGCCCGCTCCGGGCCGGCGCCGCGACGTGCTGCGAATGCACGCTGTTGGCGTAGCCGACCTCGTTCCAGCGGACGCCGGTGGGGGTGTAGTCGCCGTCGGGCGTCGTCTGCGTCGTGGCGCGCGGGGCGTGCTCGTCGTGCCAGCCGAGCGAGCGGACGAACTCCGGCTCCCACCCGTACCGCCACAGTTCCAGGTGGTACGGCTCGACGCTGTGAACGCGGAACTCGCTCGACTCGCCGCCGCGCACCCACTTCGGCCAGGGGTAGCCGAGGAGGCCGTCGGCCAGGAGGCGGAAGTGGTGCGGCTCGGACACGGGGAGCGTGACGTGCGAGAACTTCGCCCCGAAGCCCGGGTGCTGGAGGACGACGCGGTAGTCGCCCGGCGGCAGGTCGGCGTGGACGGCACCGCTAGCGCGAGAGCGGACCTCCCACGAACCGCTACGGCCGTACTGGAATTCGAGCGCTACGCCGGCCAGCGCGGCGTAGCGCTCGTCGCTGACATACCCGATGAGCATCGGGCCATTTCACCACGCCGGCCGACGGAACGCGAGTCGTTCGCGGATGAATTTGCCGCACGATGACGAACCGAAGACGCACGATCCGAAACAGGATTTTGATCGGATCGTGCGTCTTCGGTTCGTCATCGTGCGGCTGACTCCGGCCGCGGATCGGGTACACTCCTCTCATGCCCGTCTCGTCGCGCGCCCGGTTCGTCCTCGTCCTGTGGCTGTGCGGCCTCGCCGGCGTGCTCTACCTCGACCGCGTCTGCTTCAGCCAGGCCTTCGTCCCGATGCAGCGGGAACTCGGCCTCACGGACACGCAGATGGGCCTCGCCGCGATGGCGTTCACGATCGCCTACGGGCTGTTCGAGATTCCCACCGGCCGGCTCGGCGACCGCTTCGGCTCGCGGTCGGTGCTGGCGCGCATCGTCATCTGGTGGTCGGTGTTCACGGCGCTCACCGGGGCGGCGTGGGGGTTCACGTCGCTGGTGATGATTCGCTTCCTGTTCGGGGCGGGGGAAGCAGGCGCGTTCCCGAACGCGGCGCGGGTGATCTCGCGGTGGTTCCCGGTCGCCGAGCGCGGGCGGGTGCAGGGCGTGATGCTCACCGCCGCGCAGCTCGGCGGCGCGGCGGCGCCGCTGGCGGCGGCGGCGGTCATCGAGCTGGCCGGGTGGCGGTGGGCGTTCGTCGCCTTCGGCTGCGTCGGCGTGGTGTGGGCGGTCGGCTTCTACGTGTGGTTCCGCGACGACCCGGCCGCCCACCCCGCGGTGAACGCCGAGGAACTGGCGACGATCCGCGCCGGCGTCGAGGTTCGCCCCGCGGACCCGGGGCCGGTGCCGTGGGCGGCGGTGCTGACGAACCGCGGCATCCTCGTACTCGGCCTCATCATGGTGATCGGGGCGTTCTACACGTACCTGTCGTACACCTGGCTCTCGAAGTACCTCATCGCCGCGCGCGGGCTGGAGAACGTGGCCGCCGGTTGGCTGTCGTCGCTGGTGCTGTTGGGCTCCGCGGGCGGCGTGTTCCTCGGCGGGCTGATCGCCGACCTCATCACCGCCCGCGCCCCCGACGCCGTGGCGGCGCGGCGGCGGCTCGCGGTGGCGTGCTACCTCGTCGCCGCGGCGTGCCTGTTCGCCGCGGCGCGGGCCGACGACGCGCTGGCGTCCGCGGGGCTGATGGCGGCGGGAATGTTCGCGATGCACGTGACGCTGCCGAACTGGTGGTCGGTGGCGATCCCGCAGTGCGGCCGGCACGTCGGGGCGCTGTTCGGGCTGATGAACGGCGTCGGCGTGGTCGGCGCCGCCGCGTCGCAGGCCTTCGTCGGCGTGTTCGCCGACTGGCGCAAGGACCTGGGCTACACCGGCCGCGCGCAGTGGGACCCGCTGTTCGACGTGTATGTCGGTGTGCTGGTGTGCGGCGCCGTCGCGTGGGCCGCGTACCGGCCGCGGCCGCTCCCCGAGTGAGACGCAAACTGCTCTGGCACCCGCCCGCCGCGCCGGGTTACCCTTCCGCCGCAATCGCGCGCGAAAGGGCCACAGATGGTCACCCAGCTGTCGGCGGTGTGGCGGTTCCGCCACTTCCTACTGTCCCTCGTCCGGCTCGACCTCCGGAACCGCTACACCCGCTCCGTCCTCGGCATCGGCTGGACCGTCGTCCAGCCGATCGTCATGGCCGGCGTGTTCGTGCTCATCTTCAGCGGCGTCCTCGGCATGAGCCCGGGGCGGTACGTTACCACGCTCCTCCTCGGCCTCGCCGTGTGGACTTTCGTCCGCGAGTCGCTCGTCGGCGGCAGCGGCGCCTTCCTCGACCACGAGCGCTACATCCGCCAGAGCCTGTTGCCCTACGCCCTCTACCCGCTGCGGCTCGTCCTCGGCTCGGCCGTCCACGGCGGCATCGCGCTGCTGGTCGCCGTCGCCGCGGTGGCTTTCGTGGACGGCGGCGTCGGCAAGCTGGCCGTGATCCCCGCGGTGTTGCCGGCGCTGGCGCTGCTCGTCGTCGCCGGGTGGGCCGCGGCCACGCTGTTCGCCTTCGCCCAGTGCTACTTCCAGGACACCAAGCACCTGCTCGACATCGGCTGCCAGATGCTGTTCTTCCTGACTCCGATCATCTACCCGGCCGAGGTATTAGTCGAGAAAGGCGCCGGCTGGCTGGCGCGGGTCAACCCGGTGAACCTGTTCCTCGAACTGATCCGCACGCCGCTCGCCAACGGCACCCTGCCCGACCTGAAGCTGTACGCCTACGCGGTCGCGTTCACCGCCGTGCTCGGCGTGTGCGCCATGCTCGCCGTTCGCCGCGGCCACCGGGGGCTCGTGTACCAGCTGTAAGGTGTGGGCGAAGCCCGGGGACGGCCGTCCCCGGGCTTTCAGCCAGGATTGACGTGGACCGCGCGACTTCTGTAACTTGTCGCACCGACCCTGGAGGCGCCCCGTGATCAGCGTGCTGTTCTGCTCCCGCGCCAAGGGCAATCCCGACAGCGGCCTGCGCCGGCTCCTCGATTCGGCCGTCGCCACCACCACGCCTGCCGAGCGCGAACAGCTCGAATTCCTGGTCAAGTTCGACAGCGACGACGACGAGCGGATGACTGACGCCGAGCTGGCGGCGTACCCGTTCGCGGTGAAGACGTTCAGCTGGTCGCGCGGCGAGGGGCGGCACGGGCTGCACAACGCCCAGGAGTACCTGTTCACCGAGCGGAACCCGGCCGGCCGGTTCTGCCTGATGACCGCCGACGACTTCGTGTTCACGCGGCCCGGGTGGGTGTCCGACGTGCTCGCGGTCGAGGACGAGTTCTGCGTGATGGGCTACGTCCGCCCGCCGATCGAGGCCTACGCCGGCCGGTACGACCGCGAGGACATGATCCGCAGCTGGGTGGTGTCGTTCGGCGGCTGGTCGCCGGTCGTGAGTTCGCGCCTCATCGAGGTGTGCCAGAACTTCGGCTGGCAGGCCAACGTGGACAGCTGGCTGATGGGCCTGTCGGTGGTGCTGTACGACCTGTACGGCGTGGTGCTGTGGAAGACGCACGCCCCGTTCTACGAGCGCCGCGGGGCCGACGACCGCCCGGCCAGCTGCGGGCTGGCGCCGACGTTCAACCGGATGGAAATCACGAACAACGTCGGGCCGACGAACCGCTACTGGTTCGAGCTGGTCCGCCGCCAGGCCCGCAACGTGTACCTGAACATGCTCCACGGCTCCGACCTGAAGCGCCGGCCGTGGGGCTCGGCCCCGTTCCGCTTGTTGCGCCGGCTGCGCGAGCAGCCCGTCCGCCGGCTGCCGGGGCGGGTGCTGAACAAGCTGCGCCGGAGCATCACGGCGCTGTTCGTGTAACCTCTCATCCCAGACCGCTCGCCCCGACTCAGGAGCCGCACGGATGCGACTCGGCCGGCAACCGAAGACCCCGTTCCCCGACCGCTACCGCGGCTGGCGCGTCATCCGCACGCACGGCCGCGTGTTCGCCGTCCCGCCGACGGCCGACGAGGCCCGGCTCTTCGCCGAGGAGCGGCTGTTCGACCACCCCGCGGTGAAGACGGCCGCAAACCTGACGGCGATGCAGGCGGTAATCGACGCCCACGACCCGGCCGAGGACACGCCCGAACCCGTGACGCGCCGCGACGGGTACGACGTGGTCCGCTTCCGCGGCGCGTACCACGCGGTGCCGCACGGCGCCGGCCTCCTCGACCTCGACTTCCCCGCCGACCGCGCCGCCGCCGGCGTCATCAGCGCGGCGAGCCTCGGCGGTGCGGACGAGAAGTACAAGTCTGTCGCCGCTTGTCGTCCGATCGAGTTCGCCGGGTGGCTGCCGGTGTTCGTCGGCTCGGGGAACTGCGGCGCCCACCCGCAGTTCGGCCACACGCAGAACCCGCCGGCCGGCTACCGATTCACTCGCTCCGGCGTCACGCCGTCCACGAAGTTCGGCCTCCTCACGCGGATGATCGCACTCGCCGGCCCCAAGCCGCTGCGGCTGTGGTTCACCCTCTGCTCGGTCGTCCGCTTCCCGTTCGCCTTCGTCCGCCCGCGCAAGGGCGTCACGCTCGCGGCCCGCTGGCGGGTGCTCGTCGCGGCGCTCACGATGTTCCTGCTGCTGGTGCGGAAGGGGTGCCGGCCGCTGACGGCGGCGCGGTTCATCGTGTCGCGGCACCTCCAGTCGCAGTTGCTCTTGGGCGGCCGTCACGACCTCGTGTTCCTCACGAGCATGCCGTACACGTTCGGCCAGAACCCGTGGGTCATCGAGGTCGAAGACCCGACGACGCTGTTCTACCCGCTAATTCAGAACGGCCACACCTGCGACATGGACGTGAAGGCGCGGCCCGTCTTCGGCATCGTCAAGGCGCTTTTGGAGGCCGACCACTGCCGGGCGATCCTCACGCACATGAAGTCGTCGGCCCGGCTCATCTCGGCGCTGTTCGACAGCGAGACGATCCGCAAGAAGGTCGTCTACGCCCCGCTCGGGGTGCGGCTACCGGCGCGATTCCAGGCCCACGACGACGAACCCGCCGACGCCCCGATCGACCTGCTGTTCATCAACTCGTGGTGCCAGATCGCCGAGAACTTCTTCGTCCGCGGCGGCCTCGACGTGCTCGAAGCGTTCGCCGTGATCCGTCAGAAGTACCCGAACGTGCGGCTGACGCTGCGGACGAGCCTGCCGGACATCGCCGACCACTACCACCGCGTCCTCGCCGACGGCTGGGTGCGCGTGATCGACCGCTTCCTGTCACCCGAGGAGATGGCCGAGCTGCACGCGGAGAGCGACATCTTCCTGCTGCCCGCGGCCCGCGTTCACATCGTGTCGCTGTTGCAGGCGATGTCCTACGGGCTGGCCGTGGTCGGCTCCGACGGCTGGGGCATGGAGGAGTATTTGGAGGACGACCGCAACGGGCTCGTGGTCCGCGGGCGGCACGGCGTGGCGTCGTGGGCCGACGACGACGCCGGAGTGCTGCGCGAGAACTACGAAACGATGTACACGTCGGACCCGGTGGTGGTGGCGGGTATCGTCGAGGCCGTGTCGCGGCTGGTCGAGGACCGCGAGCTGCGCCGCCGCCTCGGTCGCACGGCGCGGGCCGACGTGGAGACGACGTACAACCTCGGCAACTGGAACCGCGGCATGAAGGCGGCGTTCGATCTGGCGCTCGGGGCGGGGGAGCCTCCGGCCGAGGCGCCGGTGCCGGTCGAGAGTGGGAACCGACTGGGGAGTTTGGTGAGGTGACAGGAGGGAAAGCCCGGGGACGGCCGTCCCCGGGCTTCGGCGCTACCTCAGCGAATCAAGAATCTCCATCCGCATCGCCGACAGCGCCGGCACCAGCCCGCCGAGGCGGCCCATCACCAGCGTGAACAGCATCCCGGCCGCGATCGTCTGGTAGTCCACCACCATCTTCAGCGACACGCTCTTGCCGCCGCCGGCGCCGCCGGACAGCTGGCTCCGCGCCTCCACGCCGTCGGCCGCGTACCCGAGTACGCACCCCAGCAACCCCCCGGCCGCGGCGATGGCCAGCGACTCCAGCATGAACGAGATCAGGATCTGCCAGCGCTTGAAGCCGAGGATGCGCAGCACCGCCACCTCGCGGATGCGGGCGGCGATGGCCGCGAACATGGTGTTCATCACGCCGAACACGCCGCCCAGCGCCATCAGCACGGCGACGAACACGATCCACGTCAGGAACTGGTCGTTCGTCTTGGTCAGCTCGGCGTAGTACTCGGGCTCCGGGAACGCCTTCAGCTTCGCGACCGTGTACCGGAACTGGAGGTGGTACGCCAGCGCCTTCGCGGCCCCGGCCGTGTCGCGGTCGGTCCGCACCACCATCGTCGTGTACGTCCCCTTCTTGCCGAACGTCTTCGTCACCACGTCGATGTTCTGCACCCACACCTCGGACCCGAACGTCGTCCCCTCGGCCCGCATGATGCCGACGACGATCCAGTCCAGGTCGCCCAGCTCGAACGTGTCGCCGACCTCCAGCCGCGGCTTGTTCGCGTCCTCGCCCAGGATGCCGGCGGCCCCCTCGCCCAGAACGCATTCCACGTAGTTCCGCACCCGCGGGGTGCCGTCCGCGTTCCGCTCGCCCGTCGGCACCTGCCGCACGCCGACCGACGAGAACCAGCTGCTGCCGTCGTACAGCGAGATGTTGTGGACCGCGGCCGCGACCGGGGCGTCGTCGATGGCGCGCATGTTCAGCAGCCGGCGGCGCGGCTGCTCGCCCTCCTTCACCGGCACCGGCTGGCTGACGACGAAGTACACCTCCTTGCTCGCCAGGTACGTGGCCTGCTGCCCGGCCGGCGGCTCCTCGTCCACCTTCAGCCGCCGCAACGACCCGTCCGTCTCCTTCACCGCACGCGCCACCTTCACCGGGGCCGGCAGCGGATTCCCCTCCTCGTCGAGCGTCACCACCTGGCGCAGCGCGTTGTCCGTGTCGCCGTAGCCGAGGTTGCTGAACAGCTCGTCCGTCGCGCCGTCCGAGAGGACGAACACGTTGCCGGGGATGCCGGTCCCCTCGTTCAGCTTGTACATGCCGTTCACGAACGCGAGCAGCGCGACGAGGAGGCCGACGACGACGGTGAACGCGAGGGCGGTGAGGCCGGCGATCCGCCAGCGGACGACGAGGTTGCGGAAGTTGTACGCCAGCGGCACCCGGCCGATCATCAGTAGGAGCGCCAGGTCGGTGGCGTACACGACGAGGAACACGAACGGCCAGTGCTGCACGAGCGGCGGCGGCAGCAGCTTCCAGATCGGCTGCCCGAGCCACGGCCCCCACTCGGGGTCGAGCAGGATGCGCAACTGCTGCGAGTTCGGCAGCACCTCGGCGATTTGGGCGTTGACGGTGTCGAGGTCGGTCTTCGCCTCGCGGAGGCGGACCGGGTCGTCGAGGCCGGCGGCGAGGGCACGTTCGAGCTTGGCCCGCTTCTCGAACATCTCCTGCGGCGTGGGCGGGACGATGCCGGGGGTGATGCCGGCGGTCGGCTCGGGGCCGGCCGGGGCGTAGTGCGCGGGGACGCCGCCGAGCACCTTCTGGGCGAGGACGCCGAACTGCCCCCGCGCCGGCAGCGGCAGCCGGCTGACCAGTTCGACCGCGAACGCGAACAACGCCACGACCACGACGAACCCCGCCCCGACGCCGCCGAGTCGCCGCAGGAGCCGCCGCCCGCGGGTGGTCGCCGCCGGGACGCTGTCGGAGAGCACGGCCTCGTTCGGGGCCACCGCCGGCAGCGCGACCAGCAGCGCCGACAGCGGCAGCAGCGACATCACCAGCGTGACGATGGTGCCGATCACGCCGCGGACGCCGCGGAAGAAGCGAAGGACGGGGTTCATCAATTCTCCGGGCGAGCCGACCGCCGTGAGGCGGCGGGTGTTTCATCTGCGGCGACTCACCCGCCGCCTCACGGCGGTCGGCTCGCCGTTCCGATTCACGCCTGGCGGGCGAACACCTCGGCGACCTTCACGTTCTTGGCGCTCAAGGCCGGGCCGATGCTGCCGATCAGGGCAACGCACATCCCCAGCACCGGGCCGATGATCAACACCTCCTTCGGGACGATGAACGCCCCCAGGAAGGCGATCTGGAACTTGAAGTTCCCGAGCAGCCCCCACGCCACCGTCGTGCTCATCGCCCCCGCGATCGCGCCGATCAACAGCGCCTCGCCGAGGATCAGCCCCGCGACGTGCCGCGGCAGGAAGCCGAGCACCTTCAGCACTGCCATCTCCGTGCGTCTCTCTCTCGCGCTGATGCTGATGGCGTTGGCCACCACCAGCGACATGATGACGAGCATTGCCGGCGACAGGACGTACTTCATGCCGTTGAAGATCGACTTGTACGCCTCCATGAAGGTGCCGATGCCGGCGCTCGCGGTCTCGACCTTCGCCGCGGGGGCGCTGAAGTTCCCCGGCTCGCTCACGGCCGCGGCGATCCGCTCGTAGGCCTCGCGGGTCGGCACCCGCACCCAGATCAAGTTCACGCACTTGCTGGCCAGCGGGTGCTGCTCGCCGTTGTGCGCCGTGGACCACCCCCTCAACATCGCGTCGAGGTACGCCCGGCTGCAGAACCCCACGCCCTCGTACTTCCCGTCGGGCAGGGTGCCGACGATCTCGAAGTCGAACACCACGTCCTTGTAGCCGATGCTGCTGAGCTTCAGCTTCTGGCCGACCTGCACGTTCATCTTCTTCATCCGCGACGGGCTCACCATGATGCGGCGGTAGTCCTCCTCCATCAGCTTCACGCACCGCTGCATCTCGCCCCACTCGGCGTCGCTTAGGTCTTTGCGCTCGAGCCCGTCCATCATCAGCGGGATCTTCCGCGGCTCGACGCAGAACATGAACAGGGCGTTCTCGGGCTTCGGGTTCGACGGGTCGGTGGTGCCGCCGACGAAACTCCAGGCGATCATGTCGTCGGTACCGTTGACCGGCTGCAGCTCCTTCGGCAGCTTCTCGATGATGGCGCGGAGCCGGTCCTCGTACCCGGGCGGCATCATGCTCGGGATCGAGTACTTCTCGGTCATGATGATCTTGAAGTTGGCCTCCTTCTCGCTCGTCGCGCGCCCGATGAACGTGATGATCGTGTAGATCATGGTCAGCACGAAGGTGAGGACGAACAGCGCGAGGTAGGTGAGGGATGTTCTCAGCGGGCTGCGGCGGAGCCCGCGGAAGAGCATCAGCATCACCTTGACCGCCAGCGACCCCGTCTCGGACAGCCGGGCGAGGACCAACTCGGTGACGTAGATGAACAGGAAGAACACCGGCAGGGTGACGACGCCGAGCACGGCCGCGCCGACCAGCGCGGTGGCGGTGCCGGCGAGGAGGTAGCCGGTGAGCAGCAGCATCGACGGGTCGAACCCGGTCGGGGCGATGTCGGGCGTGGGGTACATGCGGGCCTCCGTACCGGACAGGATAGGATCAGGGGTGGGTCCAGTCGCGTCCCGAAGCCCGGGGACGGCCGTCCCCGGGCTTTCCACGCTGTCACCACTTCCGATAATCTCCGCATGGCCGACGACGCGCCGATCACGCTCGGGTACGACCGCGGTACCGTCGTCCTCGGCGGCGGGCCGCGCGGGTTCGAGTTCCAGTCGCTCCCCGGCGTGCTGTTCGACCCGCGCACCAGCACCCACCGGGCGCAGGGGCGCTTCTACCGAGCGGTCGTCGAGCAACTCGTCCGTACGAAGCAACCCTACACCGACACCGCCCGCGGCTGGGAGAACAAGCCGACCGGGTGGAAGCTGAACCGCGAGCGCACCCCGCGGCAGTACCAACTCGACGCCCTGAAGCAGTGGACCGAAGGCGGCCGTCGCGGTGTCGTGGTTATGCCGACGGGCACGGGGAAGACGTTCACCGCCTTCCTGTGCATCGAGCAACTCGGCCGGCCGACGCTCGTCGTCACGCCGAAGATCGACCTGATGACGCAGTGGGCGCGCGAGCTGGAACAGTCGTTCGGCGAGCCGGTCGGCATGGTCGGCGGCGGCGAGTTCGAGTACCGGCCGCTCACAGTCACCACCTACGACTCGGCGTACATCCACCTCGAAAAGTGGGCGAACCGCTACGGCCTGGTCATCTTCGACGAGTGCCACCACCTCCCCGGCCCGAGCTACATGGAGGCCGCGAACGCGGCGCTGGCCCCGTTCCGCCTCGGCCTCACCGCCACGCTCGAACGCGCCGACGGCGCCGAGGACGTGCTGCCGGCGCTGATCGGCCCCACGCTCTACCGACTGGACATCACCGACGTGGCCGGCGAGTTCCTGGCCCCCTACGAGGCGCGGCGGGAGTTCGTGGAACTGACGCCCGACGAGCAGGAACGCTACCAGGAGTGCCGCGACCAGTACCGGCAGTTCGTGTCCGACCGCGGCATCAACATGAGCGGCCCGGACGGCTTCCGCCGCTTCCTGTTCGAGGCGAGCAAGAGCCCCGAAGGCGTCGCCGCGGCGCGGGCCTTCCGCGAGCAGAAGCGCATCATGCAGGCGCCGAGCGGCAAGTTCCGCCTGCTCGAAGAACTGCTGGCGAAGCACGCCAACGACCGCGTGCTGATTTTCACCGCGGACAACGCCACGGTGTACCACATCGCCCGGACGTACCTCGTGCCGGCGATGACGAACCAGACCAAGCCGAAGGAGCGGAAGACCATCCTGGGGCACTTCCACTCCGGCGTCTACTCCGTCGTGGTGACGTGTCAGGTGCTCAACGAGGGCGTGGACGTGCCCGCGGCGAACGTGGGCATCGTGCTGAGCGGCACCGGGAGCACGACGGAGAACGTGCAGCGGCTGGGCCGCATCCTGCGGAAGTACGGCGACAAGCAGGCGGTGCTGTACGAGGTCATCACCCGGGGCACGGCCGAGGAGTACGTCTCCGAGCGCCGCCGCCAGCACCGGGCCTTCCAATAGGACAGGAGGGATTGGCCGCAAAAAAGCACAAAAGACGCAAAAAGAAGAATGAATTCGATCTGTTCTATTTTTGTGTCTTTTGTGCCTTTTTGCGGCCAATCTGTCTTTTCATGCTCACCGGCAAGCTCGTCCGCGTCCGGCACGCCCGGAACAAGCTCATCCCGCAGTACCTCGACCCCGCCGACCGCGGCTGGCTCGGCGTCGCGGAGCAGTTGCTGTTCGCGTACCGCGATTCGCCCGGCCGCACCCGCGGCGAGATCGGGGCCGAGCTCGAAGACGTGGTCGGGCAGGGGCCGCGGTCGCTCGTGCATCAGGGCTTGGCGGAGCTGCTGGAGGACCGCTGCGAGTTCGAGGTGACCGCCGACCACCCGCCCGAGGAGCTGCGCGACGCCGCCTTTCGCGCGGCCGTGGCGCACCGGCAGAAGGTCGGCGCGGCGTTCGACCGCGCCGCCGTGCTAGCGGAGGTCGGGGCGGCGCTCAGCCTCGACGCCGCGCAAGTGGAGCAGAGCCTGTTCGCCGACCTGAAGGACGAGCGGCGGGTGCTGAAGTTCGACGACTGCTCTCCCGAGTATTTGGTGAACCGCTACAACGTGGCGCTGGCGCAGGCGGTTCTCGTCCGCAGCACGGCGATGGAGTGCCGCGTCTGGGGCGAGACGCCGGCGCGGTTCCGCCAGCTCTTTCGCGCCGTCAAGTTCCACCGCCTCATCTGCACCATCCGCGAGTCGTCCGGCAACTCGTACACCCTCACGCTCGACGGCCCGCTGTCGCTGTTCTCGGCGACGAACAAGTACGGCTCCCAGATCGCGCAGTTCCTGCCGACGCTCCTTCACTGCAAGGCCTACGACCTGCGGGCGGAGGTGCGCTGGGGCTCGGAGCGGAAGGAGAAGCAGTTCGCGCTCGCCAGCGTGGACGGGCTGCGGTCGCACCTGCCGGATTTCGGCACGTACACGCCGCCCGAGGTGCGGATGTTCGCCGACAGCTTCGCCGCAAAGGTGCAGGGTTGGGTGCTGCACGAGGAGCCGCACCCGGTGAGCCTGCCGGACGGCGTGTGGGTGCCGGACTTCCGGCTTGTACACACCGCGAGCGGGAAAGAGGTGTACGTCGAGCTGTACGGCTACTGGCGCCGCGGCGGCGTGGAGGCGCTGCACAAGCGGCTCGTGAAGCACCTGCCGGGGAAGTTCGTGCTGTGCGTCGGCGAGCAGATGCGCACCGACGAGGCCGACGACACGTCGTTCGGGGCGGGGGTGTACCGCTACAAGCGGACGCCACTGCCGGACGAGGTGGCGCGCATCGCGGCGGCGGGAGCAGGGGTCTGAGGCGAGCCGACCGCCGTGAGGCGGCGGGTGAGTCGTGCGTCACTCGCCGCCTCACGGCGGTCGGCTCGCCTCAGACCGACAGTTCGGCCTTCATCCCCAGCACCCCGGCGTACCGCGCCCGCACCGGCGCCACGAACTCCGCCACGAACTCCGTCACCTGCTCCGGCGCCCGGCCGACGAACGCCCGCGGGTCGGTGACGGCGGCGAAGTCCACCCGCGCGAACGCCGGCTCCGCCCGCAGCCGGTCGAACAGCTCGGCCGCGCTGCCGGTGCCGGTCTTCAGCTTCGCGGTCACGGAGTGGCTGTGCGTTCGCACCACCTCGTGAACCTCCTGCCGATCGCCTCCGGCCTGCACCGCGGCCATCATGAGGTTCTCGGTCGCCATGTACGGCAGGTAGTCGCGCACGCCCCGCGCCACGACCGGCACGTTCACAACCAGCCCGAACGAGTCCGGCCCGGTGCGCTGCGTCAGCAGGTTCAGCGCGATCCGCAGCACGGCGTCGGCGCAGAGGAACGCCTGCGGGATGTAAAGGCGGCGCGGGGCGCTGTCGTCCAGGGTGCGCTCGAACCACTGCGTCGCGGCGGTGTCGGCGGCCATCGCGGGGAGGCCCATCAGGTAGCGCGACAGGCCGCACATCCGCTCGGCGCGCATCGGGTTCCGCTTGTACGCCATCGCGCTCGAGCCGATCTGCTCGGGCTCGAACGGCTCGTCGATCTCCTGCCGGTTCGCCAGCAGCCGCAGGTCGGTCCCCCACTTGTGCAGCGACTGCCCGAGGCCGCTCAGGGTGTCGATCACGAAGCTGTCGAGCTTTCGCGTGTACGTCTGCCCGGTGACGGGGACGAGCGCCGCGAAGCCCATCTTCTCGGCGACGCGGCGGTCGAGCTGCTTCACCTTGTCGTGGTCGCCGCGGAACAGCGCCAGAAAGCTCGCCTGCGTGCCGGTCGTCCCCTTCGCCCCGCGGAACGGCATGGCGTCGCGGCGGCGCTCCAACTCCTCCAGGTCGAGGACGAGGTCGTACAGCCACAGCGTGGCGCGCTTGCCGACGGTCGTGAGCTGTGCCGGCTGGAAGTGCGTGAACCCGAGCGTCGGCTCGTCCTTCCAGCGGTGGGCGAACGCACCCATCGCGTCGACCACGGCCGCGAGCGTGCGGCACACCTGATCCAAACTCTCCCGCATCAGGATGAGGTCGGCGTTGTCGGTGACGTAGCACGACGTGGCGCCGAGGTGGACGATGTCGTTGCACCCGGGGGCCACGTCGCGGAGGGCGTGGACGTGGGCCATCACGTCGTGCCGCAGGCGCTTCTCGTGGGCGGCGGCGCGGGCCAGGTCCACATCGTCGAGGTGGTCGCGCAGCTCGGCCAGCTGCTCGGCACGGATGCGCGGCGACACGCCGTCGTCGGCGAGCAACCCCAGTTCCGCCTCGGCTTCGGCGAGGGCGAGCCACAGCCGGCGCCAGGTGCGGAACTTCCGGAGCGGCCCCCACCGCTCGGCCATCTCGCGGCTGGCGTACCGGCCGATCAGCGGGTTGTCGTACACGTCGGTCGGGATCGTCACTTGAGGGAAATCCGGGTAGGGAAGGGCGGGAGAAACACCGGGGGGAGGCGCGACCGGGGGAATCGGCCGGTCGCGCGGCCGCGGCACAGCCGTCGTATTTTTCTACGATTTCCGGCCCGGCCCGACCCCCGCGGGCGGCGCGGCGGGAAAGCGGCGAGTAGGATTGGCACGACAGGAAGTCCGCCGGGCGGAGCCCGGTCGTAACGGAGGACGATGATGATCCGCACGTGTCTCGCGGTCGCCGCGGGGGTGGCGCTGTGGACGGCTTCGGCCGCCCCGGCCTCGGCCCAGACGAGCAGCCCGCCGCTGACCCAGTTCCACTACTACCCGTACCACTACTTCCCGCACAGCTACTGGCCGGCGAACAGCCCGCAGTGGCCGGAGCCGCGGAACCACCCGTACGTGCGGCCGCCCGCGTACCAGGCGTACCCCGCGTTCCTGGAGCCGGGCTGGCGGTACGAGCTGTGGCAGCCGATGAAGTACTACCGCGGCAGCCACTTCTGGCTGGATCAGTTCTAAGCTCCAGGAAGCCCGGGGGCGGCCGTCCCCGGGCTTTCCCGAGCACCCGACCCCATGCTGATCCGCACGGCCGTCACGTTCGTCGCGCTGTGGCTCACGTCGTCGTTCGCGCTGCGCGAGTCGCGCGCCCACGGCGACGACCTCATTCAGGACTACGTCTCCGCCCGCGCTCTCCGCGACGGGCTCTCACCGTACCTCCCGCTCGACGACCTCCGCGACCGCGCCGGCTTCCCGCCGCGGCCGGGGCACGTCATGGTCCGGTACAACCCGCACCCGCCCGGGGCCGTGCTGCTCACCGTCCCGTTCGCCGGCGCCGACTTCGGTGCCGCGCTCGACCGGGTGCGGGTGGCGCAGCTGGCGGCGCTGGCGGTGGCGTGGGCGCTGTGCTTCCGGCTCGCCGCGCCGC
>Ga0105046_10000362_pt1 | contig 61706 bp, 43 predicted proteins | sample MAT03_FD_78385 | JGI IMG/M metagenome (GOLD analysis project Ga0105046, IMG submission 78385) | Freshwater microbial communities from Lake Fryxell liftoff mats and glacier meltwater in Antarctica - MAT-03 (megahit assembly) | ecosystem: Environmental > Aquatic > Freshwater > Ice > Liftoff...
CACCCGCCGCGCGGAAGCCGAGGTCCGGTGTTCCCAGAGAAAGATACCCTGCCAGGTGCCAAGTTGGAGCTGTCCGTCGACAAACGGGATCGTTTCGCCAGTGCGCGTCAGCGCCATCTTGATGTGACTCGGCATGTCGTCGGGCCCTTCCTGGGTGTGTACGAAATCGGGATCGTCCGGCGGCACCAACCGATCGAGCCATCGCTCCAGATCGCGACGCGCAGAAGGGTCCGCGTTCTCCATGATCACGAGGCTGCAGCTGGTATGCTGGCAAAAAACCGTCAGCAGCCCGCGTGTGCATCCGCTCCGTGCCAAGGTCCGCGCCACCGCGTCCGTGATCTCATGCGTGCCCTTTCGGCAGGCGGGGAGGGACAACGTTTCTTGAAAGAAAGCCATGACCTCGTGCACGTTCAACCGCTGCCCGCTGCGACCGCGTCCGCGCGGGGCTCGATCATCGTCTTTGGGTCGAGCACACGGTCGAGCGTCGCTTCGTCGAGCAGCCCGCGCGCGAGGACAATTTCCTTGAGCGTTTTCCCGGTCGCATGCGCCTCCTTGGCGACACTCGCGCTGGCATCGTAACCGATATGAGGATTCAACGCGGTGACCAGCATGAGCGAGCGGTCGACAAGTTCCCGGCAACGCATGGCGTCGACCTCCACTCCGGCTACGCATCGCTGCGCAAAGGTTCGGGTGCCGTTCGCCAGACAGGCGATCGACTCATGGAGGGCGTAAGCGATCAACGGTAGGGTGACATTCAGCTCGAACTGGCCATCCCGCCCGCAAAGGATCACGGTCTGGGTGAGTCCTTGGGTGTAGAGGCACACTTGAATGAGCATTTCGCTCATGACCGGATTCACTTTTCCCGGCATAATCGAACTCCCGGGTTGAGTCGGCGGCAGCTTGAGTTCGCCAAGCCCGGCACGCGGCCCGGATCCCAACCAACGGATATCGCTGGCGATCTTGGTCAGGCTGGCGGCGATCGTCGCGAGATGTCCGGCGACTTCGACCGCGTCGTCGCGTCCTCCCTGCGCCTCGAAATGATTGACCGCCTCGCGAAAATGCAGGCCGGTCTCGGCGGCGAGCACCCGGCAAACCGCGGCGGGAAAATCGGGGTGCCGATTGATGCCGGTGCCAACGGCGGTGCCGCCGATGGCAAGCTCGCTCAAGGCACCGATCGCCTTGCGGGCGCGGTCGGCACCCTTGCGGGCCTGCCGCGCGTATCCGGAAAATTCCTGCCCCATCGTCATCGGAGTCGCATCCATTAAATGGGTACGACCGATCTTGATCGTCTGCGCGAACTCCGTCGCCTTGGTCTCGAGCGTCGCGGCCAGCCCTTCGAGGGCGGGCACGAGCAGCTCGTGAAGAGCGAGGGCCACGCTGACGTGCAGCGTGGTGGGTATGACGTCGTTGGAGGACTGACCGAAATTGACGTCGTCGTTCGGATGGACCGGATTTTTCGACCCGATGGGCCGACCCGAGAGCTGGCTCACGCGGTTCGAAATGACCTCGTTCGCATTGGTGTTCGTCGAGGTGGCGGAACCGGTTTGGAAAACGTCGACCGGGAAATGCGCGGTGAGTTGACCCAGAGCGATTTCGCGGGCGGCTTGCTGGATGAGCCGGCTCTTCTCCGCGGAGAGCAGCCCGAGCGCTTCGTTGGCTTGGGCGGCGGCGAGTTTAACAAGTCCGAGACCGCGAATGAAGCGATCCGGAAGAGGCCGTCCGCTGATCGGAAAATTGAGTACGGCGCGCTGTGTCGAAGCACCATAGAGCGCTTCCGTCGGCACCTGAAGTTCACCCATCGAATCGCGTTCGGTGCGCGTGGTCATGGCTGAAGCATCGGTGCGGGGAGGTAAAAAGCAAAAGTCCCCCGTTTTATCGGCCGTCGCCATTCGACCTTAATCCGAGGTCGGCGCGAGTGCACTTCGTCAAACCCTTTTCGGACCGGGCGAGAAATCTTCAGAAATTCAGCCGAAAACCGCCGCCCGCTGCGCCGGCTACTCCGATCCGACTCACGCTATTGTAAAGCTCGTCATCGCTCAATCGGCTGATCGCGCGCTCGCGAACGCGATCGGACGAAGGAACGCGGACACCTTCAGGCCGAAAAGCGGACGCCACATATGTGGCGAGCCGGGCCCGCTGCGGATCGGTCGGACTCGTCAACTTTGCGAGCGGCTCCTCGGTAGACGTCAAATGGGCCCCTGCGCCGTTCATCCGCAACGCGGACTGGGAAACTCCGACGGCAGGCAGGTCCAAAGAGGCATCGCGCAAATTCACCGTCGTCGGCTCAAAAGAACGGGCGACACCCAAAACCAAAGCCGGGGTCGAGGTATCCAACGCTTCCCCGATCCAAGGAAGCATCCGGCTCAGACTGACACTGTCCAAAGCGACAATCGAACCGCCCGAAGAAGAACCGGAGCTGGAGGCGGACGAAACAACCGCGACACTCGCCTGTTCGACACCCGAAGCCGTTGCGATGTCGAGCTGCACAGCCGGTGTGGTGGCATTCGCAAGAAAATCTTGGTTCTCGTCGGCATCGTCTTGGAGAGACGAAACGGGGGTCGAAGACGGAACCGGACCGATCGCGGAAACCACACCCTCGACCGAGGGGTGCATACGATACTCGCGGACGCCCACTAAAGTGAGCGTCAAAACTGCGGTGGCACCCAGCGGAAATTTCATTTTGCCGACACTGCCTGTCAGCCGAGGGAAATCGAAATGCCACCAAGGGCGTTTTTCAACGATGGCAGCGAGCTGCTTGGTCCTCAGTTCCTGTTCGAATCTATCCCAAAACGCAGACTCCGGGCGCTCCGCGCGCTTAAGCCGCAACAAATCTTCGAGACTGACTTTGTGGTTATCCGGATGATCTGACATTATGAACGAACGTAAGCCTGCAGTTCCGATTGAAGGAGTTGTTTCGCGTAATGCAGACGCGAACGCACCGTACCGACCGAGCAATCCATCACGTCGGCGATTTCCTCATGACTTAACCCGTCGATTTCGAATAAAGTGACCACGGTGCGATGCTTGATAGACAGCTTCTGAAGAGCCTCGTTCAATTTTTCTTGGAGCTCCTTTACAAACAATTCACGGTCACCGCCTTTTTTATCGGTGAGTTGCGAAATGATTTCACTGCCTTTATCCTCGTCGTGAATCTTTTCGAAACTGAAAAACGTCCGGAGCTTGTTCTTGCGCAGGTGAGAGAGCGTCCCGTTCACCGAAATCCGGTAGAGCCAGGTGAAGAACGAAGACTGGCCTTGGAAGCGATGAATAGATTGAAATGCCTTGATGAAAGCGTCTTGCGTAAGATCCGCCGCGTCCTCCCGATTGGACGTCATATTGTAAACGACGGCGTAGACGCGTTCGCGATACTTCCGGATCAGTCCGTCGAAATCGGCCACATTACCCGCCTGGACACGCTGGACCACGGACCAATCCGAGTCCGCCTCAAGCTGCCTTTCCGGAGACGCGACCAACGTCTTGGTGAGGGCTTTAGCCAAGGGGTTCATTCGGGATCAAAATGGACGGCGCCCGCGGGGGTGCAAACGCAAATTTTCGATCTGCCGATCTCACCGCACTTTTACCGATGGGTCCGTCCAGAATCTCGACTACCCGCCCTTTCAACCGGCGGGTAAGGGACTCCGCAGGGCACCCACCTGATCGCGCAGCACATCGCCCAGCAGTCTCAGTCCGACCGTAGGGGCGAGCGTCTCCCACGGCATCAGCGCTGCCTCCCCCGCGAGCAGCTCCTCCTCGATCGAGGCGGAAACCGTGGGGAAAACGCCGAGCTCTTCCATCGCTGCGATCCACCGCCCCGTCTGTGCCGGCCGCTCGCCGCGAATCTCGCCTAGAAGTTCGCTTCGTGAAGTCGCAGGCAAACGTTCGAGCAAAGCAAGCAGCGGGAGCGTGACCTTTCCGCTCAATAAGTCCGTGCCGAGGGTTTTCCCGATCCGCTTTTCGTGACCGAAGAAATCGGCCAGATCGTCGTACATCTGATAGGCGATCCCCAGTTGCCGTCCATAGCGAGCCGCAGCACTCACAAATTCGGGCGAATACCGGCCCAGCTCGCTGCCCAACGAACAAGAGAGTCGGAACAATTCTGCGGTCTTCAGATCGATCACCCGCCGGTAGTCGGAGAGGGACACCGCAGAGCTCCGCCGGCGCAGGGTCTGAATGATTTCTCCCGCACACACTTTACGCGTGGAATCGGACACCGCACGACAGATGGCCGGAGTCGGAAAGAGCGAGGAGAGATGGAGCGCATGCGCAAACAGAGCATCCCCTAACAGGACCGCGGCTTCCGGCCCATATTCTCTCGAGGCCGTCCGTCGACCCCGACGAAGGTCGGCCTCATCCATGATATCGTCATGAACAAGCGTCGCTAAATGAACAAGTTCCACAACCGCTGCCACACGAACGAGCTCGGGCAACACGACACCGTCGTCCTGCCACCCGCTTAAAAACACTAAAGCAGGTCGAATGCGCTTTCCGGAGGTATCGATGCAGTAATCCGCCATCGTGCGAATTTCCGGTTCGAACGCCGAGATCTGCTCTCGAAGAAAGACGTCCAGAGCGCTCATGTGCGGTCGCAACCGTCCGAAGACGCTCGCAAAGTCCCGCACGGGCCGTCGATCCGGTTGAGCCACAGTACCCATAGGAATTGAACGATAGAGTTCGGGCCTCAAATGGCTAACCAATAGTCGCGAGAAAAGAGCCGCGACTGCAGGAAAAGCACGCCTCTGATGGAGGACGCGGGCGCTCGTCGCTTCATCCGCGCTAAGCGAGACCTCTCAGGTGCGCACAGACGATTCCGGCTGCGACAGCGACGTTTAAGGATTCGGCCTGGCCAAATCGCGGGATAGTCACGCGACGACCGACACACGCCGCGACCGCGGGCGACAATCCGCGTCCCTCGCTTCCCATCGCTACGATCGCCCCGCTCCCCAAGCGCGGAAGGCTCGCGACGGGCTCCCCCACCAGCTCGCAACCGTATACGGGAACGGTTTTCCCGACTGCACTCAACAGTTCCGGCAAGGAGGCAGAAAAGGCTCGAACTCGACTGAACGAACCCATGCTCGCATTGATGACCTTCTGGGAAAAGAGGTCCGCGCAGTCCGGCGAGAGCACCACGCGGTCGATGCCGAACCAGTCGGCAATCCGCAGGAGCGTCCCCACATTTCCCGGGTCCTGGATGCCATCGAGCACGAGCGTGAAACCGCTCTGGAGCTCGGCAGGGTCCAAGGTGGGTCGCACGAGCCGACCCACAGCCAGGAGGGACGACGGGTTGGGAAAATGACTGATGCGAGCCATCTCCTCGACCGTGACAGGTTCGACCCGTGCATGGTTGGGGCCTAGCCCAGCCTCGGGTGTAGCGTAGATTTCCAGCAGCGGGTATGCGGCCGCCAGGAGCTCTTTCACCACCTTTTCCCCCTCGACCACAAAGAGACCGAGGTCCTCTCGCTGCTTTTTTTCGTTGAGCGAGCGGAGGCGGGAAAGCGCGGCTTTAGAAAGAGGCATTTCGGAGGGAAATCGCACCGTGGAAGAAATCGAATGCGGTGGCAACCGTTTGCACTTTCGTCCGCTGGAGACTTGCGAAAAAGTCGCCCTTTGCGCCACTCTCGACGGGTCCAGCACAACCCACATAATCCATGAAAAAATACATCGTAGAGTTCATCGGCACCTTCTTCCTCGTCGCAACCGTCGGCTTCTCGGTCCAAAGCGGGAGCACGCTCGCTCCTCTCGCTATCGGCTCGGTGCTGATGGTCATGATTTTCTCCGGCGGCCACGTCTCCGGAGGTCACTTCAATCCCGCCGTATCGCTCGCTATGGCCATCCGCGGCAAACTCTCCGTCGGCGACTTGATCCCATACTGGATTGCGCAGTTGGCGGCCGGGGCGGCCGCGGCCGGTGTGGTCCTCTCGATTCTCGGAAAACCCGCAATAGGCCCGGCTGGATTTGCGGTGGTTCCGTCCCTGGCGGTCGAATTCATGTTCACCTTCGCGCTTGCGTGGGTCGTTCTGAATGTCGCCACGGCAAAGGGAACCGCGGGGAATTCGTTCTACGGACTCGCGATCGGCTTCACTGTGCTCGTCGGCGCGGTGTCCGTCGGCGGCATTTCCGGTGGCGCTTTTAATCCCGCAGTCGGACTCGGAGTCACCATGATGGGCCTCGTCAAAGCCGCTCAGCTCCCGATCTACGCCGTTGCGGATCTTGCCGGCGGAGCGGTGGCGGCCCTCGCTTACCTCTTCGTCAACGGCAAGGAGTAAGGCTTGGGGTCCGGCACGTTTAAAAAGAAAGGGCGCTCACCGGGAAGGCGAGCGCCCTGCAATTAGCCTCGACGCGCAGTCAACGCGTTCAAACCTTGGGTCCGCCCTGCGCGATATTCCGCGCGCGAAGCCGAAGGCCATTCAGCCGGATGAAACCGGTGGCGTCGCTTTGGTTGTACCAACTCTTCACGCCCTCCATCGATGCGATGCCCGGATCGTAAAGCGAGTACTTCGATTTCCGGCCGGTGGTGATGATGTTACCCTTGTAAAGTTTCAGACGAACGGTGCCGCTGACGTATTTCTGGCTCTCGTCGACGAGCGCTTGGAGCGCTTCGCGTTCCGGAGCGAACCAGAATCCGTAGTACACCAACTCCGCGTATTTCGGAATCAGCGAGTCGCGGATATGCTGCACCTCGCGGTCGAGCGTGAGGCTCTCGATTTGGCGGTGTGCCTGCATGAGAATCGTGCCGCCGGGTGTCTCGTAGACGCCCCGGGATTTCATGCCCACAAAACGATTCTCGACGAGGTCGACACGGCCGATGCCGTGTTTGCCACCGAGTTTGTTCAGCGCTTTGAGCACGCCCGCCGGTGTCAGCTTCTTGCCGTTCACCGCCACACAATCGCCCTTGAGAAACTCGAGTTCGACTTCCTCCGCTTTGTTCGGCGCTTCCTCGGGAGAAACCGACAGCTTGAACATCCGCTTGTTGGCCTTCGCGGTCGGATCGAACCAAGGATCCTCCAAAATGCCCGCTTCGTAGGAAATGTGCAGGAGGTTTCGATCCATCGAGTAGGGCTTCTTAAGCGAAGCCTCGACCGGAATCTTGTGCTCCTGGCAATACGCGATCATCTCCGCGCGACCGGGAAAAAGCTCGCGGAACGAATCGATCTTCCAAGGCGCCAGGATCTGCAGGGAGGGGGCCATCGCCATGTACGTGAGCTCGAAGCGGCACTGGTCGTTGCCCTTGCCCGTCGCACCATGGGCGACTGTATCCGCTTTTTCCTTCTTCGCGATTTCGATCTGAGCTTTGGCGATCAGTGGGCGCGCGATGGAGGTGCCGAGGTAATATTGGCCCTCGTAGACCGCGTTGGCGCGGATCATCGGGTAAATGAAGTCGCGGGCGAACTCTTCGACCAGATCCAGCGTGTAATGCTTGGAAGCCCCGGTCCTCCGGGCCTTTTGAGAAAGGCCGTCGAGTTCCTCCTCCTGGCCGATATCGGCGGCAAAAGTGACGATTTCGGCGTCGTAGGTTTCTCGAAGCCATTTGACGATGACCGAGGTGTCTAGACCGCCCGAATAGGCGAGGACGATTTTCATGGGGCTTCCGTTGTGTAAAACGTGGTCTGAAGGCGCAAAGGAAAAAGCGGCGTATCTTGAGGAAACCGCCCCCGCTGACCGCGGGGGATTCCGCCGCGTCCGTCCGCTCGAGTGCGCTCTACGCTCGCGCCTGCGCCAGATGCGCGAGGATCGCCTTCTGCACGTGGAGACGATTTTCCGCCTGGTCGAATATCACGCTGCGCGGGCTGTCGAGCACCTCTTGCGTGACTTCCTCGCCGGGATGGGCCGGTAGGCAGTGAAGGAAATACGCGTCCGCGCGGGCGGCCGCAAACAACTCCGCCGTGACCCGGTAAGGCGCCAGGGTGCGCAGACGTTCCTTGCTTTCCTCCTCTTTGCCCATGCTCACCCAGACATCGGTGTAGACAATGTCGGCGTTCTTCACCGCTGCCACCGGATCCGGCGTAAAGGTGTATCCACCGGCGTAGCCTTCCTTCGCGAGAAACACGTCGAATTCCTTGCTCGGACGAAACGCTTCCGGGCCACCCAACGAAACGTCCATTCCGAAAAGGTTCGCACCGAGAACCCAGGAATGGGCCATGTTGCAGGCGGTATCCCCCAGAAACGCGATCTTCCGGCCACGCAACGAGGCCAGCATGTCGCCGCCGGCATGTTTGCTCCAACGTTCGGCCGCCGTAAACGCGTCGGTGTAAATCTGACAGGGATGCAGGAAATCGGTCAGCGCATTGATGACCGGCACCGTGCCGGCTGCGGCCAGTCGCTCGACGTCTCGATGATCGAAGGTTCGCACGATCAATCCGTGAACGAAGCGCGAGAGCACCCGCGCGGTATCCTCGATCGATTCGCCCCGACCCAGCTGAATATCGTTGCGATTCAGGAACAACGGATTGCCACCCAATTCGTGGATACCCACCTCGAACGACACGCGGGTACGCGTCGACGACTTCGAAAAAATCATCGCCCACGTCTGCCCAGCCAGGACCGGCGACGTCTGTCGTCCCCGCTTGGCCTTGAACTCACGGGCGAGGGCAAAGACCTCCGCCGCTTCGTGCGGTTTGAAGTCAGTCTCTTTCAGGAAGTGCTTCATAGGCGGGAAATGAAACGGAGGAAAATGCGGGGAACCAGGGCCGGGGCGAGTGAAAAGGCGAATACACCAAGCGGTCCAACGACCCGCTTTGAAGCGGTGGGTATCGCTTCCGTAAAGCGATTTAAGAGGATTGAACGGAGACAAAAACCGAACGAAACGTCAGGTACGCGCCTTCAGGACATCCCGGAACATCTGTACGCTTTGGGCGAGCTCCTGCGGAGTGGCGGTCAATGGTGGCAGCAGGCGGACCACATTGCCACCGGCCGGGGGTGCCAGCATTCCCGCCTCACGAAGCGCGGCGACATAAGGTGCCGGATCGCCGGTCATTTGCAGACCCACGAGGTAGCCATAACCACGGACGCCGCTGAGATGAGCAGGGAATTCGGCCGCAAGGCCGTTTAAATCCGAAATCCAAGGTACGCTGTTCAGTCGCACTTTTTCCAACAGACGCTCCTGCTCGATAACGTCGAGAACCGCCAGCGCCGCGGCACAGCCTAGTGGGGTGCCGCCGAAGGTCGTTCCGTGCGATCCGGGATGGAAGAGGTCCGCGGCTTTTTCGCCCACCCACATCGAACCGATGGGAAAACCGCCGCCCAAGCCCTTGGCCATGCCGATCGCATCGGGACGCACGCCGGAATGATCAAAAGCATAAAAGGCTCCGGTCCGACCGATCCCGCACTGCACCTCGTCAAGCATCAGAAGCAGGTCGTGCCGGTCGCATAGCCGTCTCAAACCTTGCAAAAACTCCGGGGTGCACGCGTGCACTCCGCCTTCGCCTTGAATCGTTTCGACGAAAATCGCTGCGGTTCGTTCGGTGATCAAAGCCTCGAAACTCTCTAGATCGTTCAGGTCTCCGAACGCGAATCCAGGCGTAAGCGGTCGGAAGCCTTTCTGAATTTTTTCCTGCGGCGTCGCACTCATCCCGCCGAACGTGCGTCCATGGAAGGCCTGTTTCGCACAGATCACGTGGAAACATTTACCTTCCTCGCCGCCCGCTTTGCGCATGCCGTGCAAGCGCGCGAGCTTGAGCAAAGCCTCGTTGGCCTCCGCGCCGCTGTTGCAGAAAAACAAACGACCCGGGCCCGCATACCCAATCAGCCGCCGGGCGAGTTCCGCTTGGTTCGGATTGCGAAAGAGGTTGCTCGTGTGGATGAGTTCGCCCGCCTGCCGCTGAATCGCCGCGACCCAATACGGGTGACAATGACCCAGCGCGTTGACCGCAATGCCCGAGGTGAAATCGAGAAACTGCCGACCCTGATCGTCCCACACCCATGCGCCGCGTCCACGCACCAACGTCAAAGCGGCGCGCGCATAGTTCTTGAGAACGTGCGCGTCATAGAGATCGGCGGTGGTCGTACGAACGAGGGTGGGCTGCATGGAAGAATGTGTCCCGAGCCTCTCCGATTTTCGCGTCTCCGCAAGCGTGCGCTGCAGCTCGAAACCGGATCCGCCCGCGCAATCCCAAGGCCCCCCCCGTCTGTTGCGCCCGCCTTCAGCCGTGGACGATTTCGGTCCCAATGCCCTTATCCGTGAAGATCTCCAGGAGGAGGGAATGCGCCAGACGTCCGTCGACAAAATGGACGCGCTGGACGCCTTCCTGGAGCGCACGTATCGCACTGCCGACCTTGGGGCGCATGCCTTTGTCGATCACTCCTTTTTGCTTCAAGGCGTCCACCTGGGAAATCTTCAGCGTGGAAATCAGTGTCGCGGGGTCGGGCGGCGCAGCGAGCAAGCCCGGCACGTCGCTCATGTAAACCAACCGCCGGGCATGCAGCGCACTCGCCACGCGACCCGCCACGAGATCGGCGTTCACGTTGTACGGCTTCCCGTCGTAACCTTCGGCCACTGGCGAAATGACGGGAATGAAGCCTTCCGCGATTTCCTTCTTGATGAGCTTCACCTTCACTTCGGTGACTTCGCCGACAAAGCCGAGGTCAACGGGGTGCCCGTCGTCGTCGACCGTGAGTTTTTGACAGACCAACACGGAATCGCCCGGCAAACCCTTGGGTTTGCCCTTGGCGCGGGCGATCGCCTCACACACGTCTTTGTTCACGATTTCGTCGAGCGTCTTTTTGACGATCGCTACGGTGGCCTCGTCCGTGACGCGGAGGCCGTTTACGAATTCCGCCGCGAGTCCGGAACCCTCCATCGCCTTGGTGATCGCTTTGCCGCCACCATGGACGACGACGACGTTGATTCCGCACGCCGCGAGAAAGGCGATATCGTAAGCGACTCGGGAACGGACGATCGGATCCGGATCGTCCATAAAGCTTCCGCCGTATTTGACGACGAAGGTAGAGCCACGGAAATCCTGGATGTAAGGCAATGCTTCGAGCAGGACCTTGGCCTTGGCGGTGATTTCGGAAACGTTCATGAAGGTTCACACTGACCGATCTCCGCGCGGGAGAGTTCGAATCGCTTCTCGAATAAGAAGCGCAAAAAGAGCAGGACGGAAACGCGCACGTGTCGGCGGAATCAGTTACGCATAATCTCCCTTACCCGGGGCTTTCCATAAAATTTTGCGCCTGCTCCAAAGATTCTTCGCGTGACAATTGCGTGACCGTGCGCGACGCGAGGTCAAGGAAGCGCAATATTCGGCTTCACTCCTCCCCTCGCTGGCCACAGGTGTAAGGGGTGCCGAGCACTTCCCTGTCGTTTTCCTCCCGCGCCGATCATCGCGCGTGGCTTACCACGCAAGCGATTCTTCCCGCCGGGTTTCGCGTTGGCACCGCCCGCTTCGAATTCATGCCCAAAGAGGCGCCCAAACCGGCGCGTATGGGTCTCACCCTGATCGCGCTCGATCGCCCTTCGCCCGACTTCGCCGCGGTTTTCACGCGTAACGCGTTCCCCGGAGCGCCGGTTCTGATCGGTCGCGAACGGCTCAAGGCGCCGACGCTCGGTGCCATTATCGTCAATAACAAGATCTCCAATGTGTGCGCTTCCGACGGCGTGGCGACGGCCGAAAAGATCGCCGCCGAGACCGCTCGCTTGCTGAACATGCCCGCCACCGCAGTCTTACCATGCTCCACGGGGATCATTGGGTGGGGGCTTCCGGCGGACGCGATGATCGCAGCCCTACCCCAGGCGGTGGCGGCATTACAGTCAGGCTCGGCGATGCCGCTGGCTGAAGGCATTGTGACCACCGATCTTTACCCCAAAGCCCGCCGCGCGGTCGTCGGCCAGGGGAGCGTCCTGGGCATCGCCAAGGGGGCCGGGATGATCGAGCCCAACTTGGCCACGATGCTCGTTTATGTGCTCACCGATCTTGCCGTCCCGCGGGAAACGCTCCGTGCGATGCTCAAGCGCGCGGTCGACGTCAGCTTCAACACCATCAGCATCGACAGCGACACCAGTACGTCCGACACCGTGGTCCTCGTCTCGTCGGGCCTGGTACCGTGCGACGATTTGAGCGCCTTCGAAACCGCGCTCGCGCGTCTGTGTCGCGATCTGGCCGAAGACGTGGTCCGCAATGGCGAAGGCGTCCGCCACGTCATCCGAGTGGCGATTGCCGAGGCCCCCACTCCCGAAATCGCCCGCCAGTTGGGCAAAGCGGTCGTCAACGCACCTCTGTTCAAATGCGCGATCGCCGGCAACGACCCGAACGTGGGCCGTCTGATCCAGGCGATCGGCAAATCGATCGGCGCCCAAGGCATATCGATCGATCTCTCGAAACTGACCGCGCAGATGGGTGGGATCGAAATCTTTGCGCATGGGGTTTTCCAGCTCAGTCCGGGGAAAGAAATCGCCCTGGTCGAACATCTCCGTCACGCAGAACTGTACGCGAGCGTCGCGCCCAAAGAGGGCGTTTTCACCCCGCCGATCGACTATCCGCCGCACGAACGCTGCGTCGAAATCGACCTCGATCTCGGTCTCGGGACCGCGGCCGCCACCATTTACGGTGGCGATCTCACCCACGAATACGTGAGCGAAAACGCCGATTACCGAAGCTGACGCGAAGCGTTCGATGGAGGTGCGGACGTGGGCCGCAGGTGCGAAACGGTTTTATTGCCCGATCGCTACACCAAACCTGCCGTCTCCGGAAATCCCAGCCAAAGGTTCATGATCTGCACCGCTTGTCCGCTGGCGCCCTTGAAGAGATTGTCCTCGGCTGACGTGAGCACAAAATTGCGGGTGCGGGGGTCGTAAACGGCGGAAAGGTCGACGCGGTTGGTCCCCACCGTGTGTGCCGTATCGGGGGTTTCGCCGCTCGGAAGGATTTGGACGAAGGGAGCGGACCCGTAGACGGCCTGCCACGTCGCATAAAGCGATTCGATCGTCGCCCCCGCCACCGCGGGAACCGTGATCGTCGTCGCTATCCCCCGGCGCATCGGCACGAGATGGGGATTGAACTGCATAACGATGGGTGTGCCGGCGTGCAGCGAAAGTTGCTCCTCGATCTCCGCCAGGTGCCGGTGTTTGACCAAACCATAGGCCTTCACGCTCTCGGCACGCTCCACGTACAGATACGTTTCTTCCACTTTCCGACCGGCGCCGCTCACTCCGCTCACCGAGTTCGCCACGATGTGTTCGCGGCTGACGATCCCGTGCTTGAGCAGCGGGACCAACGGGACCAAAACGCTGGTGGGATAACATCCGGGCGCAGCCACGAGTTTGGCTTCGGTTTTCCACGCCGTCGGCGTGAGTTCGGGGAGAACGAACCGCGCCTGCGGAAGAAGCTCCGGCGCGTGATGTTTTCCGTAGTACCGCTCGTAAGTTTCGAGATTCGAAATCCGAAAATCGGCGCTCAGATCGATCACCCGCTTACCCGCCGGTACCAGCACCTTGGCGAAATCGGCCGCCGCGCCGTGAGGCAAGGCCAGAAACACGGCATCGAGCGTACTGGCCGCCAACGACTCCGCGTTCGAATCGGAAAAGATCAGGCCCCGATCGACGCCGCGCAGCGAAGGGATGACCTGTTTGAGCGACTTACCGGCATTCGTGCGCGAGGTCACCGTCGTCAACCGCACGTGCGGATGGCCAAGCAGGAGCTTGACCAGAAGTTCACCGGAATAACCAGAGGCACCAACGACACCTACGTTCATGAGGAAAAGGGGAGGAAACCGCGCGAAACCCTACGAGTTCCGAGCAAGGCTACAAATGGCACAAATCGAAGCATAAAAAAGCCGCCTCTCGGAGAGAAGGCGGCTTGAAAGTGGTCGAGGACAGAATCCTCAGCGCTTGGAGAACTGGAAGCGCTTGCGAGCACCCGGTTGACCTGGCTTCTTCCGCTCCTTCTCTCGAGGGTCGCGGGTGATGTGGCCAGCCTTCTTCAAGGCCGCACGCAGCTCCGGATTCATCTTCTGGAGCGCTCGCGCAATGCCATGAGCCGTGGCTCCGGCCTGACCGGAGACGCCGCCGCCGACGACATTCACCGTCACGTCGACCTTCTCGCGAAGCTCAACGGTCAGCAAAGGGGCATAAGCCTGCTTGGCAAAGTTTTCATGGCTGAAATAGCTCTCGAAATCGCGCCCGTTGGCGACGAGCTTGCCGGAGCCTTCGATGACACGAACACGCGCGGTGGCGGTCTTGCGACGACCGGTGGCGGAATAGACGTTGGTTGCAGTGGCGCTCATAGTCGGAATCAAACGGAAATCTTGATGGGGTTCTGCGCTTCGTGCGTGTGAGCCGTACCGGCAAACACCCGCAACTTGGTCAGCATCTTGGCGGCAATCCGGTTCTTCGGGAGCATACCCTTGACCGCGTGCTCGATGATGAACTCAGGACGGCGCTCGCGCTGCTGCTGCACGGAACGATAGCTTTCGCCACCGACGAAGCCCGAGAAGAACATGTAGGAGTTTTGCTCCTCCTTCTTACCTGTCAGCACGACCTTTTCGGCATTCACGATAACGACGTAATCGCCGGTGTCGACAGAAGGTGTGTAGGAGGCTTTCGTGCGACCGCGGATAATATTCGCGACCTTCACGGCGAGACGGCCAAGCACAGCGCCCTCGGCATCGATGAGATACCATTTAGGTTGTGGCAGGGTCTCGTTTTTGGCGAGGAACGTTTTCATGAGAAAAGGGGCCGATAGGTACGGTTGCGGGTCGCGGTGTCAACAGCTTTCCCCGGGAGGATAAAAAACCCGTCCCGCAACGGCGGGACGGGTCGAGAACCCAAATAGAAGCGCAGGCGACTTAAACGAGCCGCTTAGAAGCCGACCGTCAGGCCGGTCGTGAACCAGAGATGGTCACCATCCGCGCCGTCGAGATCGTTCGAAGCATACTGCACGCCCACCGCGAAGGTGGCCTTGTCCGTAAGCTTAAAGGGCATATTCACGCCGATACCGTAATATAGGTAGTCGTCGCCCACGTCAGGGGAGACATTTCCCAAGGTCGCAGTGAAATCCAGGGAGGTACCGGATGACTCCAGTGGAACACTGTAGCCGACCGAACCTTGAACTGTAAATGCTTTCAGATCAAAGTCATAGTAGGCATAGATTCCAGGAGTGAAACCCTGAATGGTTCCCGTCAAACCGACGTAACCTTCGAAGGTATGTTCGTCGAGGGACGACTTATCGGCTTCAGGATAATAATAGAAGGTAGCACCGACATCGAGCTTCCAGACGTCGTTCAATGGAATGCCATAACCGGCATAGAAATCGATCTCGTTGTCGCTGTTATTGGTGATGGGCTGGTTCGTCCATACACCTGCATAAAAATTGCCTGAAGCAACTTCGATGGAGGGCTGGATCGAATCCTTGGCGTATTCGATTCCGCGGAAAACGTACTTGCTGGCGTACGGGAAGTCGACGGTCACGGAGTACGAGAGCTTGCTCTCCTGAACCGGCGTTTGCGCGTGAGCGGTGAAGCCCGCCGCGAGGAGGGCGAAGATAAGTGCAGTCTTTTTCATGTTGTTGTTGTTCTGTAGTTTCTTACTTAGGAACTGTCTAGTTAGGACAGCGAGCCGACACCCAATAACACGGGGTTGTAAAACTCAAGGTTTAACATTCACGTGTCGAAACGGCCTTGGCCCCGAGACCAGCGAAACCATTCACGAGTTCCCAAGCAGAATACGGGCCAACCTGACACATGTATGAAATTAATTAAAACCATCACGGCTGTGGCTGGAACGACCGCGATCGTGCTAGGCGCCTTCGGTGCCCACGCGCTTCGAGACCGTTTAACCGCGAGCGGTAAGATGGAGGTTTGGCAGATTGCGGTCCTTTACCATCTCGTTCATGCCGTAGCGTTACTTGTCGTGTTCACCGCCGCCCAAAGCGCCGGCGAGGGCGGTGCCCGGAGCATGCGCGGATGGAACCGGATCGCCCTTTGCTGGGGCCTCGGAATTGCCCTTTTCTCCGGTTCTTTGTACGCGCTCGCCCTCGGCGGCCCCTCGTGGCTGGGTCCGATCACGCCTTTGGGTGGCGTTGCCTTCATCGTCGGCTGGTTTCTGGTGGCGTTCGTCCGACGCCATCCACACCCGTAGGCCATGCGACTGCCCGAATCGCTTCAGAGTGCGCTCTCTTCCGTCCGCACCGTCGGACGGCCCCGCCTCGTCGGCGGGTGCGTGCGCGACTGGCTGCTCGGGCTTGAGCCCAAGGATTTCGACGTCGAGGTCGGGGGTTGCGATTTCGAAACGCTTCACCGCGTGCTCGCTCCCTTTGGAGCGACCGATGTCGTGGGTCGCAGCTTTGGAGTGATCAAGCTTCGCACCGCCGACGGCCACGAATACGACTTCAGCCTGCCACGCCGCGAATCGAAGACCGGCGCCGGCCATCGCGGTTTTACCGTCCAACCCGACCCGTTGCTCACCGATGCGGACGCGGCGGCGCGGCGCGACTTTACCCTCAACGCGATTTCTTGGGACCCGTTCACCGGAGTGCTCGTCGACCCACTCGGCGGCGAAGCCGACCTTAAAGCCCGCCGCCTGCGACATACCGGTCCGGCGTTCACGGAGGACCCCTTGCGTGTGCTTCGCGCCATGCAACTGGCGGCGCGTTTCCAACTCACCCTCGATCCCGAGACGGCACTTCTCTGCCGGTCGATCTCTGCACGCTACGCTGAACTGCCGGTGGAGCGGGTCTGGGCCGAGTGGGAAAAATGGGCGACCAAAGCGCAAAGACCCTCCTACGGACTTACCGTGCTCGAACAGACCGGTTGGTTGGCGCATTTCCCTGAAATCGCAGCCCTCCGTGGCTGCCCACAAGAACCGGAATGGCACCCGGAAGGCGATGTCTTCACCCACACGCAACACTGCTGCGACGCTCTCTGTCGGCTCAAACCTTGGCCAGACGCGCCGGCGTCTCGGCGGGTCTTCCTTCTTTTTGCCGTGCTCGCGCACGATTTTGGCAAGCCCTCCACCACGGTACGGGCTGCACGGCGCGACGTCATGCGTTGGACCAGCCTAGGACACGAAGCCGCCGGCGCGCCGTTTGCCACGTCGTTTCTTCGACGGATCGGGGCTCCCCTCGCCCTCGACACCTATGTGGTACCGCTGGTGGTCAATCACTTGGTCCATCATCATGGACCCAAGAGCGAATTCGGCGACACTCAGGTGCGCCGCCTCGCTCGTCGTTTGTCGCCGGCCACGATCGACGACCTCGCTCTGGTCATGGCGGCCGACTCCTTTGGACGCCCCCCGCTTTATTCGCCCGAAACCATCAACCTGATCGAGAAATTGCGGGCCAAATCCCGTCTTCTCGACGTTTCCGCGAATGCACCCAAACCGATCCTGCTAGGTCGCCACTTGATCGAACTGGGACAAGAGCCGGGCCCCGGCTTCAAGCCGCTGCTGGACGAGGCCTTCGAAGCCCAACTGGACGGCATGTTCGTTCACGAAGCGGGCGCCATCGCCTGGGCCAAAAACCAATTGCGACGTGCCGTGACCTCTCGATAGTCTTCGCCTCTCTTTTCATCCGCCTCCGCGTTCCAACGAAGAATCTTCGCCTTCTCCCGCTATGCCTAACCAACTCGAACAGCTGAAACAGTTTACCAAGGTCGTAGCCGATACCGGCGACTTTAGCTCCATCAAGCAATTCACTCCACGCGATGCCACCACGAATCCTTCGCTGATTCTCAAAGCCGCCGGCATGTCCGACTACGGGTATTTGGTGGACAAAGCCGTTATCGACTCCGGAGCGAACGCCCCTCTGGGAGCGGTCATCGATCGCCTCCTGGTGCTCTTCGGCTTGGAAATCCTCAAAATCGTCCCCGGTCGCGTTTCCACGGAAGTCGACGCCCGCCTCTCCTTCGACCGCGAAGCCACCTTGGTCAAAGCCAAGGAGATCATCGGACTCTACGCCGCCTCCGGAATTCCGCGCGAACGCATCCTGATCAAAATCGCGTCCACATGGGAGGGAATCAAAGCCGCCGAAGCTCTCGAAAAGGAAGGGATCCACTGCAATCTCACGCTCCTCTTTTCGTTCGCGCAGGCCGTCGCTTGCGCGGAATCGGGCGTGCAGTTGATCTCGCCGTTCGTCGGCCGGATTCTCGACTGGTACAAGAAGAGTACCGGCAAGGACTACGCCCCTTCCGAGGACCCTGGAGTGCGCTCGGTCGCCGCCATCTATTCCTATTACAAGAAGTTCGGCTACCGCACCGAAGTGATGGGTGCCTCCTTTCGCAACAAAGGAGAAATCCTCGAGTTGGCCGGCTGCGATTTGCTCACGATCGCGCCCCCGCTCCTCGCCGAACTCGCGGCCAGTTCCGATCCGGTGGCCCGAAAACTCTCGCCCGCGGACGCCGCCAACGACACTCAAGCCAAAGTGTCGTTCGACGAAAAGAGCTTCCGCTTTGCGCTTAACGAAGACGCCATGGCGACGGAGAAAACTGCGGAAGGCATCCGTACTTTTTCTGCCGATATCGTGAAGCTCGAGCAGCTCCTGGTAAAAAAACGCGGAGCCTGAGTCGGATCGCAGCTCGACTCGGTTCTTTGGAGGCGGCTCTCCGGCCGCCTCTTTTTTTAGCTAAATCAAACTCAGCTGCCCGCTCTGCAAAACAAAAGCGACTTCCCCGACGGGCAGCACGGCATCGTTGAGGATTTTGGCGCGAAGACCGCCTCGACCCTTCAACCACCTTTCCGCGCCGGGAGCGACCGCCTCATTCATCCAGTGGCACGGCGAAGACTCGCCGCAGCCTTCGAACTCCACTCCTCCCAGCGAAAACCGCGCCCCGACCAACCCGGGAAGATCCAATCCGTCCACGAGCGCATTTCGCCGAAACGCCTCCGCTCGCAGTTCCGGCACGTTGAGGGCACGCTTGATTTCCTCGTACACGCCGTGATCGAAAAACGTGATTTGCCCGCGATAGTCGGGTTTGTAATCGAAGAATCGGTCGCCCTCGATGCCACGTCCCGCCCGACAGACAACCCGGTCCACCGATCGCGCCGAATGACCGCCGGCCGCTTGGCCGTGATGACCGAAGAAATTATGTCCCGGGGAAACGAACAGATGCCGCACGACGACCTGCATGCCCACACCCTGACGGCACCACCTCGGATTGGCAAAAGGCTTTTTCTACTGCCTTCCCACGACGCTTGAGGCTTTCCCCACGAAAATGATTCGCGCCTTCCAATGGGACCTCGCCCGCCAGGTCGAACGGCTCGACTGGCTGCTCGCCCAACTGCCCCGTTACGCCGAGTGGGGTTACCGGGAGTTGTATCTGCATCTCGAAGACGCGGTCGATTATCCCAGCCTGCCCGGCGTCGCCCGTGCCGACGCCTACTCTCACCGCGACGTCGGCCGCCTCGTCGACGCTGCGCAGGGCGTCGGTATCGGGGTGGTCCCCATCGTCAATCTCTTGGGACACACCCAGTACTTGATCAAAGTACCGGAGCTGCGGGACCTCAACGAACTACGACATCCCGACGGCTCGCCCCAGGAACGTGGGCAGTTATGCCCGCTCCATCCGCGTACGCTGGAGATCGCGAACCGACTGTTCGACGACGTCGCTCCGTTTTGCACTGCCGGGAAGATCCACGTGGGACTCGACGAATCGTTCCAACTCGGACGACATCCGCGCTCGCGCGCAGAAATCGCCGAGATCGGCCTCGCCGCCCATTTTGCGGGCTACGCCACCCGATTGCACGCGTCCGTCAGCGCGCGCGGGCTCAAGCTGGGAATGTGGGCGGATATGCTCGCGCTGCTTCCCGAGGCGATTCCTCTTCTGCCGCGAGGGATCTCCGCCTACGATTGGTATTACTATCCCTTTCGCGCGCTGCCTCGGATGGAGCTCTACAACTTTCGCGAGTACGATTTGGTCCCTACGCTGCGCGCCCAAGGGATCGACTATTGGGGCTGTCCGATGAATGGGGCCTTCCGTTTCGAACCTCTGCCCATTTTTGGCGAACGCATGCAAAATCTGCGCGCTTGGTGGCGCCGTTGCCAGCAGGTGGAGGCCGCCGGCTTTCTCGTCACCTCGTGGGAAGCCTACCGTCTGGCGATCGAAACCACCACCGTCGTGGACGCCGCCGCGGCGAGCCTCTGGACAAATCCCGAAGCGGACGACGCCCAACTCATGCTCGCCAAGGGCTTCGCCCGCTTGGAGCCGCTTGCCCCTTCCCGCACCGTCGCCCAATGGACCCGCCATGCCCTCGCCTGCGATCGCTATCCGTTTTCCGGTTACGCGCGCTGGGAAATCGGCGATCGGTGGGACGGTACCAGTACGCGCGAATCGTTTGCCCGCTTTGCGGCCGAAGCGCGGTTTTTCGGTCGCCTCGCCCCACGCGAACTTCCACCCGCTTTCGCCGCGAGCGTGGCCTTCAGACGCTACCTAGCGGAACGCGACGTCTTCGTTCGATCGGCGGCGCGTGGCGTTTGGAAACTGCGTCGTCTCCTGACCAAAGGCGAACGAACGCCCGTCCGTGCGCTCCTCTCGTCGCTGCGCACCCAGTGCACCGACTTTGCCAAGCGACTCCGGGTCGGCCAAGCCGCCGCCGACGCGATGTGGAGGCGCACCCGGGAAGCCAACGGCCGCGGTCAGAACGCGCGGATCCTCGAGTCCGATCTCTCTCGCCTCCTTGCGTGGCGGCGCTGGCTTGTCGCGTGCGGCCGCAAACCGTCCCTTGCGCATTCCGCCGCGCCGGTCTGCGGTCGCTGGCAGCTTCAGCTTATGGTGCATTCGTTTGCACCGGCTTTGCAAAAAATCGTGGTCGAACAGCAGGCGCCGGACGGCGCGTGGCGCGAACTGGGCGGTCGTTTCACGATCGAATTCCGTGCAGAAGCCGCCCGTCCACGCACACGCATCCGTCGGGAATTCGCAGTCCCGGTGGAAGATCCGCACGCCGCGCTTCGCGTCGCCGTGCGAGGGCTGGGGCAGGTCGGGATTTCTCATCTCGAACTTACCGACGGCGTTGTCCACCTTCGACCCCTGCCCACGCCCGACTCGAAACCGAAGGAAATACTCGGCCAGCCGGCGCCCAAACGCGGTTTTCCGATGATCGACTGGTCGGCGAATACCGGAGCAGTGGTCGCACAATTTTTGCCCCAAGTGAACCCCTCGGAATGGGTTCGCCCGACCCGCATCCGTCACGAGCCCGTCCGCCGGAAGCGGGGAAGATCCTAGCCTCCACCGTGTTTCAGCCTTTCCAGATCGCTCCTTCGGCTCTCATTTAAGTCCATGCGCCTTATCCGCCACCTCTCCGCCACGGGTCCCGCCTATGCCGCGTTGCAGCCCGACGGCTCCGCTCGTCAGGTCGAAGGGGATCCGTTCTCCGGTTCCTATCGAGCGACGTCTGCAGTCGTCCTTCCGGGCAAACGCCTCGCGCCGCTCGCGCCCGTGAACATTCTTGGGATCGGACTCAATTACCGGAAACACGCCGAGGAGGGAGGCAAAGGCGTCCCCGCCCGGCCGATGTGGTTCATGAAGACCACCTCCGCAGTGCAAAATCCGGGCGATCCCATCGTGCTGCCCACCGTCTGCGCCAGTCACAAGGTCGACTATGAGGGCGAACTCGCTGTGGTCATCGGCCGTCCCGCCAAGAACGTATCCAGGGAATCCGCACTCGACTACGTGCTCGGCTACACGATCGCCAACGACGTTTCCGCGCGCGACTGGCAGTTCGAACTGGGCGGTGGCCAGTTCTGCCACGGCAAGAGCTTCGACACCTTCTGTCCCCTCGGACCGGAACTCGTCACCGCCGACGAGGTTCCCAACCCCAACGCCCTGCGGCTGATCACGCGGATCAACGGCGCCGTCCGCCAGGACTGGACGACGCAGGACATGGTCTTCGACGTCCCCTCGATCGTCAGCTTTCTCAGCGGCAGCCGCACTCTCCTGCCAGGCACGGTCATTCTCACCGGAACGCCCCACGGCGTCGGTTACGCCCGCACTCCTCCGCTTTGGCTCGCTCCGGGGGACACCGCGGAAGTGGAGATCGAAAAGATCGGCACCCTCCGCAATCCGGTCGTCGCCGAATAATCCTTGGACTCCCGCCGATGAACGCAGGCCACCTCGACGACATTCCCTGGGACGAACGCAAATCCCCCAGCGGAAAATTCCATTCCTTCTGCCAGGACATTTCGCTCGCCTTGGGCGGAATCCGCAACGTGGGCACCTGGGGAGGCTCGCACCCGCTCGATCTGCAGAAACGGCGTATTCCCGCCGGTGCCTCCGTGTGCCCCTACCACGCGCATCTGGCGCAATGGGAGCTCTTCTACGTCATTTCCGGCGAAGGCCAGGTGCGCACGCCCGAGGGCGATACCCGCGTTCATCCGGGGGACGTTTTTGTCCACCCGCCGCGCGAGACTCACCAACTGACCAACATCGGCACGGAGGATCTGCTCGTCTACATTATCGCGGACAACGTGCCCTTGGACGGTTTTTACTATCCGGACTCCGACAAATGGGGCCTGCGTCCACCGAGTGGATACTTCCGTGCCCTCTCCGCCCACTACTACGAGGGTGAAGAACTCGTCGCCCGAACGGATTCGCCGGCTCCCATCGCGCTGACCCCGCCCGATTCCTCGTTTCGCAAGCTCTCCTCCGACTTGCTCAGCTGGATCCCGTGGTCGTCGCCGCAAGGAAAGTTTCAGGGCACCAGCAAAGAACTCTCCATCGCGCTCGGCGCGCAAAGGGATACTCCCACCGGCCTCGGCGGCCACCCCTTCGACCTCGAACTGAGCAGACTCGAGGCCGGGCAATGCGGGTGTCCGTATCACTCCCACTCGGCCCAGTGGGAACTCTACCTCATTCTCCACGGCGAGGGAAAAGCGCGTTCGATCGAGGGGGAACGAAACGTCCGCACGGGAGATGTCTTTGTGTATCCGCCCGGCGAAGCCCACCAACTCACCAACGTCGGCGGCGACCACCTCGACTTTTTGCTCGTCGCGGACAATCCGCTCACGGACGTCTGGCACTATCCCGACTCCGACAAATGGAGCTTCCGGGGCGCCGAACGCATGTTCAAACCGGTCGACGGCGATCTTTGGACCGGCGAGGAATAGCGGCGGCGGGCGCACGCAACACCCCGGACGCGATCCGGACGGCCCGGCGACGGGCCAAGAGCGGTGCGCCCAGGCAAAAGTGGATACCAAACCCAAAGGAGAAGTGCTCGATCTTCGCCCGATGGAGATTGAAGCGGTCGGGACCGGCAATGCGGTCCGGATCTCGGTTGGCCGAACCAATCAGGTGGAAAACCATTTCGCCGTCGGCAAAAGGAACGCCCGCAAACGTATGGGCTCTTTTGACCCGCCGGAAATTGCGCTTCGGGGCTCGGTAGCGCAAGGTCTCGTCGACCGCGGATCCGGTCAGGCAGGTGCGGACGGGACGAATCGTCGGAATTCTTTTCTGGAGAACCAGATCGATCCACGGTGTAAAGGCTCCCAAGCGAGGATCCCGACGACGGATCGCACCGGCATGAAGGAAACTCTCCACACTCTGGCCAGCGTTCATTTGAACAACCGGCGATCCGTTTGGATCCGGCCTCCAGCACAGGAGGAAAGTGCGACCCAGCTCGTCGTTTTCCTCGACGGGGAACTCCACCGGGATCGACTCGGCGCTTCCGCGGCGATCGACGATCTCCTCGCTCAAGGCGAAATCGCAGACAGCTGGTTTGTCTTTGTCTCGATCCATAGCGCGGAAGCCCGCTGGCGAGAATGCCCCTGCTACGCTCCCTTCGCCTCGTTCATCGTCGAAGAGGTCCTTCCGATGCTCGAACGAGTCGAGCCCGCCTCGATTGCGGCGACCGAACGCACGATCGTGGGCGCCAGCTATTCCGGCTTGGCCGCGGCTTTTATCGCCGCTCAGCGTCCAGGACGTTTTCGGAAAGTCATCGCCCAATCGGGCTCTTTTTGGTCGAACGGCGCCTGGCTCACCGATCGAATCCGAACACTCCGCGATCCGCTTCCGACTGCATTTTACCTGACCGTCGGCAATCGCGAGACCCAGAGGAATGTCCGCCACCGAGAAGACGTCCTCCAGGACATCTCCCAACTCGAATCCGTCACCGCCTTCCGCGACGCGCTGCGCGATCGCGGTCACAAGGTCACCTACGTCGAACACGACGGTTTTCATGAATTCAAGGCGTGGGCGCGAGCGCTGCCCGCCGCCTTGCAATGGGCGGTGCCGCCCTCTCGAACGCGTCCCTCGCCCGCAGACAAATGATGCGGGGTCGATTTCCCGGCTCGCAGAACCTTAAATCGTCCCTTTCAACCATGTCCGCGGTGTTTACGGCACTCATCGCGTGAAGATGCCCCGAATGCATTCCAGTCCCGCCGAAGCCAACGTCCACTCAGCTCTTCCCCCAGCCTGTCATGCCCGTCCAACGCGTTCTCAAAATCAAGCTCTCGGTTTTCATGTTTCTGCAGTATTTCATCTGGGGCTCGTGGTACGCGAGCATGGCGGCCTATCTGGCCAACACCCTGAAGTTCGAAGGCGCCCAGATCGGTGCGGCCTACGGCGCGTTCGCGATCGGTTCGATGATCTCGCCGTTTTTCGTCGGCATGATCGCCGACCGCTATTTCGCCTCTCAAAAATTGTTGGGTTTCCTCGGCATCGCCGGCGCCGTGGTCATGTTTGTCCTGAGCCGCATGGATACATTCGGCGGCTTTTACCCCGTGTTGATCGGCTACTGCGCATTGTTCGCCCCCACCCTGGCGCTCGGCAACTCCGTCTCCTTGACGCACCTGAAGAACTCCAAAGTGGATTTCCCTCGCGTGAAGGTTTTCGCCGCGGTCGGCTGGATCGCGGGCGGAGTGACCCTGAGCTTTTTCAAGGGCGAGCAATCCGCCTTCCAGTTCCAGCTGGCGGCGGGCGCCTCGTTCCTCTTCGGCCTGTACTCCCTGATGTTGCCCAACACGCCGCCGAAGAAGATCGGCCAAAATGTCAGTCTGGGCGAAATCCTGGGTTTGGATGCGCTCGCGCTGATGAAGAAACCGTCCTTCGCGATTTTTATCGGGTGTATGTTTCTCATTTGTATCCCGCTTTATTTCTACTTCGTCCTCGTCTCGATCTATCTGACCGAGCTGCAGTGGACGAATGTCGCGGGGAAACTGACCCTCGCGCAGGTTTCGGATGTTATTTTCCTGTTCCTACTTCCGGTGATTCTCCAGCGATTCGGGTACAAGAAAACGATCTTCATCGGCATCCTGGCGTGGGCCCTGCGCTACTTCCTCCTCGCCCAAAGCGTCGGCTCTGCCGACCTGCGCACGCCGCTGATTTTTGCGGCCATTTTGCTGCACGGCGTCTGCTACGATTTCCTCTTCATCGCCGGCCAGCTCTACGTCGACGGGGAGGCCAACGAACGCATCCGCGGCGCGGTCCAGGGCTTCATCGCCTTCATCCTCTGGGGCGCGGGAGCGTTTGTCGGCAGTTATCTCGCCGGGCGCGTCCTCGGCAGCCACGTCCTCCCGGTCGCCCAAGGAACCATCGCCCACGACTGGCAAGGCATCTGGATGACACCCGCCCTCGGCGCGACCGCGGTGATGATCGTGTTCCTCATCTTCTTCCGAGACCCCGTCAAACGCCTTGCCGGTATTCGCTCGACCTAGGCGACAGTGCGTGATCGGCCGCGGCCGTGCTGCGGATCCGCGGGTAAGGACCGCAGGTCCACCCGCACAATGGACTACTCCCTTCGGACTTGTTCATCTTCGCCCGGCGCGTAGGGTCGGATCGCCCTGCAAGCATTTTGCCCTTATGCGCCTTTTTCTTACCGGTCTCGTCCTTCTGCACGCCTGCACCGTGGCCGGCGCGCAACCCGCACCGGGACCGGGGCCGTTTAAGCGAATTCCGCTTCCCGGTATTGTACTTACAGATACGGAACGAGTAGAACTGACATTAGGCGCCGACGCGCTCCAGGCCGAAATCGCCGCACTCGCCCGCGACCTCCCGCCCCCCCGGCGCGCATTGCTCCCGGACGTCGAGGTCCTGCACAAGGCGATCGACTGGGCTCTGCGCTATGACGAATTCTTCTCTGCCAAGGAAGTCGCCTACGCACGCCACCTCCTCGACCTTGGCCGCGAGCGAGCCGGACAATTGCGCAAAGACCGGGCTCCCTGGCTCGACGCCCGGGGCCTCGTCCTCCGCGGTTACCGGTCGAAGCTGGACAACTCGGTGCAGCCCTACGGATTGTTCGTACCGACCACCCTCGACGCGGGAGAAACGCCCGCGCTCGTTTTTCTCCTCGGCCGCAACGAACGCCGCACCGAACTCGCCTTCCTCGCCGAGCGCGAAGCGGGGCCGCCGCAGGTCCTCCCGGCCAATACGCTCGTGCTCGTGCCGTACGGTCGTTTTTGCAATGCCACGAAATTCGCCGGCGAAGTCGACGTGATGGAGGCACTCGCCGCCGTCCGCGCTCAGTACCGAGTTGACCCCAACCGTATCGCCGTCGGCGGCTTTTCGATGGGCGGCGGCAGCACCTGGCATCTCACGGCCCACTATTCCGGACTCTGGTGCGCATCCACCCCCGGTGCAGGATTCGCCGAAACGCCCGCCTTCTCCAAAGCCCTCGCGCCCGGCAAAGAGCCGCGCACCGAATGGGAAAAAACGCTCTGGCACCTCTACGACGCCACGATCTATGCCGGCAATTTTTTCAACGTTCCCACCGTCGCCTATAGCGGAGAAATCGACCCGCAGAAACAAGCGGCCGACATCATGGAAACGGCCATGGCCGGCGAAGGCCTGAAGCTCGAACGGCTCATCGGACCGCAAACGGCCCATAAATATCATCCGGATACGCTCAAGATTTTAAACGCCCGCATGGAGGACTCGATCGCAAAGGGACGAGAGACGACTCCGCGTGAAATTCGTTTCACCACCTATACTCTGCGGTACCCGCAGTCGGCATGGGTGCGCGTCGAGGGCATGGAACGCCATTGGGACCGAGCGGACGTGAAGGCCAGTCTCTCCGACGAGGGCAAGGTCACCGCCGAAACCAAAAATGTCACCGCGCTTTCGTTGCCTGGTCTTCGACCGAAGAGCGTCGTGCTCGACGGCCAAACCGTCGCGATCGGTCAAGCAAGTGCGACCGCTGCGCTTCGTTTTGCAAAACAAAGCGGTCGGTGGTCGCTTGCCGACGATGACGGGGCCCTGCGAAAGCGCCCCGGTCTCACCGGACCGGTGGACGACGCCTTCATGGACGGATTCATTTTTGTCCGTCCCACCGGAAAGCCCCTCAACGCCACCGTAGGTGCCTGGGTCGAAGCGGAACTCGGCAGCGCGGTGACCCTCTGGCGCCATCTTTACCGCGGGCACGTCGAAGTCACGAGCGACAAAGCGCTCACTCCCGAAGACATCGCCACGAAGAATCTCGTGCTCTGGGGCGATCCGTCCTCGAACGCGGTCCTCGCCCAAATGCTCGCCCAACTCCCCCTACGCTGGACTGCCCAGGGACTCGAGGTACACGGAAAAACCTACGACGCCGGACAGCACGCCCCGATCCTGATCTTCCCAAACCCGCTCAATCCGAAACGTTATGTCGTTCTGAACAGCGGCATCGATTTCCGTGCGGAAGGCTCTGCGAGCAATGCCTTGCAAACGCCAAAGCTACCCGACTGGGCGGTCGTCGATCTCCGGGAAGCGCCCGGGCTCCGCTGGCCCGGACGGGTGGTCGACGCCGGTTTCTTCGACGAATCCTGGAAGTAGAGAAACGTGGGATCCCACCGGCTGTCGCTCGCCAGTGCGGAACAGCCCGCCTGACATTCGACTCGGGCGTGGCGAGCGCCTAAGCCCGATTGAGCCTCGCTACGCCCCGATCGGCCGCACGGCGAGTTCGATACAGACCACGGTAATCGGCTTCGCTCCTCCGTTTTCGACGACGATTTCGTTCCAACCGTCGCGCACCGCAGAAATCGGAAACAGAAAATCGTAACCGACATTCTCCGGGACGTGGTGAGAAAGCGAACCGCAGGGAAAGACCAGACGGTCTGTTTTGGTGTACTCCAGCTTCGGCCAGCAGCCGTTGATCGAGACGGGCAACGCGGTGAAGGTATCCTCGGCCTTAAGCACCACTTGGAGGACCAGCTCGAGGTTGCGGTCCGCCGGCTCGGCACACATCGGCAGACGGAACGGATGAAGCCATCCCGCGTCGAGCACGGCCGGCAGCTGACTGGGCAGCTCGAACGGGATCTGCGTGAAAAAATTTGCCCACATCGAAAACGAATAGTGCTTGGGCAGACCGCGCACCGCTTCGAGCGTATTCATCCCGCGGAGCAGGCTGTAGTCCGAGGTCAGCCCCGGTAAGCGGGCCTGATCGGTGCAGTAGAAATTAAACCACTCGAGACCCTCGGCACCGAGTACCAGCTTGCCGGCGGCATTGGCGCGCAGGATCTCGGCGCTGCAGGAAATGTAGCGCAGGCGCTGCGTGAGATTATGTTCCGGAGAACGTGCACCGAGCGAATTCGCCCCGTCTTCGATCACGCCGTAAATCGCCACATTTTCCCCGAGCCGACGGCGAAGGTCGTCGTGCGGCATTTCCCACGACGTGCACCAAAAGCCGGAGGGACACAGGAAGTCGACGATTCCCTCGCGACAAAGCGTTTCGACGTCGATGCCGATGCTCTTGACCGTATCCAGCCGCCCCGGAATGCGCATGCCCACCGGATAGGGCCGCCCCGTTTTTTTGGCGCGTGCCTGCGTGAGCGCTCGAATCTCGCGAAACCAGTCGGTCATCGTCGCCACCGTCGCCGGCGTCGCGTTGGGCTCGCAGCAATTCGGATTGCGCCACCAATCCATTTCCAGCCCCGCGAAGTCGTAGTCGTTCACCACCTCTTCGATCTGCCGCATCGTCGAATCGCGCACTTCCTTCTTTTCGAAATTCAGCGGCGTGCGATAGCCCGGATCCCGCATCGTCGGAGAATAAGCGCCTTTCTTCAGCCGCATTTCCGGAATTTTCAACAGCGGGTGATTGAAGAAACTGCCCTCGATATTTTTAGCGCCGTGAAAATCGTTCATCCGGACGCTCACCCAGGGTGAAATTCCCCGGTCGTGGCAGGCCTTGGCCGCTTCGGCGAGCCAGTCGACCTTGGCATCCAGCAAATCCTGATACAGCCCGAAGAACGCCTCGAACCGGTCGAGGAAGCCCTCCATCTCCGCCGGATCGGTCACGCCGGCACAGATCGCATGACCCCGAAAAAACTCCCGATCCCCGCGGCGATAGCCGTCGAGAATGCTGGGGATCTTTTTGCTGGGATACCACGCCTTCGAGGCGTTGGCATTGATGAGGAAGGTATCCACCCCATTCTTCGCCAGCGTATCGACATAATTGCGAATCGCCTTCGCGGAAAAAGGTCCCCCCACGGCGATGGTCTGCTTCCCGGTTTTGCCTTGGTTGGTCTTTAGCGTAAAGTCATCGGATTGAAAAATCTCCGGATTGTAGAAGAAGACGCAGCTGTCGCCGTTGAACAGATTCCGATGCTTTTGCCGGAGATAAACCCGGGCGGACGAGGCGGACGGTCCGGCGGTGCCCGATGAAGTCGTCCTTGCAGGCGCTTCTTTGGCAGAGGTCGCGGCCACGAGGGCCGAGGACAACAACGGAGCCGCCGTGGCGCCGAGGGCGGTGGTGGTGAGGAAGCGACGACGGGAAGTTTTCATCGGAGGGAAAGAAAGGGCAGAATCGACGAATCGGTTTAAAACGCGGAAAGTCGGCAGCATGCGTTGCGGAAATCTTCGGGCGAGCGCTAAGAACGTTAAAAACCGGTTCTTTCCGGCGCGAGCGAATGCGTCCGTAGCTGATGCAAACTTGCTTTACACGAGGTCCCCTCGAGATCGATCCTACTGTTAGTTGCGGTGGTCCTTTGCGCCTTGGGCGGACCTACGAAAGTGTAAATTTTTCGATTCTAAAGCGAGATCCACCGCAGTCTTTCCCTTTGAAACACATTTAAACGACTCTTCCCACATGACACACAAGTCGCTTACTCGACGAACGTTTATGAAAACCGCAGCGCTGACGCCTGCTATCGTTTCCTTCCCGAACGTCATGCGCAGCCAGCAGGGAAAGGCGCCAAACGAGAGACTCAACGTAGCGTGCATCGGAGTGGGCGGACGGGGGGGTGCCGCAGTCGAAGGCACGAAAAACGAGAACCATGTGGCGTTTGTGGATGTGGACGACGAACGCGCCAAAAAGACGTATTCAGCTTATCCCGACGTTGCGCGTTTCAGGGATTTTCGGGCGATGTTCGACAAGCTCGGTAATTCGATCGACGCGGTCACGATCTCTACGCCGGATCACATGCACTTTCCGATCGCCATGGCGGCTTTGCATCTGGGCAAGCACGTCTTCGTCGAGAAACCGCTCACACACACGATATGGGAGGCGCGTCAAGTGGCCAAACTTGCCGCGGAGAAAAAAGTCGCGACGCAAATGGGCAATCAAGGGCACGCCGGCGAAGGCATGCGGATGCTCAAGGAATGGTATTTAGCGGGGGTGTTGGGAGACATCCGGGAAATTCACAGCTGGACGGATCGCCCGATCTGGCCGCAGGGCGTGAAAGGTGTCGATCACAGCAAAACGAAGCCATCCGCTCCACCCTCCCTCGACTGGGATCTCTGGCTGGGCGTCGCGGCGCAACGGGAATACGATCCGGGTTACCTTCCGTTCAACTGGCGCGGCTTTTGGGACTTCGGTACTGGCGCGTTGGGAGACATGGGTTGCCATATGATGGACGGCGGCTTCTGGGCCTTCGATCTCCCGGCGCCGTCCTCGGTGGACGCGGTGAGCACGCACGCAACCGAGATCAGCGCGCCCACCGCTTCGGTGGTGACCTATTTATTTCCAGGCAAAGGAGGACGCCCGCCGGTCAAGTGGGTCTGGTACGACGGCGGCATGGAACCGTCGCTACCGCCCGAGTTGGAGTTAAATCGCCAACTGCCGGAAAACAGCACCCTGATTGTCGGGTCCAAAGCATCCGCGATCGCCCAGGCCAATTATTTCACAGTCCGCATCATTCCGGAAACGAAGATGCAGGAGCTGGCGACGTCGTTGCCCCCAAAATCGATCCCGCGGATTCCCGGGGGCAACCACTTCGCCGAATGGATCGCTGCGTGCAAGGGCGGCACTCCCGCGGGGGCAAACTTCGAGTATTCGTCGCGCCTGACCGAAACCGTGCTCCTCAGCAATGTGGCCCTCCGCGCTCGTCGCCGCATCGAATGGGATTCCACAGCAATGAAGATAGTCAATCTTCCCGCAGCGAACGAGTTTCTCACCAAGAGCTATCGCGGTGGTTTTGGAGTGTGAAGCAGACCTCGTCTTTTTGCGAGGACGTGACCGTTACCTATCGCCGGAGCGAACCTTCGCTCGGGCCGGCGCTTTATCGACGAGCTCATCGAAATCGTCGAGGCTCGGTTTTCCGTCTGGGGCAGTCCCAGAGGCGCCTTGCGTCGTTTTTGGTCTGTTTAGCACCCTTTCCAATCGATAATGACGTTGTGTTTAGTGCCACCCACCCGTCAGTTGCCTGAAGAATCGGATCGAACGACGCCGCACCCGCTGTTGAAGCGTTGCCGGACGGGGGCGGTTATCCCACGGATACCGCGAGATGGCAAAGAGGCGATCGACGATTGCGGGCGACATCACCGCTTTTAGATCCAGCTTCGGCAGCACGCGATTCAATTCCGACCAGAACGCAGGCGCTGCCATCGCCGTCTCGAGCGGATCTTGCGGCGAAAATACAGACGGTCGGCTCGCCCCACTGGCGCGCATCAGCCCAGCTGCCAGAATCATCGTGCGCTCATCCGCATCGTCGAAATGAGGCAGCGCGCGTTGCACGCAGTGCGCCGCCTGCTCTGCCCAGAGCGAAAGCACCTCCTGCCGCTCCCAGCGTGACCATGCGGCATGGACAGTAGACTTCATATATCGCTTAAAGTAGAGGCACTCCGGAATACGCCGCAGTTCGCCTCGGACCGCAAGGTCGAGAATCCAAACCGTGTCCGCGGCAAAATTGCGTCGCAAACCCTCAGGAAGAAAGGGGCGGTCGTTCCGATGATTCCTGCGGATCAAGCCCCGGAACGAAATTGCTACATAGTGATTGAGGAAAAAGTCACACACCCGCTCGAGGCGTCCACCACGAATCTCGGGCTGTGCGATGGCCATTGCACGGCTTCCAAAGGACTGGATATCCGAGTAAACACACGAAATCGCCGTCTCCGCTTCGGCCACGGCGTAAAGCTTTGCAAGGTAGCGCGAATCGAGCAGGTCGTCGTGCGGCGTGATACAGAAATAGGGCGTGTCCACCCGTTCGATCAGCGCATTAACGTTGCCGACCCAACCGAGATTTTTCGGCTGAACGATCAACTCCCAATTGGGACGCGTCAGGTAACGCCGGCAAATCTCCTCGGAGCGATCGGTGGCCCGATCGATCGAAATCAGAACCTTGAAGTCGGTGAAAGTCTGCGCCGCGACGCGATCCAGCGTTTCAGCAATGAACTCCGCAGCATTATATACCGGCACACAAACGGTGATTTGCGCCATGATTAAGACCTGGTGGAAATCATTGAGCTCATCCGCTCTGCCGTCTCAAGCGCCATCAGCGGCCCCAAAGTGAATTTAGCGGTGTCGACCGATAGATACGTTCCACGGCTGTTCACCCCGACATTGAAGCGTTCGTGGAGCTGGCTCTTGGGATCCACGATGTCGGACTTGCCCAGGGCGAAGATGCTCCCGCCATTGACGACATAGTTCTCCGGATCGATCGAGGCGAGCGTTCGAACGGCCGGGCAAAGCTCCGAAAGCGCGTCGATCGTCACGCGGCGAATATGAGCTCGATCGATCTTATGGAGAACCGCCGTCCAGTCGGTTTCTTCCGTACCCGTGGTCGTCCCAATCATGCAAACCGGATACCACGATAGGTAAACACGACCGGATTGATACCGCACGACATCGCCGAACGGTCCGAGCATCACGGTAAAACTGGGAATGGCGGACCCACTCCCGCTGGCCTGGATGTTGACGCCCAGTTTTCGACGGGTGAACCACGGCCCGGGGTCCTGCAAGCCATACTTTTGATCGATCGCCGGACGATTCGCCCATAGCGCATTGATCACGCCAGTAAACGGCCCGCGGTGACGCACCCCGTCCTGTTCAAAATGAACGTCGTACTTTCCATCCGTGCGATCCCAGACGTCGGTTACCCGCGCACGTCTCACCAGCTCAATTCCCGGGTGCTCCAGCACAACCGCACGGAGATGCTGGCCAATCAACCACGGATCGACCGACAGTTCACACGTCTCATACGCAGCGTCGACGCGACCGGGATTATAACGAAGGGATAATTCCTCAGAAGAAAGACGACGCCAGTGAGGCCGCGACGAATCGAGGGGGAGCGGAGAACGATTCGCGGGCATCGACTCAATGAGGGCGGCGCGAACGCGTTGAAAATGGTCTTCAATCGTCCGCACAGTCAGCATCGAGTCGCGATGCACAATGTAATCGAACGAGGACGAAGGCAGAGCTTCGATGACCGATGCCGGCAGCCAGCGTTGCAAAATTTCAGCAAAACGGGACGCCCCATGAATCATGCGTTCGGCCGTACGAAACGAAGAATCGGCCGCATAAACGAAACCAAGATGGAGTTTACCCTCGTTATAAAGGCTCGCCTCGGCAAACAGTTCGGAATTCCGCTCAAAAAGTACAACACGGTGGCCCCGGTCTGCCAGCTCCAGTGCCGTGCAGACGCCTAAAATTCCTCCACCTAAAATCGCTATCGCCATGAACCCCACTCAGTTGGCGCTCTACTCAATAGCGAGCGGATTTCGCCCCGAAGAAAAACTTTACAGGTGCTTGATAGATTCAACGGTTTCGGAAAGCGCTCGGTTTGGGACGTTTCTCGAACCTAAGTCTGCGAACAGTTGGTTCGATCCGCAGACATAGGTAACACGTGGTTCGATCCGTTGCGGCCGGCAGCCGCGACGCCACCGCCATCTCCACCCTCGCGGCGGGAAATAAGGCCGTCGTCAACGGGGTTAATGGCGCGACGGGTGCCACCTCGGTCGAACTCTACGAAGTTCCCTGAGAGCTGCGGCCCTCATGCTCAGGAGTCGAGGGCATCGCGGGGAGTGCGGACTCGACCGGCCTAATCCGAACCGTCCATCCCGGCCCACGCCCGCCCGTCCCGCCCGCCGACTTTTCGTCGCCAAACACTTGGCGGCACCGCATCGCCGGCTAAGGTCTCTGCCTACCATTCCCCCATGTCCCGTCTTATCGCTCCCACCCTGGCCTTCCTTGCCGCCGCGTCGGCTTTTGCCGCCGCCCTCGCCTCCCCGCTCCCGCCCCGCCTCGTCGCGCCCACCGACACCGCCCAGTTCCGCCGCTTCGTCCTCGACAACGGGCTCCGCGTCCTCCTCGTCTCCGATGCGAAGTTCAACAAATCCGGCGCCTCTCTCGTCGTGAACGTCGGCCAGATCGACGACCCCGCCGACCGCGAGGGCCTCGCCCACTTCCTCGAGCACATGCTCTTCCTCGGCACCGAGAAATATCCCGACGTTTCCGAATACGGAAGCTACATGCGCCAAAACGGCGGCTACACCAACGCCTACACCGCGAGCGACATCACCAACTACCAGTTCGAGGTCAGCCACGCCGCCTTCGCGGGCGGCCTCGATCGTTTCGCGCAGTTCTTCATCGCGCCGAAATTCAATCCCGAGTTCACCGGCCGCGAGATCAACGCCGTCCACAACGAGGCCATGCGCCACGTGCAAAACGACCAGCGCCGCGTCATCGGCGTCTCCCGCGAACTTTACGCGCCAGGGAGCGGCGAGAGCAAATTCTCCACTGGCAACAAAGAGACCCTCGCCGGCACCACTCCCGCCAAGGTCCGCGAATTCTACGAGGCCCACTACAGCTCCGACCGCATGGCGCTCTGTCTCGCCGGCAAAGCGCCACTCGACGAACTCGATAAATTCGCCCGCGAACTCTTCAGCCCGATCCTGCGCCGCAACATCCCCGCCATCGTGCGCGAGGCGAAATTCCTTCCGCGCAAGGCCGCGCTCCGCCTCGCCCAAGTCGAGCCCGTGAAAGAGCTCCGCCAACTCCAACTCGAGTTCGTGGTCCCCGCGACCCGCCCCGATTTCGCCAGCAAGCCCGACGAACTCCTCACCCAGCTCATCTCGTACCCCGGCCCCGGCGGCCTTCTCGATTACCTTAAATACGAGGGCCTCGCCAACGGCTTGGGCGGCGGCGTCTGGGAACGCACGGGCAACTACGGCTCGTTCATGCTCACCGTGACCCTCACGCCCGCCGGCCAGGCCGAATATGCCCGCGTGCTCGCCGCCACGATGGCCTATCTCGCCCACCTCCGCGCCTCGCCCTTCCCCACGGAGTTCTACCGCGACCGCGCTCGCATCGCCGCGCTCAAAGAGACCTACACCGACCGCGGCGAAGGCGCCGACCTCGCCACCAAGCTCGCCAACCAGGCCCTCTTCTACCCGCTTGAGATCGCCGAGCGTGCCACCGACGCCTGGGGCGCTCCCGACGAGACCGCTTATCGCCGCCTCCTTGACGCCCTCACGCCCGACAATGTGCTCGTCTCCCTCGTCGCCAAGGGCGTGCCCACCGATAAAAACGAGCGTATCTACAACACCGCCTACTCTTACACGGAGGACACCGGCCCCGCCTACGCCGCGCTCGTCAATCCCCCGAAACTCGGCTTCGCCCTCCCCGGCGCCAACCGCTTCATGCCCGGCGAAACAGCGCTCCTCCCCGAGCGTCCGCTGCCCCTCATCGCCGAGCCCGGCGTGCAACTCTACTACGCCGAGGACACCGAGTTCCAACGCCCCCAGACCGCGCTCATCTACCGCTTCGTCCCCGTGCGTAAAATCGCCACCGTCGATTCCGCCGCGCTCCTTCGCCTTTACGGTGCCTGCTTGAACGACGCCCTCGAAGCCGCCGCCGGCGATGCCTCCCTCGCCGGCCTGGAGTTCTCCACCGAGACCACGCTTGAAGGCTTGCGTCTCTCCATCTCCGGCTTCGGCGACGCGCCCGTCCGTTACGCCACCCACGTCGCCGAGCAGCTCCGCACGTTTACGCTCACGCCCGCCCGCTTCGACGCCGTGAAGGAATCCGTCCTTCGCAGCCTCCGCAGTTACGCCGAGACCGAGGCCTACCTCCTCGCCCGCGACCGCCGTGACGCCCTCGCCCGCGAATTCCATTTCCTGCCCGATGAACTCCTCGCGCCCATCACCGGCGCGACGCAGGCCGATGTCCGAGCCTTTGCCCAAAAATTCTTCGCCGCCGGCAAGATCGAGGCCGTCGTCCACGGCCACCTCACACCCGACGCCGCCGTCGCCGCCACCCGCGCCATCGCCGCCAAAATCGGTGCGCAGCCCGCCCCCGAGGGTGAGTTGCTCCGCCGACGACACGTCTTCCTCGACGCAAAGGAAGACGTCATCGACGCCGGCCCCGTCGCGGGCGTGAACTCGGCCTTTATCCGCGACTACCTGCTGCCCGACGATTCCCCGGCCACGCGCGCCGCCGCCGCCGTCCTCGCCAACTTTATCGGCGAGCCGTTCTACACCGAAATGCGCACCAAGCAGCAGCTCGGCTACATCGTCGGCTCCAACGCCGGTGCCTCGATCCGCCAGCGCTACTTTTCCTTCATTATCCAATCCAGCGGCTACGCGCCCGACGAACTGCGCACGCGCGCCGAGACGTTTATCGCCACGCTCCCGGCCGCCCTTGCCGCCGTGGACGCCAAGCAATGGGCCACGCTCATCGCCGGCGCCCGCTCCACCCTTGAGGAAAAACCCAAGAGCATCGCCAACAAAGCCGATCTCTTCTTTACCGGCGCCTTCACCTTTGACGGCGAATGGGATCGCCGCCAGACCGTCCTGAAAGCGCTCGATTCGCTCACCCGGGAGCAGGCCGCCGCGCTCCTCAACACCGCGCTCGCACCTGAAACCGCCAGCCGCCGCACCGTCCTCCTCCACAGTAAAAATCACCCGCCTACCGCCGAGATCGCACCCGCGTTCATCGATCGCGCCGCGTGGAAAGCCACCCGCACGTTCAACTGACCGTGTCCTTCTCTTCATCTCTTTGAGAGGTTTCGTCCTCTTCCCTTTCGCCCTCACCGCCATGGTCCGTGCGGAAGACGATCCCTCTCCCGGGCCCGCCACCTGTCTCTCTTCGAGAATCTAACGATCGTGCGCGGCGCTTCCAAAAAGGTGCTCGTAACGCCACCACAACAAGAAAAGCCTGACCCTTTCCACGCGTGACCCTTTCCACGCGTGCCCTACTGTCGAACAGCCATGCAATCTTTGAATGCGAGGGGGCATGGCACTGGGAGTGCTCGCTGGTGCGAACTTCCCATGAATCCATCCCAGCCTGTCTTGTTTGTCGCGGCTCTGCTGATGCTCGCCGCGCCGTCGCGCGCGGCAACTTTCGACCTGTCGACGGCCACCGTGGCCGAAATCAATGCCGCGATGGATGCGGGCGCCCTGTCGTCGGAGAAGCTCCTGGGACTGTATCTGAAGCGAATCGAGGCCTACGACAAGCAGGGCCCAAAGATCAATTCCGTCGTCGCGATCAATCCAAAGGCCTTGGATGAGGCGCGCGCGCTCGACACCGAACGCAAGGCGAAGGGTGCCCGCTCGCCCTTGCACGGCATACCGGTGGTGGTGAAGGACCTGATCGACGTCGAAGGCATGCCCACGACCGCGGGTTTCAAGCCCTTTGGCGCGCCGCTGCCGTTGCGTGACGCCGAGGTGGTGGCGCGACTCCGGCAGGCGGGTGCGATTATTCTCGCTAAGGTCAGCACGGTCAACTGGTTCGGAAATGGATTTGACGAGACACATGTCATCGGTGCCACGATCAATCCCTACAACCTGGCGTATTCACCCGGCGGATCGAGCAACGGGACAGGTGCCGCGCTGGCGGCAAATTTCGCTACGCTCGGCATCGGGACGGACACCGGAGGGTCCGTGCAGAATCCCTCCGCGTACTGCAGCCTCGCAGGCATGGTCGCCACGCAGGGCCTCGTGAGCCGTTCCGGCATTGTGCCGCGGGGCGCCACGCAGGATCGTGCCGGCCCGATGGGGCGGCACATCTCCGACGTTGCGACCTTGCTGACCTACATGTCCGGCTGGGACGCGGAAGACCTGATGACCCTGCGGGGCATGGGGCACTTTCCCAGGACGGACTTGGCACTTGAGATGAAGGTGCCCGACTTGAAGGGGCGTCGGCTCGGCGTGCTGCGCGAGATGCACTTCACCCGTCCGATCGATGCCGAAGGCCTGGCCATCTTTGAGCGCGCGCTCGAAGCGATGCGAAACGCAGGGGCTCAGGTCATCGATCCCGTGCAGACCGGATTCGACCTCAAAGCGCTGACTACCTCGGCCGCCGGTCGCACCGCCGAGTATGAAAAACTGTATGTGCAGAACGCCTACCTGGCCCGGCTCGGTCCAAACCGGCCCTACAAGACCATTCAGGAAATGATCGAGAAGGTCGGGCGCGACAAGTTTGACCAGGCCATGATTTCGGCCCTGAGCCTCGAGGACCCGGCGTCCAGCCCGGACTATGCGGCGCGATCGGCGAATGTGACGATGGTGCGTGAACTGATCGAAGAGCTGATCGTCACCTACAAGCTGGACGCGTTCGTCTTCGCCCGAAACACCGTGCCACCGCCGCGGTTCGAGAGCATGACGGTGCAACCGCCGTATCCAATCGGCGGCAGCAACAGCCTCTCGTCGAACTCGGGGCTGCCGAGCGTGATCATGCCCGCCGGCTACACGGAGAAGGAAGGCCTGCCGATCGCGGTGCAATTCGTCTCGAAGTCCTTCGACGATCTCACCCTGCTCCAGGTGGCTTACGGCTTCGAACAAAGTGCGAAGATTCGGAAGTCGCCACGCACGACGCCTGCGCTGCCGGGAGAGCGCTTCGAGTATTGACGCGAGTCGCGTGACGGGGGCGTGCGTCCGCGCATCGCTCACGACGTTGGTCGTACCCGGTCTTCTTGCGTAAAATAAACCTTACCCAGCTAGTCAGCTACAAGCCCGCTTTCCTACCGATATCTTATCACACTCGTCGCTTCCATGAGGAACCAGCTGTTGCCCGGCGTCGACGCACCTGACGGATCCGCTACCGCTCCTGCGGCCCTTTGCCGATCGCGCATTTTACCGAACCGCACCCTACGGCGCAAAAGGCGCCTCGATCCGCTTCCAACCCTTTGCCTCCCAGCCGGAGGCAAGGCGGATCAATCGCCCTTCGTCATACGGCCGTCCCAAAAGATCCAGGCCGATCGGCACACCCTTGGGAGCGTCCTCGCTCGGGGTTGAATAGCCGATGGGAATATCGAGTGCAGGCAGCATGCCGTTCGAGGCGAGAAATCCGTTCCGCTCGGCATTGGGCTCCCCGTGTTTGCTGACCAGCCGCTTTTGCATCGGATAAGCTAGAGCATCCAGGCCGAATCGATCCATTGTACCCACGACGATCTTCCGAAATTGCGCCATTTCCAGCAGCTTGCGCTCGTACTCGTCCCGATATTCCGCTCCCGCAAATTTTTTTTGCTCCAGGATGCGAGGGACGATCTGTTTGTCGTAGGTTGCGCGCTCGAGGAAATCCTCGATCGAGCGGTACGGAGCGTCCGGTCCAAGATCGGCAAACCACTGGTTGAGCAGATCGTAGGCTTCGTAGAGATCTGTGGAACTGCGTTGGAACTCCTCCATGCGCGGAACCACGACCGGGAAAACCGTCGCACCCAGCTCCGTCATTCTTTTGGCCGCTGCCTCAACTACCCGGTTGACCTCCTGATGCTCCGGGCCATTGCCAAGCAATTCATAGACCAAGCCGATGCGCGCTCCCTTCAAACCATCCGGATCGAGGTGGCGTTCGTAGTTCTTTTCCACCTGGCCGATCGCCAGACGCGTGGTGCAGTCATCCGGGTCGAAGCCGGCCATGACGTTGAGCAGGTACGCCAGATCCGCGACCGACCGGGTGATCGGTCCGCACGCATTGTGACTCATCGAGCTCGGCAGAACGCCGGCATTGCTGACGAGTCCGATCGTGGGCTTCAGTCCAAACAGGCTGTTTGCCGAAGCCGGCGAACGCACAGACTGGCCGTTGTCCGTTCCGGTGCCAAGCGGCGCATAATTGGCCGCCAGCGCTGCTCCCGTGCCCGCGCTGGACTGGCCCGGATTCCGGGTCAAGTCGTACGGATTTTTTGCCATCCCGCCAATGGAGGGCGTAAGACTCGCCCGAACCAGTTCGGTCAGCGTCGACTTCGCAAGCACGATCGCTCCCGCCTCACGCAGCCGCTTGACCACAAATGCCTCATGCGCGGGTCTCAAATCCTTTAGCGCGATCGAAGCCCCGGAGGTCGGCAGATCGCGGGTGTTGAAATTGTCCTTCAGGATCACCGGAATGCCATGAAGCGGGCTCCGCGGTCCCTTCGTCTTGCGTTCGAGATCCAAGGCCCTGGCCACGGCCAGCGCCTGAGGATTCACCGAGATCAAGGCCTCCAGTTTAGGCCCCTGGCGATCGTAACGCTCGATTCGCTCGAGATAGAGCGACACCAGCTTTTCCGAGGTTAGAGTTCCCGCATCGAAAGCTTCATTGATCGATTTGACCGTGGCTGTCTTGAGATCGAACGCTTTTGATTCCGCGAGCGTTAGGCTGCCCAGTGCGAGCCAGCCGGCCAAGATGCGAGTGAATGAAAAGGAAAAGGAGAAAATCTTCATGGTCAGGGCAGGATCAGGGTTTCCCCGTCCAAGCGGGGGGCGGACGGCGGCGGCCGGCGGTGTTTTGTGCTTTGCTCGTAGCCATACGCGAGTCGCAAGAGAGTGCGTTCCGAAAACCGGCGTCCGAGAAATTCAAGTGCGACCGGAAGCCCGTTTGCATCAAAACCGGCGGGCACGACGATGGCCGGTAAGCCTGTGATGGAACTGAAAGGGTTGTCCGCGCTCGCGGGACGCAGCTCACCTCCCGGCTCCTTCGGAATCTTCGCTGCGGGAAACGTCTTCATCGGATAGACCAGCGCGTCGAGCCGATACTTGTCCATCAGCGCCTCGGTCAAATCACGTAGGACCCGACGGTTGGTCATCAGCGATCCAAATGTCGGATGCGTATCCAACGATTCAATCGCCTGGACGCGCATCAGGCCCTCCTTGTTCTCCGAATAATACTGCCCTGCCGCAATGTACTCCGCCAGGTTCTTCACCGGCGAGTTCGGCCCCCGTCCACGAAAGTAGGCATCGAGCGCAAAGCGTGTCTCGATGCTTGTGCTGCGCGACCAGCGAAGGACGGAGCGCAAATCGACGCCGAGGGACAGGGGACGGAGCACAAAGGCGCTCTGCGCAGACAGGTCCTTCAGCGCGGTCTCGATCAAGTCCAGTCCTTCGCGGTGTTCGGGTCCGCTCGAGAACAAATCGGCCAGAACCCCGATACGCGCCCCTGCGAGGCCGTCGCGTTTCAGAAAACTCATGTAGCCCTCTTTCGGAATTCGGCCCGCGCTCTCGAGCGTGTAGAGATCCGTGGGATCGATCCCGGCCACCACCGAGAGCATGGCCGCCGCGTCCGTTACGTTTCGGGCCATGGGGCCCACGCGGTCGTGGACAAAGGACAGCGGGAGCACGCCTGTGCGGCTGATCAGGCCCTCCGTGGGCGCGATTCCTACCAGCGCGTTGTCCGAGGAGGGATCGCGGATGGAGACGCCGGTCTCCGTACCGAGGCCTGCGCTCGCAAACCACGCTGCGACGGACACTCCGGTACCGCCGCTGGAGCCGCCGGGATGATGAGCGGTGTTGTAAGGGTTAAGCGTCTGCCCACCGGTCATGCTGTCGCCCACACCGCGACGTGTGCCCATGAAGCCGCTGAGGTTGACCTTGGCCAGGATAACCGCACCCGCCTGTCTCAACCTTTCGACAACGAACGCGTCGTGCTCAGGGGGCGTTCCGTTAAAGACCGGCGAGCCGCCCGTGGTCGGGAGATCCTTGGTGTCGAAGTTGTCCTTCAATACCACCGGTACCCCATGGAGCAGACTTCTTGGCCCCTTTTGCACCCGCTCGCGATCGAGCGCCCTGGCCGTCTCCAGTGCATTTGGATTGAGCGTCAGGATCGCATTGAGAGCCGGCCCGCGGTCGTCATAGGCCTCGATGCGACGCAACGAGAGCTGAAGCAGTTTTTCGGACGAGAGCGTACCCGCGGCAAAGGCCGCTTGCAGATCCAGCACCGTCGCCTGCTCCAGCTCGATTCGGCGTTCGGCCAGGGCAACGGAAGTCAACGTGACGATCGAAAGAAGATAATGGAAGAGCTTCATCGGTTTTTGCTAGAAGCGGTAACGCACATTTACCTGCCAGCGGCGGGCTGGCATCGATTGAATGTAGTAGTCGCCTGAAGTGTCGCCGGTGCGCGCCTTGAAGTAGCGCTCATCCGACAGATTGAAAACGTCCAGTTTCAAGTCCCAGTCACCAATCGTGTACAGGAGACTTGCGTTCGTGATCACCGACGACGGCAACCTGATCAGGGCCAGACGTCCCGAATCCACCGCGGAGAGGTAGTTGCCGCTGAAGGTCACGCCCAACCGATTTTTGAAGGTGTGACCGACCGTCAAACCGGCCTGGACTTCCGGGCTGCCCGTCTTGACATCGTATCCGTCGATGTTCGAAGGCAGGGCCAGTTGCGCGCGCCCTCCGTAGATGAACGCCTCGGCCGGATAGATTACCGCTTTAGTGACGGGATCCACCACGTCTTGGAATCCAAGCGTGCGGGCGTCGACGAGTTGGTTGGCGCCGCGATTGGGCGTGAAGGTCGACTCCAGAGAAAGCAGATACACCGTTGTAAACGTCGCAGGTGTCGGTACCCATTTCACCTCGATCTCGGCACCGCGGGTTTTTGTCGAACTGGCAAAGGCGCTGATCAACGCCGGATCGTCGTCGTCTGCCGATACATCGCTCCTACGTTGTTCGTACGCCGCGACCGAGACAAAAAGTTTGTTCTGCAGAAAGTTCGACTTCACCCCGGCCTCCATCAACTCACCCTCCCCCATGTGACCCGCAACGATGATGTTGTTGGCGATCGCATTACTGCTATCGTCAAGGGCTACACTGGATCGCGCCCACGTGAAGTACGAGCGCTGACCCGTCGGCAGTTGGTGGGAAATACTCGCGCTCCACGACACACCCTCGTCTGTGCCCTCGGCTGACGAACCGGTCGTAATCAGACGCATGGGATTGCCGGTGGACGTACCTGCACCGCCAAATGCATAGATGCCGGGAAGATTCTCGTTCTTCGCCTTCGAGATGTCGCCCCGCGCACCGATCAGCAGATTGGTGCGTTGCGCTACCGTCAAATCGAGCAGAACACCCAAACCCGTCTCTGTGTACTCCGTCACACTTCGATTGGTAAACGGCGTTCCTCCCAAATTGTAATCCGGATTCTCGAAAGGTGTGACAAAGGAAGAGTTGGCAGTCGCCCCGCCGCGCTCGTCGACCCAAGTGTCGGCCAGCGCATCGACGCGCGAACTCGCATAATCACCTCCGAATCCACGGATCTTCGACTCGGTGTACCGATAGTTCAGGGAGGCCAGGGTGTTTGCCTCCAGCCAGTCGGGCAAACGGCTGGGCATCCACGTGGCCGTCACCTTGTCCTCAATCACAATCACATCGATCAAGCGGGTGACGGGTTGATTCGAGTACTTGTGCTGATCCATCGCATCGAGGAACAACTGGTTCTTGATCGTAAAGTTGGGGTTCCGGTCGTTGATGAGATCGAAGTACGCGGTCACGATCTGAGCGTGGAGTTCCTTTTCGTAAGACGCGGCGCGATCGTGGATGTAGGAGCCAAAACCGACCGTGGTCGGATCGAGGGCAAACCCGACTGGCAACTGTCCGGATACGGGCAGCGGCCCGCCCACTCCCTGAGCCCGAAGGAGTCCGGTTGGGTCCTTCGAGGGATTGGCGACCAGATAATCAAAAAGCGTCTGGGGAATGCCTTTGACCTTCGGAAATGAACTCAATGGCAGCGGCGCTTTCGTCACAGGATCCACCGGCCAGACGAAGTTTTGCACCAGCGGAAGGTTGTTGTTGGAAATGCCCCCCCGCACCGGCGAGCCGGAGAACATTTCCCTTATGCCAACGATTCCGTCGCGGTTCAGGTCCAGGTTGACCAAAGGCACGCCGCGAATGTAGCGGTTGTTGTCAACCAAGTCCTGGTTGATGCGGGTCGTGAGAGCCCCGGCGGTCTGCGACAGTTGATAATTGATTCCGGTCTCCAGCCGGAACTCCCCAACCACGTCGTCGAGGCTGATTGCAGCCTGGAGGATATCCTGCTCGACCGGAATTCCCGCCGTGAACGTGTCAGAGTCTTCCCGCAGTCCGTACAGGTAAAAGCCACCTTTCCGCCCTACGACACTCAGCGGGCCGCCGTAACCCAAGGAGACTTCCTTCCGGTCGTAGGAGCCAAAAATCGCTTGCACGAAACCCTCAGATTTCTGCAGGTATTTTCCGCCCCGCGCGCGGCCGGACTTGGGACTGACGTTGGTGTAGCCACCAATCTTCCCCATGCCAAAGATGGGAGAAGGGGGGCCCTTGACGACCTCAATCGAGTCCAGGGCCGCGAGCACGCTACGAGCGTTGCCTTGAAGCGAAAAACGCCGCATGCCCCGAAAATAGGTATCGGCGGGAACGTTGCGCACATCGATCCCGCCCTGGTAACCAAAGCGAGTGGGCGTGAAGACTCCTGGCACAACCCGTGCGAGATCTTCGACCGCCGTCAGGGACAACCGATCGATCGTCTCGGCGCTGATCGACGACACGGAGCGCGGAGTTTCCAGCAGGCTCTTGCTGAATCCAAACGCACCTTCGACCGGCTGCGTCGGGAGCACGTACGATGGGTCGTTGACGCTGGTTTCCGCGACAAATTTTTCCAAGGTCACCACGGGTTCATCGACGGGCGGCCGCTGCTGGGCCCTAAGCCCGCCCGGAACTCCGACCGTCGCAAAGACCAGCAAACACCGCATGCAGATCTTCGTAGTTGTTTTAATCATACTAAACATCGCTTGTCCGACACAATCGCGCAGGTAGCACGGCGGATGCCACTCGGCGGTTGCCGCGTCCGGATGAAAATGTTTCAGGAATCTGGCTCCGGCTGGAAATCGGATTTCAGTTTTATGCGGTCGAGGCTGGTTTCCGAGCATGTTCCCACCCTCCGCCATTGCGGTGGTGAGGCGGGGTGACAACCAAGGGACCGGCGCCAATCCGAGGCGGGACAACGATACTCGCCGCTTCCTCACAAGTCCGCGCACACGCCGACACCCCATCCGCCTTGAAGCATCACAACAAAAAAGGCACGCGTCCGCGGACGACGTGCCTCTCGAATCGGTCACCGGAAAGGGCTCAGGTCTACTCGAACCAACGGACAACGCTGTAGGTGGCGGCCGCCAGCTGCTTGGGCAGTTCGACGTGGGCGTAGTGGGTCATGAGCGGATCCCAGACCATAAGCCGGACTTTGGCTTCCGGGTTCTTCTTCCGGTACTCATTCGCAAAAAACACCTCCACCGACTTCATCGGATCCTCCGGCACCCAGTGGTTGCGGTCATAGTGGGCCACGGTCCAGACCATCTGCGTATACCCGTCCATACGGGTGTAGTGGGTGGAGAAGAGATCGGCGCTCACCTCCTCCAGGTTCACGCCCCATGGATTTCCAGCTTTATCGAGCAGGGTTTCTATGGAAACCTCGATCCACCCCTTGAGCGAGCTGTCGCCGCCGTGCTCGATGCTTTGGATCTGCTGTTTGAACTGGGCCCGCCGGCGGCCTTCCGCCTTGATCCACTTTTCCGCGATCTGGTAGGTCGAGTCGCCCGGCTCATAGAGCGGATTGAGAAACCGGCTGTAGCCGCGAGAGTATCCGGCCGCGTCACGCCGGGAGAGTTTGTGCAGGGGGGTGCGTTCCCGCGGCGTCGCGGGGGCGGAGGTGCTGCCGTAGGAGGGACGACGACCCGCATCCTCGCTCGCGGCCACACCCTCACGCGCCTCGCGCACCTGGTCCATCCGCGCCGGACCGCCACTGCCCCAGCCCAGATAGCGACCCTTGGTACGTGCCCGAAGCTCGGGGTCATTGTTCGCCAGCATCGCCATTTCTCCCGAGGTGGAGTGTCCGATCAGCAGCAGATCGCCCATCGTGTTCTTCATGAGGAGCTGTTTGAGTCCCTTCATCACGTTCGTGTTCGTGAGAAGGCAGTTTCGCAACTCGGATTCCTCCATGGAGAGATTGCGGTCGAGCAGATAGGCCGGCTGGCGTTCCTCGCTCTTGACCGGCTCGTCCCACCCGCCGTACTTGAAGTTGCCGGGGATGGTTACGATCAGCACGTTGAGTTTCTGGGCTAGGTACTGGCCCCAACCCGCGCGGTTCTTCAGGTCGACGTAGAACTCATAAACATTGGCCGCACCGCCGTTCATGATTACGAGCCACGGATACTTCTTTGCCTCTGGATCGTTGCTGGTGAGTCGCAGACCGGCGATGTCCCAGTCCATGTTGTAATGGCGGTAGCGCTCTACGATCCAATCGGCCTTGTAGCCAAGGACGGAGGCGGGAATCGTGTGCAAATCCCGCGGATCGAATGCTCCACCGGGTGCGGCCAGCGCGAGATCGGTGACGCGTTTGCCGCCATCGGGCAGCTCCCATCCAAGGGACATGAACGACGGCGTATCGAGTGAGACGTAAGGCGCCTTCGGGTCGTCGAGGAGCGACCAGATTTTCTTTTCAACCTCGTCGGCCGCGAAAGCCTTGAGAGTAAGAAGACCCATGAGAAGGGCGGCGGAGAATAAAAAGGGCTTCATTTGGTGCAATTGGCGGTCGTTTTCAGATATCCTGCTTCATCATCCAATCGACGACTTGGACGAAGGCGCCGGCGAGTTGCTCGGGCAGTTCGACATGAGCGTAGTGAGTGACGTTGAGATCCCAGCCAATCACGCGAATCTTGGCCTTGGGATTGTGAAGCTTGTATTCTTCGGCAATACGAACATCGGTGCCTTTTTCCGGGTAGATGGGATTCCAATGACCGTCGAGCTTGCCCACGCACCACACCATCGTCCGATAACCCTTGAGCGGGACGTAGCTCGTCGAATGGAGATCCTTCTGCACCTCCTCGACATTGATTCCCCAAGGATTGCCGGTCTTGGCGAGCGCCTTTTCAATTCCGACTTCAATCTCCGTCTTCATTCCGAAGTGGTCACCGTGCTCCAAGTCTTGCAACGGCTGCTTGAAATTGGCCCGGCGCCGCCCCTCGACCTCGAGCCACTTCGTCGCGATATCGAGCACGGACATGCCCGGCTCATAAAGCGGGTTGAGCCAGCGACTGTAAACGCGACTGTAGACCTGGGGAGTGCGGCGAGCCATGTCGTTGAGCCAAAAGTCTCCCGCCTGCTTCCAATTCCGGGTACTACCGCCGGTCTCTCCTCCGCCTGTGAGGGTCGGTGCCGGGATGTAGGTGGGATCGGCCGCGCGCTTCGCCGCGATGATGGCCTTGATCCGCACCGGTCCGCCCGAACCCCAGCCGAGATAGCGGCCCTTGAGCCGCGCTTTCAGCTCGGGATCGCCTTGTGCGAGTCCGGGCAATTCTCCGCCGGTCGAGTGACCCACAATCACAATATCGCCGGTCGTGTTCTCCATGACGAGTTGCTTCAAACCCTGATGAATCACTTCGAATGTGAACACGGAATTATAGACTAACACCTCGTCCGCCGTCAGGTCGCGGTCCAGGAGGAAAGCGGGGTCGCGGTCCGCAATCGGTTTCGCCCAGCCGCCATATTTGAAGTTACCCGGGATGGAAACGATCATGACATTGAGCTTCTGGGCGAGAAACTGCCCCCAGCCCGGACGGTTCTTCAGATCGATGTAGAATTCGTAGATGTTCGCCGCACCTCCATTGAGGATCACCACCCAAGGATATTTCTTGGCGTTGGGATCCATCGACGTAAGCCGCAAACCACCGATGTCCCACGGAAGATTGTAACGCGTGAAACGTTCGACGATCCAATCGGCCTTATAGCCAAGCGACTTTGGATCGAGCTTGGCCACGTCGCGTGGGTCGAAGGCGCCGCCCGGCGCAGCCAGAGCCAAACTGGAAACCTGTTTGCCTTCGTCGGGCAGCGATATCTTCAAGGATCTGAAGTCGCTTTCGGACAGCATGGTGAACGGTTTGTCCTGATCCAGCAGCGCATGGATCTTTGCGCCGGCATCGGCGCGCAGGCACGGAACCCACCCGATGGCGAGCGCGAGGAGATAGGTCAGAGGGGAAGAATTCATGGGAAAAGTTGGGTTTATTCGAACCAGCGCACGACGCTGTAGAATGCGGCGGCGAGTTCCTTCGGTTTCTCGACATGACCGTAATGGGTCAGGGGCAGGTCCCAGATGATCATACGAACCTTCGCATCGGGATTCTTCAGACGAAACTCCTTCGCCAGGTAAACCTCCCAGGACGTCATTGGGTCTTCGGGCACCCAGTGGTTCCGATCGTAGTGAGCGACGCACCAGACCATCTGTTTAAAGCCGTCCAGCCGGATGTAAGCGGTACTGAAGAGATCTTTGTTAACCTCGTCGGTATCGATGCCCCACGGATTGCCACTTTTGAGAAGCAATCGCTCGATCTGGCGCTCAACCTCGCCCTTCCGGCCCCACGCGTTGGTATGCTCCATATCCTGAAGCGGCTGCTTGAACATCGGCCGGCGCACCCCTTCGGCCACCATCCACTTCTCGGCAATTTGCAGATGGGACATGCCAGCCTCGTAGAGGGGATTGAGCCACCCGCTGTATCCGCGGGCATAACCGCTCGCATCGCGCCGATTGAGCAGGTGAAGCTCCTTCATCACCCCCATCGGACCGCCCCCGCGTTGGGCACGGGCCGGCTCACGCACCGCCTGGGTACCGCGAACGCGGGCCGGACCCCCGCTGCCCCAACCGAGAAACCGTCCCTTGAGCCGGGCGGCGAGCGTCGGATACTCATAGGAGAGAAACGCCAGCTCCCCTGAGGTCGAATGGCCGATCATGAAAAGGTCGCCGGTGGTGTTCTCGTTCACCAACTGCTCGAGCCCCTTCATGATCAGCCGATTCGTATAAATCGCGTTGCGCACCTCCGATTCCGCCAAGGGAAGTTCCCGATCCAGCAGATAGGCCGGCTGCCGCTTCACGTCGCCGATCGGCATTGTCCACCCACCGTACTTGAAGTTGCCCGGTATCGAAACGATCATTACATTCAGCTTTTGCGCGAGGAACTGCCCCCAACCGGGCCGGCTCTTCAAATCGACGTAGAACTCATAAACGTTGGCCGCACCTCCGTTCATGATGATCAGCCAGGGGTACTTCTTCGCCTCGGGATCCCGGGACGTCAGCCGCAGTCCGGTGATGTCCCACTCCAGATTGTAGTACTTGAAGCGCTCCACGCACCACTTCGTCTCGTACCCCAGGGTGGCGGCCGGGATCTTCTCCAGATCGCGAGGATCGAACGCTCCGCCTTTCGCGGCCAAGGCCAGCGCCGTGACGGTCTTTCCTCCGTCGGGCAGGCCAAAATCCTCGCCAAGCGCGAGAAAGTCCTCGCCGGGGAGGGATGAGTAGATCTTGTCCTCGTCCAGAAGGGCGTGGATTTTTTTGTCCAGCGCGGCGGGACTGCCATGAAGGACAGAACCGGCAAGCAACGCCGCGGTCAGTGTCGAAGTGAGGAGGGAAATTCGCATGGTGGGTGTGGAGAGGCGGAAAGGGTACCGGTCGCGCCGCGGGCTGCGCGGCCGGGGGAATTAGAATGTGCGGGTGACGGTGAACTGGAAACGGCGCTCCGGATTGACGGTCACGAGCGTTTCGCTGCCGTCACCCCCGCTGCGGGAACGGAAGCTGAGGTCGTCCGTGACATTGAAGACGTCGGCCTTCAGGCGCCATTGACCAAAGTTGTAGAAGGCGCCGAGATTGAGCGTGCGCGTCGGCGGCAGCTTTAGCAGCAGCCAGCGTCCTGAGTAGGTGCTTGAGAAGTAGTTTCCACTCAGAGTAAAACCCAGTCCGTTCGACATCGTGTAAATCGAGCTGATGCCAAACTGGTTGTCCGGCACACCCTGCTTTTCCGGATACGTGGCGGCCACGTCCGCCGGAACCGTAAGGTTGAGTTTTCCGCCGTATCCAAAGGCCTCCGCCGGATAGATGACCTTTCCGGAGGCGTCGACAACGTCCTTGAAGCCCAGCCAGTCGGCATTGATCCAAATGCTGCCCGTGCGGATCGGATCGTACTCCGTTTTCTGCGTCAGGGCATAGAACGAGGCCGAGAACGCCTTGGTCGGGACCCATTTGATCTCGATCTCCGTGCCGCGCGTCACCGTCGAGGAGACCTCGGCCGCAAGCAGGGAGGAATCCGAGTTCGGCGAGACATCCGTGCGCGATTGTTCGTAGGCGGCGACGCTGGCGAACACCTTGTTGTTGAGCAGACTCGACTTCACCCCGGCCTCGAGGATCTCGCCCGCTCCGATGTGGCCCGCCCGGATGACGGCATTATCCATCTTGTTGTTGTTCGTCTCCAGCATCAGGCTGGAATTGGAGAAAGTGAGATAGGGCACGATCTTGAAGGGCGCCTTGTAGCTCAAGCTGGCGCTCCAAGAGGTGCCGTTGTCGTAGCCCTTGGCGAACGCGTCACCGACCACAAACCGGCCTGGATTGGCCGACGTGCCGGTGTTGGGCGTGAAGCCGGCGTAGTCGACGTTCTCCGCATAGGAGCGGTCGCGCCTGCCTCCGATCAGCAGGTTGACCTTGCTGAAGAAATCCACGTCAAGCATCGCACCCACCCCCGCCTCCCAGTAGACCGTTCGGTAGCTGCTCGTGTAGGGCGCGCCGTCGGCGTTGATGTCGGGATTGTCGAACGGGTGGGCGAAATTGACATTGGGCGTTAGCCCGCCCCCCATCGCATCGACCCGATAACCTCCGCCAAAGTCACCACCATAACGAAAGCCCGTGGATCGCGTGTGCCGAAAGTTGGCGGAAACCAGCGTATTGACCGCCATCCAGTCCGGAAGTTTTGAAATCCGGTAGGACGCGGTCGCCTTGTCCTCATAGATGTAGACGTCCTGCTTCCCGCCACTGGGCGTGCCCGAGACCTTGTTCTGGTCCTGACTGTCGAAGAACATCTGGTTCTTGAACGTAAAGTCGGGATTGAAGTCGTAGATCAGATCGAGATAAGCGACAATAAACTCCGCCTTGAGATCGCGCTCATATGCGCTGGGACGGCGGTAGTCGATCGTCGTCGTACCGACGGTGCGTGGGTCGAGCACGAAACCGATCGGAAGCTGCAGGGACGTCGGTAAGGGACCGCCGGCGCCCTGGGCGCGAAGCTGGCCGGTCGGGTCTGCCGCGGGGTTGGCCACCAGGTAATTGAACATGGTCACGGGGATTCCGGCCACGGTCGGAAACTTGCCGAGCGCATAGGCCTTGCCCGAGGCATCGCGCGGCCAGTTGAAGGTCTGGCTCAACGGAGCATTGGCGTTGCTCACGTTCCCGCGCACTGGCGAAGCCCTCTGATATTCATAGTAGCCGATGGCACCGTTGTTGTTGGTATCGAGATTAATCAGAGGCGACCCGGCGATCACGGAGCCCCTGTCGATCCACTCCTGCGTGATGCGTCCAGGAAAAGCGCCCGCGGTCTTGCTCAGCTGATAGCTGAAGCCGGTCTCGAGGCGTAGCTTGCCGACCGCGTCATCCAGACTGATCGCTCCTTGGACAATCTTCTGTTCGATCGGAACATCCTGAATGTAGGCATCCGAGTCCTCGAGCAGACCGTAGACATAGTAACCGCCCTTCTTATTGCCGATCTCGATCGGCCCTCCCACCCCAGCGGACGCTTCGAACTTGCCGTAAGTGCCCGTGGTGAGTTGCGCGACTCCCTCGCTAGAGGAAAGGTAGCCACCCGTTTTCGCCCGACCCGCCTTGGGCACCATATTGGTGTAACCACCGATCTTTCCCATGCCGTAGATCGGCGAGGGCGGCCCTTTGACCACCTCGATCGAGTCCATGGCGGCAAGCACGGAACGTCCGTGCCCCTGGAGGTTCATGCGCTTCATGCCGCGAAAGTAGGTGTCGCCCGGGACACTGCGCACGTCGATGCCGCCTTGGATGCCGAATCGCGTCACCGTAAAGACTCCGGGCACCACCCGCACCAGATCCTCCACGGCCGAGAGCGACATCGCGTCGATCACCTCGGCGCTGACCAGAGAGACCGACCGCGGGGTCTCGAGAATCGACTTCTGAAAGCCGAAGGCGCCCTCCACCGGCTTTTCCGGAAGCATGCCCAAGGGATCCTCGACCGCCTCCTCGACGATGAATTTGCTCAACACGGTCACCGGCTCCTCGGCCGCGGCCTGGGACTTGGACTTCGTATCCACGCTCTGGGCGGAAGCGAGGAGAGTACAGCAGGCGAAGGCAGCGGCGCCTGCAAAGCGTGCCAGGTTTTTAGCGGTCGGTGTGGAAATCATTCGTGGTTCGTCGGGTTCCCGTGTCGCCCTCGACTAAGCACGCAACGTGCCTGTGCGTATTTCGAATACATCATCCGGCATGAATGTTTTTCGGGAAACGAGCACGAACCACCCATCGCCTGCACATTCCACGTCGGGCTGTATTTTTTTTATGATACTACGTCGGCGGTCGCGACGTCCACAATGGAGGCCGGCGACCCGATCGCCGCCCGGACGGTGACGCGCCCGCATCCGGCTTCGCGGCAACCACGCCACGACCGGGACGGCTCCGATGGACTTTACTTTCAGTTACGCGATGGCCGGCTAAGTCCGCGGCGATCCCCGCCTCATGCCCAGGGGCATGAGGCCTCCTCGGTCCCACCTGCGACCTCACTCTCCGGTACCGGACCGCCCGGCCGGATTCGGACTCATGCAGTTTTCGATCTTTCGATTTCCGCCAGAATCGAATCCGGAGTGAAGGGGACGCGCCGGACACGCACGCCAAGCGCATCGAAGAGGGCGTTGCCGATCGAAGCGGCGATCGGCCGGGTTGCCGGCTCTCCCGCGCCGGTCGAGGGCCGGTCGGGACGGTTGTTCACGATCTCGATTTCGACCGCCGCGGGCACTTCGGTCATGTCGAGGATCGGGTAGCTGAGCCAGTCGTCGCTCGTGACCGCGGTGGAGGTGAAGCGCACCGCTTCGTGCAGGGTGCGACTCAGCCCCTGGATCAGGTTCGCTTCAATCGTACCCTGCAGACTCGCCGGATTGACGACGAAGCCGCAGTCATGGGCCACCACGAATCGCTCGACCCGCACCTGGCCGGTTGACGTGTCCACCGCGACGTCCGTCACCAACGCCACCGTCGTTCCGTTGCGGGGAGCGTAGGCAATGCCGCGTCCGCGGCGGATCGTGTTCACCCCCGGATTCGGGTTGGGCGAGGCGCGCGGCTCCCAGCCCGCACGAGTAGCGGCGGCACGAACGATGTCGCGATCCCGCCGATCCGAGAGGTACTGGAGGCGAAACTGCACCGGATCGGTCTTGGCTGCCGCGGCGAGTTCGTCGACGAAGCATTCGCTGGCGAAACAGGTGGCCATGCCGTCCGGGTCGCGGAGGTGGGCCGTGCGCAGTCCGGTCGGAAGCGCATGGTCCCAGGGCAGGAGGTGCGACGTCAGGCGTTTGGCCGGGAACCGATAGGTCTCCGTCGAAAACTGGAATCGGTCCGTGCTCTTCGCCTTCCAGCCGCCGAGCATCTGCCCGAGAAGCGAATCTCCGGGCTGCTCCGTACTCGAGGCGCGCAGGCGTCCACTAAATCCCCGGGCCTCGTAGTCAAAGGCGGTCACCTCACCTGTCGTCGTCAGACCTCCCCGCATCGCAACCACCAGAGGCGGACCCTTGGGATCCCAGGCGGTGCCCTCGGCCCGGCTGTACTGGACCCGCACCGGCCTCCGCAGGCGAGCGGAGAGGAACGCGGCGTCCATGGCCGCATCGTCCGCGTCATTCATGCCATAGGAGCCGGGTCCCGCCATCCACACCACCCGCACGCGGGCGGGCTTGAATCCGAGCAGCGTGGCGACCGCCCGGCGCAGCGAGTAGGGTTTCTGGCCGCCCATCCAGATTGTGGCGGAGTCCGCCGTCACGTCCGCCAGACCGCACCCCGGTCCCATGCAGGCATGGGACTGAAAGGGAAACTCGTAACGCGCCTGAAGCACCAGAGCGGCTGTCGCCAGACCGTCGTCGACCGAACCCACGGCATCCTCGGTTTTCGACACCGCCGGCCTGCCCTCCGCAATCTGCGAATACAGTTCATGGTAGGAGCTGGGGAACAGCGGGGCGGGTGTGCTCCAGCGCGGGACCAGATTGCGCGCCGCCCGGACCGCCTGGAATTCCTGCTCGCAGACCACCGCGACGAAATTGCCCTGAGTGACCACCTCGATCAATCCGGGTGAAGAAAAATCTGCCGGTACGTCCACCAGCTGGGCCCCGGCCTGTGGCGGGCGTACCACGCGCGCATGCACCAGCGCGGGCAGCTTCAGGTCCACGAGGTACTCGTAGGTTCCGTCGAGCTTCGGTGGAATGTCGATCCGCGGAACGGACTTGCCGACGAAGCGGTAGCGATCCGGTGACTTCGGCGCGATCTGCGCTGGCAAGGCGAACTCCAGTTTTCGGTCTTTCACCAGGTGCGCGTAGGCTACGCCGTCACCCGCGCGCCCAAGGACGGTCACCACGCCCGCATTCACGGTGAGTTGTTCCATGCCGACACCGAAATGCTCCGCCGCCAAACCGAGCAGGTGGTGGCGGGCGGCGGCGGCGGCCCTGCGCAACGCTGAGCCTCCCTCGACCACGCCGTTGCTCGACCCGGTGCCCCGTTGATCCACCGTCGAGGCCGTGTCTCCCATGCGCAGCACGACGCACTCGATTTCGACGTCCAGCTCATCCGCGACGATTTGCACGAAGGCGGTGCTGACGCCCATGCCCGCCTCGATCTTTCCGACCGCCGCGAGAACGCGCCCATCGGCGAGCAGCGCCAGCCAGGAGTCAACCCGGTCGGCCGGCAAGCTCTCTTTCCAATCCGGGGCGGTCGAGGCCTGTCCCCGCAACGGTGCCGGCGCGGAGAAAAGCACGACCAGACCCCCAGCCGCGCTCAGGAAGTCCCGGCGTGTCCAGATCCCGCCCGTCGGTTTGATGGTGTTCATTTCCGCGCCTCCCGCAGGAGGACCGCCGCACGCTTGACCGCCCGCAGGATGCTGACGTGGGCACCGCAGCGACATTTGATTCCGGAGAGTCCCTGGCGAATGCGCGCGTCGTCGGCCTCCGGCTCGGCCTGGAGAAGCGCCACGGCCGTCATGACCCATCCGCTGAGACAATAGCCGCATTGGACCGCCTGCTCGTCGATGAAGGCCTGCTGCACCGCGTGTCGCGCGCCGTTGGGCGGCGCTCCGGGAACCGACGACGCCAGACCTTCCAGCGTCGTCACCCGGGTGGCAGCGACTCCATGCGAAGGCAGGATGCACGACCGCACCGCCACCCCGTCGATCAAGACGGTGCAGGCTCCGCATTGACCGAGTCCACATCCGAAACGGGGCCCCTTCACCCCGAGTTGTTCCCTCAGGGCATAGAGGAGTGGTGTATCCGCTTCGGTCGCCACCGAAGCCGGTTTCCCATTCAATTCAAAGGTGATGGTACGCATTATAATTCAAGTGACTGCCGACGGCAGCGCGGGTGTCCGGCGCGGACTCGACGCCGCCACGGAGGTCCGACGGGCACAGACCATGAGGTACATCGAGGGAACGACATACAGCGTGAGCAGGCTCCCCACGATCAATCCCCCGATCACCGCCAATCCCATCGAGACTCTGCTTTCGCTGCCCGCACCCAAGGCAAGTGCGATCGGCACCACCCCGAGAACCGTTGCCAACGTGGTCATGAGGATGGGTCGAAGCCGGGTGTCCGCCGCCTGCATCACCGCCTCGCGCGCCTGCACACCTTCGCGAACGCGCTGCAACGTGAACTCAACGAGAAGGATGCCATTCTTAGCGATCAGCCCCACCAGCATGATGATTCCAATCTGGCTAAAAATGTTCAGGGTCTCGCCGAAAAGTGCGAGCGTGCCGAGCGCTCCCAGCAACGCGAGCGGGACGGTCAGCATGATCACAAACGGGGCGCGCCAACTCTCGAACTGCGCCGCCATCACCAGGTAGACAAAAACGAGTGCGAGGGCAAAACCGACGAGCAGGCCTTTCTGGCTCTCGGCGTAGTCCGAGGCCGCCCCCGTCAGGGCTGTATCCAATTCCTTGGGAAGGGTGTCCCGCGCCAGGGCCCGGATGGCCACGATGCCATCTGCGATGGTAACGCCCGGAGCCAACCTGGCGGAGACCGTCGCGGCGATTTGCCGGCCGTAGCGATAACGCTGCGGAGGGGCCACCCGTTCCGTGACCGAAATGAGGTTGTCCAACGAAACCAGCTTTCCGGGTGCCACGCGGACGCCCAGTCGGTTGATCGAACTGGCATCCAACCTCATATCGGCGGACAGCTGCTGCACCACTTCATACTGCCGGCCATTGCGGGTGTAGTAACCGACACGCTGTGCGCTCAACGCGGATTGCAACGTCTGTGCCACGGTGCTGGCCGAGACACCCAGCGCCTGCAATCTCTCCCGGTCCAACTCCACCTGCAATTCCGGCCGGGTAAATTTGAGGTCGACTTCGCTCGAGGCAAATGCGGGCGAATCCTCCACCGCTTCGAGGAACTTCGGCAGGGCGCCGATCAGGTCCTCCATTTCCGGTGCGCCGACCACGAATTGAACCGAGTCGCCACTGCGCCGGTCGCCAATGCTGGCTTCTTGGGAGATGCTCGCCCGTGCGCCGGGATGATTGCGAACCAGGCGGGTGAGACGAGCCGCAACCTCGGCCTGTGACACACGTCGATCCGCTTTCGGGGCCAATTGGAGCTCAATCACCCCGGTATTGGCCACTCCGGTTCCACTCCGAGCCCCCGACGCCGGAACCTGCAACGTCATCAGGGTGGCTTCGGGTACCGCGACGTCGACCGCAGCCGCGAGGTCGTTCATGTACGACAGCATGTAGTCGTAGGAAGCACCCTCGGGACCGGTCGCCCGGATCGCCACCCGGCTCCGATCCTCGAGCGGCGAGAGTTCCGACGGCAAACGGCCGTGTAACCACACCACCCCTACGACGCAGCCGATCAACACCCCGACGACAAGTACTCGCCAATCCAAGACCTTTTGCAGCGAGGAACGGTACCCCCGTCTCACCGCTGCGAGGAACCGCTCCACCCCTCCCAGCCAGCCCACCCTGCCTCCGTGAATGCGCGCACTCATCATGGGCGTCAGGGTAAGCGCCACGAAGGCCGACAAACCCACGGCCGATGCAATCACCACCCCAAACTCGCGGAAGAGCCGGCCCGTCACTCCATCCAGAAAAACGATAGGGGAAAAAACCACCACCAGTGCCAGCGTCGTTGCGACGACCGCCACGTACACCTCCTTGGTTCCCTCGATGCCTGCATCGAGGGGCGACATGCCCTCCTCCTGACGGCGGTGGATGTTCTCCACCACCACGATCGCGTCATCGACGACAAGACCGACCGCCAGCACCAGTCCGAGGAGTGTGAGGATGTTCAGCGAAAATCCCGCCGCCTGCATCACCAAAAAGGTGCCGACCAGAGAGATCGGAATCGCCACGGCCGGAATGAGCGTGACGCGCCAGGAACCCAGGAAGAGAAAGAGGACCACCACCACGAGCAGAAGCGCCAGGCCGATCGTCTCCGCCAGTTCGACCACGGCCTGGCGGACAAACTGGGTTGAATCGGTGGCAATTTCGACCGTCACATCCGACGGAAGCGAGGACCGGATCGCGTCAAGGCGACGATAGGTTTCATCCGCGATGGCGATCTGGTTCGCTCCGGGTTGCGGCCGAATGGCGAGCCCCACGAGCGGGACTCCGCGCAAGGTGTAGGAAAGGCGTTCGTTCAGCGGGGCATATTCGGCCTGGCCGATCTCCTCAAATGGGATTCGTTGTTCCGCCCGGGTCAGCACCGCCATGCGATTGAACTCTTCCGGTGTCCGCAGCCGTCCCTGCACCTGCAGGGTCAGCTCCGAGGCGCGGTTTTCGACCCGTCCCCCGGGGAGTTCAACACTTTCGCGCTGCACCGCTTCCTTAACGTCGAGCGCGGTCAGTCCATGCGCCGCCATGCGATCGGGATCCAGCCAGAGTTTGATCGACTGGCGCTTTTCTCCCAGGATGTCGACGCCACCCACCTCAGGAATCGTCTGCAGACGGTCCTTCACCCGATCGGCCAGTTCCGTCAGCTCCATCAGGTCGCGCCGATCGCTCCGCACCACCAGGGTCAGCACCGGGGAGGAATCGGCGTCGGACTTCGAGATCGAGGGAGGATCTACGTCCCGCGGCAACAGACGAATCGCCCGGCCGATCTGGTCCCGGACGTCGTTAGCCGCCGCCTCCAGATCGGTTCCAAGTTCGAACTCGACCCGAATTCGGCTCGCGCCGTCGCGGCTCACCGAGGTCAACGAGCGGATTCCGGACACGGTATTGACCGCTTCCTCCAAGGGGATGGTGATCTGCGACTCGATGACCTCGGCGTTGGCCCCCGGATAGTTCGCGATCACGGAGATCACGGGCGGATCCACCGCCGGATATTCTCTGACCCCAAGGCGCGAGAGGGCGATGGCTCCCGTGAGAAACAGCACGCCGGAAATTACGACGGTGAACACCGGCCTCCTCACACACAGCTCGTAGAGTCGCATGGCTCAGTTTTTCAGAATCTTCACCGGTGCACCGGGGCGCACCTGGTGAGCTCCCGCCACGATCACCTGCTCGCCGGCTCGGACACCCTCCAGGATCTCGATGTCCGCCTCCCGGCGCGTCCCGACTCGCACGCGCCGACGTTCCGCGACTCCTTCCCTCACCACCATGAGGTCCGCGCCTTCCGCGCCGATGACCAGCGACGGGGCCGGAACCATTAGGGCGTCGTTGGTGCTTCGAGCGATCCACACCACGCGGGCCAGCGATCCGGTGCGCAAGGCGAGGTCAGGATTGCGTCCCCGCGCCCGCACCAAAAGCGTGCGGGTCCCTTCGTCCACCTTCGGTTCGATCGCAAACACCTCCGCCACGTACTCGCGAGCGTCTCCCGCAACCGAGAATCGCACCGGCTGGCCGACGTGTATCCGGTGGGCATGACGCTCAGCCAGAAAGAAGTCTACGTTCACCGGATCGAGCGCCTCGATCGTCGCAAACCGGGTTGAGGACGATACCACGGCGCCCACACTGATGTTGCGCAGCCCAATGATGCCATCGAAGGGGGCCACCAGTGTCGTCTTGGCCAGCTGGGCGCGCACCACCTCTTCCTCCGCCTTCTGCACCGCGGCCTCGGTCACCGCCCCGTCGAAATCCTGCAGGTTGCCAAAGCCCCCTTCGCGCAGGTGACCAAGGCGTTCGACCAAGAGGTCAGCGAGTCGTCGGCGCTGCACAATGCGCTCCAACCCGGCACGCAATTCCACGTCATCCAATTTCACCAAGATCTCACCCTTGCGAACCGGTTGGCCCTCCTGGAACCCGATCGTCAGGACTCGTCCGGCAATCTCCGTCTGAATCTCCACCCGTTCGCTCGCCCGCACCGTGCCGGCAGCCACGATCCGTTCCTCCAGCCTCCCCGGCTCCACTTTCACCACCCGCACCGCCTGCGGTTCCCGCTCCCGACCGCGCGCGGGCGATTCCGATCCTTCACGGGACAATTTCGGTCGGGTGGACTGCCACCACAGCCCACCACCAAACCCTCCCGAAAGCAGGAGAATTGCGATGACCATGAAGGTGAGACGGGGCTTGAGCATACAGTGTCGGTGCCCCAAGGAGAGCGATTGGTGAGTAATCTCCCACACAGCTTAAACCGTGCTCCCCTCTCGAGTTCGCGATGAAACTTTCTCATCCGCCTCTACGCCATCGGACTGCCTCCCGGCAGGTGGGTGCACTGGCGAAAAATGCCGAGGGGGGACGATCCGGCGAGATGTGTTGCCTTTGTCTACGAAGCAAACCCGCCGACTCGAAGGTGGAAGTCGCCGCAGCGACGAAACAGCGCACCACCGTCACCGGCCGTTGGCTATCGGAGTCGCTCCGGATGGGGCATACTCCGAAGTGAGCCTCTCGGTTGCCGCGTCGATTTCGAAAAACAGGCGCAAAAATAAAAACTACACGACCTGTCACTTTTGACCTATGGACGTTTGTCCTTGGTTCGCTCCCAGCTGGGCCAACTCCCCGCCCTGCACCGGCTAAGGCCTGCCGGCCTTGCCGCGCATCGAACGCCAGGCAGCCACGGCCATCTCCACCGGCGAAAGTTGCGGGCGACTGTCGGGCAGCGCGGCGATGAGACCGCCCACCAGCAGGAGCGCCAATCCGCAAAATACGTAGTAGATATGGAAGTGGTCAAACTGAAATTCGGGCCGCATTCGCACGGCAAGCCAAGCCAGCAAATTTCCGCCGAGCAGGGAACCCACGAAGTATCCGGCCCCGGTGACGAAGCCCGCGGCGGCGACGAAAATGCTGGTCTTGCCAGGATCGCTCAAAGCGATGACCAGGATCTGACGGCTTATGCCCGATGCAAATCCGAAGATCCCTCCGGTACCGCGCCACCCCAGCAGCACGAACAAGCTCAGGAATAAGGGACCCTGTACTCCCAGGCAGAGTACGCCGACGCCGACGCCAAGGGCGCCCGCCCGGAGTACGTTCTTGCCGCCGAAACGATCGATCAGGCTACCCCAGACAGGGACGAGCACGAGGCCCGCCAGCATGACGCCGGCGTCGATCGTCGAGACTTGATAGATCGTCAATTTGTAAGTAGAGAACAAATACGGATTGATGAAGGCATCGACCATGGCCCCGAGCGCGCTGAGCGCGGCCAGCAGGACAAGCAACGGGCGAAACGCGGCGTGTCGAAAGGGTTCCAGGATGTCGATCCACCGCTGGTGCGCAACGTCGTCGGATTTCTTCTGGGGCGACAACCGCCAGATTAACCAGGATGCAGGCAGCTGCATGACCGTGGTCACGACGAAAATTGTCATGAGCGCCCTGAGGAACTCCTCGTCCGTGCCGTGGCTGTGACGATCCAGATACCAACCGCACGGGATCACCGCCACACTTGCCGAAAGCGACCAAAGTACCGTGATGATGCCCAGTTGTTTGCCAAGCTGGTTGTCGGAGATGCTGGCCTTAAAAACGACCTGCATGCAATTGTTGCCGATGACCGGAAACATGAACGTGAACGAGAGGATTATAGTGAAAGCGACGGTCAATACCTTGGGGTCGCGCGTGAACGAAGCCGCCAGGAAAAGCAGGAATGGCACGGCAACCCGAAAGAGGTAGGTTATGGCAATAACCTGACGGTCAGCCTGCAGCCGACTGACTATTGGGCTCAGCACGAGTCCCACTGCCAATGGCAGGAAGGTGACGATGCCCTTGATCACGCCGAACTGTTTCAGGTCGAGACCGAATCGAAGAAACAACGAATCGAGAAAGAGAAAATTCCCGACCGCGCTGATCGCGATGCCGTTGAAGATGTGATAAAAATACAGCTTCCGAAGGTCACTGGTCATGGAATACCCCGATCGCGGCTTAGTTGGATGGATGACGAACGGTCCACGATGCGGGTTGCATCGAGAGATATCGTACCCGCATTCGAATGCAAATCTCTCTTTCTCGTCTAACAGACAGACTTATAGACATCCTGCCCCGAGGGAACGGCAACCGGCGACGATCGTACTACGAGTC
>Ga0105046_10000363_pt1 | contig 61550 bp, 51 predicted proteins | sample MAT03_FD_78385 | JGI IMG/M metagenome (GOLD analysis project Ga0105046, IMG submission 78385) | Freshwater microbial communities from Lake Fryxell liftoff mats and glacier meltwater in Antarctica - MAT-03 (megahit assembly) | ecosystem: Environmental > Aquatic > Freshwater > Ice > Liftoff...
CGAAGCATTTGCATCAATATTCTGGCAACGCAGCGTCAATTCGAGTGCAAATGCTTCGCCCCTACTGCCCAAAAATCGCCCTAAATCTCAATTCTAATTAGATGTCAAATGGGTTCTATAGAGTTTGTAGTGCTGATCACTGTAAGCTCTTGGAAGTCTTGGGTAAAACGCTAGCCTCCTACCACATCCTCAAACTTGTAGCCAACGCCAATCACCGTTTTCACAAATGTGGGATTGGCCGGATCAAGTTCAATCTTTTTGCGGAGACGGGCAATGTGGGTATCAACGACGCGCTCATCGCCAAAAAAGTCGCTGCCCCAAAGCTTCTCGATCAGTTGGGTACGGTTCCAGACGCGACCGGGATAGCTCATAAACGTTGTGAGCAGGTCAAATTCTAGCGTGGTCAGGTCGAGCCGTTCGGCGGAGTCGGCATCGAGTTGGCGGTGGGCAACGCGTTGATCCACATCGACGGTAAAGTGTTGCGTATGATAGGTGGGAGTTTGACCACCCTGGCGCATGGTGCGGCGCAAGAGGGCACGAACACGGGCTATCAGTTCTCGCGGGCTAAACGGCTTCACCATGTAGTCATCGGCTCCAGTTGATAGACCGATAATTCGATCAATTTCTTCGCCTTTGGCCGTCAACATTAGAATGTAGGGGTCTTTACTACCCGGTTTTTGACGAATGCGGGCGCAAACCTCTAGTCCATCCAGTTCGGGCAGCATTAAGTCGAGAATAATTAAGTCGGGCTGATACTCTTGAAAAAGCTGGATTGCAGACAGCCCATCTCGGCAAATTCGACAAGAAAACCCCTCTTTTTCGAGGTATAGCTGTATGAGCTGGGCAATTTCAGCTTCGTCTTCAACGATTAGAATGTCCATTCTGGCAAGTCTGGCAAGGATGTATGTTCGGTCAGGTCTTCCTATGAAACTAGAGTAGCCGCTTGTCGTAAGTTTGAGCAAAGCTATGAACCCAGCCATTCAGCCTCAAGAATTACAGGTATTAGGACAGCGTTTGCAGCGGGGACTGCGGGATGCCACCTCTCATCCCTTGCCTGTACAGGTTCGCTGTGGTGTAAAACACGGCACATTGCTGATTTTGGCGCAACATCTACCCGATATTGTGTTGAACCCACGCCAGATTTTGACCACGATGGAGCAGGTATTTCGGCGATCGCAGGCAGAGATGAACCTGGGAGAGGTGGGGCAATTACCCGTACGACTTTATTTACGGGTCATTGGCCAAGAGAAGCCCTATGCTGCCTACGGGTTGACGGCACATTCTGGAACTCCAGTTCCGAGCGACCCCCCCAGTAAAACCCTAGAGAATGTCTTGACAGACGACTCGGCTGGCACACTAGAGCAATCTGGTGTCTCAACAGACGATGCCATCTCTGACAGTGATGCCATCTCTGACAGTGGTGAGATGCGCGCCATGACTTGGATGGAAACGCATAATGGCGATCGCCCTGAGTCGGTTACGGTGGCTGTCAAGGCCTCGTCTGTGAAAGATTCAGCAGAGTCTGGGTCTGGTGGGTTTGAGCGCATTGGAGTGGCTATCGAGTCGGGGTTATCGTGGCTAGCGCAGCCAATTGTGTTAGTAGGGGCAGGGGTGGGGTTGACTGTCTTTTGTGGCACGTTGTACGGGCTAACTCGTCCCTGTGTGCTAGGTGCCTGTGTGCCGTTGCAAACGGCGCAGCAGTTGGGTGAAACGGCTCACTTAACGGTGCAAATGGCGACATCGCCTCAAGATGTGGTGGATGCCTACGGCAAATTTGTTGAAGCAAACTATTTGCTCGACCGCATTCCATCGTGGTCAGGGTATCATCCAGCGGCCATGACGTTAATGCAAACCCATGAGCAGGAAGCGGGGGAATTGGTGCATGTGGTGATGGCGCAAGAGGTGGCTATGCAAGCAGCAGAAAAAAGCCAAAAACCACCGCACCCGTTGCCGATTTGGCAGGAAATTGAACAGCTTTGGCAGCAGGCGATCGCTTATCTTGAACGGGTGTCTGCTGATAGCCCGGTGCAGCAGTTGAGCGATCGCAAACTGGTTGAATATCGGGCTAATTTGGCGGCTATTCAACGCCGCATTGCGATCGAAAAACGCGCCCAAGAACAGGTTAATCTAGCCCGAAAAACGGCACAGGTGGCTGAAGCGCGTAACGGCATTGCCCTCTCGCTACCGACCTGGCAATTGACTCAAAGTACCTGGAAAACTGCAATGGCTTTGCTGCGGCAGGTACCCCAAACTACGATGCCTTACGCCGAAGCGCAGCAACTGTTAGCGCTTTACCAGCCGCGTTTATTGGCCAGCAACAGTCATCTGCAACAAGAACAACAGGCTAATTCTACTTACAACAGAGCCTTGGAACTTGCCTCGCAAGCGCAGCGCTCGGAGTCCCTAGATCAGTGGTCTCAAGCAGCAAGCCAATGGCAGGAGGCTCTGCGCTATGCCCAACAGGTACCTCGCGACACGTCACAATCTGCCCAAGCTCAAACATTGGTCACGGCCTATAAAGCTGCTCTGACCACAGCTCAAGAGCGGCTACAAGTGGCGGTGGCTAACCAAGCTGCTCAAAGCTCGCTGGAGCGAACCTGTGCTGGGACTCCCCGAATCTGCACGTACAATCGCTTGGGTAATGTGATGCAGGTGCGAATTACACCTAGCTACGACCAGGCATTACAGCAGGCTGCTGCCGATACTCAAGTTAAAGGGAATTATGATTCCCAAACCGCCATGATGATGAACTTTGGCCCACTGCTTCAGGCGATCGCTGTAGCAGGTGAAGAGTCTCAACTGCCGATTCAGCTTTACAACGCCAGCGGTTCTCTCTTTGGCACCTACGATCCCCGATTGAATGGGTTTGTGAATGAGGAATAGGCTTCTTGCAGATGATTGGGATACGAAATCCGCTTGTAGAGTAAGTAGTTCAACCTAAATAAAAACCAAATTCTAAAACCCTGCGCCGCCCGCACAGCGGGCGGCGCAGGGTTTTAGAATCTTATATTTATAGCTGTCGCCACAAAGGTTAGGACACTGAGATCAAAGGGGGTGTGGGGGCTTTGCCCCCAGCCAGGGGTTCCACCCCCTGCACCGCGTCCTAACCAATCCGTCTATGGCTATAATTAAGCCCACCTACTTAGCAGTTTATTAAAAGGTGACTAGCTGAGCGGCTTGATTGAAGCACTGACGAAAAACTCCTAGTGTAATCAAGAGGGTGGAGACGAGGGTAGCAAAGGCCAGCATGAACATAACGAGCATTTGATACAGGGCAGCGTTAAGGGGATCGGCACCGCCAAGTAGCTGTCCGGTAATAATGCCGGGTAGGGTGACGATGCCGACGACTAGCATGGCGTTAAGGGTGGGAATTAGCCCTGCCCGGATGGCATCGTTGCGGAATTCGCGGGTGGCTTGCTGAGGGGTTGCGCCCAGGCTGAGGTGGGTTTCAATGTCGAGACGGCTACGACTCAAGGTGCTAGCAAAGCGCTCTCCGGCGATCGCCGCTGCATTCATCGAATTGCCGAGCAAAATTCCCGCTAGTGGGATGATGTATTGCGGGTCATACCAGGGGGTAGGGCGGACTACCAACAGGGTGGTATAAGCCAAGGTAAGAGCTGTGCTGATAAAAATGGAACCTCCTACCAATGGCAACAGTCCAGGGATCTTCTTGCTGATGCGATTACGGGCAACGATAGTAGCGATCGCTAACATTACACCCAGCACGGCTAACACCACCCAGGGGTTTTTGAGGGCAAACACAAGAGCCAGCAAATACCCCACCATCAGCAGTTGAACCACTGTACGCACCGTGGCGATCGCCAGGTTACCTTCTAGCCCCAACCGCTGCCACGCTGATAGCCCAATGGCAAATACCATTAGCCCCAGTGCCCAGCCGAGGCCGATCAAATCAAGTTCAATGGGAGAAGTCATGGCAAGAAGTCTCGACTGCGCTTTTTCTCTAAGCTTGATTCATCCGTAGTCCTAAATTGGTAAGGATTTTTTGATGGGCGGGCGCAGCCCGCCCATCAAAAAATCCTTACCTCAATCCCACTACCGATTCATCTATAGTCTACGAACATGAGAGAAAATAGTGAAATGTGTTCAAGTCTAATCTGTTCTCATTGCTCTCAGAGTTTGGTGTACCCGAGTGAAGTCCATTCCCCCTCTTGATTTGACCCAGCAATTTCAGACTATTAGTGCCGACGTTAATGCCGCCGTGTTGGAGGTTTTGGCATCCGGGCAATACATCAATGGTCCCGTTGTAAAGAGTTTTGAGCAGTCGTTTGCACAGTATATTGGTACTCCAGAATGCGTGGGTTGCAATTCGGGCACCGATGCCCTCTACCTGTCGCTGCGGGCTTACGATATTGGTGCAGGGGATGAAGTAATCACCACGCCCTTTACGTTCATTGCCTCGGCGGAGGCAGTGAGTATCGTAGGAGCAACGCCTGTTTTTGTAGAGGTAGAACCAGATACGTTCAATTTAGACCTAGACCAGCTAGAGGCCGCAATTACCCCCCGCACAAAGGCAATTATTCCAGTTCACTTGTTTGGCCAACCTGTGGATATGACTCGCCTAATGGCGATCGCCCAAGCTCACAATCTGCTGGTGATCGAAGACTGTGCCCAGGCAACGGGTGCAGAATGGGCTGGCCAAAAGGTCGGCAGTATTGGTCATGTCGGTTGCTTTAGCTTCTTCCCAACCAAAAATCTGGGAGCCTGTGGTGATGGAGGGGCAGTTACAACCAGGGATGGGGCGATCGCCAACCGGGTGCGAATGTTGCGAGAACACGGTAGCCGCGCCCGTTACTACCACGATGAAGTTGGCATGACCAGCCGCCTGGATGCCCTACAGGCCGCCATTTTGCAGATCAAACTCCACCACCTAGATACCTGGAATGCTGCTCGACGAGCGATCGCCAACCATTACAGCCAGCTACTCCAACCCATTCCGGGGGTCGTTGCCCCACAGCCTGTCGCTGGAGGCGAAAGTGTATGGCACCAGTACACCATTCGACTAACCGTCACCCCACCCAGCTTTGATCCGGCCATTCTAGGAAACTACCGCGATACTGTACGCCAGCGGATGCAGCAGCAAGGCGTTAACTCCATGATTTACTATCCTATTCCGCTGCACCTGCAACAGGTCTACACCTCCCTTGGTTACCCCGCTGGCATTTTCCCCGTCGTAGAGCAACTCTGCCAACAAGTCCTTTCCCTCCCCATGTACCCCGAACTGACTGCAGAACAACAAGAGCAGGTGGTTTACGCGCTAAAAGATAGTTTAGGGAGTTAAGCAGGGGTAAAGACAAAAACAGGAATGGGATTTGTGATTTTCTAGTGCGGATTCGGTTCCTTACCGAATGTGACACCAACCAGCGCCATTTATACCCACCTGATCGCACCTTGCTGGGGGGTTGGGGGAGTCGAGTCCCCCGGCTCTGCTTGGTTAGCATACGGTGTACACACAAGTTTTGAACCTGCATTTGCAAGTCTGGCCTTCGAGCTAACAGCCATGGGGTTGCCCCACACAGCTATCCTTCTGGAAACCGATGTTCTCTCACCTCTGTTGCAAACGTCTGCACAGCAGTTGTTACGGTTTCTCGGAGATTAGTGTATGCCTTCGCAAACGGTGGTTTCTGCTCCGTTAAGCCCAGCAGATCTGGCGTTACCAGCACCTGCCCGTCGCAGTTAGCGCCCGCCCCAATGCCAATCGTAGGAATGGTCAGCTTCTGAGAAATTTGCAGCGCCAGATCAGGCGGAATGTGTTCTAGAACGATTGAAAATGCCCCAGCCGTTTGCAGGGCGATCGCCTCTTGTAAAATGCGATCGGCAGCGGCGGCTGAAGTACCCTGTCTGCGGAAGCCACCAAACTGATGCACTGACTGAGGCGTGAGTCCAACATGCCCCATGACCGGAATCCCCACCTGCACCAACCGAGCCACTGTTTCAGCCATCGCTGGATGTCCTCCTTCCAGCTTAACCGCCTGCATACCTGCCTCTTTCAGAGCGCGCCCTGCCGATCGCATGGCCTGTTCTGGGCTTTCCTGATAGGTCATAAACGGCAGATCAAATACCACCAGCGCATTTTTCACCCCGCGCCGCACCGCCTTGCCATGGTGCAACATTTCGTCGAGCGTGAGCGGCAGCGTCGTCTCATACCCCAGTGCCACCATTGCCAGCGAATCGCCCACCAAAATCACATCTACCCCAGCCTGATCTAACACCTGTGCCATCAAAAAATCCCAAGCCGTTAGCGCCACAATCGGACGCCCCTCGCGCTTGAATCGGATCAATTGTTGGGTGGTAATGGGCATAGCTAGACAGGCAGAAAGAACTAGAAACACGAAAATAGAAGCAGGTTTACCCCAAATTAACGATAGGACACTTCCATGCCATAGGTGCGGTTCAGCTTGAAGAAACAGACAAACCGCTGAATCCGTTCATCGGTAGTTTTTACTTTTTTGACCAGCGATTTGTACTTCGTCATCAGATGTTTTTCGCGGGTTTCAGGAAACACGAACGTACATCCTGATGTCGTGTTGAATTCGTCAAATGGGACAATTCTGGTGAAGAAAAGCACGCCAGGAATTGCCGTCTTGCTGAAGGAGAGATCCATCAGTTGGATGCTTGCTCCGGGGTTCAGAACGTCGCTGAGGGTAATCACGGATTCTGACGTTGACACCTGGGTTACTTTGAAGAGTGAAGTATACGCAGACTGCCAAGCCTTCAGAATCACTTGTTCGTCTGAGTTACTTCCTCCTATCTCTGCTGTGTAGCGCTCAAGAAGGGTTTGACCCTCTTGACGATAGTCAAAAAATAAGAAATCTGTTAACGCGATCGTCTCTTCCTGTTGCTCAAAGATAAATGTCTTGCCCTGAACGATCCCCAGAGTTCTGCCTGCTTTCTCCATTGATGTTTCAGAGCCATACGGCGAATCCAGCATCTTTTGGGTCAGTTGTGTGCCGGTGGTTCTATATTTTTTGTAACGGTCGATTGAGCCGATTGGCTCAGTCGAGCGGTTTCGATTAAAAGGCCACATATAGCAGTCCTAAATGATTTGTGAGATAGGTTGTGAGTGGGGATTGCTGCGCCTGCCCCACTCACAACCTATTGGGGATTGCTATGGAAGCGCTCCGACTGTAATCTACGCAAGGAAATCTACGCAAGGATTGATGCAGACTTGGTAAGTTGATTTGGCAACTGACTCCTATTTTACGGCGTGATTGGCGATCGCCCTCCTATTGCTCCCTCGATACGCTCTCCTGTTAAACATTGCGTAACTAAGTAGTTCAACCTAAATAAAAACAAGATTCTAAAAGTCTGCGCCGCCCGCGCAGCGGGCGGCGCAGACTTTTAGGGTTTTATGTTTAATTACGCCCACCTACTTATTAGATTTTAAGTGACTCCAGCCAGTGATAAATTGATTGCTTAGGACAACGTATCGCCTTGCCTGGTGAGACTCTACCGAGCTTAACCCAGCAGTCCCAAGTTAGGGGCGATCGCATGAACCAGACAGGCGACATCTCCGGTTCAGTAAGGGTTAAGGGTAAGTCTAATGACTCAAGAGCCACCACAGCCACCAGAACAGCCAGATTCTCGGTCAGATTCTCAGGCAGACAACTCACTGCCTCGTACAGAGCAGTCGGGTATTGGCGATGTAGCGCCTGATGTGGCGGCAGTCAGTCAGGCGAATCAGTCTGTGAATCAGTCTGTGAATCAGCTAGATTCGCAGGGCACGGTGGCGGCACCACCCGAACCGCCACCCAGTCGTACAGCGGACTATGGACCTCCGTCTCTGCAAGAGGTAGCCGATGAATTCAAGATTGTGGTCAGAGACCTGACGATTACCATTTTGCGGGCGATGGTGCGCCTGTTAGAAGCGATTATTGCTCGACTAGAAGCGCCACCGCCACTTTCCAAACCAACCCTGGCGTTACCAGGAACCGCCGAACCGGGCGCGCCGACGCTTCCTCCTGTAGCCCAAGAGAATTGGTTGAGCCGAGTGCGTCACGCTGCTCAACAGCTTTCTGAAACAGCGCGTCCTGTTGCCCAGCAGATCTTAGAACGGGCGCGTCCGCTGCTCGCCAAAGCGCAACCTTACTGGAATCGAGGCTGGGACTGGTGGACGGTTAATGCGATACCCAAAATTCGGGCAGCACTGCCCCTAGCGTTGAACGACAAGCTGACTGATCGCAATTTGACGGGAGCGATCGCCACCTTGGTGACCGTGCTGTTGATTACAATTAATACCCTGTCTCCGGCTCAGCCACCTCCAAAAATTAGTCAGGTACCGTCCTCTCAGCCACCTGTGGTAGGTGAGCCGACCAGTCGCCCCACCCCTGCCATCGGGTCTGCCCCACCTGCGCCGTCGCCTCCGGCTTCTCCATCACAGCCTGTGCCGATGCCTTCTACTCCGGGGGCGATCGCCTCGCCTCCACCGCTGAGCCGACCGCCCGATCAGCCCTTGGTTGCTGCCATCCAAGACCAGGTGACTGCCATTACTGACCAGTACAGCGAGCGGCTGATCCAATCGGTTCAGGCTAACTTTCGCAGTAGCCGCCTGATCGTTACCTTGGGCGACGGTTGGTATACCCTTAGCTCTGGCACCCAAGACAAGCTCTCGACCGAAATCTTGAAGCGCGCCAACAAATTAAACTTCATTAAACTCGAACTGACCGATGCCGATGGCGTTTTGGTGGCACGCAGCCCCGTAATTGGCAGCAATATGATTATTTTGAAGCGGGGGATGGATGGTGTCACCCCTGAGAGTGCAAATGGTTAGTCTCTGACAGACAGGCTGGCGATCGCGTTTCCTGTGGGGATGAGCGGCGATCGCATGGCGCAGACTTTTAAGGTTTTATATTTAATTACGCCCATCTACTTATCGACCCCAAACTGACCGCGCCCGACTTCCTTTGGTCACTTATAGCCATAGTCATAAAGCTTAGGACATGCCAGCATCATTCCCGCCTGCGCGGGAATCCACCCCCGCACCTATCGAGCAGATGGATTCCCGCCTGCGCGGGAATGACAGGAAGGCGTCCTATTGATCATGGCTACCGCTATACCATTGCCAAATCTAATCATCTATCAAAAGGAGTTTGTCGGTCTGTGTCTTTGGGCGTTATTCTGCTAAGGAATCTCTTAAAAAATAATTTGAGGAAACCCTGTGGAATCTAGTTTGAAGCGAGCAGCAGACCTAAAACAAGCACTGCTAGACTTTGTCCTAGATGCGGATGGAGAACTGGCAACAGCGCTAGAAAGCTTCAGTGCCGACCAGCTATCGGGTGCTCAACAGCAGGGGATGAATTCGCGAGATTTGGTGATTCATCGGTTTCTGACAGAGTCCATGGTTGGCACTTCTACGCCGATTGATTTGTTTCTACAACACCAAGAGAGTTTAGAGTTATCCGATAGCGATCGCGCCCTTATACTCAGTTGGAAATCTAGTTTTGTCGGACTCTTTGCCATCACTCACATCTTAGAAGATGGAGTTGATGTTAGAAACTGGATGACAGATAAACTTTATACTGTGAAATCCTCCAACCCTGACGAATTAACAAAACTATCTCGCTTAAAAGCGGGCGAAATGTTGTTAACTCAAATTGCTCCTTTTCAAGCTGAGACTTGGATGTTTTTTAGTTCTTACATCTCGCTTGGCAAATTGGGTAAACCGAAGCTGGCGATCGCTATTGGCAACTTCAAAAAAGCTCATAAAAAATACCTCTACGGCGATGCTCCCGAACTGTTAGAAGAAGCTTGGAAGTCGGTAGAAAAGTATCACGATGAGTTTGTAGAATTTTTTGGAGCCGATGAGGTAATGCTGTCGGGCTATCATCTCAGTAAAAAGTTGAAAGAGTTTCAAGATATTGCGCTGCAAAAAAGGCTTGAATCGCTGTCGATCGATCCAGATCAATCCCTGAGTGATTTAGCCGATGAAGCCGGGTTGTCAGAAGTAGAAATTGCTACCGCCGCTGCCGATGCTGGTATTGATGCCAAGGCGGTTACTGAGGTCTTAAATAATCCTGGAAAAGCCAAAATGGCTGCCCCCCAGGTAGAGCTTCCAGCCCACTTAAAAAATGCTGAACAGGTCACAGTGATGACGCATCCTCGTTGGGGGCAACTGTTTCTGGCAAACCATGCTCAGCTCAAGGCTCAATTAGCTCAATTAAATGAGACAAACGAGGCAGATGAGGAGGCAAATGTAGACCCATCTGGGCAGGCGATCGCGGCAAAGTTAGTCCGGCGCTACTTAGACGATCCAGAGATCAACACCTTTGTTTGGCATCAACTCGCGCAACAATACCCAGCGCCCCTAGAGCGGCTAATTCGAGAGGTGTGCGATCGCCCCGACTTCGTTTTGAGTACCGATCTAGATTTACTGCTGGCAGAGTCTCATAAGCCGTTAAGCCCTGAACTCCCCGAAATTGCCAGCGTGCCGATGCATCTGCACAATCTTTTTCAAGAGGCAGTTCTAGAAGTGCATAAAGATAAACCCAAAAGTAAGGCTCCAGCCAAACAATCCTTTGGGTTTAAGAAAAAAGCTTGAGTGCTCAGATCCCCAGATTCTCACAGAATCCGGTAGTGCCAAGTTTTGAACCTGCCCTCGCAAGCCAGACTTCCGAGCCAACAGCCTTGGGGGGTTCCCCCAAACCCCAGCAGGGGACGAAGCCCGTCCCCCACACCCCCTCCGCAAGGCCGCATCGGTGTGCCTCAAGGGTGGTCAGAAACGCGACGCATTGCACAGGTAGCGAGGGGCGATCGCCTTTGACTCTCTCCCGTATCCCCTGACTTAGCACCAGTACGTAGCGTTAATCTCAACGTACCCCTCTCATCCGAAACCTGATCGGAGGGGGTTTGGGGGACAAGGGCTGTCCCCCAATGAGGGGGTTTGGGGGAGAAACTCCCCCAAGGCTGTTGGTTCACCCCATACGCTAACGAAAAGGGGTAGTCCTAAATTGGTAATGATTTTTTGAAGCGCGGGCTTTGCCCGCGCTTCAAAAAATCATTACATCAATACCACTACCCGAAAAGGCGAGTTGCGCGTACACAGTCATTAATTTGGCATTAATTTGGGGTGAATAGGTTTAGATTTTGCAGAGACGGCTATATTGTGGACATACAAAATTGTGGGTACACCAAGCCATGCCAGTTCAGAAAGGTGATTTTGTTCGAGTGGTTCGAGCCAAGTTAGAGGGCAGTATCGAAGCTGCGGCCAGTGATACGCGCTTTCCACCCTACATTTTTGAAACCAAGGGCGAAATTTTAGACTCCAAGGGTGACTATATGCTGGTGCAGTTTGGCCATGTGCCAACGCCCAACGTTTGGCTGAGAACTGATCAGTTAGAAAAATTTGAGTAGATCGCTAGATAGGCAGACTTGATCGCGTACGCGACGATGAGTAGCCTAATGAGATACCGTTACCAGATGCGATCGCCTCTCCCCTACTATGAACACACCATCCCAACCGCTTAGCGCTTGTACTTCCGTTCGTGTGTCAGTCATTGGTGCAGGCAATGTGGGAGGAACGCTGGCACAGCGCATTGCTGAGCGAAACTTGGCAGATGTAGTGCTGCTGGATATTTTAGCGGGTCGCCCCCAAGGGTTAGCGCTCGACTTAATGGAAGCGCGGGGGTTAGAGGGGCACGATCGCCAAATTCGGGGCACGGCTGATTACGCCGATACGGCTGGTTCAACCATTGTGGTCATCACTGCCGGGTTGCCCCGCCGACCCGGCATGACGCGGGATGATTTATTAAAAACAAACGCGCAAATTGTGGTCAACGCGGCTAAGCAGGCGATCGCTCATTCCCCCGATGCCATCTTGATCGTGGTGACTAATCCCCTCGATGTGATGACCTACATGGCGTGGACGGCCAGTGGCTTACCGCCAGAACGGGTGATGGGAATGGCAGGCATCCTAGACTCTGCCCGGTTTCAAACGTTTATTTCATTAGAGTTGGGCGTGTCTACCGCTGATGTAAATGCAATGGTGCTGGGTAGCCACGGCGAGTTAATGGTGCCGCTGCCGCGCTATTCCAGCGTCAACGGTATTCCCATTACTGAACTGTTGGATGCTGCTGCGATCGCCCGACTGGTAGAGCGCACCCGTAACGGCGGTGCCGAAATTGTAGAACTCATGCAAACGGGCGGGGCCTATTACGCGCCTGCATCGTCTGCCTGTCTGATGGTCGAGACTATTTTGATAAATAAATCTCGGCTGCTGCCGATCGCTGCTTACTTACAGGGCGAGTACGGATTAAACGACGTATTTATCGGTGTGCCCGCTCGCCTTGGCTGTGGTGGCATCGAAACTATTCTAGAACTTGACCTCACCAGTATCGAACTGGCGGCTCTTCACAGCTCTGCGGAAGCCGTGCGTCAAGGGGTACAACGAGCTAAGACCCTTGTTTAGACCATCACCTGTAAACTGATTCATGGCGATCGCCACACGTCTAACCACGGCTCCCCGCCAGTTTCTAGCCCACCCACCTGACTGTGCGCCTCAAGTATCAGTTGGCTAGGGGTTGCCTGATGCCACAGCCGTAGTGTGACGCTGCCGTGGGTTGTGTCTCGGCAAATGAACCGTAAGCCGTCGCGGGTGGGAGTGCGAACCAGGGTGCCAGCATCGGCAGTGGTGCCCGTGAGTTCAACCCGGTAGTCAGCGGTCTGGGCGGTCATGTGCCAGTAACCCCAGGGGTGAATTGTCCACTTTACCTGAGCATTCCACGGCACAAATTCGTAAAATTTGCCGCGATGGTGAATGCCAATCATCGCCACGTCTTCATGCCACCACAGCACGCCCCGCCTTCCGCCCCCGGCTGTCAGGCTCAGTTCCGGTTCATCTACAAACCCATTGCACTGCATCCAAAACCATTTTTGCGGAAATGACCCGCCCCAGTTCTTTTCGGCATAGGCGGGAGCACGGGTAAATTCATAGCGGCGATCGCCCCACTCTACCCAGCCCGTTGCCAACCCGTGCGCCATCAAAATCTGCCAACCGGGTTCAAAAATCTGAAAGTGTGACAGCCAGCCAGCAGTCGATTGTGGTGAGGCGTTGCGATCGCCCCACATGTCCAGCGGTTCTACAGCATATTGCCATTGCACCCTGCGCCCACTCCCCGGATCGCGCAGCTTGCCTTGGTGCCATGTCGCTGTCGCCTGATACCCCTCCTCAATCGCTTGGTCAAACGCCTCTGGCTGCAAATATCCCACCGTTTCGGTTCCCGTTCCCTGGTGCCCTACCCCTAGCCCATCCTGCCACGCCCAAAATCTCTGCACATTGGGAAACGTCCGACAAAAATACTCATCGTCTATTCCCAAAATTTGAGCCGCCCCTCCACTGTGAGGCTTGCCCCCGCTAGGGTCTTCAATGGAGTACATAAAAGCAAGGCTTTGATGGCAGTCGGGTAAGGTGATCCGAAAGTACCAGCCTTCAAAGAAGCGGCGATCGCTACCATCCCAGTGATATCCGCTATGGGGAGTTTGAGTGCTGCTGATGTTGGGGACAATGGTTTGTGGGAGAATTTCGCCGTGTCGAGAAAGTATTGGGGATACCATAGATTGAACGCTTGGCTGTCTTTTTAAGTATGAGCTATTGTCTGAATCCCGATTGTCAGTATCCGCAGAACTCAGGCGATCGCAAATTTTGCCAAGACTGTGGAGAATCTCTGATGGTGGGCGATCGCTATCGTGCTATTAGACCCATTGGCTCAGGTGGTTTTGGCAGAACGTTTTTAGCCGTCGATGAATATCTTCCGTCCCATCCCAGTTGCGTCATTAAGCAACTGTTTCCGCCTCAGGTTGGCACCCGTCACGCCGCCAAGGTAATTGAACTGTTTCACCGCGAAGCAGAACAACTCGATCAACTAGGACAGCATCCCCAAATTCCCAAACTGCTGGCGCACTTTACTCAGAAAACCTATCACTATCTAATCCAGAGCTACATCGACGGGGCAACCTTGGCACAAGAACTGGTGCAAACTGAAGGGTTAGACGAGAGCCAAATTCGTCAGGTCTTGCAAGATCTGCTGCCCGTATTGCAGTTCATCCACGATCGCCACATTATTCACCGCGACATTAAACCCGAAAACATCGTCCGCCAGCGCAGCGACGGCAAACTGGTGCTGGTAGATTTTGGAGCCTCTAAATTTACGACTTTTTCTACACTGGGTAAAACCGGAACAGTGATTGGCAGTTCAGGATACGCTGCCCCCGAACAGGTAGGCGGTAAGGCTACGTTCGCCAGCGATATCTATAGTCTGGGTGTCACCTGCATTCATCTATTGACCGACATTTCTCCCGTCGATTTATTCTCTTTTACAGATGGGCAGTGGAGCTGGCATAGCCACTTACCTCAACCCATCGCTGCTGATTTAACCCATTTACTCGATCGCATGATTGCTCCTGCGATCAATCAACGGTATGTGTCAGCAGCCGATGTATTACGCGATTTGATGTCAATTGCCAGTGGAGATGCCAGTGGAGATGCCAGTGAAGGTGGCAGTGGAGGTGGCAGTGGAGGTGGCAGTGGAGGTGTGGCCTTACCTGCGATCGCCCCTCCCCCGGCGACTTCTCTTCCAGTTCCGGTTCAATCCCCATCCTGGACGTGCATCCGCATATTAGCTGCTCACGATCAGTGCATCGCGGCGATCGCCATCAGCCCGGACGGCAAACGGTTTGCCAGTGCTAGCTTCGACCTCACTATCAAGCTCTGGCATCTAGATACTGGTACGTTGCTGGGCACGTTGAGAGGCCACTCAGAGCCAGTCTTGTCGTTAACCTTCAGCCCCGATGGAGCCACTCTAGTTAGTAGCAGTATCGACGACACCATTAAACTGTGGAATGTGAGCGATCGCACGCTCGTCCGTGCCATTGCAGATCACTCCGATTCAATCCTCTCGCACTCGGTAGCGGTCAGCCCCGACGGGCAAGCGATTGTGAGTGGTAGCGATGACAATACCGTCAAAATTTGGCATCTCAACAGTGGACGACTGATTCGTACGCTGCGTGGGTCACGCGCCGTCACCAGTGTTGCCATTAGCCCCGATGGCCGTGTCATAGCCAGTGGCAGCAGCAGCAACAGTATTAGTCTGTGGAACCTTTACACCGGGAACTTACTACATACCCTATCTGGGCACAGCCAAGACGTAAACTCCGTGGCCTTCACTGCCAATGGTCAGATGTTAGTCAGCGGCAGTAGCGACAACACCATTCGTCTGTGGAACTTTCAAAGCCACAAGGTTCAAACCCTCACGGGTCATCTGGACTGGGTAAATGCGATCGCCCTCAGTGCCGATGACCAGCTCTTAGCTAGTGGCAGCCGGGATCACACCATAAAGCTCTGGAGTTTGCTGGATGGAAAACCACGCCATACCCTGACTGGCCATACTCGCGAAGTTAAAGCGATCGCCTTTAGACCTGATGGGCGCATGTTGATTAGCGGTGGTGGCGATCGGACAATCCGCATCTGGAGACGCTGACTACTCGGTGAAGTACCTCAGCGCGTAGCAGAAACCGCATAACTCACCCACACTTTGATACTATGCTGGTTTGATTAGGCCTATAGTGCGGATTGTTGCCCAGCTTAGCTAGAAACTATCCGCGTCCTTAAAGAAAGGGCGTTTATGTAGCAATATCTTTCGGTTAAGGCTTAAGTCCGATTAATACTTTTTTAGGACGTACGCATCTAACACGAAAAGCCAAGAAAGTTGAATGAATTTGCGGGCGCGGAGCGCCCGCAAATTCATTCAACTGCATAAGTCCCATTTTTCTGAGAGCAGTAAGGAGCGAGGCACTCAGAAAAAATATTGTCCTAACCTGGTAGCGTATTGCTGTGAACTCCAGGATCTTGCGCCACTAGCTGAATAGACAGTGGTACAAAATCCTGGAGTTGGCTTTCAATTAAGTGAGGCTACCGACGCATACATTTTTCGATATCATAGCAATTAAGTAATACATATGTACCTATAAGCAGTCTCATGGTTCAATACACCCTTGCCCAGAGTCCCGAAGTCATTCTCACAGTCTCCGGCAAAGACTCTAATAAAGCCCGTGAAAAAGCGATGGATCAGCTAATTGCGCTCATGGAAGAGGGCACACTACCTACCGATCTATCTGAGGGATTTGGTCCCCAACAATTTATTGAAGTGAAGGAGCCAGTTTTGGTCAACGTGGAAGAAGAAGATGCTATAACTCAAGCCGTGCAGGTGCTCAGCAACCTAGCTACGCTGAAGTTAAAAGTCCAGGTGTCTCGCACTGAGGCGATGAAGATTCGCGCTCAAATTGATACGTTGTTTACAGACGAAACAGTATCAGAAGAAGAAATTACCAATCTCAAAGAGGGTTTTAAGGTACTAAAAACCTACGCTCAAGCAAACTTGCGCTATCGAGAAGCTCGCACCCAGGCCGAACAAGCGCGTATAGTGCTCGACCAAGCGCTCAAAGCCGATCCTGATCTATCCAAGCGTTGAGCTGGGAATACAGTCTGTACTCGTTTCAACGTCTTGGGTGAATTTTTTTGTAAGTGTGAACCGTGGCGTTGCTGATTTTAGGGATGATTTTTTGGATGAGAGGAGCGCTGCACGCCCCTCTCATCCAAAAAATCATCCCCCGATTATGCAAAACCTGAATCGTTTCCCGGCGTTGCCGGGAAACGATTCAGGTTAACGATGTATTGTTCAGATGGCTACAAAAGCCAAAGCCTAATTGGCACTAAGCCTCAGCTTTTTTGGCATTTTGCTTTTTCCGCATCTGCCAGCCCATGGCTAAACCCAACAAACTGCCGCCAACCGTGAACGGCTCAGGAACTGCCTGTCTATAGGCGTGATTGTCGGTTTCAAATGCAATGCCATTAGAGCGCATAACCACCTTGTCAAATGACTGACCAGCGTCAGCAGACAAATTGACAAACACATTATCGCTAGAGCCAGTCCAGCTCCCTTTGGCCGTAGAGGAAACATCTTTACCGCTGATGGTGCGGAGCAACGTATTTCCTTTAAAGATGTCTAAAAAGTTGTAAGTGTCTACCGAACCCCAGTACAAACCAAAGTAATCTAACGCCTTGGCAAAGTTAAGCGTTAAAGAACCCGTCGAACCTGCTACCTTCGCTCCGGCTTGAGACAGTGTTAGATACTTGGTGGTATCACCTGCGGGCGTGGCATAGTTGCTGCTCTTGCTACCTTGCACAATGTGGTTGGTTACGCCTGAGTAGCTAACCATGCCGCTTGTAGGTGCTGCGCCAGAGTTGAAGTCAATTGTAGTTGCTCCAACGACACTTGACTTGTACCCTTCACCCGCGGCCGATGTTCCGCCAATCGAGATGCTCACAGCACTTGCCGCACCTGCGCCAACCACTAAGGTGGCTAACGAGACTACAAGGGCTGATCCAATCGTCATAGTTTTCATTATTCCTACTCCAGTAGTAAAATTTCACGTAAAATCTTGTCCTTCAAGTCAGCTTTGATGCTATGCAGTTCTTCCTGTAAGCATTAGATCTCCAGCGAATCATTTCCCGGCACAGCCAAGAAACGACCTCTGCTCTCAAAGCAGTATTCACCTTAGAGGCTCACTGATGTTTCAGTTAGAATGCATCTAAGCACGGTTTGAAGGACTCCTCAACTCGCACGATTAGATTGAATGATCGAGCTGCTATGTCTGTATAAAGATTAACAACTCTTTTCAGGATGTCCTAGAGTTTTTGAATCGCCTTACGAAAACCTGATGCTAGAGCAGAACCCTGTAAACCTTCTCAAAAAAGGCTATTACAATAGACATCCCTGAGAGGCTGAAATCGAACCGCAGCAAAGCATTTGACTAATGAGGTAAGATTTTATACTGCTCTACTTAGGTAGTAAGTGAATTTACTAGGCTTGAATATCAGAAATTTATCTATGATTTTTTGAGGGGTGCCGATTTGGGTCTGTTGATGATGAATCTATTTGTAAGAGGGTCAGAATAGCAGGCGATCGCGCAGATTATCTCTGCCTTATCCCTACCGTCGCTGCCTCTAGCCTGACCGTTATGCCCTGTCTGCTCCGTCCTCTGTCGCCCCAGTTTCTATGCCCACCCTTCACTATTTGCCTGATGATCGTCTCATCGTCGTGAACGATGCAGAAACTATCTTGGAATCCTCTCTCTGTGCTGGAATTCCGCATACTCACGTTTGTGGGGGCAGTGCTCGGTGCTCTACCTGCCGGGTTTGGGTTTTGGAAGGGTTGGAATATTGTGCTCCCCGCAATGATGCAGAACAAACCCTTGCTCGTCGCCTTAGTTTTGCCCCAAAAATGCGCTTGGCATGCCAAACACAGGTATCGGGAGACGGAAAAATTACACTCCGGCGGCTAGCGTTGGACATGGAAGATTTGGAATTAATTCATCAGCAAATGACTAGCAAAGGGGGACGGGCAGCAATCGGTGAAGAAAAACAAATTGCTATTTTATTTGCAGACCTGCGTGGGTTCACCAATTTTTCAGAAGCGCTGCCTGCTTACGACGTAATTTACGTGCTAAATCGATATTTTGATCACATGGGCAAAATTGTGGAGCGGCACGGCGGTGTGATTAGTAATTACATGGGCGACGGATGTATGGCTCTATTTGGGGTGGACGATCGCGACCGGGCGGCAGAGCGAGCTGTTAGAGCTGCTGTGGACATGCAAAATGCTATGGTGTCAATCAACACTTATTTAGAGGATCTCTACTATCGTCAGTTGCAAATCGGGATTGGGGTTCATTTTGGGCAAGTCGTATTAGGAGCAGTAAGTGCTGCTAACAGCAAACAAATAACGGCCATCGGGGATGCCGTTAACCTTGCTAGCCGCATTGAAGCAGCCAACAAAACGGTAGGTACCAACTTACTCATTTCAGAAGATACCTATGCCCTTGTTAGAAATTTAGTTTCGATCAATCGACGATGCCAGGTCAAAATTCCTGGCAAAAGTGGTGAGTATTTGCTCTACGAAGTGACCAATATTACACCCTCGGATGAGATTGAAAGTGCGATCGCTGCCCCCCCTGTATCCCGAACCCTGATTAGTCGCTTCGTAGAATTTCTTAAAGCGCTTCAGAGCTACCTATTTAGGCTATTTCACTAAAATTTATGGTAGTCCTAAACGCGTAAGTAGGTGGGCTTAATTAAATATAAGATTCTAAAACCCTGCGCCGCCCGCTGTGCGGGCGGCGCAGGGTTTTAGAATTTGGTTTTTATTTAGGTTGAACTACTTAGTCTTTTTGAAGCGCGGACATTGCCCGTGATTCAAAACGCCCTATGTCAATAGCACTACCAAGTTTATTTGGACTCCGAAAAATGACGCTTTCTGGTTTTGCTTTGAGAAGCAGGACTGATGAGGTTCGAACTCATGGCCTATCGCTTAGGAGGCGATCGCTCTATCCATCTGAGCTACAGCCCCGTGTTGGTTGTTTGACAGTCCAGGAAACAACTCATACCTGCTTGAAGGCATTCGTGTGATAAGTTCACCAGTCTGCCAAACAACTGCCAATCAAAATGATAGCAGTTGAAACAAGGGGAAGTCAGTGCCAACTGGCGCGCACCTACTTAACTCTGCTCGCCACCACATATCTCCGAATTGCAAATCGGATACATTGGTTGATACAGGCGATCGCGTTTGCCAAATAGCGTGTAGCGGTTGTCACGAACTTGCTCATAGAGGCGATCGCCTGCCCATTGAACTCCTGGAAGCGCCTGGTAGGCGGCTACAAATACGCTGCCCAGAGGGAGTAATCGGCCAATTTCTTCCGCTGCCGCGCTCCCTTGCCAGCGGGTTGTAGGGTCATTAGATTTAAGCAAAATCATGCCCAGCTCGCAGTCTTGCGACGTAATGCTAAAGCGTTGCAGTGTTAGCTCGTCTTGCATCGGCGCGTACTGAAACGTATGCCCTTGATCTAAATTTTCTAAAAGTTTGACTAAATTGACGCACAAATTGCAGTTGCCGTCATAAATAACGTAGTACGGTGCCGATGGAATCATGCGTTACCAATCTTTTTTGCTCAGGACTTATAACCATTCTCGCGAAAAATCTAGAAAGTTAACCTGGAGGCGGAGCACCCGCGACATATCAACAGCGTAAATTCTAGTTATGGTTATCTTAGTAAAGGCGCATCGCATGGGTGTCAGTACCCTAAGCGGGTGTCAATTCAGCGATAGAGAATAGTTTGAACATCGGTGCGTAGTGTTGAGGGAATAGGCATATGGGGTGACTCGTTTCTCGGCTTGGCCGAGAAACGAGTCACTCTTCCAAAACGGCACGTATGCAAGATGTCTAGTGGTGGTGTGGGAGCGATGGAGCGATTTAGAACAATGGATCGGAAGCACAGTTTAAAGTTGCCTAAGACACTTGATGTTTCGCACGCGAAATATCAAGTGTCTCGGAACCTAAAGCGTGGGGTCATGGTGTCATTAGTGTGGGCAATGGTTGGGTGGATGCCTGCGGCGGTTGGGGTGACTCCAGCGATCGCCTCTGATGGATCGGTATCTGATGGATCGGCATCTGGATCGTTGACAGCGACGCGCTTTGTCGATCAGGGCTTGCCTGACTTGCCAGGACTGAGCAATCCGGAGTTATTTTTGCCGACCGAGCAGCATGTTACCCAGGTCGTGCTGCGATTGGGTCAGCGGCGGGTATTTGTGCAGCAGGGAGATGAGATGGTGGCTAGCTATCCAGTGGCAATCGGCAGTCAAGATACGCCTACGCCCACCGGGGAGTTTGCTGTATTTGAAATGATTGAGAACCCAGTTTGGCAAAGCCCGTGGACAGGAGAAGTGCGATCGCCTGGTGCAAATAGTGCGCTGGGGCTGAGGTGGATTGGCTTTGCTCGCATGTCCAACGGGGTAATTGGCTTCCACGGTACCCCTACTGTGTCATCAATCGGTCGTGCTGCGTCTAATGGCTGCGTGCGGATGCGGAATGAAGATGTATTGGCTTTGTTTAGTTTGGTGCAAGTGGGTACCGTAGTGCGGGTTGAACCTTAAGTGCCAGGAAGTGCCAGGAAGTGCCAGGAAGTGCCAGGAAGTGCCAGGAAGTGCCAGGAAGTGCCAGGAAGTGCCAGGAAAATAAGTGTTAGCAAAATAAGTGTCAGAAAAATGGGCGATCGCCAGCCGCCGCTCTCTTAGAGGATGTTTGAAAAGTGATTGGCTGTGATTTTGGGCACTGAGTGATCCCCCCTAGCCCCCCCTACCCTTCGGGAAGCCGCTTCGCGTCTATAAAAAGGGAGGAACTGGATTTAAAGTCCCCCTTTTTACTAGCGCAGCGGCGCGCCAGCGCGGGGATTTAGGGGGATCGATACCGTTTTCATACCAGCGACGGGACTTTTAAAACATCCTCTTAACTTGGTTGGCTCAACAGTCCAACAGAGCCATCATTTCGTGGGCTGCAAACCCTGGAATAGGTAAATCGCTCCTGAAACCAATGTCAGGGCGACAGCGACCCAAAATGCCATTAGGCTGTAGGGGCTTAGTGCTGTCAGCGGGCAAATCAGCAGAGCGATCGCCCCAATTTGGCTAACGGTTTTGAGCTTACCCCACAGGTTTGCTCCAGAAATAGTCGGTTGGTTAACGCGCCATCCGGCGATCGCCAGTTCTCGTCCCAAAATTAAAAATGCCGCCCATCCGGGGACTTGTCCTAACTGGATCAACATCAACAGCGGAGCCAGCACCAGCAGCTTATCGACCAAAGGGTCTAAAAACTTGCCCAAATCGGTCACTTGATTCAGTCGTCGCGCCAAATATCCATCTAGCCAATCGGTTCCTGCGGCTACCAAAAATACCGCTAGAGCAACCCACCGCAGTTGGTTGGTTGGGCGGTCCAATAAGTACAGCAGCAGCGGCACTCCTAGTAGTCGAGAAACGGTAATCCAGTTGGGGAGGTTCATGAGGAGAATGGTCGGCGCTGCCGTTTGCGAAGCGTAGGATGTAGAAATGAAGGATTAGAATTTACACATTTGAAAGATTTTGAAGGATTTTGTGGCCACTGTACGCCCACAAAATCTTTCAGAAACTCTGATTTTTCTATATTTGAACACTACCACTGCTAAAGACCCTGATATTCTCCTGTAACCTCTCTTTGTGACCGTATGGAAGCTACCCAAACCCGTCCTGCTAAATCACTTCGTACCGACTGTCAGTTCCACTATCACGTTGCGATGTCTCAACCAGAGACGCACCTGTTCGAGGTGACGCTTCAGGTTAGTGGATGGCAGGCCGATGTGCTCGACCTCAAAATGCCTGTGTGGACACCGGGTTCTTATTTGGTGCGGGAATATTCTCGGCTATTACAAGACTTTGACGTGGAAGATAACCTAGCTTGGCAAAAGTTGGGTAAGAATCATTGGCAAATCCAAACGGTGGGAGTGTCAGCGGTGACGGTTCATTACCGCATGTATGCGAATGAACTGACCGTGCGGACGAACCATTTAGATGCTACGCACGGTTACTTTAATGGGGCAGCGCAGTTCTTTTTTGTGCCTGGTTTTGAACATAGCCCGGTTCAGCTAACGGTGGTGCCGCCCTCTCCAGATTGGCAGATTGCCACGACGCTGCCGATGGTAGCAGGGCAGCCCAACACGTTTGAAGCAGTGGATTTTGACATGCTGGTGGATTGCCCGGTTGAGGTAGGTATTCACGACCGACTGGAGTTTGAGGTACTGGGCAAGCCGCACCAATATGTGATTTGGGGCGTGGGTAATTATGAGCAAACGCGTCTGTTAGAGGATACACGCCGCATTGTTGAAGCAGAGGCTGCCCTGTTTGGCGGCTTGCCGTACGATCGCTACCTGTTTTTGCTGCATCTTTCGGCTCAAGGGTTTGGTGGGTTGGAGCATAAAGATTGCTGCACGCTCAACTATTCCCGCTTTAGCTTTCGTGCGACCGAAAAATACAATCGCTTCATGCAACTAGTGGCGCACGAATTCTTCCACCTCTGGAATGTAAAGCGGATTCGACCAGCGGCGCTGGAGGTGTTTGACTACGAGGGAGAAAACTACACGCCGTCTCTGTGGTTTAGCGAGGGCAGCACCAGTTTTTATGACTTGGCGATTCCCTTCCGAGCAGGGCTGTACGATGCCCGCGCGTACTTACGGGGGCTGAGTAAGGAACTTTCGAACTTTCTGGCGATTCCAGGGCGGCGGGTGCAGCCGTTGAGTGAGTCGAGTTTTGATGCGTGGATTAAGCTCTATCGCCGAGATGCCAACAGCAACAATAATCAAATTTCGTATTACCTGAAGGGGGAAATGGTTTCGCTGCTGCTGGATTTGCTGATTCGGGCGCGGCATAATAATGCGCGATCGCTAGATGATGTAATGCGGCAAATGTGGCAGCAGTTTGGTCGTGATGAAATTGGCTTTACGCCCGATCAGTTGCAGCAGGTGATTACGTCGGTAGCCGATACCGATCTACGTGACTTTTTCCATCGCTGTTTGCACACGACCGATGATCTGCCGTTTGACCAATACCTCGCTCCCTTTGGGCTACAGGTGAAATCAGAAGAGGTAAAGGATGCGCCACCAATTTTAGGCATGACGGTGAAAACCGAGCATGGACGAGATGTAATTAAGTTTGTCGAAACTGGCTCTCCGGCGCAGCGAGCAGGAATCGATGCAGGGGATGAGCTACTGGCGATCGCCCATTTACGGGTTACTGCTGACCAACTTCCCGAACGCCTCAAAGACTACCGCCCTGGCGATACGGTTCCCCTCACTTTCTTTCATCAAGACGAACTACGAACCGTTTCTGTTACCCTCGCGGCTGCTCGTCCGCAGGTGCACCAAATTGGGGCGATCGCTCAGCCCACAGTTGAACAACAGCATCTATTTCAAGGCTGGCTAGGAATTTCCCTTTCAGAACTTCCTACCTCAAACTAGGGGTAGTGGTATTGATGCGACGATTTTTTGAAGCGCGGGCAAAGCCCGCGCTTCAAAAAATCATTACGAGTTTAGGACACCCAAATTAGGACTGACGCACCGCACATATAGCCATAGTCATAAAGCTTAGGACATGCCAGCGTCATTCCCGCCTGCGCGGGAATGACGCTGGCACCTATCGAGCAGATGGATTCCCGCCTGCGCGGGAATGACAGGGAGTTCTCTTATTGATCATGGCTACCGCTATAAAAAACCAGAAGGCTGAGTGATGTTGCGTCAATTCTGATTGAATTGAGACAAATTGCTGTCCGAGCAGCCTCTAAAAATGTTGCAAAATGTTCTGGAGGGTAACGGGTTGTAACTCACGATGGACAAGAAGCTTAAGCCCCAGGGGTAAGCGAATTTTCTCGTGCTACGTTAAGTGAAAAATCAGTTAGTGAATAATCAATAAAAACTGGTCATTCACCTTCTACTATTTAGGAGATTTTATGCCTCTACAACCCCCTCCCCCTCCCTCCATTAGCCCCAGCCAGATGAATGTGCTCCGAATTGTTGCGTCTATGGCGTGGGCAGACGGCAGCCTAGAAGCAGAAGAAGTAAACCTGATGCTGGATAGCTTTAGTGGGCTGTTTGCTGCTGATGCTCCTCAACAGCAGGCTCTACGTGCCGAATTGCGCGACTATGTCATGCAGAACCTCCCGATGGAGGAACTAATTCCCCGGTTGCAAACAGCCGCAGAACGGGAGGTGGTGCTGCGATTGGGCTATGAAGTGATCAGATCCAGCGCGCGCACTCCCGATGAAGCGCTAATCAACGACGATGAGGCGATCGCCTACAAAAAATTGGTTGATTTATTGGGATTCGCTCCCGAAACGGTGACCCGCATAGAAGCTGAAGCGATCGCCGAACCTGACAGCGATGAAGGCATAATCGATCGGCTCACGCGACATTTAGGCAACTTCATGAAAGGATAAACGTTGGCCTGACATGGGGCGAACAGCCGTTCGCCCCATGTCAGGCCAGATGAATGCCAGACTAACTCATAGCTAACATGCGCTGAATCGGCTTCAGAGCTGCTGCCTGAATCAGTTCGGGCAGAATAATTTCGGGCTGACGATTTTTCATGCAAAGATACAGCTTTTCTAGGGTGTTGAGGCGCATATGGGGGCACTCATTGCAGGCGCACTGGTTCATGGGTGGCGCAGGGATAAAGTGCTTATTGGGTGCCGCTCGTTGCATCTGGTGGATAATACCGGGTTCTGTTGCCACAATAAACGTTTGACCTGCACTTTGCTGGCTGTAGTTCAGTAATGCAGTAGTCGAGCCAATGTAGTGAGCGTGGCGCAGCACCGCCGCTTCACATTCAGGATGGGCAATCACTTCAGCCGTCGGATGTTCAATTTGAAGCTGCACCAATTTACGTTCCGAAAATGTTTCATGCACGATGCAACTCCCTTGCCATAGGACTAAATCACGCCCTGTTTGCTCCATAACGTAGCGTCCTAGGTTGCGATCGGGCGCAAAGATTATGGGCTGCTCTAAAGGGATTTGCTGAATAATTTTAACCGCATTGGAACTAGTGCAGATGATGTCGCTCATGGCCTTAATTTCGGCGGTGCAGTTGATGTAAGACACCACTAAGTGACTAGGGTGAGCCGCCTTGAATTGAGCAAACGCATCAGGTGGGCAGCTATCGGCTAGGGAGCAGCCGGCATCTAGATCGGGCAGTAGCACCAACTTGTGAGGATTTAGAATTTTGGCGGTTTCTGCCATAAAGTGAACCCCTGCAAATACGATGACATCAGCATCGGTGCTGGCTGCTTGTTGAGACAGCCCCAAGGAATCGCCAATATAGTCGGCAATATCTTGAATGTCGGGGTCTTGATAGTAGTGGGCAAGGACGACAGCATTCAAGTCACGCTTGAGGTGAGCGATCGCCTCAAATAAGTCAGTTGGCAGCGCGTCTACTAAAGAATTTTGGTAAGGAAATACAGTTTTCAACACGTCTTTATGGGTTTTGGGAGAGGTAAACGAAGGACTCTATCAATAATTATAGTTCTTTTTACCAAAACAAGTTGCAATGACTCATCTATGCCAAAGCCCTGTTCTGGGTTATGGCTGGCTCAATGCGCCCCGCTGATATAGCCATAGTCATAAAGCTTAGGACATGCCAGCGTCATTCCCGCGCAGGCGGGAATCCACCCCTAGCGGATACGAACTACATAGTCAAGAGATTTACTTAGACCCATGCCAGCGTCATTCCCGCGCAGGCGGGAATCCACCCCCGCACCTATCGAGCAGATGGATTCCCGCCTGCGCGGGAATGACAGGGAGGCGTCCTATTGATCATGGCTACCGTTATACACCGAACCAATCCGTCTTTTTATTGATTAGACGGCATTGCTTAATCTGGGTATGAATGCCTTTTTGAGGGCGCGAATCGTTTCCCGGCTTCGGCGGGAAACGATTCGCGCAGGAAATCCAATACCAACCCCGTCCGTGACACGAGATGTCTAGGGTGAAGGCCTGCCTGAGGGCATAAATTATTTTTCAGCGCAGAGGTGAGCCAATTTAGGCAAACGATCTACCACAAGTGATTTGCTACAGAAGCCGTATCTGGTAACTTTTCACGAGTGTGGTACGGTACTACGCGTACATGTTTGGACATTTTTTTGTGACAGCCTTGCCAAACGAGACTTTTACACAAACAGAATCTCAATTCAGATGCCTGGTACCGTAAACCAGTTTGCAAAAGTTTGATATTTTGAAGCGATTAATGGCTTAGATCTCTCATTAGAAGAATGATAATAGGTCTAGGGTTGTCTAATAAGACATGAGGCTACCAACCTTGCCAGCCAACTCATTCCAAGGAATGAGGTAAGGTGCAAGAGTTAAAGTTTTCCAGCTTGATTCACGTACAGAGCACCAATCAGCACAGACTCTCTACGCGAATTCTATAAAAGTCCTCAAAACTTTTTACAGACTCTTGCGAGGGGCTTTGCTCCGCTTGCAAAAATTCAAAAAAATCTAGCCGTTGCTGAGTCAATTCATGTAAATAAGTAGTTCAACCTAAATAAAAACAAGATTCTAAAAGTCTGCGCTGCCCGCGCAGCGGGCAGCGCAGACTTTTAAGGTTTTATATTTAATTACGCCCATCTACTTAGTCCTCGGCTTAATCAGTGGTGAGGGTGAAACGCCCACCACTGATTAAGGAAACTCTAGTTTTTTGTATTCAATGTTTAAGGCTTACCCATGTATGATTTTGAAAAAAAGAAATTTTCGAAAACCGTCAAGTTTATAGTCATGATTTAGCCTCATCGCTCTACCGTTTTAGTTCAGAGCTAAGTCATCAAAACCGCTGCGTATTTTGAAAGTTCTGAGCGGCTTGAAAGTCCTGAATATTCTGAAGGTAATTGCGTGAAAGGTATTGATATCCATCGACTAAGGAGAAGAGGTAATTATGAGAAAGGAGCAGTCTAATTCACCTGATGGTGGAACAGCTCACTTAAATTTGTTTCTAGGCGGGGCAGCTCTGCCTTCTAGTCCGGCTTCAACGATCGCCATAGGCGATGTTAGAAACACTGAAGTAGGAACTGAAGTACAAGCGCACCTACCCCAACCGCGCTCTTGGCGATGGATGTTGATGGGTTTGAGTACCTGCGGCGCTTTGGGTAGCGTGGCGGCGGCGGCATTGCTGTGGATGTTTATGCTGCCACCTGCCCCTGATTGTCAAAGCATTTCTCCGCTGGCAACCGATATGGAGCGACTGTACTGCGCGCAGGAAGCGGCGCGATCGGGTAATTTGCCGGAGCTGCTGGCGGGTTTGGAAACGGTGGAAACTTGGTCATCTGACCACCCGCTTTATTATGAAGCCCAACGTTGGGTTAAGGATTGGTCGGAGTCGGTTTTAGCGATCGCCCATCAAAAAGTTGAAGCAAATGATCTGAAAGGAGCAGTGGCTACGGCTCGCCAAATTCCGCAAACTAGCCCAGTATTTGCAGACGCGCAAAAGGCGATCGCCCGGTGGCAAGGGTGGTGGAAAGAGGGAGAAGCTGTGTCTGCTGAGGTGCAAACTGCCCTTAAAGCCCAGAACTGGGAGCTGGCATCTGCAAAAATTCGCTCAATGGCCGATCTGGAACATCGCCATTGGCATACCGAACCGTCGAATGCGCTGATTCAGCAGCTAGCGATTGAGCGGCGTGCCCGACAGGCTTTGGCTAAAGCAATCGTCCTAGCTCAACCGGGAAAGCTCAAAAATCTCAGTGCGGCGATCGCCTCTGCTAGCCAAATTGACCATAAAGCCTACGCCTGGGTTGATGCCCAGACTGCTCTCAACGGCTGGAGCGATACGTTACTAACTGTGGGTTTTGCTCAGTGGAAAGCCCAAAAGCTAGATCAAGCGATCGCCATTGCTCAACAAGTGCTCTCTCATCCTGGTCGAGACGCTGAAGCCCAAAACCTGATTCGCCTCAGCGAAGCCCGTAAGCTGGTCATTTCTACCGTCACGAATTGGCAACCTTCACCCCAACACACGGTCAACCTGATGGAGGCGGTGGCCGCCGCTCGTCAAATTCCATCCAGCAGTCGCTTTTATGCTCAAGCACAGGATAGTCTTACCAGTTGGCAAGCGCAGCTAGAGGGAGTAAGAACGTTACAAATGGCGTTGGTAACGGCTAATTTAGGACAGCCCGGCGCGCTGAAATTGGCGATCGCCCAGGCTCAAACAATTACCCCCAGCCACCCCCGACGAGTGCAGGCACAAACCCTGATTGCCCACTGGCACAATGAACAGGAGCGCCTTGACGACAATCCCGTCTTGTTTCGTGCCCGACAGCTAGCGGCACCGGGCACTATTCTAGCGATGCGATTGGCGATCGCCCAAGCCAACCAAATTGCGATGGGGCGTGCCCTTCGGGGAGAAGCCCAAGGACTGGTTTACAATTGGACGCGCCAAATTGAAGCGATCGAAGACCGACCCTATCTCAGCATGGCGCGAACTTTGGCACAGCGCGGCAGACTAGCCGAAGCGATCCGGTCGGCAGCGCTGGTGCGGTCTGGTCGAGCACTCTATCCCCAATCGCAGGCTGCAATTCGCGGCTGGCGGGCAGATCTGCGTCGGGCTGAAATGCGAACGATCGCCGCCAGCACCCCCCGTTTATCTAGCCCAACCACGCCCCCACGCCCACAGCCTCGGCGAGTGCTACAAAATCCCCCTAGCTCCGTATCAACGACCGACAGTTCATCGACCCGTCCGGCTGCCGCTGTCGCGTCTTCACCGCCCGCCGATCTGCCTAATCCGCCAGGGTGGGAACTGCCCACTACCGCTGGCGATCGCTTACCCGTCCACGACTCGCGCCAGCCAGTAATGGAGACTGATCCCTCTCCAGCAATTCCCTCGGCGGCTGAGTTAGCACCACCTCCTGTGAGTACTCCAGTTTCTACGGTTGAGCGATCCCCCCAAGTAGAACGAGTTCCTGTCCCCGTGAGCGAATCACCCCGCCCTGCCGCCCTACCACGTCCGGTTCAGAGCGAACCCCGTCCAGCCAGTGGTCCTGCTCAATCTGCCGATCCCGTTCCTGCCAGTTTTTAATGTAACCGCAGCGTTTTAGGGACTGACGATTTTAGTTAGCTGCTGAAACCTGCTCATTGAGAGCAGATAGAGCATGACGGGTTGAATCGCTAGCTGCTAAATTGAGCGGCGAGACTTGTGTAGGCAATGGTCTAAAGGGTTCACTATATCGATTCAACTTTTGAGAGAGCACTAGCCACAGAAACATTGGATCGTCTAATAGGTATCGTTTCCACAGACGTTTGGGTTCTGAGAGTAGTCTGTACAACCATTCCAAGCCAGCATCACTAGCCCATCTTGGGGCACGATTCACCTGTCCTGCTTCAAAGTCAATCGTTGCACCAACAGCCAGAAAAATTTTGATAGTGGAGAACCGATCTTTGTAGGTGTAAATAAATTTCTCCTGCTTGGGAGCACCTACCCCCACGGCTAGAACAGTTGCACCTGAATCATTTACCATCTGAATAATGCGATCGCACTCTGCTGCATCGGTCTCAAATCCCACGGGTGGCGAATAAGAGCCAACTACAATTTCTCGACCGACTTTGCTATTAATTCTGCGTTGCGCTTCTGCTGCTACCCCTGGCTGGGCACCTAACAAGAAGAGTTTGATACCTAAATTATGGCGATGATATTCGTAAAAAGCAGGGAAAAAGTCAGAGCCAGAGATCTTTTCCCGAATAGGCGACCCTAGAAATTTAGCAGCATAAATTAAGATTTTGCTGTCGCATAATTTATAGTCTGCCGTATCGTAGATCTCGTTAAATAACCGATCTTTCTGCAACTTTACGAGGTGGTCTACGTTGGGCGTGAACACTACACCCTGCTGCAAGCGTTCCAGCACCTCTTGCATTGACAGATTATCAATTTGTAAATTCAAAACTTTGACACTGTTCATCCAGCACACTCCATAGCCGAGGCACTCAAACAAATAAGTAAATGTTGCTTTGAAACTAGCTAAAGCTAAGTAAATACCAGCAAAAGACCGTGTTCTCAAAACCTCTAGGCATGGTGAGCGCGAAAACTGCGCTCACCCGCTCCCAAGGATCTAAGCTGAGGGTACTAAGTGCCATCTGAGGGTAAAAGGCAGCTAGCTCTATGGCTTACTGTTTAAGTCTTTTTGCAGGTATTAAAGCGATCGCCAGCAGAATATGCCTGCTGCTAACATCTCTAAGAAGGCAATGGTTGAACGGGGCAAGTTCACATTCAATAGAGTGCATAAAAGTTCCTATATTGTTAATAGCATTCTAGAAACCTCTAAAAACAGCGGGATATCACGCACAATTCTTCTAGGCTGAGGATAGTGACTGAGAACTTAAGCGTAGAAATAACTAGTTGGGTTTACTGCACCTCCTTCTAAAAAAATAAGACATGATTTTGGTCATCGTTATGCTCAGTTAAGTAGGTGGGCATAATAAAACAAGATTCTAAAAGTCTGCGCCGCCCGCGCAGACTTTTAGAATCTTGTTTTTATTTAGGTTGAACTACTTATGTGAGTGAAATAAATTCTGCCATCTCACACCGTTTGTAAACTAGCCAGAACAATAGCTCAGCCACTACTGAATTGAATGAAACGCAACGTGCAACTAAAAGTCTGAAAACCCAAGCTGCTAGCGGATCGGGCATCTTGCCTGACTGGTTTAGACGGGCAAACCCATTCCACAAGAGGTTTGAGAAAGTTGCACATCGCGTATGAACTAATCTGTTAGCTCAGTTCTGTTACAGGGCTATGAGATTTGGGCATACTAAACTTGACATAAAACAAATAATTAATGTGTTTTATGCTGTTTTCTATTAAAGCCTTACAGATTGTTTGCAGTTCCAAGATTAAGGTATGCGGTGCTTTTAGAGTGAAGTTTGAAAGCAAGTTTTCTATGTCTATGTCTTTATGCCTCTAATGGCATAAAGACAATCTTTAAAGCATTTCCTAAAAAGAAGCTTTGAATGTCTTCTCGAAAATGAGTAGGTTTAATGCTATGAAAACAATCCCTGCTGTGCAATTTAGACATTTGAAGGAATTTCGATTTTGGCTGATTGGAATTGCTGCTGGCATAGCTGCAATTCACTTAACCCTCACTTGGAGAGCTGACAACGTCGACTTATTTGGAAGTAGCCTTCTCTTCTTTCTAGCGGTTGTTTCACTCTTGCGAGATCGTCAAACCCCCCTCAAATTGGACAGCGGAATTTCTGCTAGTGGAATAGGAATAGTACTAATTACTTTTGTGCTAGTAAGAAGTGTCGTCATGCCCAGTAAGGTCTTCTTGCTGCTGTCACCTCTTTTAGCTGCCTTAGGTTTAGCATTACTTGCTTCTGGATTTAATGGGCTAAGACAATATTACAGAGAATTAACCGTTCTTTTCTTCTTAGGTGCGCCGCAAGCACTAGTGCCACCGTTGGTTGATACAACAGGTATAACGGCAAAATTTGCGACGTTAGTCCTGTGGTATTTAGGATTTAAGGTGTCACGAGATGGGCTGAACATCTACCTCAATTCTGGCGCGGTAGAAGTATATCCTGGCTGTTCTGGTATTGAAGGAATTACCTACTTACTGTCGCTAGCAGGTTTGTTTCTAGTTATGTTTCCTATGAATTGGTTTAAGCGAGGGTTAACTCTCTTAGTGGCAGTTACGGTTGCATTTGTAGTTAATGGAATGCGAGTTGCCTTAATGGCTCACTTAGTTGCGTCGTCGGAGATGGAAGTATTTCAATACTGGCATAAAGGCGATGGTTCATTGATTTTTTCGATGATTTCTGTTTTGCTCTTTGGTGCTTGCTGCTGGGGTTTGAACCAGCATGAACAGGTTGCCGAGCAAGATGTTGACGATGTTGACGATCTCGCTGACTCTGACACGCTGGAGCTTCAGGAGCCATGAGGGGATGGAATCTATTTCGATTGCCACTAATGATGGTAACGTTCAGCAGCGTTGTGTTGGTTTTGGGCAAGCTAACGCTAATGCCACCCCAAGAAACTTCTGTAAAAGCTACGATCGCACTTCCTACCCAAGTATCCCTAAAGGGTTGGCAAGCACTCGCTACTACGCCCCTTGCGGCACCTAGCGCTGCAACAGTGCAAGATTCACCCGAAATGGTTGCTGGAAATACCTATGTCTACCAGCGCGATCGCTCTTCCAATCCTGTGACTCTGACGGTAGAACTTCGTTACTTGGTGGAGACTGACCCCAACGTTCGCAATCTGCTGTTGAAATATGGTAAGCCTCCGGCAACAGTTCCGTTTCCCTCGACCATCCATCATCAAGAAGAAACCGGATTTTATAGTCTCTATTTCTCCCAAGGTAGAGCTTACTTGAGTAGCTGTATCAATTCGCGCGGGGAGAGTACTGTAACCGAGATTCAGTTCAATCAAAATCGCTACGCGTACGACCTGCGACTTGACCGGGTCTTACCTGTCTTACTAGGTCGTGAAACTTTACGGGATGGCCGATGCCTTTTCACTGTTATGAGCCTACCCTTGCAAGCTCTTTCCTCAGAAGTGATAGATCAGACGCTAAGGGATGCCTGGAATTCTTGGCATCACTGGTGGCAGCCTCGGTTTCCATCCCCTTGATTGCTGATTAGAGGATGACCTGATCCAATTCTAACGTGCGTGCACACAGGGGGTTGGGCATATCTGTCAACACAACTGTAGCTAGGCCACAGGCAACCGCTACTTGAGATACGCAAACTATTCAATCAAAATTGATGGAGAGATCGTATGACACATTCAAATGAATCACCGAATCAGAGTCCCACTAATAAACCCATTTCACCGACGCTATTTCGGTGGGCAGGCTATGGGTTACTTACACTAACGTTGCTCGATTTAGCAACTATATTACTGCCACCTCGATTGATGGACCCCGTTTGGGAATTTGAAACAATGGGAGCAGTGATGGAGCGCATTCCCGTACCACTGCTGGCGATCGCCTTCATCTTTTTTGGTGAACTGCAGGCTCGCAGTAAATGGGAGCGTCCTTTCCTCAAAGCCCTCTCGTGGGGAACCTTGGTGTTTGGTATTTTTCTATTTCTACTCATTCCCCTGGGTGTTACCAACACGCTGCGTTTGAATAATCAAAGCACCACCCAAATTGAAACTCAATACAGCCAGCAAATGGAGCAGTTGACTCAATTTGAACAACGACTTAACCAGGCTAGTCCCGAAGAGATTAAGGGATTTTTGGAAAGCCAAGGCATTGCTCTCGATGGGGAAGCCGCTAAAGCCCCAAAGCAAGAAATCTTATCCCAGTTGAACACCGTCAAAACACGAATGCAATCACAGGCAGATATTGAAAAAACCAGCCGTCGAAATAAGTTAATGGAAAGCTCAATCAAGTGGAATCTGAGCGCCCTCATTTCAGGCTTTTTGTTTGTCTATACTTGGCATCTAACTCGCTGGGCGCGCAGTTCTAAGAAGAAACGCAATAAGGTATCTACTAGCCAGCCTGCTTCCTAAGAGATTTACACTTACAACTTGCAGCGATCTTCAATTGCATAGAACCCGATTGTTTTTGTGGGAGCCGCGTGGTTCTCCAAAAAGAATCGGGTTTTGCTTAGCGTGGAGCATCAGATGTACGATGCTTAATCCAGCAAATGAGTGATCTCGGTAAGGTGATAGGGCCCAAAACACTTGCCAAAACTAATGTGATCCAAGATGTCATATCGGTTTTGGGCGTTGAGGCATCTTGTAGAAAGATTTTGAGATATAGACCGAATGCACAACCAACAATAATCAAATAAACCACTAGAAGTGTATGCAGGGCTGTCACGATGGTTTTAAGATAGCTGAGCCACCAAGAAAGTCATGAGCAAGTGGGCAGTGAGATTTACGGTAAGTTCATTCAATTGTTGCTGAACTTGTGTGTTGCGTAGCGGATGATGATGGTAGCAACCCGATGACAAGAATTAGGCCAGTTCCCAGACCTTTAAGCCTTGCTGTATCTTTTTGCCTATTGTCTATCTACCTTAGGGTTTAAGCAAGAGGTGGCCATCTATGCAGATTTTTACCTTGGCTATTGCTAGGTACAGAGATAGGCAAACCCTTTCATTGCTTTGTCCCTGCTCAATGGTTTTTGGATAATCTGAATGCGCCAAATGCTGCGATCGCTTCGAACTCTCACCCATAAAATGGGACTAGCTTCATCGTCTTCTAAGCCTAGTTCTGTTCTCCCCACCTCTAGATTCCATTGGATTTTACCAGGTGAACTGGCGTTAGGCGGGCTGCCAGCTTCTGGCGATCGCGCTATCTTTGACCAAGCCAATATCAGCATTGTGTTTTCACTTTGTGCCCAGTCTGAAGGGGATTTACCAGAAACGATTACTCAGAATTTCCGATGCGTCCGTGTAATTTTGCCCGATAGTCGCTACGTTGCGACATTACAAGTAGAGCAACTGGCACAGGTGGTGAATTCTATCCATCAATTTATCCAGCGGCAGCAACCTGTTTATGTTCATTGTTTGGCAGGAATAGAGCGATCGCCTACGGTTTGTATAGCCTACTTATGTCAGTATCACAATATGAAACTCTGGGAAGCGTTTAACTATGTAAAAGAAATATGCCCCAGAGCTATGCCAACAGACGCGCAGCTCAAGACTGTGCAACGCTATCTTGTTAGCTTTTAAGCAGCCCCTCTAAAATGGCACTCAGCAATAGAACCCAGACCGGAAAACCCTGCGCTGCCAGCGCAGGGTTTTCCGGTCTGGGTTCTATATTTAATCTTAATCATGCCTACCTATTTATTTGGATTGCTTAAGCACCCCTGGAAACCTCTGGCGATCGCCCTGCTCAGCGGTATTGGCATGGGTCTGGCTGTTGCCCCGGTTAACATGTGGTTTTTGGCGTGGGTGGCCTTAGCTCCGCTGTGGATCTTGATCAGACTCGCTCGGCAAGCAGCGACAGGAATGCAGCCGTCTGCCTTCACGTTGCATCCCGCTCTGCATTGCCTCGTTTGGGCAATTGGCTACCACGGGCTTGCGCTCTCGTGGGTTTTTGACCTACACCCGCTGACCTGGATGGGCGTTCCCTGGCTAGCTAGTGTGGCGATCGCCCTGTTTGCTTGGGTGTTTATTACCCTGTGGGGGTCTGCGTGGGTGCTCATCTGGTATCTCAGCGTGAACTGGGTTAGCCAACTCTTAAACCGATTTTGGTCATTAAAAGTCTGGCGGGAGGGTTCTTATTCGGCCAATCAAACGGATTCTATCCCTGCGCTGACTTCACCTCACCAATTGTCTTCCCTCCACCCTTGTACTTACATCCTGCTAGGCACGGCCCTGTGGTGCATTGTTGAGGGTTTGGGTAGTCGTAGCCCCCTGCACTGGACCCCACTGGCCTATACTCAAAGTCCATTTAATTTACCGATTTTGCACTTGGGGCAACTGGCGGGGCCGATGACAGTGACAGCGGCGATCGTAGCTGTTAACGGGTGTCTGGCTGAGGCGTTTCTATCTTGGTTTGGTCGGGATCAGCATCGAGAGCAGCAGCCCCCTCGTACCGTCACTAATTCCGACGGCGTTCGCTTTTATTTAACGCTGGCTGCTTGCTGTCTCATTCTGTCTCATTTGATTGGCTTGGCTCTTGCTATTCAGCCGCTGACCGAACAAGCCGGATCAGCCTTTAAAGTTGGCGTAATCCAGGGCAACATTCCCACCCGCATTAAACTATTTGAAACGGGTACTCAATTGGCTTTGAAGCACTATACCCAAGGCTACGAAACCCTAGCAGATCGGGGGGTGGATATTGTGCTCACCCCAGAAGGAGCATTTCCGTGGCGCTGGGTTGGGACTCCGCAGCAGGCGCGCCATCCGTTTTATCAAGCGATTTTGCGGCGCGGGGTGCCAGCCTGGGTAGGAACAATTGGACAGCGGCGGGATGGATTGACTCAAACCTTGTTTACGATTACAGGGGCGGGCGAAATCTACAGCCGCTACGACAAGGAAAAGTTAGTTCCGCTGGGCGAATACATTCCCTTTGAAGCAAGTTTAGGCAGGTTGATTAGCCGACTGTCTCCGGTAGAAGGGTCTTTGATGCCTGGTCGATCGCCCCAAACCTTCGATACTCCTGTCGGACAGGCGATCGCGGCCATTTGTTACGAATCTGCCTTTTCTAACCTGTTTCGAGGCCAAGCGGCGCGGGGCGGTGAGTTTATTCTCACCGCGTCTAATAACGATCCCTATACTGCTCGCATGATGGCTCAACACCATGCCCATGATGTAATGCGGGCGATCGAAAGCGATCGCTGGACAGTTCGCGCTACCAACACAGGTTTGTCTGGCATTGTTACACCCCACGGTAAAACCGTTTGGATGTCTGGCTACCGCACCTATGAAACCCATGCCCATACCATCCATCGCCGTCAAACCAAAACTCTCTACGTTCGCTGGGGCAACTGGTTAACGCCACTTTTGTTTGGCTTGGCGCTGCTGAGCGAAGGATTAGCGTACAAAACGAGATACCAACGCTGATCGAGTCATTGAAAAAACGAATTCCCCCTAAACGTTGGGTAGTCCTCAATTAGTAATGATTTTTTGATGGGTGGGCTTCGCCCGCGCTTCAGAAAATCATTACATCAATACCACTACCCACAGCTCAGATATAGCCATAGTCATAAAGCTTAGGACATGCCAACGTGATTCCCGCCTGCGCGGGAATCCACCCCCGCACCTATCGAGCAGATGGATTCCCGCCTGCGCGGGAATGACAGGGAGGCGTCCTATTGATCATGGCTACCGCTATACATCAGGCGATCGCTAGAGGATTGGTTTCTAAGTCGGTTCCGAGGGAAAACTAAATAACAGGTAAATCCTTTTGATAACGGACTCATGAAATTCTCCTTACCCTTGCCTAAAATGCTGGCCGCGATCGCAGTATCGGCTCTAGTCGCTTGCAGTCCAGCAGAAACGTCTGCCAACAGTTCTAGTTCTCCTGCTGCGGCCACAAACTCTGCCCCCACAGGCGAAGCGATCGCCAGCAGCTACGAAGACATCACTAGCGGTGAGGCCGCTTTGATGCCTGGGCAACACTGCTATGAGGCCGTGACAGACACCCTCGACGCAGCGATCCGCCTAACTGTAGCGGCAGATGGCCAGGTGACAGGGAACAGCGTTGCCACCATTAGCGAAGATGCCAACAATTACTACACGTCTTACAGTCAAGATCTGGCAGGCACTCTCAGCGGGTCAGAACTGGCTCTAGAGGTAACGACGCAGATTGAAAATGATGTCCAGACTACACAGGAAACCTGGATATTAGAGGGCGAACGCCTCGATTACAATGACAGAACTTTCCGTATAGTTGAGTGCGAAGCGGTGAAGGATCGCTTTACAGATCTAACAGGCGCAGAGTCGGAAGATCCTCAATCGGCACCGACCTATGCCAACACTCAACGGGTAGAGTTTGCTCCTGGTACCAGTAGTACAGTGGTCAGCAATGCTGTAGTACGTGGCGATCGCGACTTATACGTGCTGAAGGCTCAGGAAAGTCAGGTGATGGTGCTTTCTATAACTGCTGTGGAGGACAACGCCGTTTTCGATCTGGTGTCTCCTGACGGAAAAGTACTAGTGCGAGAGGGCACCGAGGAAGAAATGGTTTTGCCTGAAACAGGAGATTATCAGGTGATTGTGGGAGGTACGCGGGGAAACGCTAGCTACGATCTGACTATTGCTGTGCGCTAACTGCTGTGCATTAGACCCCCTGCGTGAATCGTTTCCCGGCTGAGCTGGGAAACGATTCACGCCTTCCAAAAAGGGGTAGTGGTATTGATATAGCCATAGTCATAAAGCTTAGGACATGCCAGCGTCATTCCCGCGCAGGCGGGAATCCACCTCCGCACCTATCGAGCAGATGGATTCCCGTCCGCGCGGGAATGACAGGGAGGCGTCCTATTGATCATGGCTACCGCTATATAAGGATTTTTTGATGGGCGGGATTCGCCCGCCCATCAAAAAATCCTTACCAATTTAGGACTACCCAAAAAGGAAGTCATGCAGGAGGTCAATTAACTAATGAGGCTTGATTGACGCATCAGGGGTGATTCAAAGCCAAGAATATTTTCAAAAAACCTTGAGGGTTTGGGTGGCATGAACCAAGCCAGCAACCGCAGACTCTGCCCAAGCCCCTTCACCTCGACGACCTGTCAGTACCATAATTCGCAAACTATACGCGTGGGCATATCCCTCTGCTTCTAGCCAAAGCAGGGGGCTTTCTACCTCACAGGTAATTTTTTCGTCGCTCATTAGCTCAGCCGCAATTTGGCTGATGCTATTTGCCAGTTGAATTGACAAACGACAAAAGTCGTCTAATTCTGCTGCCGTCAGCTCCAACGCCCATTCTTCTCCACCCACTAAGCCACAATATTCGGTTGCCTCAGGGTTCCAACCAATGCGCCAACCCTCTCCACTCTTAATGTGACGCGACATCTAAACCTACGGCAGCAACAGTTGCGCGTCACCGGGACGCGGCTCGGAGGGCAGGGGGGTAGTTGAACCCATGCCGGGGCGGGTGGTAGGTGTCGTGGAAGCGGGCGATCTGGATGGAGTAGGGGCGGTCGGCGGTGTATTCGTAGCAGGGTTAAACAGCCCCACTAATGTTGCCACAAGCTGCTCTCGCTGCACCCGATTGAGCTGTTGAATCGCGGCAACGTCCTCGCTCATGGGATTACTCGTCAACGTCATCGCGCCGGGATAATTGCTGGCAGAGATCGGCTCGTTCACACCCAAGTAGTCTGCCAGGGTTAGCTTCCAGTCCAGCCGAAACCCTGGCGATCGCCCCTTGATGGTCATGTGATACCGAATCAAGCGGCTCAAGAGGGTGCTGTTATCATCAACGTTGCCAGTTTCTCGGCTGGTGTAAGTGTTGGCTTGGGGCAGGTCGGGGAGCTGTTGATAGAGCACAGCGGCCACGCCGGGAAGGTCAGCAAATTGAGCGATCGCCCGTTGCGGCTCAAGTGGAGCTAGCCATCGCCCCCCATTCCCTGGCGACAATAAACCAGTTGGCAGCAACAATAACCCCGCCAGCAGTAGCACCAGCAAGCCACGCTTAACTGAAGTTGACTTTGCGGGGTGACGTTTTGTCGCGAGACGGTTGAGACGGGGCGATCGCATACTTTCTTCGCTTAAATTTCTTCGCTCAAGAGTAGGAACGGTTGTGTTTCAATGGTGCTGTCTATATTTTTGAAACGTGAGTGCCGCTCACACTCAGAAAATAACCAGTCCGCCTGAAGCATCCCTTATTCGCCAATGATTTCAGGCTGAGTCAATTCGTCAGACATTTCAATAATGGCACGAATGACGGGCTTCATTTTAGGATCGTCGAGGCTGTCAAACTCTTCAAACCGACGGCGCTGTGCCCGATTGGCAACCTGCACTGTAATTCGATAACGATTCGAGGAAGCATTGAGCAAATCCTCAGCCCGACGCATGAGTTGAGCCACTTCAAGCAGAGTTCGCTTCATTCAAATCATCTCCAGCGTGCAATATACATCACCAGTCTATCAAGAACCGGGAGCGACGAGCCTACCTACCCAGTTCACCTACACGTTAACGGCATCCCAAAGAATCTCGCGTGGTCATCCCCGTGGTGGGATTAGTACCCTCGGCGCGATCGCACAGTTTGGCAATTTCGTATCGATCGAGAATGGCGTTTGAAAAATCTGTGCCCACCACTGTCACGTTGTCAAAACTGGTACGAGTCATTGTGGCATCTTCAAAAATGGCGTTAGTTAGGTCAGCTCCCACCAAAAAGACCCGATCGACCAGCGCTCCGGTCAAATTGGCATCTTTAAGATTGGCATTCAACATAACGGCCTTGGTGAGAATGGCATTGGTCAGATTTGCTCCTTCCAAGTTGATATCTCGCATCTCAGCCGCCACAAACGCTTTACCCGATAAATCAGCGTGTGAAAAATCGTAGTGTTTCAAATCGGCGTTGTTGTAGTTTACCGTGTCAATGGCGGCGATCGCGGGCATGGCTCCCAAAGCCACCCAAAGGCACGCCAATCCTACAATCAAAACAAGGCTAAAGCACCGTAGAACCAGCTCTTTCACGACCCATCCCTTCGACATTAAATCGTTAAGATTCAGCTTACCTCAAACCATCGACTCCCCGTAAGTAGATAGGCTTAATTAAATATAAGATCCTAAAACCCTGCGCCGCCCGCACAGCGGGCGGCGCAGGGTTTTAGGATTTGGTTTTTATGTAGGTTGAGCTACTTAGTTAGCGAGCAACAGATCGATTTCTAGTTGGTAAAACCATCAGATGCACTGCCACCCTCAGATTGGACTCGGTTTTGCCAATCTGTCCCAACCCGAATAGTCAAGTCAGATTCTAGGTCTCCAGTTGACGCAGAAACTACCTGCCCTAGCCCCAGCATTGACTCCAAAGCTTGAGCACCCTGCAAATCACCCCGTTGAACGATGATTTGGGTTTGGCTTTGCCAGTCTGACCAGTCTCGTACGGTGTAGACATCCTCAAAGCCTTGTTCGCGCAGGTACTGAGCTACCTCTCGTCCTAAGTTGGGATCGTCGGTGGCATTTTGAACAGCAATGCGTAAGCGAGTGGGTGCTTCGGGTAAGTCGTCTAGTGTCGTAGCAGTGCCTACCCGGAAGAAATCGCGCATAATTCGGTCTCGCTCTGCCCGATTCATAATCCAGTAACTAGCGATCGACTCATCGGGCGTGCTAAAGCGTCCCGGCAGCATAACCATGCGAAACTGCTCTTGGTCTACGTTTAGCCCAAAGTTGACCAAGGCCAGCATTTCTTCAAGCGTAAGATTGGTATCTACATATTTCTGCATCAACTCTAGGACTTGAGGCAGTTTGGGCAAAATTGCAGGACTAGCCAATCGGTTCTTTAAAGCTTGCAGAAGCTGCTGCTGTCGCTGAACTCGACCCACGTCTCCCAGGCGATCGCGCCGAAATCGGGCAAACTGTTCAGCTTGGTCACCATTGAGCGTTTGCCACCCCTCGTCCAGATCAATCTTGAGTTTCTGGGTTAAGTCTTCGTATTGCATGGGATAGGGCACATACACCTCAACTCCACCCAGCAAGTCTACGAGTTCTCGAAACGCATCGGTACTAACTCGCACGTAGCGGTCAACGGGTACACCGTCAAAATTAGAGCTAATCGTCTGAGCTGCTAATGCAGCCCCACCCTCCATGTTGGCGTGGTTTGCTTTGGCCACACCCGATCCCGGAATTTCGACTCTGGTATCACGGGGAATCGAGAGGATGCTAGCCGTGTTGTCAACAGGATTAACCCCAACCAGCAGCATGACATCGCTACGTCCAGAAAATGCGGTAGTAGAGCCTTCTTTTAAACCATCTCCTGGAGTGCCCACCGGAGCATCCATGTATCGATCGATGCCCAACACCAAGATGTTAACTGGGCGAGTAATTTTGTAGCCAAACCCTTGGTTAAATAGGCTGCCCACGACCTGCCGAACATCTTTAGGCGCTTCATTGCCAGCAGATGGCGGCAGCATGAACATCAAGCCTGCCCCCATTACGGCTGAAATGGCGGCTGTCGTTGTAAAGGCAACTCCTAAAAATAGCTTTCGAAAAAGACTTTTTGCCCCTGATGGTGCTTTGACAATAGGTGTGCCAGCGATCGCTATTGTCGCTCCGTCACGGTTTGCCTCCGCTGCACTGGCCTCTACCGTATTGGATGGCTGCCGTTCAGATTTGCGCTCAGACTGTACCACTCCCACTCCTACCTTATCAATATCAACACCACTCACAGACCCGTTCAACCTAAAGAGCAATCAGCCTCAAAGGCATACACGGCTCGTTACCCACAGAGCACAAACCCTTGATACTTTACAGCTCAGGGATCGCGATTATAGCTTGGGGATTGCAATGTTCAAAAACTGCACCTCTCACACTTCTCAGTTGAGCAAGCATAACCGAAAGCTCTAAAGATCATAAGTCTTGGCTGTATCAGTCTAGAAAAATGTATCCGGGTTAACCACACGTTATCAAATTGGAAGCGATCGCCCAGTAAGCTTTACGACTGCTCTAAAAGCTTTCAGGGAAACCGTAAAGCAAACCAAAACAGGTTCCCCTCAACCGGTATTGCCGATTTCATGTATGACTTTTTTTGAAAGGGGCACGGAGCGGCTCTTTCAAAAAAAGTCATACCCAGATTAAGCAATGCCCCCTCAACCTTCTAGGTGGCATTTCAAACGATTCTCGATGCAGAATGCCAAAACTGCTTGAATCTTGGCAGAAGATTACGGACACTGTTCCAACCCCTACTGCTTCACCAAGATATCTGACACCAGCTCCCGTCCCCACAGATTTAGACTAACCAAAACTTTGTATAACTTCACCCTCCCTACGGCTGATTCCGCCCACAGGCCTGACTAGGTTGGGGTGCCAGTGCCATGAAGTCTTGACAAAGCTGCCGGAATCACGGGTAAAGATGCCGTAAAGGTGGCCAGACCGAATCAGTTCGATTTCAGAAACTCGATAAAATCAAACGGAGGTGCCGTCTTGACAGGAGATGGCAGGTTTAGAGACGGGCATCAAACTCGCGCAAGCTCGAAATTTTAGACTATAACCCGTGAAACCTCAGGTAGCCCGTAGGAGCTAAAGTGTATGATTCCTGTGATCCTGGCAGGCGGCAAGGGCGAACGCTTTTGGCCGCTTAGCCGTAAGTCTCGACCAAAACAGTTTTTGAGCTTGGACGGCAGCGGCAGAAGTTTACTTCAAGCGACTGCCGATCGCCTTTTAGATCTCGCCGGAAGTTGGGAAGGTTTGTGGGTGATTACCGCATCCCACCTGGCAGATGGGGTACGCGAACAGTTGCCCGATCTGCCTGAAGAAAATTTGCTGGTCGAAGCCGAGGGACGTGATACCGCTCCTGCTGTTGCCTGGGCAACTCTGGAAATTGCTCGACGCTATGGGGATGAGGCGATTGTCGGTTTTTTCCCGGCAGACCACTGGATTGGCGATTTGAACGCATTTCACCAGACCCTTCGAGCCGCTGCCGAACTGGCTCGCACACAGGGGGCGATCGCCACCCTAGGTATGACCCCCTCCTTCCCATCCACGGGTTACGGCTACATTGAACAGGGCGAACCCGTAGGCACGTTTCTAGGCCATGCGGCTTATCGGGTCAGCCGCTTTACCGAAAAGCCCGATCGCGCCACTGCCGAAGCATTTTTAGCCAGCGGTAAGTTTAGCTGGAATGGAGGCATGTTCATCTTCCAGGCAGGTGTCGCTTTGGCAGAGCTACAGCAGCATGCGCCCCACATCCTGGAACCGCTGGAGAAAGAAGGGCCTTCGGTATACCCCAAGCTGCCCAAGCAGAGCATTGACTATGCCCTCATGGAAAAAACCCAGAAAGCGTGCGTGCTTCCTGTCACCTTTAGTTGGGATGATTTAGGCGACTGGAATGCGCTTGAGCGCTTGCTCAAAGGCGACAAGCCCAATGTAGAATTGGCGCGCCATGTGGGGTTAGATACGCAAGGCGCTGTGTTCTATGCCACTGACGATGAAGATTTGATTGTGACCATTGGGATAGAAGATACCGTGGTGGTACGCGATAAAAACGTGACGCTGATCGTTAAAAAAGATCGGACTCAAGAAATTAAGCAGGTGTTGAAAACACTGCAAGATGATCCGCAATACCGCGACTTACTGTAAACGTAGTTGTTAAGGGTTGAATGGTCGTGTGCGTCGCAGACGAACATTCAACCTCCTGCGTGAATCGTTTCCCGGCGAAGCCGGGAAACGATTCACGCTCTCAAAAAGGCATTCATGCAGGAGGTCTATTCAACATCAGATTCTGTCTTCAAGAGATCTGTCTTCAAGGCTGCAACGATCCATTGTTAGTGGATTGTTGCAGCCTTAAATGATTTTAGGTATGTCCCGTCAAGTGTTGAAGCGGGTTGCAGGATTCCCTCGAATGCGGGGGCGATCGCCCCAATTCACCCCTGTGCTTTTTAGAAATACGTAGTTCAACCTAAATAAAAACAAGATTCTAAAAGTCTGCGCCGCCCGCGCAGCGGGCGGCGCAGACTTTTAAGGTTTTATATTTAATTACGCCCATCTACTTACTGTCCTAAACTCGCCGTTTTTTGGTGTTTTAGCAAGGTGCACACCAAAAAAACAAAAAATAACGGCATAGTTGGAACACGACCCTCTGAACCAGGTTATAGGCTATAGAGGTTAGAAGCTTGGCTGTTTTAAACATTTAGCTGCTAAGAATTCCCCTTTACCCCTTCTTGCCCTCACCCATGCTAAATGCGTCTTCCCCCCTTGCCTCTTCGCCTCGGATGATTTCGCAACTGGTTCAAACCAGTTCCCGTCAGGGAGAAATTGCTGAAGTTGTGCTGCGCCACGGGTGGGACTATATGCGCCGGTTACTGACGGGAGGAAAACCCGACGAGCCCAAGCTGCCCACCCCCACCGTACTACGCAACATTCTCGTCGATTTGGGACCCGTGTATGTCAAGCTGGGCCAGCTATTGAGCACTCGACCCGACGTACTGTCAGCAGCTTACATCGAATCACTGAGCACGCTTCAGTCAGAAGTGCCGCCAGTCGCGTGGGCTGAGGTAGAGGTCATCATTCGCCAAAATCTGCCGCGATCGCTGGAGGATACGTTTTCTACTATCAACCCCCAGCCCGTAGCGGCGGGTTCCATTGCCCAGACCCATCGCGCTACCTTAAAAGACGGTCGCGAGGTCGCGCTGAAAGTCCAGCGACCCGGTTTGGCCTCGATCATTGAACAAGATATTAAGCTGATTCGACTGCTGGCCAGTTTAGTCATCCAAACGGAGATTGGCAAAATCTACGATGTAGTTGCATTGGCAGAGGAATTCGCTCAAGCGCTTCAAGCCGAACTGCGATTTACTCAAGAAGCTCAATATACTGACGAGTTGCGGACTAACTTGGGACGCAGCCGCTGGATTGACCCCCAAAAGCTCACTACTCCCGGCATTATTTGGGAATTGACGACCGATAATTTGCTGGTGATGGAGTGGATGGACGGTGTGCCCCTGCTCTCCGCAACGTTAGAGGCAGACCAATCGGCAGATCAGGCGGCAGAAGAACGGAAGGCGATCGCCAATCTACTACTCCGTGCCTTCTTTCAACAAATTTGCCTGGATGGGTTTTTCCATGCTGACCCTCACCCCGGCAACCTGTTTTATCTCAACGACGGTCGAGTCGCGTTACTAGACTGCGGCATGATGGGGCGGCTTGATCCGCACACGCAAGAAATTCTGCTGCAACTAATGTTAGCCATCGTTAGCCTAGATGCCCAACGGTGTGCTCAGTTAACTATGCAGCTTGCGCCATCTGACCAGCCGGTCAATTTAATTCGGTTGGAAAATGATTACGAACGGCTACTGCGCCAATACTACAGCCTCAATTTGTCAGAGGTGAATTTTAGCCAGTTGTTCTATGAAGTATTGCAGGCCGCACGAAACAATAAAATTAAAGTGCCGGGAAATTTGGGTTTATGCGCCAAGGCGATCGCCAATTTAGAAGGAGTTGCCCGCAGCCTCGATCCCGACTTCAACTTTCCCGAACAAATTCGGCCACTGATGACCGATCTATTTCAGCGGCAGCTTGTAGGTGACTCACCCCTGCCAGCGCTATTGCGTACCCTGCTAGATGTCAAAAGCCTCTCGCTCCAATCTCCTCGTCAGGTTGAGCTGCTACTCGGTCGCATTACCTCCGAAACCCTGCAATGGAATGTGAGCCTGCGGGAGCTAGACAGCTTTCGTCGCACAGTCGATGCCTCGGCCAACCGCCTGTCCTTTAGCATCGTCGTGGGGTCGCTGATTATGGGAGCGGCAATTATTTCGGCAAACGCTCAGCTCAGTCGAGTCTATTGGCTCAGCGATGTATTGTTTGCTGCCGCTAGCTTCCTGGGACTGTGGCTGGTGGTCAGCATCTTGCGATCGGGCCAATTGAAATAGACCGAGTCTATAAACCCTAAACTCAAAATGTGCGCCCCCGTCAGGGAGGCGCACATTTTTGGTAACCCTAATTTCTTCTAGCCCCAATCCTATGAACTGGTCTGACGGTTCACTGGGCTGTTTGCAACTATATCGGGTAAGGTCAGTGAGTTCAGCAAAAACATCGCAGCCGCGCAAATGTTGTTCCTAAAGTCACAGCCAGAATGGACTGATGCCGACTTTGCTTACGCCTGTCTGGAATAATATTCCACAATCAGCAGTTCGTTAACCTGAAGCGCAATCCATTCGCGTTCAATTACGCCATTGACCTTGCCCGTCATTTTGTTTTTGTCAAACTCCAAGTGGCTGGGCAAGTTTGCCAATCCAGGAAACTGGAGATTTTCTTGTACTAACTTACGAGAGCGATCGCTATCTCGAACGCCAATGTCTTCGCCCGCTCTACATTGATAGCTAGGAATATCAACCACTCGACCATTGACCGTCACATGTCCGTGGTTTACCAACTGGCGTGCCGCAGGAATAGTAGGAGCCATTCCCAAACGAAACACCGTATTATCCAACCGCATTTCTAAAAATTGCAGCAGAGTTTGTCCGGTAGAACCTGCCGCCCGACGAGCCTTTTTCACATAGCGCAGCAGTTGGCGTTCCGTAACACCATAGTTAAACCGCAGCTTTTGCTTTTCTTCCAATCGCACCGCATATTCCGAGCGCTTTTTGCGATTTTGTCCATGTTGACCAGGGGGGTATGCCCGCTTTGCACTCTTGCGCGTCAATCCTGGCAAGTCTCCCAGGCGACGCACAACTCTGAGGCGGGGACCTCGATATCGTGCCATCTAGATTCCTCTCCGAAATGCTTTCCCAAACCTGTAATTATAGCCGCTTTAGTCTAGTCTGAAAACTACTTCGCAGGCAAATCAGCAGTTCTCTGTATTGAAATAAATGGTAATGGTATTGATGTAAGGATTTTTTGATGGGTTGGCGAAGCCCGCCCATCAAAAAATCCTTACCAATTTAGGACTACCAAATAAATAAGGGCTGCTGACTTCAAACTGTTAACCCTGGCAGCCGAGAGGCTAAGCAATTGCCAATAACCTCAGTCTACAGGGGCAATTTACAGCCTGGTTTAGTCAGATTTACTGATTGTTAAAACTGAGATTAATACAAGAAACGAATACGTCTCGCTCCCAGTCAGGTTTTCGGAGCATTTTTGGGTAAAGATTAGGGTAGTATAAACTCCAACAAATAATGCGTTGACGAAGAAATGCATTGGTTCAGGTCAGTGGATCGGCGTTGTTGATTTATCAACAAGATATCGCTGGCTGTAGCGCTACGAGCAGCCGACTGAAAGTGTTAGACAAGGCTCGACGATTTTTAGCCAATTTTGAGGATCATCTAAGTATTAATCATGACTAATAGTGTTGTAGTGTCACCCGTCGCTCACCCCATGGTGAAGTTTCAGCGTCAGGTGCGATCGCTGGTGACATCTAAAGTTCTCAAGCCAACGGATAGTATCTGGAAAATCGCTTTGCTATATGGCGATGAATGGGAATATTGGAAGCGCGAACTAGAGGACTTTGAATTCACCATGCAAGACCCGGTTGGAGACTTGCTAGCGGTAGAGATGTGGGATGACGAATAAAGTGTAGAGCATCGATAGCCGTGTCTCGCCTGTAGCTTTCAACCTCGTTCGGAGTTAATTTGAGACTGGCTAGGCTTTATTTTCCCCAAGACTCCCAAGACTCCCATGAATCTCACAAATCAGGTTTTCCCGGTTATCTGGCAAGATGACCACGTTTGGCTCATTGATCAAAACCGCTTGCCGGGTGAATACGATCTGGTGCAGATCAGCCGATCGGATGATATGGCAGTGGCTATTAAAACTATGATTGTGCGGGGTGCTCCGGCGATCGGCGTGGCCGCAGCCTATGGCATGTATTTGGGAGCGCGCGAGATTGTAACGGTCGATCGAGAGCAGTTCTTAATGCGACTAGAAGCAGTTGCCAACACGCTGCGGGAAACTCGTCCCACTGCCGTAAACCTGTTTTGGGCGATCGCCCGCATGATGAAAGTGGCTCGGCAAACGATTGGGCCAGTAGAGCACCTCAAGCAAGCCCTGTTGGAAGCAGCCCAAGCGATTCAAGCCGAAGATTTACAAACCTGCCAAGCTATTGGCGATCGCGGGCTAGCGGCATTGCCCCAAACTCCCACTCGCCTACGCCTGCTGACCCACTGTAATGCGGGAGCATTGGCTACTGCAGGCTATGGGACAGCGCTGGGCGTAGTGCGCTCGGCTTGGCGAGATAATCGACTGGAACGGGTTTATGCAGATGAAACCCGGCCTCGATTACAAGGAGCACGGCTGACAGCGTGGGAATGCGTGCAGGAAGGAATACCCGTCACGCTGATTACTGACAGCATGGCGGCACATTGCATGCAGCAGGGCATGGTAGATGCAGTGGTGGTAGGGGCAGACCGCATTACGGCCAATGGCGATGCCGCTAACAAAATTGGCACCTATAGTTTGGCGCTGGTTGCCAAGGCTCACAATATTCCCTTTTTCGTAGCAGCCCCTCTCTCTACCGTTGACTTTGCCCTCAGCGATGGCAGCCATATTCCCATTGAAGAGCGTGACCCCGTAGAGGTTGCTCAAATCGGTGAGACAGTGATTTGTCCTGCTGGCGTAGATTTTTATAATCCTGCTTTTGATGTCACTCCGGCAGCGCTGATTACAGCCATTCTTACGGAACATGGAGCTGTGAAACCCCAGGAGTTAATTCAGCTACAGGCCAAGCAGGTGCTTTAATTCCACTAAAACTAAACAAATGGGACAGGGACGCATCGTGTCCCTGTCCCATTTGTTTGCTCTGTTCGTTTAAAGCTACTGCTATGTCGTCTCATCAATGGTTTCTTGTTATAGCCATAGTCATAAAGCTTAGGACATGCCAGCGTCATTCCCGCGCAGTCGAGAATGACGCTGGCACCTATCGAGCAGATGGATTCCCGCCTGCGCGGGAATGACAGGGAGGCGTCCTATTGATCATGTCTACCCTATACCTGCTGTTCTTATCTACCCTCTTCTAGTTGCGCCCGGAGATTTGCCAGATCCTCATCTGCATTACTCAACGAATTAGCGGGTAAGCTAGCCGGAGCAGAGCCAGAAACAAGCTGTGCTTTCATGGCAGCGAGTTCAGCATCTACATCGTCGTTACTAGAAAGCTGGGCAAACTTTTGTTCCAATGTGTCGCTATTGAGTTCGGCGATCGCCTCTGACTTAGCTTCTAGCTCTAGCACTTTTTGCTCCATCCGCTCAAACGCTGCTACCGAGCCATCGGGACTAAACTTGCCCATCATGTCGTTCAGCTTCTCCGAAGCCTTGGCAGACCGGGCACGGGCAATGTACATATCTTTTTTAGTCTTGGCTTCAGATAACTTACTTTCAAGCATCACCATGTTCTGCTTCATCTGCGTCACGATGGTGCTTTGCTGGTCAATCTGAGTCTTGAGGGCATCTGCTGTGTCTTGATAAGTTTTACGGCGAGATAGAGCTTCTCGTGCCAACTCTTCTTCACCCTTTTGCAACGCCAACTGCGCTCGCTGATACCATTCTTGGGACATGCCCCCAGCCTGAACCTGCTGTCGTTCGGTGCGCTTTTGAGTGGCGATCGCTTGAGCAACTGCCTGTCGCAGCCTAATTAAGTCATCCTGCATATCCAGAACCGTCTGCTCCAGAATCTTTTCTGGATCTTCGACCTGGCTAATTAGGCTAGTTAAGTTAGCTCGAATCAAGCGCCAGATTCGGTCAAAAAATGCCATGACCAATCTCCGATAGGCTTATGGGTCAGCAACCAACATTTATCCTAACGCCTTAATCCTAACGTAGGAATGAGCCTGCTCGTTAAACCCCACAAGTTCCCTAGCGGGTTTGAATTGTACGTAAGACAGATAGCCTGAGAAGCCGCGCGCTGCATAGCTTCTCAAGCCATAGGCCAATATCATTTGAGCTGGTGTCGCTAACTAGCGTCGGTAAATGACTACTATGGAATACTGCTAGTTGAACGGTGTGATCTAAACGTGCTCTATTGAGCAACCCAACCGATAGGTTGGGCTACGCCAATTAGGGTCGCTGTAGTCTGGACTTACAGCAATTTTCAATTGCGTAAACCACAGTTATTTTTTAGAAGCCGCGCGGAGCGCGGCTTCTAAAAAATAACCCGCACCTAACCAAGCGCAAAGCGCTGTAAGTTAAAAGACGGTTGAAAGTGTCGGTAGCCTTTAGAGTGCCGCTTTTAGTGGAAGGCAGACTTATGTAAGCTAATTATGGGTTAAGTATGAGTAATTATGCGGAGCGATCGCTGGACTACAGAAACGCTCCTAAGTTGGAGAAGAGCTGAAACAGGCCAACGCCTCTTAATTTAGATTTACTTAGTTTCTATCTAGATTTACTTAGGTAGATACACGCCTCAGGAAAAATATTCCGTAAAAACCTACTTCCTGGATGGAAATGTTGCACAGCGGCGATGTCTCATAACCCAGATGCCTCATAGCCGTCGGTTATATGCCTCGTAATCGTCAGCTACACGAGATATCGGCGGGTAATAGCCAATTTCTAGACCTCGACAGATCATGTAAAACCCACGATGAGGGCAGTTACCCCGTTGTGTGCTCCATAACAAACAAACTACACAAGGCAGCGCAGGAGACCCCATGGCAAAAACATATGCAGATATTAACCTGGCAGAATTTATTGACCATGCTCTACTCAGCCCAATAGCCACCATAGAGCACTTAAACAAATGGTGTGATGAAAGCGATCGCTTCAAATTTGCTGCCGTCTGCGTTTTTCCAGGCCATGTGCGCCAAGCCGTTGCCCTGCTCCACGGCAAACATCCCCAAGTTGCCGCTGTGATTGGGTTCCCATCCGGTGCTAGTACCTCAGCTACGAAGCTTTACGAAGCCCAAGAGGCTGTGGAAAATGGCGCAACAGAGCTAGACGTAATGATCAACTTAGGCTGGCTCAAAGAAGGCAGAACTGATGAACTACATCGCGAACTTGCCCAAATCTGCGAGGCCGCAGAACACCCCGTCAAAGCCATTTTAGAAATGGGTCTATTGACAGAAGCGGAAAAGCGAATGGCAGCCGATATTTGTATGGATGCTGGCGCAGCGTTTCTCAAAACCAGCACTGGTTGGAATGGAGGCGCTACACTTGCCGATGTTCGACTGCTCAAAGAAATCACCAGAGACCGTATTGGCATCAAAGCATCTGGTGGCATCCGTACAGCAGAACAAGCAATGGATTTCATCTTAGCGGGGGCAACTCGTCTGGGCACTTCTACAGGGCCGGATTTAATTCGCCAACTTGCTACGCTAGGAAAGAAGGATATCAAAAGGATGGAGGATGAGGGATAAATGGGAAGCGACGTAGTAGGCTAGTGCCCTTCGTCTGTCTACGATTGCCATTGCGAGTCTCGATTCCCTTTCCTCCCTGGCATTCCTAATCCGTACTTTTATGCTGCACAAACGTTAGCGCGAAGATATTCCATACTTTTTCCTCTTCATGTCCCGAACTTACAAAGCTACCGGAATTAATCTTAAGGGAATGCCGATTGGGGAAAGCGATCGCCTCCTCACAGTGCTCACCCGAGAATTTGGGCTAATTCGGGCTGTTGCACCTGGTGCGCGCAAGCATGAATCTAGTTTGCGAGGACGTAGCGGTTTATTTGTGGTAAATCAACTTTTAATTGCTAAAGGAAGAAATTTAGACAAAATCATCCAGGCAGAAAGCGTGGATGCCTACACGGGTTTAAGCCAGGATTTACGCAAACTAACAGCAGGCCAATACCTAGCGGAACTAGTGCTTCATCAAGCGTTGAGCCACCAACCCCAAGAAGACCTGTTTGCCCTGTTCAATGAACAACTGCGCTGGTTAGAACAACTGCCAGCCTCGGCGATTTTGCCCTACCTGTCCTATGCGATGTTTCGACTGCTAGCATTAGCAGGCGTTGCCCCCCAGGTACACGAATGCTGCGTAACACAGCAGACGATTTCACCCAACGTTTTGGATTTGAACTGGCAGGCTGGCTTCCATCCAGCATTGGGAGGGGTAGTAACAATTGAGGCGCTAGAGCGTCTAAAAGCCCAGCCGTCTCCGTCAGAATCTCCAACTCAGGCCGGAGATTATGGTCAAATCATTTCGCACTTCCAGGATTTAGCAGAGAATGGAGAGGAGAATGTAGACGCGATCGCCTCACGTTCCCCTGCATTCCGCAGAGGAAGAGAAAGCCCCACTCTAATCAAGGGTAGATCGGTTGCTCCATTAGCCTCTGAAGTCTCTGATAAAAAATCGGGGTATCGCGTTAGGCCAAACCGTCAGAATTTTTCTGAATTGGGAGTTCCCATTACGGCTCTAGAATTGGCAGTGCTCCAGCAGTTGCCGGAAGCAAATCTGATTCAGCCTGACGGATCGCTGTCTTGGTCTCTTACCCTAGAGAAAGCCTTACCGTTTGAGGTTTGGATATCTGTTGAGCGAATTCTGCGGCAGTATGCCCAGTACCACTTCGATCGCTCTATTCAATCTGCCGCCTTGGTAGACACCTGTTTTTCAGCTAGTTCCTATTCTTCTCTGGTCAACTGAGACATGATGCAACGGCTTAATCTAGACCTAGACATGCCCCTAATGACGCAGCTTGACCCAGTAGGGAAAAAAGCCTCGACGAATGCGCCCCATGTCGCACCGCAGCAGACACCGGCTGTCCCCTCAAACGGGCTGACCAATGATTCGTCCAAAGGGGCGCTCAAGGGCGAAACGGATATACCCACTAATGGTAATGGGGCTAAAAATTCTGCCAACCTCACCTCTGACTCGCCCCGTCAGCACGAGTACGGGGGACGGTTGGAGCAATGGGAGACCCCTGAGCCGTCACCAATTCCGGTGAAGGCTTGTTCTGAGTTGGAAACACAGGCCGAAAAGGCAAGTGAAAAAACCAACGGGCAGAACGGTGCCAAAAACCAGGCTAGTGTAGGCTTACCTGCCATCGCAAATTTGGCATTGACGGCAGAGCAGGAGCTACTGGACAGCAGCCGAGTGGAACCCGAAAACGGCGATCGCTTGTTACCAGCATCCCTAGCGCATCAGGCACAGGCAGAAAGTCCAAACCTAGAAAACCCGGCGGCAAAAAGTCCAGAGCATGAAAGCTCAGAAGATGCAACTGAACGGGGATTTCTGCCAGTTTTAAGAAATCGAAACTTTTTGGCACTGTGGAGCGGGCAAGTTTTTTCTCAGCTCGCCGATAAAGTGTACTTAGTCCTAATGATCATGCTGATCACTAAGCACTTTCAGTCCGAAGGGCAAACCATTAGTGGTTGGGTTTCGGCAGTGATGATTGCCTTCACTATCCCGGCTGTCTTGTTCGGCTCGGTGGCGGGAGTCTATGTAGACCACTGGTCTAAGAAGACAGTACTAGTCAGCACGAACCTCCTGCGAGGAGGGCTAGTGCTAATACTACCGCCGCTTCTGTGGATTTCGCAGGGCTGGTCGGCGCTGGGAGGGGTGCCCATTGGCTTCTTAGTGATGTTGGCTATTACATTTTTGGTCTCCACTCTGACGCAGTTTTTTGCGCCTGCGGAGCAGACGGCGATTCCCCTACTGGTTGAGCGCAAGCATCTCCTCTCTGCCAATTCGCTCTACACCACGACTATGATGGCCTCAGTCATTGTGGGCTTTGCCGTAGGAGAACCGCTATTGGCGCTGGCCGATACGGCGATCGCCCCCCTAGTCGGACATTTAGACATCGGCAAAGAGCTACTGGTGGGTATCAGCTATGCGCTGGCTGGTATTTTACTGCTACTCATTCGCCCTCACGAAAAGGTAGATCAGTCGAAACAAGACCTACCCCATGTCTGGGAAAACATTCGCGACGGGTTGCGCTATCTGAAGGATCACGAGCGGGTGCGAGCAGCCATGATTCAGCTTGTGATTTTATTCTCTATTTTTGCGGCGCTAGCAGTACTAGCGGTACGGTTGGCAGAGGTCATCCCCGAAATCAAATCCTCGCAATTTGGCTTTTTACTGGCTGCTGGGGGCGTTGGCATGGCGGCAGGAGCTGTAGTGCTAGGGCACGATGGTCAGCGATTTGCCCGTGCTCAACTCAATCTATATGGCTCCTTGGGCATGACAGCGGCGCTGGGGGGATTGTCTCTGTTTAATCAGCGGTTAGTACCTGTTCTATTGTTGCTGGCGGTCTTTGGAGCCTGTGCGGCGATCGTAGCCATCCCTACACAAACAGCAATTCAGGAAGAGATTCCCGAAGAAATGCGGGGTAAAGTATTTGGCTTGCAGAACAACGCCATCAATATTGCGCTCAGTCTGCCCTTGGCACTGGCTGGGGTCGCAGAAACTTTTTTTGGATTGCAGATTGTGTTTTTGATGCTGGCTGCTCTAGCACTAACGGGTGGACTGTTCAGTTGGGCGATCGCCCAACTGAAATCCAGCTAGACGCTATCGAAAATGATTAAATGATGATTAAATTCTTTTATTCATGTAAATCCCTTCAAAATTACCGTTAATTTGAATGCATATTGCCTGGCTTGGTAAAAAATCGCCTTTTTGTGGCAATGTTACCTACGGTCGAGAGGTGACCAATGCGCTTTTAGAGCGGGGTCACCATGTAAGCTTCCTGCACTTCGCCCAAGAAGAGCCTGTTGCGGAGATGCTGCCTGAAGAGCTTCAAGAAGTTTCAATTCCCTGTCTTTACAAATCTCAGATTTATACCATTCCATCTCCCAAAGCAAGTCGGGTTTTAAGTCAAGCACTACGGCGACTCAAGCCTGATGTTGTCCATGCCTCTCTTACTCTGTCTCCCCTCGACTTTGTTCTGCCCGAAATCTGTGAAGAGCTTAATCTGCCGCTGGTTGCAACGTTTCATCCCCCCTTCGATCGCAAACGGCGCAACTTCACGTCAGGCACTCAACACCTGATGTATCAGCTCTACGCTCCCTGCTTAGCCAATTATCAGCGCGTCATCATTTTCTCCGAGATTCAGCGCGACCTGTTGATGCGACTAGGCGTTCCTTACGATCGGCTAGCTGTAATCCCCAATGGCGTAGATGTCGAAAAGTACTCTCCTGGATTGTCTCGACTTAAGACCGAGTTAGACGCACGTCGTCTGTTTGTCTACCAAGGGAGAATTGCGACTGAAAAGAATGTAGAATCCCTGCTTAAAGCCTGGAAACAAGCCGATATGGGCGACGGTAGCAAACTGGCGATCGTCGGCAGCGGCCCCTTGGCTCATACCCTCATGCCGTTTTATGGCAGCGACCTCGGTATCATCTGGTTAGGGTTTATCGCAGACGAGCAGCGCCGAATTGAAATCCTACGCGGAGCCGATGTCTTTATCCTGCCTTCGTTAGTCGAAGGGCTATCCCTATCTTTGTTAGAAGCAATGGCCTGTGGCGCTGCCTGTTTAGCAACCGATGCGGGAGCCGATGGAGAGGTATTAAACGATGGTGCTGGCATTGTTCTCAGCACACAGCGTGTTTCCACTCAGCTTCAAACGTTGCTGCCTCTGTTTCGCGATCACCCAGAGTTAACCACTTTATTAGGCCGCAAAGCTCGTCAGCGTGTCTTAGATCGCTATACCCTTACTCGCAACATCACTCGTCTAGAAGATCTTTACCGCGATTTATTGGTTAAGCACCGTACCTACCTCTCATCTTCTCGATTATTTGGCAGAGACGAAGCTGGATAAGCACACGGCTGCAACCCTTCTACTGAACTGATCCGCGCTATTAACTTCAGGCATTTTACAAGTATTCCTCCGCTTCTTGATAAAAGCAAGTTCTGGAGTAAGCACTGCTAGGATAGAAGAATAGCTTTTCTGACATGCTTGCTCAAGTGCTATCATACGAAAGCACTAATTTTGCGTCTTGGATAGCAGTTGGGGCAAGCTGGGAGAATCCGGCGGTAACGCAGGGGTTGACTCATCAGGCTCGTTACTGAGTGCGTGTGTAACTTACGCACAGCTCACTTAAGTTAAATGAAACACCCCGAAGGTGTGCTGGATCTTCCCCATCACTCCGGCGTTGGCGAGGATATAACCCATGGCAGAAAAAGACGAATTAAAAGGGCAAGACGCTTCTAAAACGGAAGCGAAGGCATCAAAAATATCCGAGGCACCTGCCTTAGATCAACCCTCATCGTTTAGCATTTCTACGTTTCTTAAAGGAACGAAGGAGGAGCTAGATAAGGTTGTCTGGCCTAGTCGTCAGCAACTGGTGAGCGAATCTCTTGCCGTTATTTTGATGGTGACACTCTCGGCAACCATCATTTATTTGTTCGATAACTTGTTTATTTGGGCTGCCAAGCAGGTGTTCTGATGGTTTTTGCTTCAGATGAGTCGGACAATTTAGAATCGGTCGATACTGCTCAATTTGACGATGCGGAACAGGCTATTCCTCAAGGAACAGCCCGCTGGTACGCGGTACAGGTTGCCTCTGGATGCGAAAACAGAGTTAAGGTCAACTTGGAGCAGCGGATCGGGACATTAGATGTAGCAAATCGAATCTTGCAAATTGAGATTCCTCAGACTCCCATTTTAAAACCTCAAAAGGCCAGCAAGCCAAAGGAGGGTAGTGAGAAAGTCTTCCCAGGTTACGTCTTGATTCGCATGATCATGGATGACGAAGCTTGGCAGGTGATCAAAAATACGCCCAACGTGATTAACTTTGTGGGGGCAGAGCAAAAGCGACGCTATGGCCGTGGGCGCGGGCACGTTAAGCCTATGCCGTTAGGTGCCTCAGAAGTCGAGCGCATTTTCAAACGTGCTCAAGAGCAAAAGCCAGTCGTCAAGATCGATATGGCGGCAGGAGATAAGATTGTGGTGTTGTCGGGTCCCTTCAAAGAATTTGAAGGTGAGGTGATTGAGGTCAGTCCTGAGCGTAGTAAGCTCAAGGCCTTGCTCTCAATTTTTGGCCGAGATACCCCTGTAGAGTTGGAGTTCAATCAGGTTCAGAAACAGAGCTAGCAAAACCATGGCAAAGAAGGTTGTCGCAGTCATTAAGTTGGCTATTAATGCAGGCAAGGCAAACCCTGCTCCTCCGATTGGCCCTGCATTGGGTCAGCACGGAGTTAATATCATGATGTTTTGTAAGGAATATAACGCTAGAACTGCCGATCAGGTGGGACTGGTAATTCCGGTAGAAATTTCGGTCTTTGAAGATCGAAGCTTTACGTTTATTCTCAAAACTCCTCCTGCTTCGGTGTTGATTTTGAAAGCGTTGGGCAAAGAGAAGGGATCGGGTACGCCAAACAAGATCAAGGTTGGTTCTTTGAGTCGCGCCCAACTCAAAGAGATTGCTCAGACTAAAATGCCTGACCTTAACGCTAATGACGTTGAAGCAGCGATGAAAATCATTGAGGGTACAGCCCGCAACATGGGTGTGGCGATCGCCGATTAATCATCCGTGCTCGGTTGCCTATTGCTAGACTGTAGGTTAGTAGAAAGGTGGTTCCGTTAGAAAATCACCAAGTTTTTCAGTCTTTATCGTGAAATGTACCGTTAGCGGGGGAGAAACCTTGTTTCGTCAGCACCCCAGGAGTAAATAATGGCAAAAAAAGTATCTCGTCGATTGCAGGAATTGCAGAGGAAAGTTGAGGAGCGGGCATACGAGCCAGTTGAGGCTCTTACCTTACTCAAGGAAACTGCTACAGCTAAATTTTCAGAGTCTGCTGAGGCACATATTCGTCTGGGAATCGATCCAAAGTATACTGACCAGCAGTTGCGAACTACGGTTGCCCTGCCAAAGGGTACGGGTCAATTGATTCGAGTAGCGGTAATTGCCCGAGGTGAAAAGGTCACGGAAGCAGCGGGTGCGGGTGCTGATCTTTCAGGTTCGGAAGAGCTGATCGATGAAATCCAGAAGGGCATGATGGATTTTGACGTGCTGATTGCCACGCCAGATATGATGCCAGCGGTAGCAAAATTGGGTCGACTGCTAGGACCTCGCGGTTTGATGCCATCTCCTAAGGGTGGAACCGTCACATTTGACGTACCTCAAGCGATCGCTGAGTTCAAAGCTGGTAAACTTGAATTCCGTGCTGACAAAACGGGTATTGTTCACGTTATGTTTGGTAAGGCAAGCTTTTCTGCTGAAGATTTGCTGATCAACCTTAAAGCGCTCCAAGAGACGATCGACCGCAATCGGCCTTCGGGTGCGAAGGGACGCTATTGGCGCACGATGTTTGTTGCGTCTACGATGGGGCCTTCCATCCAAGTAGATATCAACGGATTGCGCGACATGAAGATTGGTGAAGCTGCCTAAGGTTGTTTAGGCTGGATGCCTCTAGATTTTGTGTTTCTAAGTTTGATGCCTTGATGTCCATTATCCACGCACAATCTGAGACATGCCCTAGAGAGTCAAAAAATTCTCACAACTAAATCTCTAAACCAAAGACAGCAGGGGCTAATCGCTTAATCGCCTGCCGAGGTTTATCTAAACTCGACTTCTGACTCCCGCTAAGGCTGGATCGGCAGGCGTAGTAGATATCACCCCGGCACTATGTCCGGGGTTTTTTATCGGACAGGAAGGCATGATAGCTTGATGCGCCTGTAGCGTAGATTGTTTCTCAAGCTTTGCTGGAAAGCACTCTACGTCTTCTAAGAGATTGGATGAGAAGACAGGTTTGATGATTTCGTACCCGATTTAAGGAGGTGAGATACGTATGGGTAGAACGCTAGAAAACAAGCAGGCAATTATTGCCGAGCTGAAAGAGAGTCTGAGCGCATCACAAATTGCATTTGTGATTGACTATCAGGGTCTGACCGTGGCCGAAATTACTGACCTACGGACGCGGTTGCGTCCAAGTGGTACAGAATGTAAAGTCACCAAAAATACGCTAATGCGGATTGCCGTGCAGGACAGCCCCACGTGGAAACCAATTACCGAGTTTTGCAAAGAGTCGTCTGCCTTTTTGCTGGTCAAAGACGATATCGGCGGTGCGATTAAAGCATACCAAGATTTCCAAAAGGTCTCCAAGAAAACCGTAATTCGCGGTGGAGTCATGGAAGGTCGGGCGCTATCCGAAGCTGACGTGAAGGCGATTGGCGATTTGCCATCGAAGGAACAACTGATTGCTCAGGTGGCAGGTGCCCTCAACGCTGTTACGACCAAGATTGCTGTTGGCATCAAAGAAGTACCGTCGTCACTGGCTCGCTGTGTGCAGGCGATCGCTGATAAGGATCAAGAAGCTGCCTAACTTGTGGCTAACTACCTGTCTCGGCTCATGGGCTAATAGCCCTGTCTAAAACTGTTTACGCTATCCAAATTCAACTTAGAGGAGATCCTCCATGTCTACTGCTACTGATGAAATTCTCGAAAAGCTAAAGACGCTATCTTTGTTAGAAGCGGCTGAACTTGTCAAACAAATTGAAGAAGCCTTTGGCGTAACCGCAGCAGCTCCTGCTGGCGGCATGATGATGATGGCTCCTGCTGGCGGTGCGGCGGTGGCTGAAGAAGTCGAAGAGCAGACCGAATTCGATGTCATTTTGACCGAAGTTCCTGCTGATAAAAAGATCGCGGTGCTGAAAATCGTTCGCGAGTTGACTGGCTTGGGCTTAAAAGAAGCAAAGGATGTTGTGGAATCAACACCCAAGGCTATCCGCGAAGGTGTACCCAAGGAAGCTGCCGAAGAAGCCAAGAAAAAGCTGGAAGAAGCTGGGGGCAAAGCGACTGTCAAGTAGATTGGATTCAAGACTTGCTCTGGTGTAGCTGTTGAAGTGACACCACCCGCACTTTATTCAGTAAGTGTTTTTCGAAGACCTTACGGAAATTGTTGCCCAGCGAGATGAAATGCTATGAAAGAGATAGGCACGGGCAAAGCCCGCGCCTATCTCTTTTAGATAGAAGTCATTTGGATAAGATGAATTCTAGAAATATCAAGGCACAATCGCCACTTTAATTGCCGTGCGATCGCGCATATCCCAAAATGCCTGTTCTAAATCTTTTAAAGGGCGCTGATCTGTGATCAAAAGCTCGAAGGGCAATGAGCGGCTAGCCAACAGGTTTAGCGCTTGGCAAACATAAAATGGTGTGCTGTGAAACACCCCTTTGAGTGTGAGTTCGCCATAGTGTAGCTGCTCCGTGCTAACCGTAATGGTGGTATCACGCGGACAGCCACCAAATAAGTTGACGGTAGCACCAGGACGGGCACAGGCGATCGCCAGTTCCCACGCACTGGGAACACCCGTCGCCTCAATCACAACATCTGCCCCCCAGCCATCCGTGAGAGATTTGACTAAAGCGGGTACATCGGCCACCCGGCGATAGTTAAACGTCTTCGCCGCACCCAGCGCCTCTCCTACTGCCAGCCGAGAGTCACTTCCTCCCAACATCAGCACCTCAACCAAATTTCTCACGCTTGGTTGAGCTAATCCCGGATCTGTCTCTCCACCTTCCCTCTTCACCCCATACCCTAACGACAGCGCCGCCACAAACATTAACCCGATCGCCCCATCGCCTAAAATTACTATGCGATCGCCCGGTTTTACATTGGCTCGACTGATGCCGTGAAGCACACAGGCCAACGGTTCAGTCATCGCGGCCAAAGCATCTGGCAAATCGTTAGGAATAGGCAACAGATTGTGTTGGACAATGGGTGCTGGTATTTTTTGATACTGGGCAAAGGTACCGTTATTAAACGTCAAGTTAGAGCAAAGAGAATATTCTTGCTTGCAGCAAAAAAAGCAATTCATACAGGGAGCAGAGTTATTAGCAACTACGCGATCGCCCACCTGCCAATTAGTTACCCCGTCCCCCAGTGCCACAATTTGACCAGCCGCTTCGTGGCCAAAAAGAGTGGGCGGCTTTAGCATCTTGGCATGGCCACCGCGCCGCCACACCTTAAGATCAGTGCCACAGGTAGTTGCCATCGCCACTCGAATAACGACTTCCCCATCTGCTGGTGTTGGCTCTGCCAACTGCTCTAATCGCAAATCTTCTTGTCCGTAGAGAACTGCCGCTAGCACACGCTATCCTTCAGTGTATTTTTCCGATAGTCCTAAACTTATAGAACCCATTTGACATCTAATTAGAATTGAGATTTAGGGCGATTTTTGGGCAGTAGGGGCGAAGCATTTGCACTCGAATTGAGGCTGCGTTGCCAGAATATTGATGCAAATGCTTCGCCC
>Ga0105046_10000364_pt1 | contig 61524 bp, 58 predicted proteins | sample MAT03_FD_78385 | JGI IMG/M metagenome (GOLD analysis project Ga0105046, IMG submission 78385) | Freshwater microbial communities from Lake Fryxell liftoff mats and glacier meltwater in Antarctica - MAT-03 (megahit assembly) | ecosystem: Environmental > Aquatic > Freshwater > Ice > Liftoff...
CACCTGCGGCAACGCCCGCACCTGCGGCAACGCCCGCGCCCGCGGCAACGCCCGTAGCACCTGCGGCAACGCCCGCGCCCGCGGCAACGCCCGTAGCACCTGCGGCAACGCCCGTAGCACCTGCGGCGGAAGCAGCGCCCGCGAGCGACGCCAAGTCTCTTGGTGAGGCCTGTGCGAAGGCTTACAAGAAGCAACGTTATCGAGACATCGTCGAAAGCTGTGCTGCGTTTGCGGCGGCAGCGCCCGAACAGGCCGCGGCGGCGCTGGTGAATGTGGCGCACGCAGAGCTCGAGCGCGGCAACACGAAGAAGGCGCTTGAATGGGCGGAAAAGGCGGTTGCCACTGATGCGACCATGGCCGACGCCTGGGTGTTCATCGGCGGTGCGCAGCAAGAGCTTGGAGATGCGGCGGCGGCCAAGGCGGCCTATACGAAGTACCTGGAGCTTGCGCCGAACGGCAAGTACGCGCGCGATTTGCGCATCATCGTCAACGGCATGTAACGGTGCGAGTTCTCGGCATCGAATCGTCCTGCGACGAAACCGCCGCAGCCGTTGTGGAACGGGATCCGACAAGCGGTCGCGTGCGCATTCTCTCGAATTTCGTCGCATCGCAGGTTGCGATCCATGCGCAATACGGCGGTGTGGTTCCCGAGGTTGCGTCGCGTGCGCACCTCGAGACGATCATACCCACCCTCATGGCGGCCTTGCAGCAAGCGGGACTCTCGTTTGCCGATCTGGATGGTCTTGCTGTCACCCACGGCCCGGGCCTGGTGGGTGCGTTGCTGGTGGGGGTGGAAACCGCACGGGCGATCTCTTATGCGACCGGCAAGCCGCTTGTGGGTGTGAACCACCTGGCCGGTCATCTTGCGGCGGTTCATTTGTACGACGATTCGATGGCACCGCCGGATATTCCGCCCTGGCCCCATCTGGCGCTGCTGGTTTCGGGTGGGCATACCGCCTTGTTTCGGGTGCAAGGTCACGGGGAACTGACGGCGTTGGGTGCCACCCGCGACGATGCTGCAGGCGAAGCGTATGACAAAGTGGGCAAGCTTCTGGGACTTGGTTATCCCGCAGGCGCCAAGATCGACCAGCTTGCGGCAACGGGCAACGCAACGGCCCACGCCTTTCCACGCGCATTGCCGGGGCGCGAAGACCTCGAGTTTTCGTTCTCGGGATTAAAAACCGCGGTGGCGACCCGGGTCGAAAAAGAGCCGCCCGCTGATGCACAAGCCCTGGCGGATCTGTGTGCGAGTTTTCAGGCGGCGGTGGTCGACGTGCTCGTCCGCAAGACGCGCAAGGCTTTGGAACAGCAAGGGTTGCGTCACCTCGTGGTCGCGGGCGGTGTCGCCGCAAATCAGGGCTTACGCCAGGCCCTTGCGGCAGCCGCGGAGATCGATGGTTTCACGTTGTACATTCCGCGTGTCGCCTACTGCACCGACAATGCCGCGATGATCGCAGCCGAAGGTGCGGCGTTGTTGCAGGAACGCACCCCGACGCGGGCCGATCTGATGGCGCTCACTGTTGATCCTGGGCTTCCCGTTGCGCGGGCCTTGGCATGAGCGAGGGCCCTACACCACCGCGAGCGCGGGCGTTGCTCACGCGATTCGGGATCGCACCGCGTAAGGCGCTGGGTCAAAACTTTCTTGTCGACGACAACGTCATCGAGCGAATCATCAAGCTCGCGCGCCTCGACGACGCAACGTCGGTGGTTGAGATTGGACCGGGACTCGGCGCCATTACGTTTGGCCTGGCGGCGGTGGCAAAGCGTGTTACGGCTGTCGATGCCGATCGCACGCTGGTGCCGATCCTGCAAACGGTGCTTGCGGAAGCGGGGGTCAACAACGTCGATGTGGTGAACGCGGACGCACTCGAATTTGATTTCGCGACCGCAGCGGGTCAGGCGGGATCGCCTCTCGTTGTGGTGGGGAATTTGCCGTACCAGATAACGTCGCCCCTTTTATTCGCGGTGCTTGGCGCTGCGGATTGCGGACGGGTCGTGTCGCGTGCGCTCTTCATGGTGCAAAAGGAAGTTGCCGACCGGATGTGTGCGACGCCGGGTGGCAAGATCTACGGTCGCTTGTCGGTGATGGTGCAGCAGTTTGCGACGGTTCGCGTGGTCCTGAAGGTGGGATCCCGCGCATTCCTGCCACCGCCGGCGGTCCTGTCCTCGGTCATCGAGATTGTTCCACGGCCGACGCCGCTTGGGCCCATCGACAGCGTGATGCGTTTCGAGCAGGTGGTGAAGGCTGCGTTTTCCACGCGCCGAAAGATGCTGCGCAACGCGCTCGAGACCGCTTACGAACGCGAAGTGGTCGGCAAGGCGCTCGCCGAAGCGGCAATCGACGGCGAGCGACGGGCCGAGACCTTGACTGTGGTTGAGTTTGCACGTTTGACCAACGCCTTGCCGGATCCGAATCCAGGTGCCTGAGTTACCCGAAGTTGAAACGGTGGTGCGCACCTTGCGACCGCAGGTGGTTGGGCAAGAAGTGACATCGATCTGGACGAGCGGCAAGGCCCTGCGCCTCGGTCGGCCGGTTGATACGCGGGCCTTGCGCAAATACGCGGTGGGCGGGCGCATCTCTGAGGTTCGTCGACGCGCCAAGTACGTGGTTTTCGACGTGGCGTTGCAAGACGGAACGGTCGGCACCAGCCTTGTTCACCTCGGCATGAGTGGACGCTTGCGGGTGCAATGGCCCGAGCAAGAGCGGCCAACGCACACCCACGTGGTCTGGACCTTGAAGGACGGACGGGAAATTCGCTTTTCCGATCCGCGGCGGTTTGGATTGGTGAAAGCGGCGCGAAGCGAGGCGGACCACGACGAGCTGGCGAAGCTCGGGCCGGATCCGCTACGGGATCTGAACGCGGCTTATCTTGCAGCGGAGCTGGTGCAATCGCGCGCGCCTATCAAGGCCTTCTTGCTCGATCAAAGCCGAATCGCGGGTCTCGGGAACATCTACGTGTGCGAGGCGATGTTTCTGTCGCGGCTGCACCCGCTCTTGCCTGCGAATCGTGCCAAAAAACACGCGGGCGACCTGTTCGCGGCGATCCAGGAGACGCTTCGGGAGGCGCTGGAAAACGGAGGCACCACCTTGCGCGACTTCATCGATTCCGAGGGACACAGCGGTCAGCATCAACATGCGCTGTGGGTCTATGGGCGGCACGGCGATCCGTGTCACAAGTGCCAGACACCAATCGTGCGTCGGTTGGACGGTGGTCGCTCGACCTTCTTCTGCCGCGTCTGTCAGAAGCGCTGAGGAACCCATCGCATTACCCCGCAACCAAGCTGCGTGTTGCCGGATGACCGCGGGTGGCCATGGCGCATTTAGTTGAAAACGTTGTCGTTCCATTACGACCACATTGGTTACGTAAAAGTAACGATGGAAGAATACCAAAACCCGACCGCTGAAAAGAAAAGGGTTCGGTAATATGCCATGAAGGCCCATCGCCGCTTGGCACCAAGCGTGCAAGGAAGCACCGCACATGAATTATTACGCCCCCTCGTCAAACACCCGGTCCTGCAACGGCAAGCGCCGGCATTCAAACGGTGTATCGCTCATTTTCGGATTCTGCACGCTGGTGGGGCTCGGTTGCTCAGTGAGCACCGACGGTGTCACGACCGCGGATATCGGCAGCGTTGGTGGTTTGGAGGGCGGTGCTTCGGCGGGCGGTGGTTCGGCGGCAGCGGACGGACAACAGGCGGGCCAATCCGGGGGCGACAGCGACCAACCGACAACCGACGATCCGCTAGCCTCGTCGTGTTCCGCGGGGGAATCGCGCTGTACGGACGGTGTGTCTGAGCAATGTTCGGCCGACACCGGCTGGGATCAAGCCACCGAATGTGCGTTCGTGTGTCGCGAAGGCGCGTGTGCGGGAGAGTGTTTTCCCGGGGAACAACGTTGCAAGGGCCTGAGCGCGGAAACCTGTGATGCGGAGGGGACCTGGAAAACCGAGACGGCGTGTCCGTTCCTATGCACGGCCGGAATCTGCCGTGGTGAGTGCAAGATGGGTGGCCGCCGTTGCAGCGGCAAAGCTGCGGAACTGTGCGATGACAAGGGCGCCTGGAAAGCGACGGAAACCTGTGCGATCGGGTGTCAGGACGGTTTCTGTCAAGGGCAATGCCAACCCGGTGCCGTGCAATGCAACGGCGTGTCGGTCTTCCAGTGCGGCAGCGATCTGACCTGGAAGCTGGCGCGTGCTTGTCCTTACCTGTGCACGAACGGCATTTGTACCGGTGTTTGCCAGCCCGGACAGAACCGCTGCGACGGATTGTTCCCCGAGGTATGCACAGCCGAGGGCCAGTGGAAACGTGGCACAGCCTGTCCTTACCTTTGTTCCAATGGTTTCTGCGAGGGTGAATGCAAGCCGGGCGCGGCCGGATGCAACGGTGTTCGCCCTCAGGCGTGCACCGGCAATGGGCGATGGGAAAACGCCGCTGATTGTGCTTTTCTCTGCAGCGCGGGCAAATGCACAGGGGCGTGCCGTCCCGGTGAAACCAAGTGCACGGGCAGCACGCCGGAGACCTGCAACAGCCAGGGGCAATGGACCAAAGGCGCGGCGTGTTCGTTCCTGTGTCGCAGCGGGCAGTGCGCGGGTGAATGCTCGCCCGGCAGCAAGGACTGCATGGACAAGGCGCCCCGCACGTGTGGCTCGGACGCCCGTTGGGCCAACGCGGCAACCTGTCCAATCCTCTGCTCTGCGGGCGCTTGCACGGGGGCCTGTACCCCGGGTAGCCGTCAATGCAGCGCGCGCACACCACAATTATGCAACGCCGCCGGTCAATGGGCGAACGAAGACGCCTGTCCGTTCGTGTGCGCCGCGGGGAAATGTGCGGGTGACTGTGTGCCGGGTAGCAAGCTGTGCAGCAGCGCCTCGCCGCAGTCCTGTGACGACAACGGAAAGTGGCAAACCGGGGAAGCTTGTCCCTACGTGTGTAGCGCGGGGATTTGTGGTGGCTCCTGCGTGCCGGGCAAAAAGCGTTGCAGCGGCAAAGCGGTGGAGACCTGCCAGTCGGCCGGCTCGTGGAGCGCGTCCGAGACCTGTGCGTTCCTGTGTCAGGACGGGGGGTGCGCAGGATCGTGCGTGCCGGGGGCGCGCGAGTGCAGCGGCATCACGCCGCGGGTGTGCAACTCTGCGGGTCAGTGGGCGGACGAACCCAGCTGTGCTGCCGGGTGCGTCGCCGGCAGATGCACCGGATGCGTTCCCGGCAAAATACAGTGTCTGGCCAAGGCCCGCGGGCAGACCTGCAACGCGGACGGAACGTGGAGCCAGCCGGATTGCCTCGCCGCCTGCGGCAACCTGAAGTCGTGCAAGGATAAGGATTAGATTGCCAACCGAGCTCCACCGCCATGACCGCCAGCCAAACTCACGATCCCGCCCTGACCAAAGCCGTGCAACGGGCGGAGCGCGTGGCGCGTTGGATGGACGGCAAATTCCTGGATCCGATCCTCGGCTTGCTCGTGCCCGGGCTCGGCGATCTGACCGGACTCATGATCGGCCTGTACACGGTGCACCTCGCCCATCAGGCCAAGATCTCGCCGGCCATTTTAGCCCGCATGATCGCAAATCTGGCTCTCGACGCCCTGGTGGGTGGCATCCCGTTGCTCGGCGACGTGTTCGATCTGGTGTTCCGCGCCCACACCCGCAACCTTGAATTGCTCAAGCGCAGACCCGACGGTTCCGCCCGTCCGGGCGACTGGTTGGTGTTGGCGGGCGCCCTGGTTCTGTTGCTGGCGGCCCTGGCGGCCCCCGTGCTGGTCTTCGTCGCGCTCTTGAAATGGATATTTTCCTGACGCGAGACGTTCGCTAGCGGCGCCAAGTGCTAGTTCGCCGCGGGAAAGACGCAGTCGCTTTCCACGCCCCTGTTCATGTCGGGCTCAAAAGGACGGTTGATGTAGGTACCCCGCGCGTCGGGGCCCCAGCATTCGGTCGCGCGCTTGCCGGTGGCGAGGCCTGCCGTCACGGTGACGTCGGCCCGGCCCGCACTGTCGGACAGTCGCCAGGTGCTCGCGACCTGTGCGGCTTGCACATAGAGATCGGTGCCGCCTTCCCAGGCGAAGCGGTAGGTTGCCTGATTCCCGGCCACGTTTTCTTGGTAGTGCCATTGCGCCTGCGTTGCTTCGGGAGGCATGGCGGCGGCAGGATCGACATGCAACACCGCGACGGCGTCCCAGGAGACGTCGTTCAAGGTCGCGTAGTCGATTGTCAGGGTATCCAGCCACGACAGCTCGTCCTCCGCGTCGGTCGGATCCTTGTCGAGCGGCAGACCCAGAAAACGCAGGCCGAGCGTCGACAAAACAACCTGACCGCGGCCCTTGCGCACGCCCCCTGCGGGATTGAAGCTGCCTCTGACGAAGTTGACCCAAACGTCGGTTTGGATGCGGGCCACATCCACCGCGTACGAGAAGACAAAACCGAAACGGTTTTCAGCCGTGACCGGGGTGAGGCTCTTGCGAATCGTCACACGAAACTGCAGGCCGGGATTGTCGTCGCCGTTCCACGGGCCCCACTGGCGGACATCCTTGTCGCGCTTCGTGGCGGGCTCGCGTCGCACCTCGTCGATGGCGCCGAGGATGCTGTCGAGCACGGATGTAAAACCACGCACGCCATCGCGGGTAACCCGGTAGTACTCGGCGGTATCGAGGCTGGTGAAGGCCGAGATATGAGGCGCCAGATCTTCCCGCGCCGGCAACGCGTTCTGAAAGTCCAGATCCTCGTTCGAGTAGTTGCCTCCGCAGGCCTCGGCAAGAAGCGTGACAGACAAGAGCAGCGACAAAATGTTCAACTTCATGATGGATCCTCAGAAATCGTAGCTCAGGGCGGCTGACAGCTCGTGGAACCCGAGCGACTGATCGACGCCGACGTTGTATTGAAGGTAGTGCACGCGCGCACGGCCAATCAGACCGAGATCGCGGGTAAGGCGGTAGCGCAGGCCCGTCGTGAGGCCGGGCGAAAAGGTTGAAAAGTACTGTTCGGGCAACTCTGGGTTGTCGAAATCGCGCGACATGAACAGGAACGCGAGTCGCAGGCCGAAGAAGGGCACCACATCGCCGTCGAAGAGCGGCCACGACTTGACGAGCGATGTGCCGATCACGAGCTGGCTCATCTGGAACGAGGCCGTGACCGTATCGGCATTCGCAACACCGCTTCCGCTTCCGCTGCCAATGTCAAAGCCGACGAGGAAGTTGTGGCGCAGAAAATCGGCCACCAGAAACTCGGCCGTGACCATCCCTGCCGTCGGAAAAAGACCCGACCGGGTGGGTTGATCAAAAAAGCTCTGGGCACCGGCACCGAGGCTGAGGCTGTAACGCGAACTCACATCTCGATAGACACCTTTGACGGGATCATCTGAAAAGGGAACGTCGTGCAGCGCGGATTCGTTGAGGGTGAGCAGTTGCCCCTGCGCGATGTTCACGCGGCCGATGCGCAGGCGATCGGGCAAGCGGCGCTTGACCGTGTACTGGCCCGGGGCAATTGCAATGCGCTTGTCTCGATCGGGGATCTTTTGCGTCTCGGCGGCGACCACCCCGCGCGAATCGACCAAGAAATAGGCGCCGGCCGGTGCCTTCGCAGGCAAGTACAACCCTTCTTTGCGCGCGACATAGTGGGCGAGCACAAACTCGCCGTTGCCCTTCAGGTCGTAGCTGAAGGTCGGGTGTTGCGCACCCGCCGAAGAGCCCGCGGTATCCGCGACGGTGCGCGCATAGGTGTAGGTGTAGGCCTCGGAAAGTGTCACGTAGCCATCGTTCGATTGATCGGCGGCACCCTGCATGGCGCCTATCAAGTGATACGAAAAGTAGCTGCCACCGATGTGATCGCTTTCCTGCGAGTCTTCATCGAAGCTGGATGAGGTGAGAAAGACGGTGCCGCGCGCGTTGTCACCGGGGTTGCCTGCGGCGCCGGTGGTCTCGATGTCGAAGGCAGGGCCGCGCAGGGCGCCCTTATTGCGGGTGACCGCGCCCGAACGACACGAATCGACGATCGCCAGGCGCACATCGGCCGGGCTTTGATCCATTCGGCGCTTGATCTCTTGCAGGGCCAGGTTGCTTTCCCCGAGCCGCAAGAAACCATCCTTCGCGTGGCCCGAATAATAAAAGACAAAGGCCGTGCGCATGCGATTGCGAGCCGCATCACGCAGGCGCGCCTCAAGGGTTTGCATGGCCGCCAGCACGGCATCCTTGTTCCGTCCCAAAACTGCAACGGCGTCTTCGGGTCGCACGCCGCCGAGGCGAATCAACGCTTCGTGCATGCGACGGGCATCCTCGCGCGCGTACAACAACGTTTCGGTCCCCTCACCGCCCAGATCATTGCCGACCACGAGCGCAAAGCGCCGTTCGGCCGGTTGGGCCGCGGCGCTGCCCGCGAAAAGCAGGCAAAGGACCAGGGTGAGAAAACGCATCACGGGGTTTTGAGAAACAGATAGGTTTGAACGCGGGCTTCGCCCGAATGAAACGCCGCCAGGGACGGGGCCTCAAGATTACCCGCGGCCGTCGAAAACGCGGCCTGCAAACTGGCGCGGACCGCATCGGCGGTGATGGGTTCTTCGGCCAGCACGACGACGAGGCGTTCACGACCGGTTCCCGTAAATGAAAAACTGTCGGGCAAGTAGCGAACGTCGTTGGACGCCTCGATGGCGATGCCCTGGCCAATTTCGGGATAGATCGTGCTGACGGTGCCCGCGTCGTCGATGGAGGCCGCGACCAGGTAGCGTGTGCCCTTGCAGCCCTCGGGCGCGACACCCAGGTTGCAGGAATAGCCAAGCCGAAGCGAATCACCGGTGCCGAGGTTTTCGTGGGTGCTGGCTTCTCGTTGCAGGCCCGCCTTCGGGGCAATCCGTACCACAAGATTCTCGGCGCTGCCCTTCAAGCGGTTTTGTCCTTGTTGTGCAGGCATGACGAACAACGCCAGACCCGCTGCGGCCGCAAGACCGATCGTTGACACCGCCACCATCCAGACGGTGCGGCGCTTGGTATGCCTGGGTTGGGTCCGCGCCGCCCGTTCGACGCCGCCCGCGAAGCGCTCAAGTGAGATCTCGGTTTGAAACGCCGTCTCTTCTTCTTCAAGCGACGCGAGCAACTGCTGCAGGCGCGGCTCCGTGGCGATGCGAGCGCGAAGTTCATTGGTTCGTGCGTCATCGAACTCACCCGCACGCAGACGCCGCAGCGTCAACTCGCCGATGTGATCGGGGGATCGTTCCTGGTCCATGGATGTGTTTGTCATGCGTTTGCTCCGCTAAACTTCCTTGCGAACCGCCTGGGCAATTTCCTCAAGCCGCTTGCGAACCGTTGGCACCGAGCGCTCAACCGCCCGGGCGACCTCGTCAAGCGTCATTTCATCGACGTAATAGTGAATGGCGATGGCCTGCGTTTCGGCGTCAAAACGCTCGAGCACTTGCCGGACCGCTTCCTTGGCTTCAAAAGCCTGTGGGCTGCCAGGTTGGGTCTCGTGCCTTGCCGCGCGCGCCACCTCTTCTTGTTCAAAGCGACGGCGCCAGGGTGCATGTTCGCTGCGCAACACATTCAAACAGTGGTGGGTTGCGATCGTTGTCAACCAGGTGAGCGGCGAAGCCTCGGCGCGAAAACCGCTGTAGTTTACCAGGGCCCGCGCGAACACGTCTTGCATCGCATCTTCGGCCTTGGCCTTGTTCTTCAGGATGTAGAGACATCGGCCATAGACGCTGCCGCCGTATCGCTTGTAAAGCTCGGCGATGGGCGCGCCAACGGGCGAATCCCCGGGCACGGTGCCCGAGGATTTTCCACCCGCGATGACCCGAAGGCTCGTCATACGTTAGAGCTTGAGGTCGGAATACTGAGCGGCTGCAAATGCACAGGTAGAAGCGTCGCCCCAACCCACCGCCGGATCCCAGCTTGCCGTCATGTACGTGCTCTTGAAGAAGGTATCCCAACATTCACTCGCCGTCGCCTCGACGCCGGCCGGAACCTCGCCACCGGTCGCCTTCACGTCCGCGCGGCCAGTACCCGTCGTCAGCCAGCGACTCGAAAAGGTAAAGCTGGCAGGACCATCGGTCACCGATGCTGGATCCGGATTGAAGGTGAATTCGAGCGTTCCGGAACCATCGGGGCTCTCGTTGTATTGATAGTCGGCATCCACACGGCGGCCGGGATGATCGTCATCTTTGACCTGCGTGAACTTGGCAACAACCTGGGCCGTGGTTCCGGGTGCCGTTCGCACGTAGTCGATGTTGGCCTTGCCGATCTCGTCGCCGTGTTCAGGCAAGGTGGCAGCCGCATCCCAGTCGAGCAACAAGCTGCCCTGACCAAAACGTTCCACAATCGCGCCGCCTGCATCGAGGGTAGGCCGATGCGTGCCGGACAACACGGTTACAAATGCGGTGTCAGCAGAGCCCTTCGGCTTGCCCTGAAAGACGTAGTTGTATTCGGCATCCGATGCCTTCGTGACCGTCACCTTGTACGAGTTGGGCGAGAGCGCGTCGGTCCACGGTCCCCAAGTCGCCGTGTTGTCGGTGACATCGGTCGGCGGGTATTGCACCACGGTGTGAATCAGCGTCAGCACCCACACAACCCCGCCATTTATGGAGCGGCTCACGTCGCGCGTCAGCTGGTAAAACTCGGCCGTCTCGCCGAGGAGCAAGCTCTCTGAGGTCTCGGTGAGCGCCTGCCCGGCACGTTGCGGGACCTTCACGGCTACGGTTTCGGTGGTGGGGAGGGCTTTTCGGTATTCGTTGGCTTCTTCCTTGGGGGAGCAGCCGGAAAACCCAGCCATTCCAGCGCAAAGCGTTACAGAAGCCAACCAGGAACGTAGACAGGAACGTAGAATCGGGGTGCGTGACATTGTGTGTCTCCTTCAAGGAATCAGACACAGCCCATCGGCAGAACTGAAAGGCGAGTTCGCTTTAAAGTCGTTCGCATTTTTGTTTTCCCATTCGGCGTACGATAAAGCGTTCAATTGGGGAGTTGTTCATGCGAATCCGCCGAGTGGTCCCTTTTGTTGTTCTGTTGGGCTTCGGTTGCGCAGGGGCCGGTGCCGGGAGCTCTCTGAACGGGGGTGCGGGCAATGCCGGGGCGGGGGGCGTCGCCGCGGACGAGGAAACGGGCGGCTCGGGTGGGATGGTTTCCCCGGGCGGCACGGGCGGCGCAACGGGCGGCGCGAAAGCAACGGGCGGCGCGAATGCAAGGTTGTTCCGAACGTGGTCGAGCTCGTGAGTGACCAGGCAGCCCGCGGCAAGAAGAGTCTTCACCTGCGCGCCCAGAACAACATGGCGTATGTATCGACGCGCAAGCCTTTTCCAATCGCAGGCAACACCTACTGGGCCCGGATGTTCGTACGGGTAGCGCGTTTTTCGACAGTTTCGTACGCACATTGGACGATGGCCGAGGCAGCCGGCAAGGGCGATGGCTCACTGATTCGCGTGGGTGGACAGTACGCATCTAACGTATCACAGAATCGCTGGGGCGTCGGCAGCGATTCCGGACCCACTGGCGACTGGACAAGGCACGACGCTGATCCTGCGGGCAAGCCGGTACAACCTGCGATCAACGCTTGGGTGTGTCCCTGGCCCACAGAAAAGAGATCTTACTGCAAGCGCGTGATACATTTAGACACGCGCTCCAAGACGGGTCGTTTGGCGAGATTCTTGCTGACGGCGAAAAATCTGAAGGGAGCAACTACGTTTTCGCCACAATCCAAGGGTTGTTGGCCAGTGATCTCATTGGACGACTTGGTCGTGAGCACTTTAGACACGTTGTGATTGACGAATGTCACCATATGCCCGCGCCCTCGTATCAAGCGGTGATACAAAAAATCAACCCCGACTTGATGGTTGGTCTGACGGCTACTCCAGAGCGCAGCGATGGCAAATCATTGCTCCCTGATTTTGGAGGGCACATCGCCCACGAGCTTCGACTTTGGCAGGCGCTTGACCAACAGTTGCTGGTTCCGTTCGAGTATTTCGGTGTTTCAGACTTAACTGATCTGAGAAACATTCGCTGGACCCGTTCCGGATACGACCAAGCCGCGCTTTCCAAGCTCTATACTGGAAACGACGTCCGGGCGGCGCTTGTCATGAAGCAATTGGAGCGCCGTGTTTCTGATGTTAGGGCTGTACGGGCCCTTGGCTTTTGCGTGAGCGTTGAGCACGCAACGTTCATGGCAAGGACCTTCACATCTGCAGGCATACCGGCGATGGCCGTTCACGGTGAATCGGATCCGGAAGATCGTGCGCAAGCTGCGACCCGGTTGCGCCAACGTGACGTCAACGTCGTCGTCACCTGTGACCTATATAACGAAGGGGTCGATCTTCCATTCGTCGATACGCTTTTGTTGCTTCGTCCGACTCAGAGCGCGACGTTGTTTATGCAGCAACTGGGGCGCGGTCTGCGTCACCACGAGCGCAAAGCATCTTGTTTGGTACTTGATTTCATTGGGCAGCAGCACGAGGCATATCGATTCGACACGCTGCTAAGTGCGATGACCGGCGTCTCACGATCGCGTTTGCGCAAGGCGATCGAAGGCGGCTTTTCGTATCTGCCGAGTGGGTGCACGCTGCAACTGGATCGGGTAGCACGGGACACGATCATGCACTCGCTTCAGACCACACTTGGGGGCGCGCGAGCCATCGTTCCAGAGTTGCGCGAACTGTCGGCAGGTAGGAACTCGCCTTTGGCAATGCGCGACTACCTCGATGAGACGAGTCGAGAGGTGGATGAGATCTATCGTGCCGGCGGTTGGACAACGTTGCTTCGACAAGCAGGTCTTGTTGCCGGCGATGACGGTGAGACGGATTCCTTAAGTGCCCGTCTTCTACATCTCCTTCATATCGATGATGCCGAACGGCTCTCCACGTACGCGAGTGCAGTTTCTCGATCGTCAGGGGTGACGGGTCTCTCTCTGTCTGATTTCGATCGCACGCGGATACAGATGCTTGATTCGCAACTTTGGGATCGCGGTGAGATGGCAACGGCGGAGGAAACGGTCGGGAAATTGACAAGATATCCACTCGTCGCTACCGAACTTGCCCAGCTTCGCGATGTACTCGATGTACCCAGTATGGGTTCCAAAATGGTGTATCCGAATCCGGCGTGGCCGATCGGGCTTCACCGCCACTACACCAGGCGAGAGATCTTGGCAGCCGTCGGTTTTGTTCGACCAGGCCAAAAGAAGAAAAGCATTCAAGGCGGGATCTTGAAGTTGGAAGCAATTCGTTCTGAGTTGCTATTCGTAACACTCGACAAGTCAGGTGCGGGCTTTTCCCCGACGACGCGCTACAGAGACTACGCCGTTAGCCGAGATCGATTCCATTGGGAGACGCAGAGCGCTGCAAGTGCGTCGCGTCCAAGCGGCCTTCGGTACATCGAAAGCCCGGGCAATGGAATGACCTTCCACTTGTTCGTGCGTTCAACCAAAGAAGACGCGTTTGCTTACCTTGGGCCGGTCCGTTACGAATCACACACGGGCGATCGGCCGATCGCCGTCACGTGGCGTCTGGACCACCCGCTGTCGGCGACGTTGTTCGAGAAATACGCAACGTTGGTCCCAGGGTGAGCTATCCCGTGACTCGCGCGGCTGCGACCTCAAGAACCGTCGCGGACTCCGGCGTCGGGCACCCCGACCTACAAAAACAGAAACCGCCAGCCCAGGATCAGGTGAAACCAAGTACGATTCAGATCGCCGGGAAGCGTACCACGTCCTTTCAGATCCCATGCATCCGGATAGCCGGCCACGCTCGCCGCCATGAAGAGCCGTTGGAATCCAACGACGGTGAGGGATCCTTCATAGCCCAGCTGCATGACGTGGGGGCGCTCAAGAAGCTGGGCGAACGATGAGATCAATCGCAAGTTCACCGTTCCGCCCAGTTCCAACTGGATGGAAGGACTGACGGCCCACTGTGCAGTCAATCCTGCGCCGGTTTCCAGCGTGACCGATAACCGCGTATCTGCCGCACTGGTGAATTCCACGCGCCGTCTACCCAGATCCGTGCCCCGCACAAAGGCGCCGAGCCGTAGCGAATGTACGCGTCCGAAGAGATTCAAGCCCGCGTCGATCTGTAGACCTCCGCCGGCCATATCGCCACCCAACGACAGCTGTAGGGGCACCGGTCGGTAGTCGAAGTAGTTGGCGGCTGCTTTACCGGATATCCAAACAAGGTGCTTCGGCAGGACATCGTGTTGCTTCGAGCCCATCACGTGAAACAGCTCTTGCATCTGGTCGCGAATGGCGGGCACAACCGTGTCTTTATTGGCTAGCGTGCCTCGATACGATAAATCGTGATACGTATAGCCGCTGTCTTGCAAAAGCGACAGGAGCGTCTCGAACTCCTTCTTCGGATTGTAGCCATCCTGTTCGGTATACTGTTTCAGCTTCGTGGACGTGACCAAGAGCGCCATCATGTTGTGCTCTTTGCCTTGAACCAGCGCCTCACATTGCGAGATGTCGGTTGGTTCCTTCGCGGCCCCGATGCGCATCAGTCGGCGGTGCTCAGCGAAACAATCGAACAACGCCGAATCGATGTGCAGAGCTTTTTGCGCCGTCACCAAATCAAAGGCCTCGCGTGAACGACTTTGAATGTGCTCCAGCGCGTCCACCATGCCGATGTAGAAATCGAACCGGCGGAAGTCCTTCTCGAAAAATGCGAAGAAATGGGCAAGTTGCTCACCCATGATGGGGACCATGCGGGCAGGGACTTCGCGCCCCACCAAGTAATTCGATTCGATGGTGCTCACCAGTTGCGTGTTCTCCGCGGTGCCAACGAAATCTGACAGGAACGGCAAGTACTCATCGAAGATGGTGCTGGGCGCATCGTCATCGGGATCATCTTCGCCGGCGCCGCCTTTGTTCTTTTGTGCCAATTCGGTCCGCCTGGCGTACGCGGCGTCGCCCTTGCGCCAACCGATGGTTCCGGAAGAAAGAAAAAGAAATCGTGAGGGCAAGTTGATGTTCTTGTCCTGCAACCAGCGATGCATGTTGATGGCCAACCCGAGCGGGGCGTTGTCGAATACGCCCCCATCGATAAAACGTGCTTCGGATTGTGTGCCCTCGTATTCCAGGTGAACACCTCCGTTGCTTGCATTGGCGGGCTTCCACAAAGAATACTTCAAACGCACGGGCGGGAAGGCAAGCGGGAACGACGAAGACGCCGCCAACAGTTGCATCACGTCGCCAAGGTCGATGGCAATCGATTTGGGTTTGCCCGGCGCAACAGGGATGTTTGCGCCCAACACCGGGAAGAACTCACTGAGCGCCGTTTCTTCAATGCTGTTGGTGGGTCGAAACGCAGCGAAGGTAGGCGCGCCACCATTTTTTGCCATGCCGAAAACGAACTGTTCGGTCTGTTTCTGTAAACGTGTTACGGATTCGACGGCGGCGTGTGCCCCTTCTCCACCGCTGGCTCGATTGACGCCGTTTTCGCGGACGTCGATCGTTCTTGCCTGCATCCGTGTTGCGGAGAATCCCATGTAGGATTGACAGGGCATACTGGTGTCCCATCCGGCAATAAGGTGCTTTTCATCCCACAGGTGGCGAATGTTGTTGATGGCATTTTGTATCGGCGCGCGTGAAAGCAGGCCATCCACCTTGACGTCTTTCAAATGCACCAACCCATCGAGGCCCACCGGAATCCAGGTCGAATAGAAAAGGCTTTGCGTTGGATCGCTCACCGGCAATCGACACCCAGCAATCCCGGCCAAGAACGCATTGATAGAACCTGCCGAGGCACCCGTGGCAATCTGGAATCCGCGTGGATTCTGTTTGGTCTTGCCTGCGAAGATCTCTGCGAAGGCGGCATCGATTGATCGGCCGTGGGCCAGCATGAACTGCGTGTAGTAGTGCAGAAATCCAGCTTGATAGGATCCCAGGGACACACCACCTGAAACCACGACCCCGGCCAAAGGTTGGTATTTCTCTTCGATGAGTTTTAGGTTGTGCTCGACGTCCGCCATCGCGCTGCCAAGTTGGCCGCGTACCGCTTTGATTTCGTTCAGCACCTGGTTCACGTCCATGTCGTCGGTTGCGTTCAGACGCCCTTCGATGGGTTTCAGCTTTTCAAACGCTTCCTGGCTGCGTTGTTGCGCCGCCACAATGGCTTGCACCGCCGGCCAATCGCGCACGGCGGGCGGAAAGGTGCTGTTCGGTGCTTGCAGGGTCCGGGCCTCCGCAATGGCAGCGGCAAGTCGGGAACGTGCGGCATCCGTTGATCCCTTCCGTTCCTCGACGGTCTGCTTTCGGGCCGCGCGATCCAGGTCCTGCTCGACGTTTTGAATCTGCTGCAGCAGTTCCTTGCGTTGCGTTTGGATCACGTTCTGCTGTTGCAGGGATTCGTAGAATTCCTTGGGCTCACCCGGACTGGGTCCGGCAGCATCTGCCTGTGATACGAGACCCGCGCACACAACAACCATTGCCACCTTGAACCACGTCATGGCGTCGTCCAATATCAAAGGACGACCGCCGCCGTCAATCGGCAACTTTTTAGGTCACGAAGAACGGTACTGCGGAATACTATCCATATGTAATGTTGAGCAATTCGTCGTTGATCAAGCGGCGCATCGAACCCCGTATTCGGCCCGCAAAGTGGTTTCGTGATAATCTATCGATTCGTGAACCAGAAAGAACGAGCAAATGCCCGCCGCAATGGGTGGCAGGGTGGTTCCGTTGGCGCTGGCGAGCGCAACGCGCAGGATCAGGCATTCTGGAGCCAAGCCACGGCCGAGGAGCGCCTTTCTGCCGTCTGGGTAATGGCCGTACAGTGGTGGCGCATGGAGAACCCCGATGGAATTGCCCTCCGACTTGATCGATCTGTGGGCGGCATTCGGCGACGAGCACGTTGAAGCGCTGCTTGTTGGCGGTCAAGCGCTGGCGCTTCACGGCGTGCCACGATTCACCAACGACGCTGATATTTGGCTGCGCGAGAGCCCTTCCAATATCAAACGCGCACTCGCCGCATTGGAAACGTTTGGGGCGCCACAGCAAACAATGGCAGGTCTTGTTAGCGCGCGAAATTTGGATGTGGTTTGGATGGGCCACCCCCCTTCGCGCATCGATCTCATGGTGAACGTTCCGGGTGGCAGTTTTGACTTGGCATGGGCCAGTCGCGTTGCGTTCTTTATCAACGGAGTGAAGGTCGAGTGCGTCAACCGGGATGTTCTAATTTCACTCAAGCGGGCGAGCGGTCGTCCGCAAGACCTGCTGGATTGTGAAATGTTGTCAGCGCACAAGCCTTTGGGCCAGGCAAACCCACCTGCGCGCTGACCGGACTAACACTTGTCGTCGATTGCCGAACCTTTGTTCTCGGTCTCGAGACCGTGCGATCGCCATTCGCGCGGTACGATCAAGCGCGCGCCCCGCGCAAATGTGAAATACGACCACGCCCATTGCACCAAAACTAGAATCCGGTTCTTGAAGCCACTGAGATAGAAAATGTGGACCAAAAGCCAGACCAACCACGCCAACATGCCCGTCATACGAATGCCGGCGCTTTCCACAACCGCACGACGTCGTCCGATCGTGGCCATTTTCCCCTTGTCCCTATACACGAAGGGCTTGCGAACCTTTCCCGACAAGTCGCCGATGATGATCGACGCGATGTAACGCCCTTGCTGCATGGCCACAGGAGCGATGCCCGGCAAGGGATGGCCGTCTTTGCCTTTTGTGAAGGCCAGATCACCGGCAACGAAAACCTCGGGGTGTTCCGGCAACGACAGATCGTCGTTGACCACGACACGTCCTCCAGGCCCCGGTGCTGCGGTTAGAAGTTGCCCCAACGGGGAAGCCTGAACCCCCGCCGCCCACAATACCGTGCGCGCCTGCAAACGTTCGGCCCCCACGTTCACACCGTTTTTATCGACTCCCGTCACCCGGCTGTTGGTCCACACTTGTACGCCAAGGCTTTCCAGATCGCGGGTCGCCCGGGTCGCCGACTTTTCGCTGAAGGCTGCCAAGATTCGCGGTCCGCCCTCGATCAAGATCACCCGGGTCAACTTGGGATCGATGCGGCGAAAATCCTTGGCCAGGGTTTGTCGGCTCATTTCTCCTATTGTTCCTGCCAACTCGACCCCGGTTGGCCCGCCGCCAATCACCGCGAAGGTCAGAGACGCTCGCCGCTTGTCCGGATCATCCTGCATCTCGGCGCATTCGAAAGCGCTCAAGATCCTGCGCCGGATCTCCGTGGCTTGGGCCAGCGTTTTCAAACCAGGCGCATGCTCTTCCCACTGATCGTTGCCAAAATAACTGTGCTGGGCTCCGGTTGCGACGACCAAGGCGTCATAGTCTCGATCGCCAAAGTCACCGCTGACCCGGCGTTGTTGTAGATCAAACTTGTTGACCGCGCCCTGCACAACCCGGATGTTGCGGTGTCCGGACAAAAGCCCACGAACCGGGGCCGCAATGTCGGCGGGGCTGAGGCCCGCGGTGGCAACTTGGTAAAGCAAGGGCTGAAAAAGGTGATGATTGCTGCGATCGATCACCGTCACCTCGATGCCCGGACGGCCGCCCAGTTTCTTGGCAACATTCAACCCGGCGAACCCCGCGCCCACCACGACAATATGTTTATTGGTATCCGGCACGCTTGGTTTCTACGTTTAAAATGGCCACAAGGCACGTAGGAACCGTCACGGCGAACGCCCATTACGGCATCGCCGACCAAATATCGGTTGGTGAACCAGACTTTGCCGTTTTGTCCGAAGGTGCCGTCACGTCCACACCGTTCATGTGACAACGCGTTTCAGGTCAAGCGTTTTTGCCTCTACTGGGTGTGCGCCGATTGGGAGACAGAAGGTTCCACCCAACTTCCATCCGCCGAAACTGACTCCGTCGCAAAACTGGTCTTCCGCAACACAGCGCGTTCCAACCGCGCCTCAGATCGAAGCTTTCGCGTATCGTCCGTCACAGCTGAGCGATTTTCGCGGGGAAACGCCCGTGTCGAGGAGCCAGAATTTGCTAGGGTGCGACTTCATGCCTTTCGCCCGCCAAATCCTGACCCGTTCTGCCCTGGTATTCGCCCTGAGTGGGTGTCTTTTCGGCTGTGACGACGACACGGCCGCAACCGGCGCGAATGATGCTTCGGCCGACATCGGAGTACAAGGCATGCTCCCCGGAACGAATCCAGACGTTGCCGCGACCAGTGGTGTTACGGATGCCGCCTCCGGTCATGATGCACCGGCAAACGCTGGTCCCGACGCGACAGTTCAGAACAACGAGTTCAGCTGGCACATCGATCCCATGGAAATCGTTTTGCAACGCGGAACTTGTCGTACGGTTTCGGTCCACGTGCAACGGCGTTCCGACTACAACGGTCCCATCACGCTGGGTGTTGCGGGTGGAGCTGAAAAGGTTGGCTTCTCTGCGAATCCCATCGAGAGAGATGCGTCCTTGGGCTCGTTTGTTTTGACGACAGCGGCCAATGCACCGGCGGTCAATGCGGCGCCCTTGATCGTCGGCGCGACTGGCGACAAAACGCATTTGCGGCTGACGGTGGCCATCACCGTGGCAGACACGGCGCCCGTCACCGACGGTGGCGTTCTCGAGCCTGCGGGCGTGGATGGCTCGGTGTTCGATGAACCGACCTGCCGTTTGATTGTCGGCGCGCTTGGCATTTAAGGGCATAAACGAAACATGAGTGAACAATCGATTGGCATCGACGACATTCTGGAGGCCAGGCGACGCATCCAGTCGGCCGTTTACCTCTCGCCTTGCGGTCATTCACACGCGCTCAGCAAGCTCACGGGTAGCAATGTCTATCTGAAACTGGAAAACTTGCAGATGACGGGTTCCTTCAAGGAACGCGGTGCTCTGAACAAGATTCTGACCTTGACGTCCGAAGAATGTGCGCGCGGAATTATCACGGCAAGCGCCGGCAATCACGCCCAAGGTGTTGCGTATCACGCCGCCAGCCGGGGAATCGCCGCGGTGATCTGCATGCCGATGACAACCCCCCTTGTCAAAGTCACGGCAACTCGAAGTCACGGGGCCGAGGTGGTGTTGTTCGGCAACAACTACGAGGAGGCTTATGAAGAGGCGTTGCGCCGGCGCGATTCAAAGGGCTTTACCCTGATTCATCCCTTTGACGACAACGCAGTCATCGCGGGGCAGGGTACCGTGGGGCTCGAGTTGCTCGAACAGGTGTCTGATCTCGACGCCGTCGTCGTACCCATTGGGGGCGGCGGTCTCATCGGTGGCATCGCTTGCGCCATCAAAGAACGCAATCCACGGATCAAAGTCTTTGGCGTACAAACCGCGCGGGTACCCTCGATGGTTGCGGCGCTTGCTGCCGGTGCCCCCACCACCTTGCCTCCGGCTGCAAGCATTGCCGATGGCATCGCGGTTCGACGGGCCGGCGTGCAACCGTTTGCGCTCGTGCAACGTTATGTCGATCGCGTCGTCACGGTCGACGAAGAAGAAATCGCCAACGCCATCCTCGTCTTGTTGGAGCGGGAAAAAACCTTGAGCGAAGGCGCCGGGGCCGCCAGCGCCGCAGCGCTTTTGAATCAAAAACTATCGCTTGATGGAGCCACGGTCGCCCTGCTGATCGCCGGTGGCAACATCGACGTGAACTTTCTTTCCCGGATCATCGAACGCGGTCTCGTTAAAGACGGCCGCCTCGTGCGTTTGCGCCTGAAGCTTCCGGATCATCCCGGCGTGTTGCACCGGCTCACCGGGATCATCACGCGCTTTCGAGCCAACGTCATCAAGGTCGAGCACGACCGCACCTATTTCGGCGTTGGCCTCGGTGATACCATGGTCGACATCACCCTCGAAACGCGCGGATCCGAGCATATCGGCGAGCTCTTGTCGGGCCTCGACGGCGAGGGCTATCCGCACGAACGGGTTGTTTGATTCGCAGCGCGCGATCGCGCACCGCACCGCGCAGCTCAATTGATAGCGGTCTTTAACCCGCTCGGCGTCATCCATTTGACCGACTGTCCGATGTCGGAGGCGCGTCGTACCTTGATCTTGTGAATACAACACCCAAAGAAACGAAGGTGATGATTGTGGACGATCACTTCGTGGCCCGCTTTGGGTTGCGCCGTTTGCTTGAGCTTGACCCGCGTTACCGGGTCATCGCCGAGGCGAGCAATGGTTCGGAAGCAGTGTCGCTTTTTCGCAAGTGTCTGCCCGATTTGATTTTGATGGATTTGCGCATGAATGGCCTCGACGGGGCGAGTGCGACGCACGCCATTCGGAGCGAAAGTCCCAACGTTCGGATCCTGATTTTGTCCTCGTACAATACGCCGACGGACGTGCTCCGTGCCCGGCGTGCAGGTGCGAATGGCTTTGTCGAGAAGGAGGCCGGCGCAACCCGGATCTTGCACGCAGTGGGACAAGTCGCGACCGGTGCCGAGCTTTTTGACGAACAGGCGGTGGAGGACAAAGCCCAAGTTATGAATTCGCGCCAGGTGCAGGTGTTGCGAATGCTGGTCGACGGCTGCTCGAACGAGGATATTGCTGCGAAAACGCAACTCACCGTCGGGACGGTGCGCTCATATGTCGGTCAGGTCCTGGTGAAGATGAACGTTGCCAACCGTGCCGAGGCAATATTTGAAGGGGTTCGCCGGGGGATCGCCCGCCCGGTACCACGCCGTGCTGCCCCGGATGCGATCAGTCGCGCAGGTTGAAACACGCCAGAAAGCGATTCCATTCGTCCGATTGTTGGGAATGCCAGGGCGGCGTCGTCATAATATCAATATGGATGGCATCGCACTGCCTGGGCATCCCAGTACGGGTTTGACGGCTGCGTTTGTAGTTCTTCCGTTGACGTTGATGGCGTTCTGGATCTGGGCGGTTGGGGTTGGCTCCTTGACCGCCCGGCGCCATCGCTTGCTGGCGGCCGGTTTTTTGTCGATGATCGCGATGGCCACGTGGTGGCTGGGAAACCAGCCATTTCTGCATGCATTCACAACGTTTCCACCGCCCGTGCTTCGGGTTTTCTTGGTCTGTTTCGCGCTCACCCTGTGGATTGGATTTTCGGGGTTCGGGCGCCGAATTGCCAGGGCGTTGCCACTACCCCTCCTCGTGGGTTTCCAGGCCTTCCGCCTCCCCCTTGAACTGGCGATGGCGCGCGCTCACAGCGAAGGGATCATGCCGGTCGAAATGTCCTTTCATGGGCGAAATTTTGACATATTGACGGGAATTCTGGCCATCCCGCTTTCCGTGTGGCTTTTCAAAGGCCTTCGGGGGCGAGCCTGGGTTTGGATCTGGAACTTTCTCGGTATGGGTTTGCTTGTGAACGTCGTCGCAAACGCCATTTTGCTGATGCCTGGTTCCGCCGCCTCGCGGACAAGCACGATCCCGAATGTCTGGGTCAGTTACACGCCCTTCATCTGGTTGCCGTCCCTTCTCGTCACGTCCGCCTTGCTTGGGCACATCCTTGTGATTCGCCGCCTCTGCTTCAGAGCACCCGAAGGATCCAGCACTTGAGGTGTCCGGTTTCGGACACGCCGAGTCGTTCGGGGTGATCCGGCGCTGCACCTTGACGGGCCAAAATCTGGACCACGCGCCCCGCCCGAGCCGCCGCGGCAAGGACCAGATCGTCCCAAAGCTTTCGCGTGACCGGTCCCGAACAGGAACAAACCACCAAAATTCCGCCCGGCGCGGTGACGCGAAAGCCTCGCAATAGCAATTCGCCGTAGCCTCGTTCGGCGTTTCGTATCACGCCTGCGCGATCTTGACCATCGCCGCGTCCCCGTTTGGCAAGCGCCGGTGGATCCAGGATGACGCACTCAAAGGTTTCTCCGCGCGCCTCAAGATCGCGCAACAAGGCAAACGCGTCGGTTTGTCGAACCTCGACGTTCACGAACCCGTTTAACAACGCGTTGGCGCGCGTTTTACCCACGGCAACGGCGTCTAGATCCGTGGCTAGAACCGAACGGGCGTTTTTGGCAAGGGCCAACGCAAAGCCACCTTGATGGGTGAATGCGTCCAGCACGCGCCCACCTGAAGGCACAATTTGTGCGACGATTGCGTGGTTGTCCGCCTGATCAAGAAACGTACCGGTTTTGCCATCGGTGCGAACGTCCGCCTGAAAACGAATATCGCCAAGTCGAAATTCGACCTGCGTTATGGCTTCGTTTGCTTGAGGAGGCCAGCGGATCTGTACATCGCGGGGCAGACCCTCGAACTCCCGCATGGCACTGTCGTTGCGTTCGACAACGATTCGCGGACCGAGACGCGCAGCCAGGTGCTGCACAATCACGTCCTTCAGTGCGTCCATTGCTATCGAGACCGTTTGAAACACCACCACATCGTCGTAGCGGTCAACGAAGAGTCCCGGCAAATCGTCACCCTCGGCGTGGACGATTCGATAAGCCGTGTTGCGTTTCGCTATAAGCGTTCGCCTCTCGATCGCAGCGTCGATGCGTTTTCTGACCGCGTCCTCCAAACGCTTCGGATGGCTTTCCGATGACGAGCCCAACATCCGCAACCCGATGGGCGATTCGAGTGCCCACAACGCCCGTCCGAGTTTTTTGCCACGATCGTCTTGCACCTGCACCCATAGCGGGCCGTTTGTGCGTGCGTCGGAATCGGGACCGCTGATAATCTGGGCGCGGTAAATCCAGGGATGTCCCTCATCGATGCGGCGCCGGCCAACCGCATTGACGCTCGCGACGGGCTCGCTGTTTTTCATGCGCTAGAGCCGTTGCTCTGGACGGTTCGGGTCAAAGCGTTGCTGCACAGGCGGTGGTTGTGAAATTCTCGGTGGCGGTAGCGGCTTTTGCCGAAACGCCGGGTCGTCTTTGATGGCCTCTCGCAAACGATCGATTTGTTTGTCGAGTTTTTTCCGAACGCCCTTGTCTTTCTCCTTTGGTCGCGCGAACTCAAGCGCCGCGAGGGCCTGTGGGCGTCTCGTCAACACCAGTGCCGTAATCGCATCAAGGCGTACTTCGGTTTGAGGGTGCGCCAACAACCGCTCGATTGCCGGTATCGCTTCCTCCGAACGGGTCCACCCGAGCGCGAGGACCGCCGCGCGCATCATGGACAGACGATCTCGCATTTCGGGCGCATTCGCAGGGACGGTGGATTGCACGTGCCTCATCAGATAGGAGCGCGCGACCGGCGTATCGAGTTCACCGAGCGCCCGCATGGCCGCAATCCGCAGTTGCAACGGTTGACCGGCATCGCTTGCGATATCCATGACAGCAAGATCCACATCTTTGCCCAGTTTGCGCAACATCGATGCAGATAGATTGCCGCGCGACTTTTCGAGCTTGATGGCCACCCCGTCCCGAAGCCCCGAAGGGTCAGGTACCTTTTTTGCCACACCCGCATCCGGGATATCGGCAAGCGCCGTCACCGAAGCGGTGAACAAGCCGAGCACCAGGCAAAGTGTTGTTGCCCGCGCCGGGCGGCGAGCCGAATTGCCGATGCCGAGGAAAAACCTAGGTTTTGCCATGCAGCTGAGCCTGTCATGAAACCTCAGATTTCGCTATGATGGGCCGGTGCACTCGGCGTCAGGGCGCACAACAACCCATCGAGAAAGAACCCAACGTGGCTGATATGGAAAAGATGGCAATTCTGGTCGGTGGCGGTCCCGCTCCCGGCATCAACTCAGTCATCAGCGCGGCAACCATTCGAGCGCGCCTGCAAGGCGTCGAGGTGATAGGCATTCGCAACGGGTTTTCCGAAATCATGCGTGGCGATCTCGAGCGGGCCAAACCGCTCGGCATTGATGAGGTCAGTCGCATCCACTTTTCGGGTGGTTCCTACATCGGAACGTCGCGTGCGAATCCAACCCGAAAGGAAGAGACGCTTGCCAACACCGTGGCATCCATTCGAAAACTGGGCGTGTCGCAGCTCATCACGATTGGTGGCGATGACACCGCCTTTTCCGCCATGAAAGTTGCGGAAAAAGCGGCCGGACAGATTCGCGTGGTACACGTTCCCAAAACGATCGACAACGATCTCGATCTATCGTCCTACGTCGATACCTTCGGCTATCAAACCGCGCGCCACGTCGGCGTCGAGCTTGTGAAAAACCTGATGGTCGACGCGAAGACCACTGGCCGTTGGTATTTTGTCGTGGCCATGGGTCGCAAGGCAGGGCACCTGGCGCTCGGCATTGCCAAGGCAGCCGGTGCGACGCTTGCCGTGATCCCAGAGGAGTTCCCCCAGGGTACGGCGACCCTCGACATGCTGGTCGACATACTGGCCGGTGCCATCATCAAGCGCATGTCGCAAGGTCGGCGTGATGGGGTTGCGATTCTTGCGGAAGGGCTGGCCGAGTGCATTCCCGAAACGGAACTTTCGCGCCTTGGTCCAGTGGTTCGGGACGAACACGATCACATCCGCTTTTCAGAGCTTGATCTCGGTCGTGGCATCAAGAACCTTGTGAACGAGCGTTTGCGCCGAATGGGCATCGAGCTGACGCTGGTCTCGAAGGATATCGGCTACGAATTGCGTTGCTGCGATCCGATACCGATGGACATCGAATACACGCGAGACCTTGGGTACTGTGCCGCGAAGTTCTTGTTCGAGGGTGGCAACGCGGCAATGGTGTCCATGCAGGGCGGCCAGTTTGTGGCTGTTCCGTTTGCCCAAATGCTGGATCCCTTGACGGGCAAAACCCGCATCCGGATGGTGGACATCACCTCCACGCGTTACGGCATCGCAAGACGATATATGATTCGCCTGCGCAAGGACGACTTCGACCACATCATCGAGCTCGAAAAGTACGCCCGCATCGCCAATATGACCGTTGAAGACTTCCGGGCCCGATTTGCGCATGTGGTCGAGCACGAGCCGGCCCCCTTGTGGCTGAAACAGCGCTAGGACCGAAAACAGTTTTTTCAATTTTCGGGGCTGTTGTGTCGATTGCATAACAGCCCATCCATGGGCGAAACGACCTAACCTGTCCCGGGGAGTCACGCGTCCATGAAAACGAAGCACGCCAACCTGTTGATTGCGCTTGGAATTTGCACCGTTGCGGGACTCGCCTGCAGCACCGACACGTCGAACATCGATGACGACACCATAACCTTTGACGGTGGCGCAGGCACGGGCGGCTCCAGTGCGGGCAGCGGCGGCGTCAAAGTGACAGGGGGCACCGGTGGCAGCCTTTCGACGGGCGGAACAGCCGTGGGTGGAACCGGTGCCGGTGGCACAACCCAGGGTGGGACCCGCGCGGGCGGAACAGCCGCAGGCGGAACCGGCGCGGGCGGCACAGCCCAGGGTGGAACGGGGACGGGCGGGACTCCGGTTCCGGCGACGATCGGCGTGGGCAAGGCCTGCGGCGGCGACATCGATTGCGGTGTCGGGCAGACCTGCATTGATGAGGGTGAGGGTTGGCCGCGAACTGGCTATTGCTCGCAGATTTGCGCGGGCGACGCTGCGTGCGGCAAGGATGCCTTCTGTTCCGATGCGCTCGACGACGACGGGACGCGTCTTTGTTTTCAGCGATGCGCCAACAGTACCTGCGCGCGTCCCGACATGGTTTGTACCTCAACCGTGAGCGGAATCGTGGATCTGGGCGACAAGGCCTGTGTTCCCGGGCGCGCCACCGCCAAGGATGGCGATGCGTGCGCGGGCCTCCTAGATTGTAACGGCGGACAGCTGTGCGTGCGCAACCCGTTCAGCATGCCGACGGGAATGTGTGTTACGGTTGGTTGCACCCCCGGCGATGGCACCACCTGCGCGGCAAGCGGCGACGGCGTTTGTTTGCCTCTGTCGCCCGACGTTGGCCTGTGCATCGATGGCTGTGCGAGCACGAATGAATGTCGCACGGCAGAAGACCACATCTGCAAACAGCCCCAGGGACTGCCACGCGGCTTTTGCGGTCCGAACGTCAAGGAAGTGGGCGATGCCTGTGGCAAGAATACCGATTGTGGCCCGCCGCCCTGGCAGTGCCTGGAAGGTCCACGCTTCCCCGGCGGATATTGCGGCGCTCGCGGTTGCGATCCGGCCGACGAAAGCACCTGTCCCTTTGATTCGACCTGTTTCGATCCAACCCCGGGTGGCTTGCCCAACGATCAATATTGCGTCGCCGAGTGCGACCGCACGTTTGACTGCCGCGCGGGCTACCTTTGCGAAACCTTCCAGGCGAATAATCCAGAAAAGGGCTGCATTCTCGACACGCGCCAGTAGGAATCGGCGGCGATGCGAATGCTGGCCTCCACGCGGCGCGGCTTGCGCGGGCGGCAGGTCTACAATAGCTTCCCGCCCATGTCCGAGCTTGTGCAACGCCGCGTGACTACCCTCGGTCAAAGTGCCAATCAGGCGCGTTTGGCCAAGGTCATGATCCGGATCGTGTCGGATCCCAACTTGCACGCTCGCATGGTCAACACGCTTGCTCGGCTTGAATACGTCGGCGTGCGCAAGATGCTGAAAAGCCGCCGCGCTGAACGGCTCGATCTGGACGGCCTGCAACACATGTTGGACGAGGCGGTGCATGCGCTGCGTTTGAAAAAGGCTGCGACGGCCCTTGCCGCCAACGCACAAACCGTCGCGACTTTTTCCGACGATGACACGCTGGCCGGTCTTGAGGGCGAGCTCTATTTTCAGTCTCTGGATCGAAGTGCGGAGGCCCGTCTTGCAGGCCTAGCGCTCGATGAATCGGGCCGCTGCGAAGCGAACTACCTTTTGACGAGCGCCGCCATTGAGGTTCGCGCCCAGGTGTTCTATCCGCTCTACGACAGCATCCTGAAGGCCGCCGGTGCGCCCTTTTCCGTTGCGGCGATCATGAAGGACGAGGATCGCCATCTGGGTGAAATGACCGAACAGCTCGCCGCAATCTTGCCCGACTGGCAAGCCCACCTGGAAGGCGTCCTCGACGAGGAGGATCGGCTCTTCTCGGCGTTCGTCACCGCGATCGAACATGCGGCGGACGGTGCAAACGCAGCACAGCCCGCCGCATAGGAACGATCAGCCTAGAACTCGAACTGGCCGAACGAGTTCAGATCCTTGAAGGCCTGAACGAGGCGAGCGGTCATGCCCTTTTCGCCGGCGTACAACCAAACGCGCGGATCGATGTGCTTCTTGTTGGGGCTGTCGGGACCTTCCGGGTTGCCGAGTTGACCCTTCAGGTAAGCATCCTTGCTATCCATGTACTGCTTGATCGGCTGGGTGAACGCCCACTGCGTGTCGGTGTCGATGTTCATCTTCACGACGCCGTAGCTGACCGCCTGTCGGATCTCCTCCTCAGAAGAACCCGAGCCACCGTGGAATACGAAATCAACGGGCTTGGGGCCTGTGTTGCGCTCTTTCTGGATGGCGTCTTGCGAAGCCTTCAAGATGTCCGGCCGCAGCTGCACATTGCCCGGCTTGTACACGCCATGCGTATTACCGAACGAAGCGGCAACCGTGAAGGCGCCGACGCTCTTCAGTGCGTCGTAGGCCGCGAGCACTTCGGAAGGCTGCGTGTAGAGCTTGGCGTTGTCGACATCGGAGTTGTCGACGCCGTCTTCTTCACCACCGGTGACGCCGAGCTCGATTTCGAGACCCATGTTGAGCTTGGACATGCGGCCGAGGATGCGCGCCGAGATCTCGAGGTTCTTGGCAAGCGGCAACTCGCTGAGATCGAGCATGTGCGACGTGAAGAGGGGCTCTTTGTTCGCGGCGAAGTATTCCTCGCCGTGCGTGAGCATGCCTTCAACCCAGGGAACCAGCTTTTCAGAGGCGTGGTCGGTGTGCAAGATCACGGCGACGCCGTAGGCCTTTGACAACGAACGCACGTAGTGGGCACCTGCGACGGCACCGGCAACACAAGCCTGCAGCTTGTCGTTGGGCATTGCCTTGCCAGCGTTGAATTGCGCACCGCTATTCGAATACTGAACGATGACGGGAGCGTTGGCTTCCTTGGCGGCCTGGAAGGCAGCGGTCGTGCTGTGTGAACCAATCACGTTCACGGCGGGCAGCGCGCACTGCACTTCCTTCATGTACGCGAACACTTCTTTGACGGCCGAACCGGTCAACACGCCGGGCTTCAATTTCATCTTCGACATCTTGTTCCTCTGTCTTGGTTTTGCCGGTTGTGCCCTGCGTGGGCGCGACGAACGCCAACGCTGCCATGCGTCCGACGTTTTTTACAGTCGGCTTCGTAGCATTTTCTCAATGCGTTTGCCGCGTGGAATGCGAAAGGCTCGCTGCGTCGAAGTCCCGGGTCGTTTGGCCCATTGTGTACGATTCGCCCCGGACCTAACATTCTGAGGGTTCGATTACGTTTCCGCACAAAAGGGTGAAGCATGAAGTTCCGCTTCGATAGGGTCGTTCTGCATCTCGGATTGGTTTCTTGGCTTTCGTGGTTTGTCGGCTGTGGCGGATCGGGGGAGGGCGGTCTCGACGGGGTGGGTGGCGTCGCGGGTGGGTTTGCCGGTGGCAACGGCGGCGCCATCGAAGAAGAGAATGCCGGTGGCATGGCCGGTATGCAGGCCATGGGTGGATCCACCGCGACCGGCGGCATCTCTGCAACGGGAGGAAATCCGGCAACGGGGGGCAACCGGGCAACGGGCGGGAGTCCGGCAACGGGAGGGCGTCCGGCGACAGGTGGGATCCCCGCGCTCGGCGGAACATCAGGACAGATGATTCGAGTTCAGCCGCTTGGCGATTCGATTACCCAGGGAAAACGCCATCCGGACGAGGCCACCTATCGCAGGCCATTGTGGAAGAAGCTGATGGCAGCGGGTTACAAGGTTGATTTTGTGGGTAGTACGAATCAGCAGCTCGATGGTGCGCACTATTATGACGACTACGATCCCAATCACGAAGGACACTACGGTTGGAAAATCACCGACGTGCTTCCGATGCTGGACGGATGGCTGAAGGGCTACACGCCGGATATCTCGCTCATTCACCTGGGAACCAACGATCAGGGATCAAACAATCCGGCCTTGATGGTTGAGAACATCGGTAAGATCGTCGACAAACTGCGTGCCAAAAATCCGCGTGTGACGATTATCGTCGCGAAGTTGATTGAACCTTCCAACGTGGGCCGACAGTTCGGGGACCTGCTTCCCGCGTTTGCCACCCAGAAGGGCACTGCGGATTCTCCTATCATCGTGGTGGATCAAGACGCGGGTTTTGTTTCAAGCGACACGCGAGACGGGATCCATCCCAACCCTTCGGGCCAGGAGAAGATGGCCGTGAAATGGTTCGATGCGCTGGTCAAGATCCTGCCTGCGCCTTGACCGAATCCAGCTTTGGGCTGATCGTGTCACGACACGTTCATGTCCGAATTCCGTGATGCCGAAGGTTGGGCGCGCCATTACATCCTGACCACCGATCTGTCCGAAAAACTGGCGCCGGCCCCGGTTCCCCGCGAACTGCGGAGCGCGTTTGTGGCTGAACGTCTGGTCGCACCCGGACGCCCGTCGATGTTGAAGCCTGCACCCCGACGCGAGAAAACCGTGAAGGGCGAGGCCCTGCGCGAACCGCGTTTCCGTGCCCGTTTGTTGCACGCCTTCTTTCATCACGAGTTGCAGGCTGCCGAATTGATGTGCTGGGCATTTCTAGCATTCCCCGAGGAGCCCCCGGCGTTTCGGCGCGGCTTGCTGGGCATTTGCCACGACGAGATCCGGCACATGAATCTCTATCGCCAGCACATCGAGTTGCTCGGGTTTGCGATCGGTGATTTTCCGATCCGCGACTGGTTCTGGAAGCGGGTACCCACCTGTCCCACCGCCGTTTCATTTGTCGCGTTGATGGGCATGGGATTCGAGGCGGGCAATCTGGATCTCGCGCCGAGCTTTGCGCAGAAATTCAGGACCTACGGCGATGAAGAGGGTGCGCGAGTTCAGGAACTGATCGCCGCCGAAGAGATCCCCCACGTTCAATTCGCAACACACTGGTTCAAGCAGTGGGTGGGGTCGTGTGATTTCGACGTGTGGATACAACATTTGCCGCCGCCACTTTCACCGGCCGTTTTGCGGGGCAATCCCATCGCCGAGGAAACGCGCATGAATGCCGGCATGCCGCGGGAGTTTGTCGACGCCATCAAGGCGTACGTCGCGTCACCGACCGGGCGGGGGCAGGGGGCAACCAAAACCTAGCAACCAACCAATCGGTGGAGGCCGCCTCGCGGCACGCGTTGCCCAGAACCCAAAAACGCTTAATATTATGTGAGCGAGATACCAACCCGTGTCGGAACAAGAACTGAATCCCTACGCGTCCCCCAATGCGGATTTTGATGCCCCATCCGCGGCTTCAAAACACACGCTGAAATATGTGCTTTTCGCCTTCAACGGCCGCATTTCTCGATTCGAGTATTGGGTCATGGGCATCTTGCCGATGATCGCAATGTACGTGACTGTTGCCATCGTCATTGCCGTCATTGAATCGTCCGACATCCTCAAAAACCCGAACGTCGCGCCGGTCGCTCTCGCGAGTACTTACATTCCCGCCTTCTGGATTGGCCTTGCCATCAACATCAAGCGATGGCACGACCGCAACAAATCCGGCATGTGGATATGCATCGGCATGGTTCCAATCGTGGGCCCAATCTGGAGTCTTGTTGAACTCGGATGCCTGCCGGGATCCGATGGGCCTAACCGTTACGGCCCGGCACCTCGGCGCTGAATATCACCGCGTATGTTGTCGTCGACAGTGCTCCAACAAGCCAAGATCCGATTCGCCTGGGTTCTGAACCTGGACGCAGAGCTTGAGATGGCCAATGCGTCGTATCAGCGTTCACCCCGGGTTGCGCAACAGCAGGCCACCTTTGGTGCCGGGGCGCGTACCTTGTTTTCACCCGAGGACTGCTTGTTGTCCGAGCTTCCGTTTGCGGACGCGGGCAAATATTTGGGGCGCGCTTGGTGCTGGACAGAGCAGACGCTCGCGTTATTGGCCGCAGCCCGGGTCAAACCGGAACCTCATCCCGAACCCGAAGTGGTGAGACGTGTGAACCACCGGTTGTTCGCGCACGAAGTGGGCGGGGGATTGCCGGGGCAAGCCTTTGTGCGTGACCGGGAAAGCCTGGCATCGGTTATTCGTGATACGAAACGAGCATGGTTATTAAAGCGCCCCTTTGCGTTTGCGGGTCGTGGGCAATTGCGCCTGCCTGGAGCGATGGATGAGGTTCAGAACAACTGGATCGATGCATCTCTGCGCACGCACGGCCTCATCGTCGAGCCGCTGGTGGAATTGCTTTGTGAATTCAGTTCGCACGGATATTTGTACGCAGACGGTCGTTGCACGCTGGGGCAACTGTGCGTTCAGTCGACGAACGACAGGGGTGTGTTCCGGGAGATCCGGCGTGCAGCGGATGGCGATCTGTCGCACGAAGAGAAAGGGATCCTGTTGCAACAGGGCGAACGGGTCGCCCGTGCGTTGAGCGACGCAGGTTACTTTGGCCCGTTTGGCGTCGACAGCTACCGATACCGCGATGGCTCGGTCACCACGCTTTGCGCGTGCAGCGAAATCAATGCGCGATACACCATGGGATTTGCAACGGGGTTTGGTGTTGGACCCGTCGACGTTGCATGAGGGAATCGTGGAGTTGTTTCGCCAGCTACAAAAGTGCGCGCGATGTCTATCGATCGATGGACGCGACAACAGTAGATATATCCCGGTAGCTTCGATCACGATGCAACCTGGACATATCCGACACGCAATGATGATGGCGCTCGCCCTTGGTCTCGTGGCTTGTTCTCCCGAAGCACGATCGGGTCGGGGATGGGGCGGGTCGGGCGGTTCTGACACCCCGACGGGGGGAGGCAGCACCGGGAAAAAAGGTGGCTCCGGCGGCTCGGGCAAGGGCGGCTCGGGTGGGTCGAAGGCAGGCGGCGCAACGGGCGGCAACGCGGCGGGCGGCAACGCAGGCGGCACAATGGGCGGCAACGCAGGCAACGCGGCGGGCGGCAACGCAGGCGGCGCAACGGGCGGCAACGCGACAGGCGGTGCAACCGGAGGCGATGCCGCAGGCGGTGCTCCGGTCGATGTGCCACCCGTGGGACGCACGGGCTACTTTTTCGAGGAGGGCACCGACACGTGGGAGGGATCGGCGACTTCGCGCAATCAAGCCGCCGTTGCGGTAGCGCTGTCCGACACGCCGGTTTTGGAGGGCAAAAAGGCACTCGCGGTGACGGTGGACGTGGATGCGTTCAAGAACGCGGGGATTGGTCAATGCACCTGGCCCCTGTGCGGGCAATACGTGGGCGTCATGATGCCTGCGGACACCAGTTTGGCGAGCGGCAAGACGATCACCTTCTCCGTGTTCGTGCCAAGTGGTGTTCCCCTGTTTAGCATTCAGCCTTTCATCATGACGAACGACACCCAGATGCAGAAATGGAACTGGTTCGGCAGTTGGACCGGTGCCGAGACGGTCCAACGTGATGCATGGACTGAAATCAAGTTGGCGTATCCCAATAACACCGAAGATTTTTGGGAGATCGGAATCGAGTTTCTCTTCAGCGCTGGCGGCAAACACACGGTTTACGTCGACAACGTGCATTGGTAGCCCGCATCACAGAGTGGTCCCGACTACTGTACCGCGCGTGCTACGCAATCGAGGTAGGGCTGCGCCACTTCCCGGGACGCCATCGTTTTACCGTCGTCGGTGGTCCGAGCCAATGCCGCCTGCGAGGCACGGTATCAACTACCCAGGTAGCCACGCCGACACGTTCACAAGCGCCTTGCCTTTCCAGCACAGGCGCAGCGCACGTCCATCGGGGGCGATGACCGCACGGACAGGCAATTTCATGTCGCCCACAATCGCACCACGCAAGGGTGTGATGTCGAGCGGGATAAAATTTGCGCGACCAATGCGACGGCGCCAGTTCTCCAGGCGATCGGCCATCTCGGGTCGCGTGCCCTGTACCTTTTCACCGCGCAGGATCAATTCGTATGACTGTATTGGCGTGGGCGTCTTGTCGTCAAAGAGTGGCCTCGGCGTCATATCTTCGATCGCGTCGACCACCATCTGAGCAGGATCTTGCGCCTCGCCGAAACCGCCACGGCGTTCGGCAAAGGGACCAAAGTCCGGCTCTGCAACAAAGAGCAGATCGGGATGCAGAGCCCGCACCCGGTGCAAGACCTGTTGGCGCGCCGAGGCGTCGTCGAACCCATCGTCGGGGATATGGTGCAGCGAAAATCCGGCGTTCACGAAAAGGCGGTGGCCGCGCTTTGCGAACGGACCTGGCCAGTCGACCGGTGCAATCGTCGAGAAGGAAAGGTCGAAGGGGACATGGTGGGCGGTGGCAGCGGCATTCAGTCGGAAAATGGCATCGCGGTAAACGCTGTCCTGGTCGCTTCCGGTGTCGCGAACGGCGGAAACAAACAGCGTGGGTACGATGGGCAGTCGGCCGAGGCGAACGATGAGCGACTCCCACACCCGTCCGTCGTCGAAACCCAGATCCAGGATCTCGAGCGAACGGGCACCTTGTAGACCATGCATGATGGTCGCGACCGCGGCTCTGTCGCCAAACTGTGCAAGCGGGGTTTCGTCGAGGAGTGCCCGGTAGGCGCAGCCGCGCATTCGCTGGGCACTTGCGCGCACGCTGCGATTGACCACGGCCTCCATCTCTTTTTGAGTGGGGGTGTTGGGCAGCGGATCCGCCAATGCGGCGATTGTTCGGGCGGAACGTTTGGTGTTGTCGTCACTCATGGGTCAACCGGTCACTGCTAGCAACGCGCAAGAAGCTGGCTCTTCCCGGCCAGGGCCAACTTTGTCGTGCTTCCGGGGGAAAACGGCCTCGGCGCCGTTTGAAAGCGTTCGTGAAGGCATGGGTTCCCCCATTGACATAGCCAGCACCGGCAATCGTGCCAAACTCCGGGGCGTAGCGGTCCGATATACATCCAAACAGTTCGTCGCGCCTTATCTTGGCCAAAATACTCGCCGATGCCACCGCGACATGCACGGCTTCACCGCCATCGTGGGCTTCCAGCATCGGGAATTCCTCGGTCAGCGACCCAAACAAGCGGGCACCATCGGCCACGATTCTTCGGGCCAAAGGGGCGCGCGCGATCAAGAGTCGGGCCCGTTCTCGTTCAAGATGGTTGAGCTGACCGCGCGCGACATAGGCATCAACCGTCGCAACATCACAGACCTCGAGATCCACGTGGTGCGCGATCTTGCAGATAAGCGAAGCCATGTGTTTGCGTGCAGCGTGCGCCTTCGGTCCGGCACCAAATTTCTTCGAGTCGGTAACCCCGGCGCGGGTCAGCCGCCCTGCTGCGACGGGATCGAGCGCCACCGCGGCCAGCACGAGGGGTCCCAGTGCCGGGCCACGGCCGGCCTCGTCGATGCCAAGCACGAGGTTGGAGGGATTGCGAAACGATGCGTTCAAGTCGGCCAGTATGCCGGAGCTTCGCGGTTGTCGCGCGACTGTCGGATCTCGATCAACGATTCCTCGACCTGCCGAAGGCGCGTTTGCAGTTCAAGGATTTGTGCGTTGGTGGCGTCGGTTGACTTGCCGGCGTCCAGATCGGCGAGTGCGCGATCGAGTACTTCGGCGATGCCGCGGGCCAGGGCTGCGCCGGCCTCATCGATGAACGCCGACATGCGACTGGCAAAATCGTCGATGACCGAGAGCAATCGTGGCTCGATTTCGCCGCCGAGCGATCGAATCCAACCCGGGACTTTTTCAATGGCCTCACCGCGGGCTTTTTCGGCGGCACGTGCCCGCGCGATCGCGGCAACCGCCGGGGTGGCCAGCGCCACGACACCACCCATCAACGTGCTGACAAACAATAACGCCGTGGTCCCGAGGGCTCCGAGCGCAAAAACCGAGGCCTCGGCACCGAGCGTGGGCGCCTCGATGGGCAAGGCGTCGCGTGCGTGTCCCATCGCCTCGACCACAGCCCGCGCGGTCTCGTCGAGTTTCTCGCTTGCGGCAGAGATGACATTTTCAGCGGTCGAATGCAGACCTTCGCCGAGCAGTTCGGTTTCATATTCGATGAAGGCCCGGAAGGTGTCCTCGAGGAAAGGACCCAGATGCCGTTCGATATCGATCGCATCGGCGCGCTGAAGATCGCCTGGCAACTGGCTGCAAAGTTGCTGGACGATGGTGTCGACATTCTGCCGGACGCGAGCCTTCAACACGCCCGTTTCATCGCGCAAGGTGGTGGCCGCGCGCTCGAGGGCGCGTCGGCCTTCGTCGAGTTCGCCTTCGGCTTTCCTTCGACGGGCGAGCAGCGCTTCGCGCGACAACCCAAGGGACGCTTTGCGCATGGAAAGACCCTGACGCAAGAAGCGCGAGATGCGTTCGGCATCGTCGAGCGCGTTGTCCAACAACAACTGCTGTCGCCCGGAAGTAAATAGGTGCTGCAGGTGTTGCGAAAGGGCATCGAGCCCCGAGCCCACACGATCGCCCGCGAGCGCGCGCTTGGCAGAGATGAAAAACAAGGTGGGCTCGGGAATCAAGGTGCCGAGCTCCCGGCGGGCAAAGGTTTCCACCTCGATCTGCTCGACCTCGTCAAGCAGATCGCTTTTTGTGACGGCGAATACCAGGCGGTGACGGTACGCGCGCAATCCGTGTTGCGAAAGAAAGGCCCGCTCCGAGGAGGTCAGCACCTGGGTTGCATCCAGCAAGAACACGATGGCGTCCGCGCGTGGTACGTATCCATCGGTGATGTCGGCCCGTTGCAACGAAAGGTCGTTGACGCCGGGCGTGTCCACGACCGTCAGCCGATCTTGCAAGAATGCAGACGGCGTGTGGACCACGACGCGATCGAGGGATTCGCCCGCGGGAATCGGCGCATGGCCGCGCAACCATCCGTCGAGGCCCGACAGTGCAATGGGTTGCCGATTGCCGCTCAGGAAGATCGCCTCGGCGGAAAATTCGTCGCCGTACTGCAACTGACAGAGCGCACCGGTGGTGGGCGTCGCCCCGACGGGCAGGAGGGAATGCCCGAGGATTGCATTCAGAAAGGTCGACTTGCCGTGGTTAAATTCTCCGAGCACGACCATCGACAGGCGTTCTTCGTTGAACTTCGGCAGGCGGATTTCCCGAATGTCGCGCGCCAGGGACACAAGACCAATCGATTCGCCAAGGGCCACCATGGCGTCGAGTGCCGCAACCGTGCGCTGTTTGCGATCCAGCCGTTCGACGGTCATCAAATTGACTCCGAAAAAAGCGCCGAGGTCTCGATTTCGCACTGACCGAGGGTGATCGCGGCCGTACCATCGGAGGTCGATTCGGACAATCCACTGCGGTAAAACGAAGTTCGGGCGAAGATCTCCATCGCAGCGAGTCGTCGGCGCAAACGGAGGACATTGTCGCGGTTGCCGGCAGCGGGATCGGTCGCGATGCCGGCCATGAACCGGTCGGGGTCAAATTCGCCCGACAAATGGTCAAGGCCGGCCTGCCGATGGCACAACGATCGCTTCGCGGCTGCCACATCTCGAACGACCAGCAAGCTGGCCCGATCGGCCGTGATCGCAGCCCGGTCGGCCCAGGCCGAAAGTGCGACCAGTGCGGGCTTGGCCATCCAGCGCAAAGCCGTGTTCTCGGTATGGTTCAGAAAATGCAGCGTCGTCAAAAGCGGCGTTTGATCGTTGTGAATCTGGCCGCAAGCGTAACCGAGGGCTGCCAGCAATTCGACAGAGCTGAATCGATCGAGAAATGCTGCCGGTATGGCGATGATGGGCGTCTGGGCCGGCCCAAGGGCAAGCACATCCAAAACGAGCGGACTTGGGCAAAGGTGGGCTTCGGGCAAATCGATGCCGAGCGCCGCGGCAGCGCCCACAAGCGCACGGTGAACCGTTCCAAATCGGTCGGGAGCAAGGACCGTCGCACCTTCAAGCAGGGTGCCCATGCCCGTTTCGGTAAAATTGCGGATGGCGGCTTCGGTGGCCATCGTGACCGGCCGCAAGTGGCGCAAGGTCGAACGCACGCGCAGATCGGCAGCATGCGCATACACGGCACCTTCGCGCATGCGTGCGGCAGTCGCTTGTTTGCGACGGTGGACGTAGCGGGTGAACGAGAGATCCGGTGGCGTGGAAGTGGGCATCGCGACGCGAAGCGAGTGTATCACCGGTTGGGATGGCCGGTGCGCATCCCACGGGTCGAGAGGGGACAGAATGGGGTTGCTGTCAACGCAGCGTTGACTCGAATCCGGGAATGATAGAGATTTCCGTCACACCAACACCCCAGAGGGAACGTTCTCCAATGACCATTTCAACGATCAAAAACAAGATGACCCGCCTGGCTCAGGCTTCGGTTTGCTTCCTTGTCCTCTCGGCAAGCACAACTGTCCTGGCCGAAACGCCCGCCCCCGCAGCAACCGCTGCACCCGCCGCCGCAGCGCCCGCCGCCGCTGCTGCCACCGACAAGGCAGCCGAAAAGGCCGCCAAGAAGGCCGAACAAGATGCAATGAAGGCCGAGAAGAAGGCGGCTGCCGAGGCCAAGAAGGCCGAGCAAAAGGCTGCCGCTGAAGCGAAGAAGGCCGAGCAAAAGGCTGCCGCTGAAGCGAAGAAGGCCGAGCAGGAGGCAAAGCAAGCCGAGAAGAAGGCGGCTGCCGAGGCCAAGAAGGTCGAGCAAAAGGCTGCCGCTGAAGCGAAGAGGGTCGAGCAGGAGGCAAAGAAAGCCGAGAAGAAAGCTGCTGCAGAAGCAAAGAAGGCAGAGCAAAAGGCTGCTGCCGAAGCAAAGCAAGCCGAGCAAAAAGTGGCTGCTGAAGCGAAGAAAGCCGAGAAAGAGGCAAAGCAAGCCGAGAAGAAGGCGGCTGCCGAGGCAAAGCAAGCCGAGAAGAAGGCTGCAGCCGAGGCAAAGCAAGCCGAGAAGAAAGCCGCTGCTGACGGCGCGGCCAAATAAACCGCAACGCTGCGGTCGATGTTATCGGTTCGGCGCTTCGGTGCTCACGTCATCGACCTTGACCGTTCGACCGCAGTTTTCGTCCACGCAACAGAGGCCTTCGTTGTCCATGCCGGCTCGGCTGTCACGATAGAAGCAAATCATCGTGTCAGGGCAGTCCGAACCGTCCCCGGCGGGATTGCACTCGAATAAATTCTCGGCGTATTTCGGCTCGAAATCGCCACAAGTGGCCGTTCCGAACAGGGTTATAAGGGCAAACGCGACAATGGACCATTCTGTGTTGCGCATGATTAGAAACTCCCTCCGACGGTAAGACCTGCAGCCTGTGTGCCGACGCCCGGCGTGATCTGCAAACTCAGTCCCTGTGATGCCCGGGCCTTTTCGGTTTCGCCCTCGGCCAGGTAGTAGAGGACCACGGCGCCCGCGACGCCAACAGCGCCCGCGACCATGCCGAGCACGTGTTTGGAACGAGCGCTCTCACCGTCGTTATGCAGTTGTCGATTGTAGGGAAGGGTCGTCTTCGCGCGGATGGCAACGTTTTCTTCGCTCACGATCTTGTTCTCGATGTCGCGCATGCGAACGCGTTGATAGAGACCAACACTGAAGCCCGTGACCGCGACGACGGCCGAGACCGCAGAGCCAATCCGAAGATTGTTCCAGTACGGATCGCGTGGCTCCTCCGGAGGGGCCTCGCGATCGTGCACCAGGGGCTCTGTAGTATGGGGTGTTGCGATTGCGTTCTGCTCCGCCCGGCGTCCCATTGGGCGCGGTCGGAAGACTTGGGGATCGCCATCTTGCGGCGCTGCCGGCAGAGGCGCAGGCGTTGCAACAGGCGCAGGCGTTGCAACAGGCTCGGGCACAGCAACGGGCTGGGACACAGCAACGGGCTGGGACACAGCAACGGGCGCAGGTGTCGGGACCGGAATCGGCGCTGCCACCGGGGCGGATTTGGCTGCAAATCGGAGCTTCTCGATGCGTGTCTGAGTTTGAGCCCGCGCAACCGGATCGGCGGTTGGCGTGAGATTCAGGAACGCCTGATAGCGTTCAATGGCCGCATCAAAGCGCTGGTTCTGTTCAAGACACCGCCCCTGGTTATAAACGTACGCCGGATCACCGGACTGAGCGAAGAGTTCGGTCAAGAGCGCGACACCGGCATTCACATCGCCTGCGACACAGGCGGCACGGGCGCGCTGACTGAGCTCGGCAGCGTTGCCCTGCGCTTGTGCGAACGGTGCCATCAAGGCGAGCGTGAGCAATCCCGCGAGGAAGACCGTCTTGGGTCGATTGGCCATGGCAACGGAATGTACCACGCAAATGCTACGGCCAAAATTCGCCGCAGCAGTGCGTATCAATTGAATCCGCAGCACTTCTTGTATTTTTTACCGCTGCCACACGGACAGGCTTCGTTGCGTCCGATTTTTTGGGAGATCGCAGGCTTTGTGGCGGCTTCCAGTTCAGCTTTTCGACGCGCGCTGAAGAAGCTGTGGATGTCCGCCGCAAACCCCTCCACGTTGTCGAGGCAGCGGCGCAACAACCCCTCTGGATCTTTCGCCTTGCCTGGTGCCTTCCCCTCGGCAGCGAAGCGAATCGGTGCCAATAGATCGGACCATTCTTCGTTCTCCATCCACGTTTCGTCGAGCGCGGCACCGCTCAAATAGCCGACACACCATTCGCGACGATCGGGACCAAGCAAGGTCGGCTTGCCCTGCTCCAGCTCTCGCACCGTATGATTGTAAAGCCGCATCAACTGAGCCAGCACACGCTGCCCTTCTTTTTGGGTGCTCGGGCCCGATTCGCCGAGGGCTGCTGGAATCCACGTTGCGGGTAGGATCAGGCCCGGGGCCGTCGCCACGGCTGCGAGCATGCCGTGTAGCCCCGATAGCGAAAGAGGCGTTTTCTCGCGTTCAAGATACTGCGTCAGTGCGACGAGCTCGTTTTGCGAGAGCGGTTTTTCGAGATCCTCGGGGCGCATCAGGCAATCTTTGCCCATATCAGCAGATGGATGTGCAAATTTCGGACGGTGCCCTGTTACTTCTTGCGAGGCACGAATTTGAAGATCGGGCCCTCGTGGGTAATCACATAGATCTCGCCGTCGTTGTCTTGACCAAAGGCTGCGATCTTGGCGAGTCGACTTTCCGGATCGAGCGCCGTCTTCCAGTCCCACGCGTCCACCACCTTGCCCTTGTTCATACGGAAGCTGCGCAGAATGGCGGTGCAGTAGTCGCTGTAGAAATAGTGGCCGCGCAGAGCAGGAATCGCCTTGCCGCGGTAAACGTTTCCACCCGTGATTGAGCAACCCTCGCTGTGCGGGTAGTCGACAACCGGAGTGATGAGACCCTGACGCAGACAGGGTTCGGCCCGGAAGCATTGTTTGCCTTCGGTGATACTCCAGCCCCAGTTGTTCGGACCACCCACCGTCTTTGCGCTAACGTACTGCACTTGCTCCCAGACGTTTTGACCGACGTCGGCGATGTAGAGATCGCCTGTTTTGCGGTCGAAGCTGTAGCGCCAGGGGTTGCGCAGACCCATGCCGATGATCTTGGGCGTCAGATCCTTTGCGTCGACATCAATGCGCAGCAGCTTGCCAAGCACCGTGTTGGGATTCTGTCCATTGCCATGCGGATCGTCGGCGCTGCCGCCGTCACCGAGCGCGACGTATAGCTTTCCGTCGGGGCCGAATTCGAGATGGCCGCCGTTGTGGTTGCCGTAGGGTTGCTTGACGAAGAGGATTTCGCGCGCGCTTTCCATGTCTGCCGCGTCGGGATTGTCCTTCTGCACGCGGTACTCCACGATCCGGGTGTCGCCCTTCGGATCAGTGAAATTGATGTAGAAGCGTCCGTTCTTCGCGAACTTGGGATGGAACGCGAGGCCAAGCAAGCCCTGCTCGCTGTTGGGCGACTTCCAAAGCGATACCTTGCCGGTGAGATCGAGGAAGGGTTTTGGTGCAAAGTTTTTGCCGCGCAAGATCCGGATGGGACCTTGTTTCTCGACAATAAAAAGCCGTCCCGAGCGATCGCCGGGGGCTGCAAGGAGACCCAGTGCCTCGGTGGTTTCGGCGGTGACAAGTTCCAACGTGACCTTGTCGGACAGCTTGGCTGGAACTGCAGGTGGCGGCCCCGGAGGTGGTACGGTTGCTTTTTCAACCGGGCGTTGCCAGGGCACATCGGCGCCCGGCGTGTCGCCTTCAAAACGGGCGATGCCCTTGCCGTTGCCAGCGGTATACAGATCGGAGCAGTTGAGTGCGCCCGAGCCGAAGTCGGCGTTTGCACCGTAGGCCGCGCCAAGCGGCGTGACGGTTTTGCCGTCCGCGCTCAGTCTGAAAAGCGATCCGGCCGTGACGACCATGCGCCCCTTGGCGTCAAAGGTGATGCCATCCGCGTTTTTACCGGCCGGAATGTCGGCGAAGGGGGACCGGGAAACTTCTTTGCCGTTCGCGACGACGATTTGTGTTACTTTTGCTTTGGCGTAGGTCAGCACGTATAGCTTGCCATCGGGGCCAAACGCAATGCCGTTGGAATCCTCGACGGGCGTTGCGGTGACCTGTGTTTTCGTTCCGTCTCCCAGCACGCGGAACACGTGGCCGCTGCCCTGATCGGTGTAATAGACGGACCCATCTTCGGCGAGCGTGACACCATTGATGTCCGCCTCGGCATCCGCGAGTTCCTTGACGACCGGCGGATCCATCAGCACGACCGCAAGCAGCTTCTTGCGGCCGCGCGATCCGACGTACAACACGCGCCGTTTCGGATCGAGCGCGAGGCCAAGTGCTTTCGGTCCAACGTCGAGCCAGTTAAGTTCGACCTCCTTGTAGGGTGGGCGGTATCGTCCGATGAAGTTCGATGCGGCGGTACCGAAGGGCTGCGAAAAATAGATGGTCCCGTTCTGGGAAATTACGAGTCCCTCGGCCGTCTTGATGGCGTCGAGCGCGGGACGGGCCGTGCCGCATTTGGGGGCGGGTGTCGTGGCCTGAGCAATGGTGAGAAGGGCGAGTAACAGGGCGGTCATTTTGCGCGATGCTAGGGGTTCACCCCGAACAAGGCAATCGCAAAGTCGGGCGCGCACGGTAGAGTGCGCACCGAGGAAACACCATGTCACTACGCATCTCCGATATCGCTCCTGATTTCACCGCAGAAACCACCCAGGGTCCCCTTTCGTTTCACAAATGGCTGGGTGATTCTTGGGGAATCATTTTCTCTCACCCAAAGGACTTCACGCCGGTTTGCACGACCGAGCTCGGCTACGTGGCCAAGCTCAAGCCAGAGTTCGACAAGCGCAACGTCAAGGTCATTGGCCTGTCGGTCGACGCCGTTGATCGACACGCCGGTTGGGCTACGGACATCGAGGAAACGCAGGGTGTAGCGCCCAACTTCCCGATGATTGGCGATCCAACGCTCGCCGTCTCGAAGCTTTACGACATGCTCCCCGGTGACACCTCCGGCGACGCTGCCGGCCGCACCGCAGTCGACAACCAGACCGTTCGCACGGTCTACGTCATTGGACCGGACAAGCGCATCAAGTTGACGATTTCGTACCCGATGACGACGGGCCGAAACTTCGACGAGATCTTGCGCGTCATCGACTCGATGCAGCTCACGGCAAAACACCGCGTCGCAACGCCCGTCAACTGGCGCTCCGGCGAAGACGTGATCATTGTGCCCGCCATCTCAAATGACGAAGCCAAGGTGATGTTCCCGGACGGCTTCCGGCAGGTAAAGCCCTACCTGCGTTTCGTAGCACAGCCTGGCACGGACAAGGCCTGATGAAAAAGCGCGTCCTGATGCGGGTCAGCAAGATCAAATTCAGTTCGACCCGCCGCGCCCGCTGGTTCGGTTGGATGGCACTGACGGTGGCGGCGTTGTGTACGGGCCTGCCCGCGCAGGCCGCGACCGACAGCGAGACCCAAATCTGGACGTCCGCAACGCTGCAAAGCGATCCGTCGCACGCCAGTGGCGTGGTGGGTTGGTTGGACCTGCATGCCCGTCGTGGTACGGGTTCGACCGTTTACATTCTGCGACCCGGTATTGGCTATCGGCTGATCCAGGGTGTGACGGGCTATGTGGGTTACGCCTACGTGCCCACCGCGCTGGATGGCAAGGCCGACAAGATCGAACACCGGACCTGGCAACAGTTCATCCTTCAGGGAAACGCTGCCGAAGGTTTGACCTTGATGCTGCGGCCTCGGCTTGAACAGCGGTTCGGATCGGGCGACGACCTGGGTCATCGCCTGCGAATCATGGCGCGTGGTACGTATACCTTTTCCGGTTTGCCGTTGATGTTGGTGCTCTGGAACGAGACGTTTTACCAGTTCAACAACACCGACTGGGGTTTGGCGTCTGGTTTTGATCAAAACCGCTTGTTTGCAGGACTGGGCTTTCCCACGGCCTCGGGTCCGCGCTTCGAGGTCGGCTTCATGAACGTCTTTCAAAACCGCGAGCCAACGGATCACAGCTTGAAGATCTTGGCGGTCAACGCCTTCTGGACGTTCTAAAACAAGGGCCTGTGCTTGCTTGCGGCAACATCGGCTTGTGTCAGCGCAGCGCGCGAAACCTACGGCCTGGGACGTAACTTTACGAGTCGATCGTAAAGCACGACGTTGACGGTTGCGGCCAGGTTCATGCAGCCGTTGGTGGGCACGTAGACAATGTCTTCGCACCAGGCGCTGATTTCGCTTTTGAGACTGCCGTCTTCAGGTCCAAAGATATAGAACGCGCGCTCGGGGTGGATGTACTCGGGCAGTGGGCGGGCGTCAGGATGGATCTCGATCGCCACCGGGACACAACCGAGGGGAATGATCGGCTTCAGATCATCGACCGCAATCAGTGGGATCTGCAAATAGACCTGCTTGGTATCGGTTCGCATCGAGCTCGCGCGGGCGTAACGTTCGCCGGTATAAAAGACGCTGTGCACGTCGTAGCATCCCGCAGCGCGCATGATCGAGCCCACGTTTTCGGGCCCCTTGGGATTGTCGAGGCCGATGCACGAATAGCCGGTGTAGCGATTGATGGTCATTTTTTTCGAGATGGTTTCCACGAAGCGCTCGGCCGCTACGTTACACGACTCCGCCCATTGCGGTATCGGTGAAGCGTGAGGTTCGGGCGAAAGCACAGGCAGGACCGTCTTGATCCGATAAGCCCGTTGTGAGAAGAACCTTCGCATGCGTACATTTCTCCGATTCGGCATGGTGTGTTTGGTCGCGTTGGCTGGCATCGCCTGTGAAGACGAGGTCACGGAAAACGTTACACAAGACGCCGAGGCAAACGTTTTCGGCAGCGGCGACGCCGGTAGCCTTGTCAAACCCGACGCGTTGCCATCGCCGCAAGATACGGGCGACGCCGCGGTGGTCTTGCCAGCGGGGGCCGTCAAGCCGGTTGGATACCTCGGCGCGTTTGACAGTCCGTTCGCCGGCGTGGATTTTGTTTACTTTCACCTCGAAGACTTCGAGGACGCCAGGTTGAACACACCCGGTGTATCGAGTTCCGCTGCCCAGGCCTCCAGCACTTTTGGACCCAGCATCATCGACTCGGTGGATGCCGACGACGGCAACCCGACCGACAACCGATGCATCAAGGCGGTCGGTACGTGTGACGCTTACTGGGGCAACGGTTCGTTGACGTTCACGTTCGAGGCCGAGGCGCTTGGCGGGCTTCCAACACACGCCGGCGCCGTCTGGACCGACGGCGCGGGGCTTGTGGGCTTTGAGGCCTTCGGAGCCGACGGCAAGCTTGTCTACGAGGTCAAACCGTTCTCGGAGCCCGGCTTTCCTGGTCCCAATGTCACAAGTGACACCTCGGAGGATCGTTTTTTTGGGGCCCATGCACCGGGAGGGATCTCCTCGATTCGCGTCTACAACACCTCGGGCGGCGTCGAGGTGGATCATTTGCAATACGGGCGCGCACGCTGAGGCATGAATCGAGATCTTGAGGCGCCGAACAATCCGTTCGGTGCGTTGGGGTACGCAAATTCTTGCGGACTACGCAGCGGTTTGCAGGCGAAAATGGTCACTTTGGGGTCGGCGGTTTGGGCTACAAGCAGACCGGCTGGAACGAATTGCCGTAGGTGAGCAGGCGACGGGCCATCGGGCCAGGTGAATCCGGTTCTCGACTGGACTTCGGCAGTTGATTGCGCCGACTCGCTTTCTTGTGCCCACCCGATATTCCAAGGTACGTTCTACCGGGCCACGGAGGGCGTGTCGGTCGATGCGACTGGTGCCCACTCCGCGGTACTGGTTCAACGTTTCAAGCTCTGAAGGAGTCAAATAATGAAATCCGTTCGTAGTCTATCCACAATATGTAGTCTGGCGTTCGTTGCCGGTTTCGGGGTCGCCGCTTGTAGCAGCGATTCGAGCAATCCCGCTGGGGTTGATGGCGGCGGAACTCCGGGAACGGATGGTGGCGGCACCGCCATGGGCCAAGATGGAGGTGGCGCGGATGGGCCTGCAGCAGAGGTGGATTGCAGCAAAGCTGCCGACGGAACCCTTTGTGCGACCGACGGTGTTTGTGTCGCTGGCGTTTGTGCGACCTCGCGTTGCGGTGATACGTATATCGACTCACGCACGGGTGAAGAGTGCGAAGACAAAAATGACAACACCGGCGATGGTTGCACCCAGTGCCGGTTTGACTGTAAGTCGAGCGCGACCTGCGACGACGGAAACGCCTGCAACGGTGCCGAATCGTGCAGCGAGGCCGCGCATGTTTGCGAGCCAGGCGTGATCGCTGGCGCCATCAGTTGTACGACCGCGGCAGGGATGCAGGGCATGTGCAAGGCGGGGTCCTGCGGCCGCCCAGGTTGCGGCAACGGAACGATCGAGGTAGGCGAGGATTGCGACGATTCAACGGCCGGCTGCACCAAGGATTGCAAGTTCACCTGTATCGCGGACGCGGATTGCGATAACAAGAACGCGTGCGACGGTGGCGAAACCTGCACCGTTTTGACCCACTCCTGCAAGGCGGGCACGGCGGTTGTTTGTAATGCGAATGGCTGCGCCGGCATGTGCGATCCAGGCGCGGGAACCTGTGCCTATGCCGATGCCGACAAGGACGGCTCGCGTTGCGATCTCGACTGCAACGACGTTGACCCGGCCACGTTCCCCGGCGGTTTCGAATGCAAGGATGGCAAGGATAACGATTGCAATGTGGCCACCGCGGATGGCGCGGCACCCGGTTGCGAGTGCTACATCGACAGCGACAAGGACGGTTTTGCCTCCAGCGTGACCGGTGCCATCGCGTCGCCCGGCACGTGCCAGGCGGGCTTTACCCGGACCAAGCCCATTGATGCTGCCACGACCGACTGTGGACCTGGAAACACCTCGGCTTTTCCGGGCCAGACCTTGTACTTCCCAACCGCGTATTGTGCATCATCCAGGTTTTGTTTGGTTGGTCAGGGTTCGTTCGACTACAACTGCAACAAGACAGAGGAATCCACACTGACGGACAACAAGGTTGCCGCTGCGAGTTGCGCCGGCGCTGCGAATTCCTTCGCGTGTTTGTTCGCCTCGGGATGGGTCGGCGCGATCCCTGCCTGCGGCAAGCCTGGAACTTACCGAACCTGTTCTTACGGCAAGATCGGATGTACGGGTATTGATAGCAAAGAGCGTCCGCGCCCCTGCCGCTAGGCACAAAACGCCGCTGAAATAGCGGAACGAGGGGTCACCCGCCGAGCGGCCGGTGGCCCCTTTTTTTCGGAGCTAGCCCTAACCCTACCCTAGAACGAAGGCTCCAGAATCGCGTCTGGATCGCTCGGCCTTATATCTCGCACTCTGGGTGATGGATGGGACGCAACGCTTGTGCTACGAATTTGTCTGGGCCGTAGCGGAATCGTCAGGCGGGGTGTTGCCGCGCGTTGTGGGGTGGGGGTCACAACCACCGCGACCGGTTCGGGCGCCACAACCACCGGTGCGGGAGGGGGAGCAGCGGCGGCAACGGGAGCCGGGTTCACGATGATCGTGGGGGCGGGTTGTGTGACGGTTGCGGTTGGTTGGGCAAGCAACGTCTGAAAGACGAGTGCCGAAAGTGCGCCGACCACGGCCGACGAAAGATGCGGCACGACGCTGCGCATTCCTCGACCGAGGGCGCGCCAGGGAAATTGGTAGCGGGGCTCCGGAAATCCCGGGGCCTCCTCGAAGGCCCCTTCTGAATTGACGCGGCCCCAGTAGCGAGCCTCGGCCGGAAAGTTCGACTTGGTGGCACCGGAGGGGGAGCGACGGTTTGCAGGGTTGCGGCCGCGCTCAGAACCCTCGCCCCGCCAATTGCGCGAACTGCTGTTCTTTCGCTCGGTCATCCTGAAAGTATACGGCAGAGTTCTACGGACAGCCAACCGGGGTCTGTCGGCCGAGCGCGTCGAGTGCGGCCAGCACGGCATTTTCCTCTTCAGGACGCATGCCGTGAAACAGGGGCAAGAAAACCGTGCGACCGCGCAGGGCCTCCGAGACCGGGAGCGGTCCCCTTCGATGGCTTTGGGGATCCGCAAAGGCGGGCTCCTCGTGGGCATTGGTCAGCCCACCCCGACCGCTGATGCCCCGGTCCGCAAGGAACCGCAGCACACCGGCTGCTGTCCAGGGTGTATCGGGTCGCAGAAAGGTCGGAAAACTCTGCCAGTTGCTGCGCGAATCGATCCGCTCCTGCGGCGGCGTGAGGACCGGGTGAGCGGCAAGCGCAGCACAATACCCGTCACCGATGCGTCGACGTTCCGCGATGATGGACGACAGCCTTGCGAGCTGGGGTCGTCCAATGACCGCGGCAAGATCGGTCATGCGTGCGTTGGTTCCGAGTAAAGCAAAACCATCGGGTGTTCCGATCGGACGATCGAGGGCGGCAGGTTTTTCGAGGCCATGCTGGCGCAGCAATCGCAGTCGATGGGCGAGGGCCGCATCGTTCGTCGTGATCGCGCCGCCTTCGCCCACCGTGATGACTTTGCGCGGATGAAATGAAAAACACGCCACGGCGCCATGTGGCTTGCCGATGCGCTGCCATTGTTCTGCCACACGAATTTCGCTGCCGAGGGCGCACGCGGCGTCTTCAATGAGAGGAATGCCCGCAGCACGAGTCAAGTCAAGGAGGGGACCGAGAGTGCAAGGAAAGCCAACCTGGTGGACCGCGATGAGCGCACGGGTGCGGGGCGAAAGCAGACGCCTTGCGGATTCGGGATCGATCGAGAGCGTGTCAGCCTCGACGTCGGCAAAGGCCGGCGTTGCACCGACGGCAACCACGCAAGCTGCCGATGCGATGAAGCTGTGACTGACGGTGATGACCTCGTCGCCCGCCTTGATGCCAAGTGCGCGCAAGGCAAGCTCAAGTGCTGCGGTTCCATTGCAGACCGCAATCGCGTGCGCCGCGCCCACCGCTGCCGCGAGCTCGCCCTCAAAGCCTGCGACTTCCTTGCCCTGTAGCAGCCATCCGGAGCGGACCACGCGGGCCACCCCTTCGGACTCGGCCGCGCCAAAGTCGGGGCGCGTGATGGGGACTTCAATGCGGTCTGTTCCGGTCACGGGCCGATTCTATCCCGACCACGTTTTTACAGTCGACCAACAGGACTTCGCCTAGGTTTTTGCCATGCCTGAAACCCAGGGACGTTTGAGTGCGATCGCGTTGCTTTTCTTGCGCACGGGCATCGGCTTGAACATGGCTTACCTGCACGGATGGGGGAAGCTCCAAACCCTTCTGGGTGCTCCGCAAGGTTTTCCCGATCCACTGGGGATCGGCTGGAAAAACAGCCTGATGGGGGCCGTTTCCGGCGAGTTTCTGTGTGGCATCCTGCTCGCGCTTGGGTTTGCGTCGCGGATTGCCGCGGCTGGGATGGCGTTTACGATGGGCGTGGCGGCGTTTGTGGTTCAGGGCTCGAACCCCTGGAAGAGCAAAGAGCTCGCGATCGTCTACTTGATTCCGGCTGTCTACCTGATGTTGATGGGGCCAGGACGCTTCTCCCTGGATGCGCTGTTGGCCCCACGGTTGCGGGCCCTTCTGGGTCGCGGCAAGTAGCGCTGATGCCGGTGGCAGAGCCAGTGCCACAGCCTTTACCTCGGGACGCTTTTCGTTAGGATTGCGCCTTCATGTCGAGCACAAACCAGATCCTGTTTGGGACCGATGAAGTTGAACCGGCCCGCCGCGTGTTTCGGGCCGGACGCCTGCAGGCCGAGCTCGATGGACGAGGCAACCTCAGTGCCATCACCTTCGACGGAATCGAAATCTTGCGCGGCATTGCGTTTCTTGTTCGCAACAAGGACTGGGGAACCTTTGCCGCCGAGTGCAGCGGGCTGCAGGCACAGGAAACAGCAGACGGGTTCAGCGTAACGTATCACGCAACCTGTCGCGATGGTGAGAACCTTCTGCAGTGTCAAGCGCACATCGAAGGACATGGCGAGGGAACCCTGCGATTCTCGGCCAAGATGACCCCGACGGCTGACTTCATCACCAACCGTGCCGGGTTCATTGTGTTACACGGCTTGCAAGGGATTGCGGGTGCGCCGGTTGACATCGAACACACCGATGGCAGCAAGGAAACGGTGACGCTGCCCCGTCACGTGCGTTCGGATCAACCCTTGTTCGATCTGGCAGCCGTCACCCATCACCCCGATCCAGGGCTAGCCGTCACGGTTCGCTTTCAAGGGGATGTCTTTGAAATGGAGGACCAGCGCAACTGGACCGACGCATCGTTCAAGACCTACGTGCGGCCCCTGTCGCGGCCCTTCCCGTATACGCTGGCCGCAGGTGTTACGGTTACGCAGTCCATCGAACTGCAAGTCCGGTCCGTTCCCGTCGCCTCCGGCATGTCGAGCGGGATGGGTGGGGACACCTTGCGATTGCATTCCGATCGTCCGTTGGGTGTGATGCCGAGGATCGGCGTTGGGGTGCGGTCCGACAATGTGAAAGGCGCGCTTGCGGTTTCAGAAAATCTCCGGCGTCTCGCGGTACAATCGCTGGTTGCCGAGGTGGATCCCCGACAAGAGGACTTTCAGGCGACGCTTGCCGACTATGAACGCCTTGCCGTTTTGACCGGTCTTGCCGTTTCACTCGAGATGATCCTGCCCTGCGTGCGGCCGGTGCACGAAGAACTTCAGTGGCTGGCCGAGGCCATCGCAAAAAGCGGGTTGAAGGTCGATGCCATCGCGCTTTCGCCGGCCGCCGATCTCAAGACAGACTCACCGCATGAGGGTGAGTTGCCGCCGCTTTCGCTGATCTACGCGGAGGGACGCAAGGCGTTTCCAACCGTACGACTCGGCGGTGGAACGTTCGCCTATTTCGCAGAGTTGAACCGAAAAAAGCCGCCGGTGGCGTTGCTTGATTTTGTGACGCACACGACCTGCCCGATCATTCATGCTGCGAATGACGACGGTGTGATGCAAACGCTTGAGTGTTTGCCCTGGGTGTTTGCGTCGACCCGCGCGTTTATCGGTGACTGTGCGTATCACGTGGGCCCCATCTCGATCGCAATGCGGGCCAATCCCTACGGTGCGACCCCGACCCCGAACCCGAGCAACCAGCGTCTGGCGATGGCGGATCGCGATCCCCGCGCGCAGGCACTGTTTGGTGCGGCGTTTTATGCCGCGTACGCAATGGAAGTCGCACGGGCCCAAATCGAGGCCTTGTCCCTGTGTGCGCCAACCGGAAACACGGGACTATTCGTTTTATCAGAGTCGGGACCACAACCGGTCCCTGCGTCGTCCGTGGTACAGTTACTCGCTTCCGCGGCTGGCAAACCGACCGTCGATGTGTCGGTGCCACGTGGGCTTTCGGCAATCGGTTGGCAAGATGAGCAGGCCACGCAGGTGCTGGTCGCAAACCTGACTCGCAACGTGATCCCGCTGCAACTGCCGGTATCTGGCAACGCGATTCATGCCACAATCGTGGATGAAGCACGCCTTGCTCGAACCCCGTCGGATGCGTACCTTTTTGATGAAAGCTCCGCCGTGCCGGGATCGAGAATGGTGCTTCCGCCCTATGCCGTGGCGCTGATAGGGTTTACGAACGCGGGGCGATAAGCTCGAATGCTGGGCCTGTGCGGGGGGCGGCGTTGCCCACGCGGTTGTGAAACGCGTAGCTGTCGCCCCGATAAAGCGTCAATTCGTACCACAGAGGTTCGCCGCTTTCCAGTTGACCGATGCCGCTCACCTCAAGCGCCGGTGTTCCGCGTCGCGTGCCGAGACGCTCCGCATCGGCAGCGTCAAGCGAGATGGCTCGGATGGTTTGCTCCGCACCCGCAATGCGCAAATGATACGCATCCGTAAAGAGTCCATAAAGCGAACCCGACGCTGCCTGGGCGTCCATACCGAGGACGTGTTTTTCAACCAGGTATCGCCGCTCGAAGATGACCGGCTGATTGTCGGCGAGGCGCAGCCGTTCGATGACAATCACCGGTTCATTGCCGGACAGACGCAAGCGCTCGGCCACGAGCGGATCAATGTCGATCGCCTTCTTGCGGGCAAAGGCGAGTACCTTCGTGGCAGGGTTGCGGCCCGCGGCTTCTGCGCGCGCGGTGAAGCTGACCAGCATGCGCAGATCCACATCGAGGGTACCGGGCTGAACAAACGTGCCGACGCCCTTTCGGAACAGCAACAGGCCCTCGGAGACCAGATTCGATAGCGCCTTGTTGGCGGTGGCGCGGCTCACCTCAAACCGCGTGGCGATCTGACGCTCGGTCAGAAACTGGTCGCCCGGCTTGAGTTCGCCCGAGCGGATGAGTTCGCGCAAGAGACCATTGAGCTGCTGATAAACGGGGGTCTTGTTGAGTTTTTGGGCCGACATGGTGGACACCCGGGAAGTGGTTGGTGGCTAGGCCACTATATCGGAGTACAACCCGGTTCCAAGCCCGAAATCGAGGGCAACCTATTTCGCGACCACGAAAGGCAGCGCGGCACTCGAAGCGAAAATCTTGTCGTTTTGCAGAGCGTCCTGCATGCAGACAAGGAACGGATCCGTTTCGAATACCGCCGGGTGTTTCAAGAGGCTGAAATCGCACTCAATGACGGAGGTCGTCCAAAAATAGATGGCATCGGATTGCAGCGAGGTGGCACTGCCCGTCGTTGCGGCCCCGTTGCAAAGGGCATTGCCGTTTGCCGTGGTGGAAAACGCACCGTTGCGCGCAAAAACACAGTCGAGGACGGCGAATAGATCGATGCGATCCCGGGCGTCTGGTGGATCGGCCATGTCGAAGAAGGTGCGGCTTGCGGGCATGACGTAGGCCGCCGGGGGGGCGCCATCGCCGCTTGATTCGGCGCCTGTCCACAACACATAACTCCAGGGTTTCTGCGGTTTGGCATTGCCCGCGGTCATCCCGTATTCGCTCCATGCGAAGCGGGGGCTAGGCCCAACACGGTCAAACCACCCCGGCATCGCGGCGGCAATCGGTGGGTTGAAAACCAGGTTGCGGGTCAAATTGGTGCGGAAATCCGTATCGTCGAAACGTACCACGTAGGCGTTGTTTTCAAGCGAGTCAATGAGTCCGGAGCCCGCGCGATCCAAAAACGCCACGACGCTCCCGGTTTCTTCGCCGCCACGCAACACGGTCACAGCGTAATCGTTGCGCCCCCTCGGTAGCGTGATGAAGGCATTTTGATATTTTGAATCGTCGCTCGTCACCTGAATCACAATCGGAACGTCGGCCTGAGCGTTGTTCGTGATGGTGCCGGTCAGTTTCACGCTTGAGTCGCCTGCAACGTCGGTGCAAAAAGAACTGTAGGAACCAACGGACATCGATTCGGTATCGGTCAGCAATGGGTTCGCATCGAAGGCAAGGATCACAGCGGTGTAGCAGTGGTCATCCAGCAAATCCTTCTTCGGTGTGTAGGCCGGTGAACTCACGAGGGAGTCTTCACCCGGATCGTTGTTCCAGATCTCGCCGCTTTGCATGAGAACAAAATAGGTTCCGGCGCCTGGAACGGGCTGCCACGTCAGGGTCGGGCGCAGGTTGGTATTGGCGGTCGCCGCACCGGGAAAGATCAACTCGCGCAAAAGGGGCAGCTTCTTGATGGTCGCAATCTCATCGACCTCGATGTGGATTTGATCGCTTGGGCCATGGCGAAACGCCATGACGTATCGGCCCGCATGTTCGGGGCCGGGGTTGGGAAATCCATGACGAAATTTGCCGTCCGCCAGATCGGGGTCAAAGCTTCCGCCCGAGTTGTCGCGCACACCCTCGGAGCACGCGCCGTCATCCTTCAACTCAACCACCCGCAGATCGGGTAGCGCAACAAAGGGAACCGACAATCCCGCGCCATTGCCCGAACGTTCAATGCCGAGATCCAGATGATATCCGCCACACCAGCCCTTGCCGAGCTTGCGCACCGAACCTTCGCGGGCGGATGGGGGTGCAGGCAGAGCGGATTCGTTGTTGGTGAGGACGTTGAAGCCTGCGTAACGGGTTGCGACAACTGCCGGGGCGACGATGTTCAGGTCGAGTTGCGCGGTCAGATCGGTGACGGTCGCTCGAAAAGCCACCGACTGAGGATCGCCGCCAAGGGTGGGTTGCCCATCCGGCGATGGGCTCGCGGCCCCGCTGCTGTCTCGAAAGGCGCGCAGAAAATAGTTTGCACCCATTGCGACATCGAAAACAACCTGTCGGCTTGGGGCAAGCTGGCCGGTCGGGACGGTGATCTTTTTTTCGTCCGACCAACGCGGCAATTCGGACGACGTGCCGACTTTGTACAAGCGTACGACAACATCGGTACCGGTTGTGGGTCCGGCCGATTGACTGACCCGTACCGTTAGTTTTGCAGGGGCCCAGTGCTGGATCGTGATCCTTCGCATGGAAGCCCCAAAGTCGTTGCGAACCGTGGTTTCCACCGTCAGGTCGTCCATGTGTGCTACGCCACGGTACTCAACCTCGAGCGCGAAGAATCCGCCAGAATCCACGGTGGTGCTGCCGCTGCCCACCGTCGTCAGACCCTTCAACAGTCGCACCGACAAGCTGGCATTGGGCTCGGCCGTTCCTTGCACCTCGACCATAAAAAACGTTCGAGACCCGACGGCGGGCTTGAGTACGTTGGGCGCTGCGGGTGCCACGGGCGCAACGGCCGTGTCGGGTTTCGCCGAAGCATCGGGCGTTGTGCTGCCATCGGTTCGCGGCAGGTCGAAGGGCATCGAGGCATCCGTACCACCGCCCGCGTCGTTCAGTCCAGTCGTGCCACCCGCTCCGGTATCCGTGGGATCATCGCCGCCACCATCGCCGCCGCCATTGCCGCAGGCGAATAATCCCCCGGTTGCCAGGAAACCCAGAAGCACCACCCGAGCACGTCTATTCATCGTCAAAGCCATTGTCTATTCCCTATTTATGATTGGACACCGCATCCCGCGCGAACACCAACTTTCACAGGCTCATCGGGAGAAAGTGGGCAGAACTTCAAGAACAGGCGTGGAGAAAGGCGGCCAGCACGGTACCTAGGGTGAGGTGACCGGAATGACGTTCCAGAGCACAAAGACCGCATCCTGGTAGTCGCCGTTGACGCCCTCCTCAAAGGTGACGAGGTAGGCGTTTTCAATTGGCGTACCATTGCGGCTCTTGAGAGGAAACACCCGGGTGGCATGGCTCACCGTGCCGTCGAAACTTGGCGCTGCATTCTTCTTGCGACGCTTCACCTTGGTGGCAGGCCGAACGGGATTGCGCAGATCTTCTGTGTAAGTGGTGTGGGTGGGCAAGCTGATGTAAAGCCCAAAGGGACCTGGTCCCGGATCGAAGCTGATGGAACCTTCGCCGTCTTCAAAGCCTGGATTCAACCGTTGTGACTCGGTTGCGGCCAGGATCCCCAGTTGCGTCTCGGTCAGCTTGCCGGTTGCATCCGCGCGGTAATGGCCATACGGCATTGCCCCGTCCGCTGAGAATCGTGCCACGGGATCAAGCGCGATGTTGCCGGGTTTGATCGAACGAAATAACGGTGCGGCGATTTCTTCGCCCTTCTGCGCGGCCTCGGTACCTAGCACAAGCTGCGATCCACCCACCTCGATCAAGTAGCCGAGTGCATGCACCACGTCGTGCAACGGGGGCTCCTGTTCCCCGGCCTTGCCGACCGTGACGAGCGCAGAGATATCGACCAGTGGCCCAAGCTCGTCGTTGTGTCCCAGCACGATTTGCAGGGTTGCCCGGTGGACACCCACGGCTGCCCCGGGGGTGGGCGCAAACGCAACACGGAAATCGATCGACTTGTCGGGAGCGATGTAACGGGGCAGGGTTGGCAGGTCGGTCAGGGTGAAGGTGGCCGCGTGTTCCCCCACGATTCGAATCGTGCGGACCTGCAAGCCGTCGGCGCTGAGGTTCTTGACCGACACCCCCTGGTCGTCACCGGGTTCACCTCGGACCCCCGAGAACACCATTTCAAGCGGCGAGATGCGCAAGGTTTGGCGTTGCTTTTCCAGTCCGGGCGCGGGCTCTGGTGCGGGCGCGGAGGCGACGGCCTTCGGAGCCGGTTTGGGTGCGGTTACGCAGCCAGGCCAAGCAAGACCCGTGCAAAGGGCCAGGAGGGCAAGGGTACGGGCCGGGCTCGACATGGGTACATTATAACCCGAGGCCGTCCGGGCGTGGGGGATTGCGAATCATCCACTGTGAAACATGTTATCGTTGAACCCATGACCCGAATGACGGTTCGTGATGTACGCCTGCACTGGCCCAAGGCGGAAAAAGCTCTGGCCGAAGGGGAAGAAATCGTGGTGACACGGGATTCAAAACCTGTGGCCAGACTGCTTCCGATCGCGGCGTCGACACCGGCCCGTCGACCGCGCTTCGATCCAGACAAGCACATCGCGGGACTCAAGCGCCTTTGGGTCAAACCTCCGAAGGGCCCCACCACCGACACATGGTTGACCCGTGATCGCGAAGAATAGGGTGACCAATCATGGGCCTCTACCTGGACACGAGCTGTCTTTTGAAACTGCTTTTCCCGGAGCCTGAAACACGGGCAACGGCCATCCATCTTGCGCAAGAAGACCGGGTTGTGGTGTCGTCGCTCGCACGACTTGAAGCATTGGTTCAGATTGATGGGCGACGAGCCGGAGGACTGTTCTCTGCACGTCAGGCAACTTTGATCACGAAGACCCTCGACGCTTTGATGTTGCAAGCTCCGTATGAACTGGCGAACGTGCCTCGTGACATGATTGCCGTTGCCGAACAGCAGCTGAAAAATTATCCTGTCGCACATTGCCGAACGCTGGATCGATTGCACCTGTCGGCAATGCAATCCCTCGGACTGGATAGAATCTTGACCAACGACAAGGTGCAATGGAAAGCGGCAGTGGCGCTTGGGTACCGGGCGATTTCGCCGTCATTTTAGGCGCTCGTTACCCCAACCCGGATGCGACCTTTGCGGTTCGTTCGATGGTGCGGATGATCTGTCCCCGCACCCCACCGTCTTCCAGCACACCCAAACCCGCGATGGTGCATCCCCCGGGCGTGGTCACCTGATCCTTCAACACCGCGGGATGCTTGCCGGTTTCAAGCACCATGCGCGCGGCGCCCTGAACCGTCTGGGCCGCAAGGGTCAGCGCTTTGTCTCGGGGCAAGCCCATCAAAACGCCACCATCGGCCAGCGCCTCGACAAAGAGAAACGCGAACGCCGGTCCACTTCCCACGATGGCGGTGACGACGTCCATGTGTTTCTCTTCGATGTCGATGGCGCGGCCGCAGGCAGCAAACACCGCCAGCGCCATTGCCATCTGTGCATCCGTCACACGATTGCCGCGTGCGATGGCTGTCATGCCTTGCCCGATGAGACACGGCGTGTTCGGCATCGCCCGCACCACGGCGCTGTCCGGCAACCAGCGCTGTAGATCTTCCAGTTTCACACCTGCCGCGACGCTCATCACCAACTTGCCAGCGAGCGCCTTTCGCATGGCATCGTTGTCGACAACCTTTGCGACCATAAAAGGTTTCACGGCGAGCAGAACCATCGAGGCTTCGGTGCCGAGGCCAATGTTGTCATTCGTGACACGGATCCCGTGAGCCTTGGCCACGCGCTCGGCCGCAGCGGGCAAGGCATCGCTGCCGAGGATCTGGCCGGGTTGTAGACCACCGGACGCGATCACGCCGCGCAGGATGGCTTCGCCCATGTTGCCCGTGCCTAGTACACCCAGAATGTCGTTCTTCGAGAACATGCTGTCAGTCTCGTGCAGGTGCAGCGGCTTCGCAACTGCCACGGAGAAAGCAGCGTCGCAAAGAATCGCCCCGCGGTCGTATTGGGCCTATTTCTCCGACAGCGCCGCCACGCCCGGGAGGATCTTGCCTTCGAGGAACTCGAGCGAAGCGCCACCACCGGTCGAGACGTGGGAGATCTGGTCGGCGACCTTGGCGGATTTTGCAGCCGAGGCCGAATCACCACCCCCGATGATCGTCGTGGCACCCTTGGCCGTCACTTCGGCGAGCGTGTGCGCGATGGCCATGGTGCCCTTGGCGGCAGCCTCGACCTCGAAGACACCGACCGGACCATTCCAGAGGACGGTCTTGGCGGTGCTCAAGATGGCCTTGAACTTCTCGATCGACTTGGGTCCGATGTCAACCGCTTCCCAGCCGACCGGGATCGCGTCCTTGTCGACCACCTTGAGGTTGCCCATGGTTCGGGCCTTGAAGTCGAACTTGTCGGTGACCGTGAAGTCGTCGGCGAGCACCAGCTTGTCGCCGGCTTCCGCGAGCAACTGTCGCGCGAAGTCGACCTTGTCGTTCTCGACGATGGAGGCGCCGGTTTCGAGGCCCTGTGCCTTCAAGAAGGTGTAGGTCATGCCGCCGCCGAGGATGAGCTTGTCGACTTGAGGCAGAAGGTGCTGGATGACCGAGATCTTGCTCGATACCTTCGAGCCGCCGATGATGGCGACGAAGGGGCGCTGGGGCTTTGCGAGCGCCGTGCCGAGGTAGTCGAGTTCCTTCTTCATCAGGTAACCGCAAGCGGCCTGTGATACGAATTTGGCGATGGTTGCCGTGGAGGCGTGTTCGCGGTGCGCGGCACCAAAGGCGTCGTTGACGTAGAGATCACAAAGGCCAGCGAGTTGCCTGGCGAAGGCTTCGTCGCGGCCTTCTTCGCCGGCATAGAAACGCAGGTTTTCGAGCAAAAGGACCTCGCCGTTTTGCAGGCTGTTGGCGGCTTTTTCGGCGTCCGGTCCGACGCAGTCGCCAACGAACTTGACGGGCGTGCCAAGGATCTCTGACAGTGCGACTGCGACTGGGGCGAGCGACAGGTCGGCGACCTTCTTGCCGTCGGGGCGACCAAGGTGCGAGGCCAAAATCACGCGAGCGCCCTGTGCGCGCAGGTACTGGATGGTCGGCAACGAGGCGCGCAGTCGCTTGTCGTTTTCGACCTTGCCGTTCAACAACGGCACGTTGAAGTCGACCCGCACGAAGACGCGCTTGCCGGTGGTTTGAAGTTGTTCAACGAAAAGCTTCTTGGAGACGTCGATTGACATGGCGCCGGACGTCTACCTGCGCCGAGAACTTTTGTCGAGAACGGCGGCGTGTGCGCTAGGATCGGCAACACCCCCTGTAAGCCGCACCATGTCATCACGCGCCGCACTCGCTTCCGCCCACCGCATCGTCGTCAAGGTCGGCACCCACGTTGTCACCCACGACGGCGTGGATCTCGCGCTTGGCCGCATGATGGACATCATCGAATCGCTGGCCCGACTGCGCCGCTCCGGCCACGAGATGGTGCTGGTCACAAGCGGGGCAGTGGGCCTTGGGATGCGCGAATTGGGTTTGACCGAACGGCCGCGCTCACTGGGCCTGCGACAGGCCTGTGCTGCGGTTGGGCAGGGACACCTGATGGGGATCTACACGCGCGCGTTCTCGCAGCTGGGTGTGAAGACCGCACAGGTGTTGGTGACCCAGGAGGATCTGGGCGACCGGGATCGGGCGCTCTGCATCCGTACCACGTTGATGCGCCTGCTGGAGCTTGGCGCCGTGCCGATCATCAACGAAAACGACAGCGTTAGCGTGCGCGAGTTGATGGAGTATCAAAATGGTCAGGGCAAGGGCGGCGTGTTCGGTGACAACGATATGTTGTCTGCCATCGTGGCGACGGCGCTTGATGCCGATGCCCTCATCATGTTGACGAATGTGCCCGGGTTGCTGACGGCGCCTCCGGGTTCTGTCCCGGCGCCCGAGCGCATTCCGCAGTTGCTTGGTGTTGCGGCGGTCACCGAGGCAATGGTGCAGATGCAGGCCGGACCGGTCGGAAAATCAAGCGGTGGTACGGGTGGCATGGTCAGCAAGCTGGAGGCCGCGAGGCTGGCCATCGGGCAGGGGACCGCCGTCGTCATCGCGTCCGGAGACGACCGCCGCGCCGTCGAACAGATCTTGAATGGCGACGACGTGGGCACCTTCATCGCGCCCGAAAGCGAAAGACCCGCACGGTGGCGGCGCATCGCCGTGTCCGGAAAACAACAGGGCGCCCTTGTCATCAACGAAGGCGCGTTGCGTGCGCTCAACGACCAGAAGGCTTCGCTTTTGCCCATCGGCGTGGTGGGCGTGGACGGCGAATTCGAGAAGGGCGAACTGGTCGAGATCCGCGACGGCAGCGGTCGCGTTCATGGCCGCGGTCTGGTGAACTACGACGCGCCTGCTTGCCGTGCCTTGATGGGGCGACAGTCGGATGACATCGTCAACGTCCTCGGTTTCACCAGCTACGATGCCCTCATCACACGCGACAATCTTGTGATGGGCAGTTTGTAGCGGTGCGGGAACACGGGGCCGATGCGCGAAAGCCCTCACTTCAGGCCGCTGAACAACGTTTTTTCGCGCTTGTTCCTGGTCGAGTCGGCCACGCGCCGCAGGTAGATGGTGGTTGGTTTTGCGTTTGCCGGATCGGCCAGAGCCACTTTTTTCTCTGCCGAAAGTTGCGAGACGTGACACGAATAGGACGCATTGGCCGTCGCGGTATGTTGCGCCTTGATTTCGATCGCGGTCGTGACAAACGCGTCGGCAACCTGACGCTTTGACTTTCGCTCTTGCATTGGCAAGTGAGCCATCGACGATTCGGGATAGACGAAGTGATACAGTTTGCGCGGCGCGTGTTTAAGTCGATGGCGCTCGAAAAAGACCTGGGATGCAACGACGTCCGTCAGTCGATGATCGGGATGACCGGACTCGCCGTTGGGGCCCCACGTGATGATGACGTCGGGGGCAAAGGCATCGATCTTTTCGCGCAGCTCACTCGCCACCTTGTCGAGTTCGCCGAGGTTGTTTAGACCTTGATCCTGATGTCCGAGGGCCGTCCATTCCGTGAGCCCCAGTTTGGCGTCACCGCGAGGGCATCTCAGGCTGCTTCAAGGTGGTAGGGCGACGAAGCTGTGTTTTAGCCAAGGACCCTGAGCATCTCAAACACACTGTCTGAGTCGATCTTCTTCGATGCCAGATAATGCGCCAAGTCTGTCCTGTCCGTTGGTGGCAACCTGACTTGGAAGAACGGAAAGAGAGTTCCCGATTCGCAGCACTTCTCAAGATCCGGAAAACTTGGAATCGGCGGGAGATCGGTAGTTTTGAACTCACGCGAATACGAAAAACTGAATTTTGACGGCTGCACCGTGAGCGTTCCGACGTGTAGCGTGGACGCGTTCGCGGTTTGCTCGAGGTTCAGCTTGAGCGCCTTGGACGGGCCAGACGTCGGTGCCTTCGCGAGTGGGATTCCCCATTCGGCCAGGGCTTCAAACAGTTTTGTGAGGGTTAACGACATGGTCACAATCCGCAAATGCGCGACATTTCAGTAGACTGGCGTGAGGCCCCGAGCAGGAACAACTTGATTATCGGAGGCGATTGGGGATCGATAGAAAAGGCGAGATGTGATCAAAGGAGGGGATGGCGAACGAAGAGGAAATACGGTTGCGGTTTTAGGCTTTGTCGGGAGTAATGGACGAGCGCGTGAGACGATTGTGGGCGGGCGCGGAGGCCGAGCATGCGGAATGTGGCATAGCGGCGGTTGAGCGTGCGAC
>Ga0105046_10000367_pt1 | contig 61303 bp, 52 predicted proteins | sample MAT03_FD_78385 | JGI IMG/M metagenome (GOLD analysis project Ga0105046, IMG submission 78385) | Freshwater microbial communities from Lake Fryxell liftoff mats and glacier meltwater in Antarctica - MAT-03 (megahit assembly) | ecosystem: Environmental > Aquatic > Freshwater > Ice > Liftoff...
GAAAGAAGTCTCAATCACAGAAGGATCTGGTGATTAGATATGACACCGAACACTTCGATCCTCCGGCACCCGTCGCTCGTGTCTCCGTGGTGAATCCTGATACCTCCGCGGAGAATGTGCCGATGTTGATCGACTCTGGAGCCGATGTGACGCTGCGCCCCTCCGAGGTCGTTGGAACGCTCGACTTGAGCGCCGAGGGCGAGCAAGTGCTCCAAGGCTACGGCGGCGACTCTGACCGGCTCCGGGTGGTCGTGGTCGGCGACCCCGCCGCGCTCACCCCCCGGCCTGTGTGCGCTGGGTCTGGGCCCGGTCGTCCTGCTCGACCCCGCCGCCCTGTGAACGGCGCACAGTCGCCCGTCCGGCCTGCGAGGCGATCGCGGGGGAGCCCGCGACCGGCGCGCCGGACAGGGTTATGCTCGCCGGATGCTTCTACCCGGCATCGCCGCTGTGCTGGCTCTGTCCGCGGCCCCGACCTTCACCGCCCCACCCGCGCCGCCCGTCCCGATCTACGGCGGCGACGTCGTCGAAAAAGGCGCCTGGCCCGGCGTGGTCGCGATCTCCGTCGGCAACTTCCTGTGTACCGGAACGCTGGTCAGCCCGAACATCATCTTCACCGCCGCGCACTGCCTCGACAACAACCCCGACGTGTCCAGCATCGTCGTGCGCCGCGGCGACGACATCAACTTCCCGGTCACGCCGATCAAGGCCGTCGCCTACGGAGCCGACCCCGAGTTCTGCGGCGAGGACACCTGCAAGGAGGACATCCACGACTACGGCTTCATCGTCCTCGCTAGCTCGCAAACCGACCTCACCAGCTTTCCGCGGGCGATCGCCGATCAGGACGAGTGGGACGAGCTGATGGGCGTCGACAAGAAGATCACCATCGTCGGCTACGGCCTCAACGAGGGTGAGATCACCGGCATCAAGCGTCAGGTCGAGGTCCCGATCACGCAATTTAGCAAGTCGGGCCTGGAATTTCAGGCCGGCGGCATGGGCTTCGACTCGTGCCAGGGCGACTCCGGCGGCCCCGCCTTCGTCAAGCTCGGCGACGAGTGGCTGCTCGCCGGCATCACCTCGCGCGGCTACACCTGCGGCAAGGGCGGCTTCTATGCCGTCCCGCTCGGCGGCGCCTGCTGGCTCGAGCGCGAGTCCGGCTTCGACCTGCGCCCGGCCGACTGCTCCGACTGCGACTGCATCAACACCGACCCGGCCCGCAACGACGGCTGCGGCTGCACCACCGGCGACCCGCTCGCCAGCGTCGGTCTGCTCGCCTTGCTCGGGCTGCTCCGTCGCCGCCGCCGCCTCGCGTGAGCACCTGTCCCCGCGGACAGGTCGCTTTAGACCCGCACCCCGGCGACGAACCGACCGCGACGGCGCGCGTGCCTGGCGAGCAGCGGCTGCAGGCTCTCCGCGAGGTACTCATCGACCTGCTCCGGCGCCCGGCCGACGTAGCGCTGCGGATCGATCACCCCCGGATCGACGAACGCCGCCAGCGCCGGTGACGCCTGCATGCGCGCCACGAGGTCGTTGGCTTGCCCCTGCTTCATGCGAGCCACCGCCGCCAGGCTCGCCTCGCGGACCGACTCGTGCAGCGCCTGCCGGCTCTCGCCCGCCGCCGCCCCGCGCATGATCACGTCCTCGGTCGCCATGAACGGCAGCTCGTCGCGCATGTTCGCGGCGATCACCGCCGGATGGACGATGAGCCCGCCGGTCACGTCGACCAGCAAATTCAGCACCGCGTCCGTCGCAAGAAACGCCTCCGTGATGACCAGGCGGCGGTTCGCGCTGTCGTCGAGCGTGCGCTCGAACCACTGGTTGGCGTGCGTCTCGCGCGGGCTGGTCGCCAGCGAGTGGACGAAGCGCGCCAGGCTGACGATCCGCTCGCTGCGCATCGGGTTGCGCTTGTACGCCATCGCCGACGACCCGACCTGGTGGGTCTCGAACGGCTCGTCGACCTCGCGCTCGTGTGCAAGCAACCGCAGGTCCGTCGCCAGCTTGGCCGCCGACCCGCACACGTCGGCCAGCGCCGACACCACCCAGGTGTCGAGCTTGCGCGTGTACGTCTGCCCCGACACCGCGATCGATCCCGCGAAGCCCATCGCCTCGCACACCCGGCGGTCGAGCGCCCGCACCTTCTCGTGGTCGCCCGCGAACAGCCCGAGGAACGACGCCTGCGTGCCCGTCGTGCCCTTCACCCCGCGCAGCGGCAGCCGGCCGACCAGCGCATCGATCGTCTCGAGGTCGAGCGCCAGGTCTTGCGCCCACAGGCAGGCCCGCTTGCCGACCGTCGTCAACTGGGCCGGCTGGTAGTGCGTGAACGCCAGGCACGCCAGCCCGCGGTGCTCGCCCGCGAAGCCCGCGAGCTGATCGATCGCCGCGTACAGCCGGTCCATCACCAGCTCGAGCCCTTCGCGGATCATCACCAGCTCCGCGTTGTCGGTCACGAAGCAACTGGTCGCCCCGAGGTGGATGATCTTCGCCGCGTCGGCGCCCGCCACCTCGCCGAAGTGATGCACGTGGGCCATCACGTCGTGACGCAGCTTCGCCTCGAGCTCGCCGACCCGCGCGAAGTCGAGGTCCTCGCGGGCCGCCCGCAGCGCGTCGACCTGGGCCTGCGAGATCGCCAGCCCGAGGTCGTGCTCGGCCTGCGCCAGAGCGATCCACAGGTCGCGCCACAGCAGCACCCGGCGACGGTCCGAGAAGTTCTCGAGCATCGCCGGGGTCGCGTAACGCTGGCCCAGAGGGCTCGTGTAGCCGGGTTGTGGCGGGGTCATCGCGGGCGCAAGATACTCGCCGCGCTCGTCCCGGCCGCCCTCCGGGGCACACGAGTTAGCGCACGGGAATAGGCCCTGATGACCCCCGGTACCCCCTCGCCCATGGATGCCACCGCGCGACGCGCATTCGAGGCGACGGTCCTTCCCCAGTTGGACCGCGTCTTCGGCATGGCCCTGCGCCTGACCCGGAGCCGGGCCGAGGCCGAGGACCTCACGCAGGACGTGATGATCCGGGCCTACCGCTTCTGGGCCAGCTTCAAGCCCGGGACCAGCGTGCGCTCGTGGCTGTTCACGATCGTTCGTAACACCTTTATCACCCGCTATCACAACATCAACCGCGAGCGGGCCGCCGTCGGCACGCTCGCCGCCCACCACGAGAGCGCCGCGGACGACGGCGCCTGCGGGCCCGCCCCGGCCCACTCGCTGAGCCCCGAGGTCGCCCTCGGCCAGCTCGACATGCGCGCCCGCATCGACGCCGCGCTGCAGCACCTCCCGCCCGACTACCGCATAGCCGTGGCCCTCGCCGACATTGAGGGCCTCTCCTACAAGGAGATCGCCGAGGCCATGGACTGCCCGATCGGCACCGTCATGAGCCGGATCTACCGCGGCCGTCGCCAACTCCACGCCCTCCTTTATCCCGCCGCCGTCGAGCACGGCCTGGCTGCTCCCATGGCGACCGGCGGCCAGCCCGTGTCGCTCGCCGAGTACCGCAAGCGAGGTACAGCATGACCACCGACGCCCACGACCCTCAAGATCCCGCGATCATGCCCATGGCCAGCGACAGCCTCATCGCCCTGATCCAGCCGTTCCTCGACGACGAGCTGCCCGCCAGCGAGCGCGCCCGGGTGGAGGCCCTGCTCGCGCAAGATCCTGTCCTTCGGGACATGGTCGAGGAGCAATCTTCCGTGCGCCAGGCGCTGCGCCAGCTCCCGCCCGAGGCCGCCCCGCAGGCGCTCCAGGCCCGTGTGCTGCTCGAGCTCGACGCCGTCGATCGCGAGCAGGCCGCCGCGACGCCGGGCTGGCGGCAGCGCTTTGGCGGCGTCGACCGGCGCCTGCGCGCGTTCATCCGCGGCGCCGCCGTCATGGTCCCCGCCGGCGCCACCGCCCTCGCGCTGTTCCTCGTCACGCGCACAGGTACCGAGAGACATGTCCCTGAGGCCAGCCCGATCGCCGCCGCCACCACGGCCACCACCACTACGCCCGCGATCCTCGACCCCACGCGCAGCGGCCTGGTCCTCGGCGCCACCCCCGGCGTGAGCCCCGGCGTGCGTCTGGTCGGCGCCGCCTTGCCCGCCAGCGAACATGCGCCGGCGTCGGTCATCGTCGAGCGGCAGGTCGGCCCGCGCCGCGTGCTCGACCGCCACGAGCCCGCCGGCGGCCCGGCCCCGAGCGAGCCCCACGCCTACCGCGGTCGCAACTACTGGCTCGGGCAAGTGGGTGGTCAGCCGGCGGTCGGCTTCGAGTCCGACGGCGTCCGCCACACGCTCACCGCCGACACCCGCGAAGTCGCGGCGTTCCGCCAGGACCGCGAGTACGCGTTCCTGCTCGCGCTGGGCAGCGCCCTGCGCGACGCAGAACGCTAAGCCTCGGCCGACGCCGATCTCGAGGTCCGCGGGCCGCGAGATCAGCGTCGCCGCTGCAGCCCAAGGTCCGCGGATCGATCCCCATGCGCCGCCCCGCCGCCCCGGGATCGGGCCGTCGGCGGTCGCGAATACCAGGCGCGAATTAGCGCATCGGCCGCAGACCTCGCAACAGACCTTCATCGACGGTGAATCCCCGGTGATTAAAGGTTCGCCTCGCGTTGCCGGCCCGCTCTCCTTGACGCCCGCCGGCCGCGATTTCGGCGCGCCTCTGGCCACGGCAGTGCGAGGTCGGATAACCTGCCGCCGTGTTCTCTGCTCTGATCATCGACGCTGACGGTAAGACCCCCGCCACTCTCAAGAGCATCCTCGCGCCGTACGGCTTCGAGTTCACGGTCACCGAGAACGGACCCGAGGCTGTCAACGTCGCCAGGCAGGCCGCGCCCGACATCATCTTGTTGCGCGCCGAGCTGCCGCTGACGACCGGATTTTCGGTGTGCAATCGTCTGCGGCGCAACGAGGACACGCGCAAGATCCCGCTCGTGCTGTACTCGTCGAACGCCAGCGACGAGGTCATCGAGCAGCACCGCAACCTCAAGACCCACGCCGATCAGTACCTGCGCCTGCCCGTCGACGCCGAGCGACTGGTCACCGCCGTGAAGTCCTTCCTGAGCCTGCCCGATCGGGCCGCGGCTGCGCGTCCGGCCCGCGCTGAGTCGCGACCTGAGTCGCGGGCCGACTCGCGGGCCGACTCGCGGGCCGACTCGCGGACCGAGTCGCGCGCCGACTCGCGGGCCGAGTCGAAGGCCAAGCCTCGCCTCGATGTCGAGCTCAGCGAGCCGTCCGGCGCTCGCCCACCCCCGGGCCCGAACCAGCAGTTCGACCGCGACTTCGGCGACGAGTTCGGCAACCTCGCCGGCGAGCTGCAGCAGGCCGAGGAGGACGATCACACCGTCGCCGTGCGCCGCGCCGCCGAGCCCTCGCGGGACCACGGGCGCGCCCTCTCCGAGGAGTCCGCCGCCCGCCGGCTCTCCGCCGTCGAGCCGGCCGCCGAGGGCGAGGGCGGGTTCAAGGCCCAGCGCGAGGCGCTCCAGCTCAAGGGTCAGCTCAACGCCAAGAACCGCGAGATCCTCGCCCTCAAGGACGACCTCGAGTCCCGCGAGCGCGCCGTGCTCGACGCCAAGAAGCATCACCGCGAGCTGCTCGCCCAGCTCGGCGATATGGAGACCCAACTGGTCGGGTCGCAGGAGCAGATCCTGTCGTCGCGTGAGGCCGTCGAGGCCGCCCAGCGCGACAAGCAGACCGTGCTCAAGCGCGAGGAGGGCCTCAAGACCCGCCTCGAGGTCACCCAGAAGAAGCTCAAGGAAGCTGAGCAACTGCTCACCACCACCGCGCAGCAACTGAGCACCGCGCAGGCCCAGTTGCACGCCACCCAGCAGCAGGGCGTCGCCGCGGCCGCCGACGCCCGCGGCCGCATCGAGGCGCAGGCCGCCGCCCTGCTCGAGCTAGAGGGCGAGCGTGACGCCCTCGTCGCGCGCGTGCAGGCGCTCGGTGACACCGTCGGCCAGCTCGAGCGCAGCAACGCCGAGCTCGTCGCGCAGCTCGAGCAGGCCCGCCAGGATCTGGCTGACGGTCTGTCCGCCGCCGCCGAGTCCCACGCCGCCGCGATCGCCACGCTCGGCGCGCAGCACCAGGCCGAGCTCGACGAGCGCGACCAGGACCAGCGCGGCGTCGTCGAGGGTCTCCAGCTCCAGCAGCTCGAGCAGACCGAGAAGTCCCAGGCCGAGCGCGAGCGCATGAACACGGCGCTGCAGGAGACCGAGGAGAACGCTCGCCAGCAGATCGCGCAACTGAGCCAACACCTGACGTCCATCGAGGAGAGCGCGCGCACCGAGATCCAGCGCGTCACCCAGAACCTCGCCGCCGCCGAGGCCCACGCCCACGCCGAGATCCAGCGCCTGCAGCAGGACGCCGAGCAGGCCGGCGTGCAGGCCCAGGCCGACGCCGAGGACGCCGCCCGGAAAGTCCATGAGCTCGAGGCCACCCTCGACGATCTCAGCGGCGGGCTCGACCGCGCCGAGGCAGCACTTCATCGCCGCCGTGAGGCCGTCCTGCACGCCCAGCAGGCGATCGCCGTGGCCCTCCGCGTCCTCGACGCCAGCAGCGACAGCGACTCCCCGTGAGCTCCGAGCCCGTCCACGGCGACACCGCGAATCTCAAGAGCAGCCAGGCGCGGGCGCTGCTTCGCTTCGGCGCGCGCCAGGTCCCGCCCGACCACGTCGTGTCGGCCGTGCTCGCCCGCGACCTGCTCGACCTCTCGCAGGTCTTGAACCGCCAGCTCGGCCTGTTCATCGATCGCCGCGGCCGGGTCTCGCGCGTGATCCTGGGTGACGCGCACAGCCTCGCGCTCCCTGAATTCACGCGTGTACGCGGTCAGGGCGGCCGTCTGCGCGGCATTCGTCTCATCATCACGCACCTCGTGCCCGATCCGCTGACCCGCGAGGAGCTCGCCGACCTCGCCAAGCTGCGCCTCGATCTCGTCGCCGCGATCCACCGGGGTCCGGCCGGCGTGCAGATCGACCTCGCCAGCCTCGCCACCCCGCCGCCCGGTGGCACCGACGTGTTCATCGTCCGTCGGTTCCCCCGCGTGCCGCTCGGCGTGCTCAGCCGCGACGACGACGAGGACCACCCCCTCCCCGCGCCGGACATGCCGGCCGACTTCCTGTCGTACATCCGCGACCTCGAGGCCAACCTCGTCGCCGCGACCCAGGGAGCCCGCGCCGAGTCGCCCGGCCTGCGCGCGATGGCCCTGATGATCCACCAGGGCGCCGGGTCCGAGCTGACCGCACGCGAACAGGAGCTGCGCGAGCTGTGCCGCACCGCCGGCCTGCACCTGGTCGACCTCGCGACCCAGCGCCGCCCCGGCCCCGACCCGCGCACCTTCTTCGGTCAGGGCAAGCTGCGCGACGTGCTCGTGCGGGCGCTCGAGCAAGACGTCGAGCTGCTGATCTGCGACCCCGACCTCACGCCCTCGCAGGCCCGCGAGATCGGCGAGCACACCGACCTCAAGGTCATCGACCGCACCACCCTCATCCTCGACATCTTCGCCCAGCACGCGACCTCCGCGGACGGCAAGCTGCAGGTCGAGCTCGCCCAACTGCGCTACCTCCTGCCGCGCATGATCGGCCACGGCACCGCGATGTCGCGGCTCGCCGGCGGCATCGGCGGTCGCGGCCCCGGCGAGACCAAGCTGGAGATCGACCGTCGCCGCGCCAAGGAGCGCATCCACGACCTCGAGCGCCGCCTCGGCGTCCTCAAGCAGCGTCGTGACCAGCGCCGGGCCCTGCGTCGGCGCACCGGCGTGCCCGTGGTCGCGATCGTCGGTTACACCAACGCCGGCAAGAGCAGCCTGCTCAACACCGTCACCGAGAGCGCCGTGATCGCCGAGGACAAGCTGTTCGCCACCCTCGACCCCACCGTGCGCCGGATCCGGTTCCCGAAGGACTACGAGGTCGTGATGCTCGACACCGTCGGCTTCATCCGCGACCTCCCGCCCGCGCTGCTGCAGGCGTTCTCCGCCACCCTCGAGGAGGTCGCCGAGGCCGACCTGCTGCTCGTCGTCGTCGACGCCAGCGACCCCGACCAGGACCCGCAGCGCGCCACCGTCGAGGCGATCCTCGGTGACATCGGCGCCGGCGCCGTGCCGCGCCTGTGGGTCTACAACAAGGCCGACCGCCTCGCCCCCGAGGACCTCGAGTCCCGCCGCAGCGACGCCGACCGCGACACCTTCTTCCTCAGCGCCCTCGACCGCCGCAGCACCGCAGCACTCATGCAAGCCATCGACGAGCGCCTGTGGGAGCGCGGCGTCCTCGACCGCCGCACGACCCCCGACGTGCCTGATGACGAGGTCGACGAGGTCACCGAACTCGATGACCCCGGAGACGCGGCGCGCTGATGTCCGACCCGACGCTGGGCCCGGTGCTCGCGGTCGTGCTCGGTGCGCTCCAGGGCGTCGCCGAGTTCCTGCCGATCTCGTCCTCGGGTCACCTCGCCCTCGCGCAGACCTGGCTCGGCGTCGACGCGGCCGCCGGCGGTCACACCTTTAGCATCGTCGTCCACGCCGGCACCCTGCTGGCCGTCCTGCTGTTCTACCGCGAGGACCTCGGCGCCCTCCTGCGCGCCGTGTTCCAGCGCAAGCAGGTCCCGATCGTCCACCACGAGGCCTCGCCCACGGCCCCGACCCCCGAGCCTCTGGCGATCGCCGAGGACCTGGCCGACGGGCCAGGTCCGCGTCCGGCCCCGCCGATCGACGTCGTACCCAATCGCGTCGGCCCGCCGATCAACACCGCGCGCGCGCTGCTGCTGGCGCTGATCGTCGCCACCTTGCCGCTGGTGTTCGCGCTGACCGGCACCGTCGAGACCATCGTCGTCGCCGCCGAGGGCAGCCCGCGGTGGATCGGCTGCGGCTTCCTGCTGACCGCCGCCCTGCTCGGCTTCTCGCACCGGCGCAGCGATGACGGCGTGCTCGAGGCGCCGCGCCCGTGGCAGGGCCTCGTCATCGGCCTCGCCCAGTTGTTCGCGATCCTGCCCGGCATCTCGCGCAGCGGCTCGACCATGGCCGCCGCGATGGCGCTCGGCCTCGGTCGCTTGCCCGCGGCCCGGTTCTCCTTCCTGCTCTCGATCCCGGCGATCCTCGGCGCCTCGCTCAAGGAGGTCATCGACCTCGCGCGCCACGACGTGCCGCTGGAGATCGACTTCATCAGCTTCGCTCTCGGCTTCGCCGCCAGCTTCGCGGTCGGCACCCTGACCCTGCGCGCCCTGATGCGCCTGCTGGTCCGCGTCGGCCTCCTACCCTTCGTGCCCTACCTGATCGTGCTCGGCGTGCTCGTCGTCGGCTTCTCGTAAAGCATGCTGCGCCCGCAGGCGAACCGCGCCGGCGCTCACTTCATGAGCACGAGCCCGCGCTCCACCTCGGCCGCGCGCGGCTCGCCCATCACCCGGCGGACCACGGCCAGCGCGAACACAAACGCGGTGCCGGGGCCCTGGCTGGTGATCAGATTGCCGTCCTCGACCACGGCGGCGGGCTCGAGCTTGCCGTACATCGCGATGCGCGACCCCACCGAGGGGTGGCAGGTCATCATGCGGCCGGCGAACACCCCATGGGTCTGGAACGCCAGCGGCGCCGCGCAGATCGCAGCGACCAGCTTGCCCTCGCTGCTCTGTCGGCGCAGGCGCTCGCCGACCGCCTCCGAGGCGGCGAGGCGGCGCGCACCCTCGGCACCGCCGGGGAGGATGAGGACGTCGAAGCTACCGGTGATGTTGGCGAGCAGGCCATCGGTGACGATGCGGACCTTGCGGCTGCACTGAACCACGGCCTCGCCGTCGAGCGCCGCGAGCACCGTCTCGAGGCCGGCGCGTCGCAGCACGTCGACGATGATGACCGCCTCTGCCTCCTCGGCGCCCTCGGCCAGGATGACCAGTGCGCGAGGGATCGTGCTCTCGACTTCGACATCGTCGATCATGTCATCGCTCGTCATAAATCCTGCCGCGCTCCTCGTCGGCCCTCGAGGCTACCTGCGAACTCGCAGGGGGGCCAAGAACCCGACCAACAGGGTACCGCAGCCCCGAGGCGTGGGGGCGCGCATCGCTAGGATGCCGCCCTGGGCCCAGGAAACGACGTTTATGCGTGATCACGGATCCGTCGGCGGGGCCCTCGGCGGCCGCGGGCGGGTGGTCCGAAACTCGATGATGTCCGCGTGATCGGGCACATGGACGACCCGCTGCACGAAGATCCCCGGCAGGTGGATCTCGTCGGGGTCGAGCGCGCCGACCGGGACCAGCTCGTCGACCTCGGCGATCGTGATCCGCCCGGCCATCGCCGCGAGCGGGTTGAAGTTGCGGGCGGTGCGATAGAACTGGAGGTTGCCGAGCGCGTCTCCGCGGGCCGCTCGCACGATCGCAAAGTCGGGCCGCAGCGCCGTCTCGAGCACGCACGGCCGACCGTCGAAGTCACGCACCTCCTTGCCCTCCGCGACCACCGTGCCCGCGCCGGTCGGCGTAAAGAACGCCGGGATGCCGGAGCCACCCGCCCGCAGGCGCTCGGCCAGCGTGCCCTGCGGGTTTAACTCGACCGCCACCTCGCCCGCGAGCATCTGCTGCTCGAGGTCAGGGTTGCCGCCGACGAAGCTGCAGATCACCCGCGCGACCTGCCGCTGCTGCAGCAGGACCGCCAGCCCCTGCCCCTGGTTGCCGCAGTTGTTCGAGATGATCGTCAGCCGCCCGACCTTGCTGGCAGCGATCGCGCGGATGCAGGCCTCCGGGTTGCCACACAGACCAAAGCCGCCGACCGCGACCGTGGCCCCCTCACCGAGGTCGGCCAGCGCCGCCGCGGCGTCGGGGAACAGCTTCGTGCTCGCCGTCATGTCCATGGCCGGCGTTCTACCGGATCTTCTCGGCGCCCGCACGCTCGGCTATCGTGCGCGCTGCATGGATCGCACCCACCGCGCACGGATCGCACTGACCCTGGCCCTGCTGGTCGGCTGCGGAGACCCGCCCGCCGGCGACAGCGAAGCCGCCGCGACCACGGCCGGGCTGACCACCACCGGCTCCGCCACCGAACCCGCGACCTCGAGCGTGCCCACCACGACCGACGCCGCGGCCACCGACGAGGCCGGCAGCGGCGGCGGTGAGGGCGACGACAGCACCGGCGCGCCCGCCTGCGACGTCGACGCGGTGCCCGTGTACGATCGCGGCTTTATCCCGCGCGGCGAGTCCCGCACCGACGTCGTGTTACCGGCGTGCGGCGAGGACCGCTGGTACTTCGCGGCGGCCAGCGAGAGCACCGTCGAGGTCACGCTGCGGCGCCGCGACGGCGGTCCGCTCACAGCAGCGATCGCCTACCCGGACGAGCCGCTCGCGGACGTGTGGGCCGCCGCGCTGGTCGACCCTCTGGTCAGCGCGGAGCAGCCCACGAGCGTGATCTTCCCGGTGCCACGGTCCGGCGAGTTCGCGATCCACGTGCGCGCTGACGACGTCGACTTCATCGACGCCCCCGCCGGTTACGACCTCGAGATCCGCTGCGTCCTCGGCTGCGAGCGGGAGACCACGCGCTTCCCGGTGCTCCTCGTCCACGGCTGGACCGGCTTCGAGGCGATCGGCCCCCTCACCTATTTTTACAACGTCGTCGTCACCCTCGAGCAGCTCGGTTACCCGGTCGCGGTCGCGGTCCTCGATCCATACAACCACACCAGCGTGCGCTCGGGCCAGCTCGCCGTGCAGATCGACGAGACCCTGGTCGAGTGGCGCGCGCGCAAGGTCGACCTGCTCGGGCACAGCCAGGGCGGCATCGACAGCCGCGCGGCCGTCAGCAGCCACGGCCGCGGCGACGTCGTCTCCGCGGTGCTCACCGTCGCCAGCCCGCATCGCGGCACCTACCTCACCGACGTCGCGCTGGGCCTCGCGCCGGGGGCCGCCGAGCAGTGGGTCGGCGCGCTGCTCAACTTCGTCGGCGCCGTCACGGCCCAACAGAAGTCGGACGCGATCGCCTCGTTCTACTCGCTCAGCGAGGAGCACATGCAAGACGAGTTCAACCCGCAAAACCCGGACGACCCGCGGGTCAAGTACATCTCGTACACCGGTCGCACCTGCGACGGCCTCGCGTACCTCGACCCGGAGAACAACTGCCAGGACCTGTGCGACCCGCTGATCGCCTGGGCCTATCGCATGCTCAAGGACACGCGCGGCGACAACGACGGCCTCGTCACCCTGGAGAGCGCCAAGTGGGGCGAGTACCGCGGCGAGATGATCGCCGATCACATCGACGAGGTCGGCCAGATCGCCGGCGTCACCGACCTCAAGTTCGACCACCTCGCGTTCTATCGCGACCGAGCCCGCGACCTCGCGGCCGAGCAACACTGAGCCGGGTGACGAGGTAGTGCAGCGCGCCTTGCACCGGCTGACGGAGGACCAGCGCGCCCGCCTCGCGCGCGGCGAGCATGAGGCCGTGGCCAGCGAGCTCGCGTCCGGCGGCGACCTCGTCGGCGCGGGACAGGTGCTCGAGCAGATCTGGGACTTCCTCGGCGCCCACGCCCACTACACCGCCGCCGGCCGCCCGCTCGACGCGCTGCGATGCACGCTCGAGCTCGGCCGCCCCGACCTGCTCGACGACAGCATGGCCGCGCTCATGGACCAGCCGCGCGCCGATCGGGACGAGGCGGTGAAGCTGCTGCAACGTCGCGGTCACCACGCCGAGGCCGCCCGTCTGCTCGCGGCCGACGACGCCGACCCTGTCGCCCGCGCCCGCGCCCTCGCGCGCGCCGGGGACCGCCGCGGCGCCGCGCAGGTGCTCGCCGAGGCCGGCCACGTGCGCGAGGCCCTGCTCGCCCTCGACCCGATCGCCGAGCACGACGCGCTGGCGCTGACCCTCGCGGCCGCGCTCGCGTGGGAGCTCGGCGACGCCGAGACCAGCGTGCGCCACGCGCAGGCGGCCATGCGGGCGCTGGCGGTCCGGGTGCCCGCCGCGGAGGACGACGGCGGGCCGGCGCGCACGCTGCGTCCGCCGCCGCAACTGCCCCAATCGTCCAGCTCCCCCCACGCCCCGCAACATGTCCTTCCAGCCATGTCTGAAGGGACAGCCGCGATCGACCGTGCCACGCCGGCGAGGATCCTCGCGCGCGGGCTCGCGGCGCTCGGGCACGAGCTGGCGGCGCAACTGGTGTTGCAGGCGACCGGGGTGCGCGAGGCCCCTGGCGCCGCGGTGCCCGGCCGCTACCACGTGCGCCGGGCGCTGACCGCCAGCTTCGCGGGCGCGGCCTACGACGGCCTCGACCGCGTCACGCAGCAGGAGGTCGAGATCCACCTGTTGCTGGCCGAGGTGCAGGACGCCGGGCTCGAGGCGCAGGGCGTCTCGGCGGCGATCGCCGCGTTCGCCAGGCGCGCCGAGGCGGCGACTGGGCTGGCCCATCCGGCGATCCGGCCGGTGTTGCGCTTCGACCTGCGCGCCGGCCTGCTGATCTTGCCGCACGCCGACGGCCCCTCGCTGCGCGCCCTGATCCGTCCGCCCGGGATGCCGCCCGCGCGGGCCCGTGCGCTGGTCAGCTTCCTGCTCGACGGCCTCGCCGCGGCGCACGCCCGCGGGATCGTCCACGGCTCGCTGCTGCCGGCGCAGATCGTGTGTGACGCCGCTGGCCGACCGCTGCTCGGCCCGTTCGGCGCCGACGAGATCGCCGGCCTGGTCGCCACCCGCACCGGCGCGCTCGAGGAGATCCTGACGATCACGGCGCCCGAGCTGCGCGTCGGCGGCAAGCCGGACGCGGCCAGCGATATTTACAGCGCCGCGGCCCTGTGGGTCGCGCTGCGCCTCGGCTCGCTGGGCGCAGGCCTCGAGCGCCTGTCACCCGCCGAGCACGGCTTGATCGCCGACGCCCTCGACCCCGACCCCGCGCGGCGGCCCGACGCCCCGACCCTGCTCGCGCGCCTGCGCGTGCGGGTCGCCGACACCCGCGAGCTCACCCCGCTGACGCCGCTACCGGCTGTCCCGAAGGCCATGTCCGAGACCGGCGCACTGGCGAGCGCGGGCGTGGTGGGCGTGGTGGTCGAGGCCGCCGCCGACTGGACCGACGCCGAGCTCGACGCCCTGCTCGCCTGCGACGCGCCGCGCCTGCAACCGGTGCTCGACCGCGAGCTGCGGCGCGTCGTGCTCGCGGCCTGGCCGGAGGGCTGCCGGCGGCTCGCGGATGATGCAGGCGACGCCGAGCTCGGCGCGATGTCCGGCCTGCTCGACGAACTCGGCGCGCTGCGGACGATCGTGCTCCCGCGGATGCGGGCCGCGAGCTGGGTGCTGACGCCGGCGGGCGAGTGGATGCTCGCGCTCGACGACCTGCTCGCGCGCTGAGCTCAGGCGGGCGTCGGCTCGGCGCACAGCGCCTGGACCGTGTCTTCGATGAAGTGCGCGACGAAGGTGTCCTGATCGGCGAACGGGAAGATCGGGTGACGCTCGTCGATGCGACCCGAGTTGAGCATCGAGCACAGGCCGTGCATCGACAGCCACAGGCGGAACGCGGCGGCCTCGATGTTGAGGTCCCCGCGCCAGCAGTGCTGCTCGGCGCCGTCACGTAGCCACTGCTGACAGGTCCGCAGCGGACGCAGCATCATGTCGAGCTCCTCCGGCGCCATCGCCGACCAGTCGAGCTGCGCCTGCTCCATCATCACCGAGTACAGCCATCGGTGCGTGCGAGCGAAGACGACATAGTTCTGGGCCATCGCGCGCAGGCGGGCCTGCGGGTCGGCCACGCTCGCGGCGGGATCGACGACGTCGCTTTGCAGGAGCTCCGCGCCATAGAGTCGGATCTCGCGCAGGATCGAGGCCTTGCTCTCGAAGTGCTGATACAAAGCCGTGGCGCTGACGCCCAGGCGAGCGGCGATGCCGCGCATCGTTAGCCCCTCTTCGCCGAGTTCGCTCCCGATCTCGAGGCTGGTTTGAATGATCCCCTGACGTAGCCCTGCGCGCTGAATCCGTGACATTGCGCATCGGTAACATATGTCCGGCTCGGACGGATGTCCGTAAAGATGCCCAGACTCACTAGAACACAGTTCATTCGCCGGTCGGATGCTGTTCGGCGATTCAAATGCCAACTCGGGGAGAACCGGAAGAGTAGTTTTGTCGCTGATTTACCGGTGGGTTCTGTTTCGCAGTCCGCGAATGCAGAGCTATCCGAAAAACCATGTTGCTCCAGGCGCGCTGTGCGAGATCTCTCTCCGCTTTTGCGGGGCCCAGGGCGGGCCTGCGGGGCCCTTCGGCGCACCTTGGGGCCTCGTATGTCCGCCGGCCTCGAACGTGAACTGAGCCTCGCCCTCGACCTCGCGCGCAGTTGCGGCGCGCTGGCCCTGTCCTATCAGACAGGTGGTCTGCTGGCGACCCGCGAGAAGGCCAACGACGAGGGCCCGGTGACGCGCGCCGACCTCGAGTGCAACGCTCGCATCGTGCAGGCGCTGCGGGCCGCGTTCCCGGGCGACGACGTGATCGCCGAGGAGTCGGATCCGGTGATCGATGGCCGGGCCCGCTGCTGGTACATCGATCCGATCGACGGCACCTCGGAGTTCGCGCGCGGCGAGGCCGAGTGGGCGGTACAAATAGGTCTGTGCGTCGACGGCGAGCCGGTGCTCGGCGTGGTCCACGAGGCCGGCGCCGGACGGCTGGCGTGGGGCCTTCGCTGGCGCGGCGAGCTGCTCGCGCGGCTCGAGTCGGGCGGCCGCGTCACCCCCCTGCGCACCGGCACCAGCGACATGAGCGCGCTGCGCCTGGCCAGCAGCAAGAGCCACGCGTCGCCGAAGATCGCCGGCGTGATGCAGGCGCTGGCGATCCCCGAGGCGAGGAACTTTCGCATGGGCTCGGCCGGCGTAAAGACCACGACCGTCGCGCGCGGCGTCGCCGATCTGTACGTGCACCCGTCGCGCGGCACCAAGTTGTGGGACTCGTGCGCGCCGCATGCCCTGCTGGTCGCGGCGGGCGGGCGACTGACGGACGTGCGCGGCGCTCCGCTGATCTACGACCCGCGCCGCCTCGGCAACGACTTCGGCCTGCTCGCCTCGCACGGCCCGCACCACGCGGAGATCGTCGCAGCGATCGCGCCGGTGATCGGCGACTGGTTCACCTGACCTTTGGGTCAGGTCCCCGCGACCGTCATCGCCTCGACCCGAAAGCTCGGCGAGGCGATCGCCACGCGCAGCTCGAGGTCGTCGGCGACGGCGTCGATGCCGTGGAGCAGCGCGTCTAGGTCGCGCGAGATGGTCACCTCGGAGACCGGTCGCGTGAGCTGGCCGTCCTCGATCAGCACCCCCTCGGCGCCGCGGCTGAAGTGGCCGCTGGCCGGGTCGAAGCCGAGGCCGAGCGTCGCGCGCACGTAGAGGCCGCGGTGGATCCCCGCGAGCAGCGAACGCGGGCCGCGACGGCCAGCCTGCATGTAGAAGTTGCTGGTGCTCGGATGCACGATCCCGCCGCCGCCGCCGGCCGAGGCGGTCGGCGCGAGGTCGAGGCGGCGCGCGCTCGCCGTGTCGAGCAAGAAGCCGAGCAGCTCGCCGCGACGCACGAGCACCCGGCGGCGGGTCGCCAGGCCCTCGCCGTCGAAGCCGCGTGAGGCCGGGCCGCGGGCGCGCAGCGGGTCGTCGACCAGCGTGACCTGCGGGCTGGCGACGCGGGTCCCGAGCCGGCTCCCGAGGTAGCTGCGTCCGCGGGCGACGGCGTCGCCCAGCAGGCAGTTGGCGACCGATCCGACGATGCCGGCGGCGGCCTCGGGGGCGAACACGACGGGGTACACGCCGGTCGCGATCGGGGCGGCGCCGAGGCTGCGAAGGGCCCGGTGCGCCGCCTCGCGTCCGACGATCTCGGGCGGCTCGAGGCTGGCGAGGTGGCGGCCGCCCGACCAGTAGTGGCCGCTGCGGCGCCGGCCCGCTGCGTCGCTGGCGATCACGTGGGCGCGCAGGGCCACGCGCGTGCCGGCCGAGGGCCCGCGAAAGCCGGTCGAGGTCGCCAGCAAGGCGTGGGTCACCGTGCGCGAACAGGCCGCGCCGCCCGAGGCGGTGATGCGCGGGTCGACGGCCAGCGCGGCGGCCTCGGCGAGGGTCGCCAGGCGGGTCGCACGGTCGGCGCCGAGGCGGCGGATCGTCGCGTCGAACAGGTCGAGCTCGAGCCACCGACGGGCCTGCGCGCGCCGGGGCGGCGGCTCGGCGTGCGGGTCCTCGTCGGCGAGCTGCGCGAGCGCGACGGCCTCCGCGAGGAACGCCTCGAGGTTGGCCGGCCGGAGGTCGTTGGTCGTGATCGCGGCGACGCGTCCGGCGCAGACCAGGCGCAGCGACAGTCCGAGGCTGCGGGCCTCGCCGAGCTGCTCGAGCGCGCCGTCGCGGACGCTCGCGCTCAGGGTCTCGCCGTGCTCGAGGCGCAGCTCGGCGTGGTCGACCACCGGCGCGAGTCGGCCGAGGATCTGCGTGGCGCGGCGCTCGAGCCCGGCGAGCAGCGTCTGCGAGGCGCGCGGCAGGCTCACCGGCGGGCCTCCGGGGTCGCGGTGGGCACGGTGCCGCCGATCGTCAGCGCGTCGATCTTCATGGTCGGCATGCCGACCCCGACCGGCACGTGCTGACCGTCCTTGGTGCAGGTCCATGTCGCTTCGGACATGTGCAGGTCGGGCCCGACCATGCTCACCGCGGCGAGCGCGGCCGGCCCGTTGCCGATCAAGTTGACGCCGCGCAGCGGGGCGGTGATCTTGCCGTCCTCGATCAGGTAGCCCTCGGTCAGCGCGAACACGAAGTCGCCGGCGGCGATGTTGACCTGGCCGCCGCTGAAGCGGGCCGCGTAGATCCCACGTCGCACCGAGCGCACGATGTCGGCCGGGTCGTCGTCGCCGGCCGCGATCCAGGTGTTGGTCATGCGCGGCAGCGGCAGGTCGCGGAAGCTCTGGCGCCGGCCCGAGCCGGTCGGCGCGAGGCCGGCAGCCCGCGCGCTGCTGCGGTCGTGCAGCAGCCCGCGCAGCACGCCGCGATCGACGAGCAGGTGCGCGCCCGGGACCACGCCCTCGTCGTCGACGGCGATGCTGCCGCGGCCCTCCGCGACCCCGGGGTCGTCGATCAAGGTCACGCGGGTGCTGGCGACCACGTGGCCGAGGCGATCGCAGTAGCTCGAGCTGCGCTTGCGGACGAAGTCGGCCTCGAGACCGTGACCGACGGCCTCGTGCAGCCATATGCCGGCGTCGCCGGGGGCCAGCACGACCGGCAAGCTGCCGGCGGGCGCGTCGCGGGCGTCGAGGTTGACGACGGCGATCCGCGCGGCCTCCCGCCCGTACTCGGCCGGGTCGGATCGCACGAAGCGATCGAGCTCGATCCGCCCGCCCCCGCCGGACGAGCCCGCCTCACGCCGACCGCCGCGCTGGGCCACCACCGCGACGCCGAGGCGCAGCAGCGGCTGGACGTCACGCACCGGATCCCCCGCGCTCGACACGATCAGGATCTCGCGCCGCGACAGCGACAGCGAGGCCTCGACGCGCACGATCGCGGGGTCACTCGCGCGGGCCGCCCGGTCGATCCGCCGCAAGGCCTCGATGCCGGCCGCCGGAGCCTCGGGTGCGGTCGGTGTGGTCCGGGCGATCGCAGCGGTGCTCGAGCCGGTCTTCCGGCGCGCGCCGGTGCGGCGCTGCGGGGCACCGCGGGCCCGCGCGACCTGGGCGGCGGTGCGGGCCGCCGCGAGCATGACGGCGGGCTCGAAGCTCTCCGCGTATCCGAAGCCGACCGCGCCGCCCTGCACGACCCGGATCCCGACGCCCGCGTCGACGCCCGCGCTGACGCTGCGCACCCGGCCGTCCTCCAGGGTGATCTGCAACGAGCGGCGATGCTCGAAGAACAGGTCGGCGTACTCGCCTCCGTCGGCCAGCGCGGCGCGCAGCACCCGTGCGGCGACGACCGGATCGACGGCGATCGCAGTGCCCGCCCACAGGGCCTGCGCGGCCGTCTGCGGGGCGCCATCCACCGATCGGCAGTGTATCAGGGCACGCCGCTGGCCGCGGCGCCGCGGAGACGGAGCACGTGCGCACAAGTGCGCCTGTCCTCACGACCATGCTCCGGCGGGCATGTCCTCGCGGACAGGTTCTCGCCGGGCGCACAAACGACGAACCCCGCGGCTCGGGCGAGCGCGGGGTCGACGATGTTCCAGTGATCTGCTCGACGCCCTCGCGGGCGCGGCGGTCACTTCTTGGCTTTGGGGGCGGCCGGCTTGGCGGCCTTGGGCTTGGCGACGACCGCCTCGGCGACCATGCGCACCGGGGGGGCGGTCGCGGTGCCTGGCGTCTGGGCCTGGCCGGCAGCGGAGCCGCCCTTGACGTTGTAGCGCCGACGGAAGCGGTCCATGCGGCCCTCGGTGTCGACCTCACGGGCCTGGCCGGTCCAGAAGGGGTGGCTCGCCGACGAGATCTCGAGGCGGATGAACGGCAGCTCCTCACCCTCGTGGGTGCGGTTGTCGTTGCTGTTCATGGTGGAGTAGGAGACCCACTCGTCGCCGGTGGCACCGTCGACGAACAGGACCTTGCGGTACGCGGGATGAATTCCGGACTTCATGGAAGTGGTTCCTCTCGGTTCAGATCGCCGCGGACTACCAGCTCGACTTGGTGACGCCTGGGATCTCACCGCGGAGGGCGAGGTCACGGAACACCATGCGGGCGAGGCCGAACTTGCGATAGACGGCCTTGGAGCGGCCGGTCAGCATGCAACGACGAGTCTTGCGGGTGGGGCAGGAGTTCGCCGGGAGCCGGGTCAGCGCGGCCGAGACCGCGAACTTCTCCTCGATCTCGAGGTTCGGATTCTTGAGCTGCTTGCGCAGCTCCTCGCGACGGGCGGCGTACTTGGCGATGAGTTTGTCGCGCTTCTGGTCGCGCAACACTTGAGAGAGCTTGGCCATGAAAAGATCCTACGAAGGTACAGCCCCGGGGCCGCCGGAAGCGTGGTTCACACCGGTGGCGAGTGGGACTGGCGAGATACAGGAAGGGGGCGGGAAACTACCCCGGGCCCGGGCGCGACGCAAGGGCGTTCCCGTGACCGGGCGCGAGCCAGAGTCGCGGGAGCTACTTAGCCCAGCGCGGCGGCCATGAGGTCGTAGACCTCGGTCGGGGTGAGCGGACGAAACTCACCGTCGGCGAGGCCGTCGGCCGTGATGGCGCCGACCGCGACGCGGATCAGCTTGAGCACCGGATGGCCCAGAGCGTCGCCCATGCGCCGGATCTGGCGGTTGAGGCCCTGGCGGATCGTGATCTGCGCCCAGGTGTTGGTCGTCGTCTCCTTGACGACGCTGACCTCCTCGGCGGGCTTGGTGACCGTGCCGTCCTCGAGGGTGATCCCCCTGCCGAGCGCGGCGAGAGCCTCGTCGTCGAGGCGGCCCTGGAACTTCACGTGGTAGGTCTTCTCGACCTCGTGCCGCGGGTGCGTGAGGGCGGCCGCGAGGTCGCCGTCGTTGGTGAGGATCAGGACGCCGCGCGAGTGGAAGTCGAGGCGACCGACCGGATACACGCGCTGGGTGACCGTCGGCAGCAGCGAGAGCACGGTCGGGCGGCCCTCGGAGTCCTTGTGGCCCTCGGCGCTGCAGACCACGCCGTCGGGCTTGTTGAGCACGAAGTAGACCTTCTTCTCGACCTGCACGAGCTTGCCGTTGACCTTGATCTCGTCGCGGTCGGGGTCGACCTTGGCGCCGAGCTCCGAGACGATCCGCCCGTTGACGGTGACGCGGCGGCCCGTGATCAGGTCCTCGGCCTTGCGACGCGCGGCGATGCCGGCCGCGGCGAGCACCTTTTGCAAACGCACGCGCGCCGGGGCGAGCCGCTCGGGGCCGGTGGGCACGTTCGGCTTCGGAGACTTCGCGAGCTTCGCCGGCCTCACCGGCTTCGTGCTGGTAAACGGGCTGACCTTGGTCGGCTCGCGGCGCGGCGGAGCCTCGCCGTCGGTGGACCCACGGACCGCCTTCTGCGCGCCCGGCTGCACCGCCGGGGCCGGCTCGGGCCGCGCGTCGAAGTACTCGTCGCCGAGGTCGGAGGTCAGATCCGGGGTCGAGCTGCGTGGCGTCGGTGTCGCGGTCGGTGTCGCGGTCGGTGTCGCGGTCGGTGTCGCGGTCGGTGACACGGTCGGTGTCGCGGTCGGTGTCGCGGTCGGCGACGTGCGTTGCCGCGGCGGACGCGAGGCGTCGGTCTTTGCGGGGCGCGCCGGACGGGCGTTCGCGGCGTGCTCGGCCGCCTGGGCGGCGTCGGCCGCGGCGAGCAGGCGGGCCTCGGTGTTGCGGAGCCGATCGGCGCGGCCGGGCTTACCGGCGTCCGGATCGATGTCGTGTTCGATGCCCTCGAGCGCGTCGAGCTCGCTGTCGAGGTCGTCGAGGTCGTCGAGGTCGTCGAGGTCGTCGTCGACTTCACGCGCGGCGGGCTTGCTCGCGCGGACCTTCGCGTGCGCCGCCTCCGGGACCTGCGCGGGCTTTTGCGCGGCGGTCACGGCCCGCGCAGCGCGGGCGCTCGGACCGGGATTGGCGAGGCTGCGCGCGAGCAGCTTGCTGCGCTCGCTGGCCTTGTCGAGCTTGCGGGCGGTGATCTTGGCGCGGGCGCCGGCCTTGGCGGCACGCAGCGTCGATCCGCCGGGCCCGGTCTTGTTGACGCGGACCGGCCGGGCGCCGCCCGCTGGCGGTTTGCTGGCGCGTGCGCCGACCTTGCCGCGACCATCGGTGTGCGCCCGGGCCACCCGGGCACCGGCCTTCGGGCGGGCCTCGCCGCGCGGGCTCCGTGCCGGGCCCTCGCTGCGCGTCTCGTTGCGAGCCTCGCCGCTCGGCCTGCTGGTGCGCTCCGCCTCGGGCTTGCCGCTGCGGGCGGCGCTGGCGGCCGCCATGTCGCGACGGGTGGTGCCACGCTCGGGCGGCGTACCGATCTCCTCGCTGCGGCGCGGCTCGGGCCTGTCCTCGCGGACAGCTTGCTCGCGGACCGGACGGGGAGTGCGTGGGTTGGACTGGCGCCTGTCCTCAGGGCCAGCTTCGTTGCGGCTGCGGCCGCCGCTGCCGCGCGCGGCGGCCCGGCTGTTGTTGACCGGTGTACGTGCACCGCGGCGCTCGCGGGCCGGGCCCGCGTTCTTGGCGGCGTGGTTCTTGTTGGCGTTGTTGCCCGCGGCCTTGCGCGTGCCGTGGCCAGCGCCCTTGCCCGGTGGCTTGCGAGCCTTCGGCCCGGGGCCGCGGCTGGCCGGCTTGCGGCCCTCGCCGGTGGGCGCGTCGCGCCGGGTCTCACCCGTGCTGTCACCACGCGGTGCATCCGTCGCGGAGCGCCGGTCGCCGGTCGGGCGCTTGCCGCGGCCTTGCGGGGCGGAGGATGCATCACGGGTCATACGGGGGTCGCTCGGTCGCTTCATGGGGCTCCACGCGGAGGTCCCGGAGGCCCGCCGTCGAATGCGGGGTTTTCCCGCAAAGCCAGCGCCAACGCAAGCGATCCAGCAGGCTACCGCGCGCCGCGCTGCGACCTAACGCTCGACCTCGTCGCTGTGCTGCGCTTCGTCGACATGGTCAGGCTCCGCGGACCTCGCCTCGACTGCGACGTCCGACGGCGGTGCGGCGGGCTCTGGCGGGTCGCCTGGGACCGGGTCGTCGACGACGGCTGGATCGACCGTGAGCTCGGGGGCAGGCGCTGACTCACTCGGCACCGGGTCGGTGGGTTCGGCGCTCGTCGAGGGGTCGGCGTGGTCGTCGGCCTCGCGCGAGCTCTCCCCGGGTGCGTCGTCGACGTCGTCGAGCGAGGTCTCCACGGGCGCCTCGTCGGCGATGGCCGCGTCCGTATCGTCGGGCTGGCTCGCCCCGGGTGCGTCGGTGAGGGCCTCGACCGCAACGTCGTCGGACAGCGAACTCGCCTCCGGCGCCGGGTCACCCGTGGTCTCGTCCGCATCCTCGTCGGGAGGCGAGCTCGCCTCCGGCGCATCGTCGGTGAGGGCCTCGCTTGCCTCGCTTGCCTCGCTTGCCTCGCTTGCCTCGCTTGCCTCGCTTGCCTCGCTTGCCTCGCTTGCCTCGCTGGTCTCGCTGGTCTCGCTGGTCTCGCTTGGCTCGGCCTCGCCGTCGAGGCCGAGCACGCCCTGGCCGAGCGCTTCGGCTTCGGACTCGCCGAACTTCGCGCGCACCGTCGCCTTCGACTCCTCGGAGAGGTCGCGGAAGTCTCGCAGGGTCGGCAGGTCGCGGAGGCTGCGGAGGTTGAAGAACTCGAGGAAGCGTACGGTCGTGCCGTAGAGCAGCGGACGTCCCGGTTCCTCCTTGCGACCGACGATCTGGATCAGCTCGCGCTCGAGCAGGGTCTTGAGCACCGCGCCGCTGTCGACGCCGCGCACGTCGTCGATCTCCGGGCGGGTGTTCGGCTGACGGTAGGCGACGATCGCCAGGGTCTCGATCTGCGTGCGGCTGAGCCGGGCCGGCTTGGCCTGCAACATCTTCTGCACCCACACCGCGTTGTCGGGGTGGGTCCGAAACTGAAAGCCGCCGGCGACCTGCGCCAACACGACGCCGCGCTCGCGGGTCGCGGCCATCAGATACTTGAGCGCGAGCTGGATCTGGTGCTTCGAGGTCTCGGCCAGCAGCTTGCGTAGGTCCTGGACCCGCAGCGGTCGCGCCGCGGCGAACAGCAAGCTCTCGAGGATCGACACCAGGCGCAGCGAAGCCTCGCCTTCGACCGCCCGCAGGTCGTCCTCGGGGTCGATCGGGATCTCCTCGGTGAGCTGCACGCCGGGCGCCACCGGCCTGGGCGCGTCGAACTCGGCGAGCATCTCCGCGAGCGGGTCACCCGGATCCAGCGCCGCGTGCTCGTCGACGTCCGCGGTCACCTCGTCGGCGGACTCGTCCTCGGCGACCTGCGATCCCTCGCGCGGTCGATCCGCCGGATCGAGCGCTCGGTCGTCGAGCGCAACCACCGATGCCTCACGAAGATCCGCGGGATCCGGCGTGACAGCGTCCGTCACAGCGGGCGTCGCATCGGCGGGGTCAGCGTCTGGCTCGGGCGATGCATGATCGGGGAGCCCACCCGGTGCGTCCGGCGACGGGTCGTCGGGGTCAGCGTCTGACTCGGGCGATGCCTGCTCGTCCGCACCGGGAGCGCCATCATCGGACTCGAGCACAGGTTCGTCGGGCGATGGCTCGTCCGCGGCCTCGTCCGTCGCGGCCTCGTGGGTGGCGGGCTCGTCCGGCGCTCGCCGGTGGGCGATGTCCTCGACTCTCGGTGGGGCCTTGCGGCCCGGCTTGCGCGATCGATGGTTCACCATGCCGCTTGCACCTGGCCCGGGCTCATGATCATGTTCAAGGAGTCTCCTCGTCGGTGGGATGCGTGTGGGTCGTGGCGTCCGACGCGTCGTCCGGCTCGACGGGGTCAGCTTCGCCGCGATCGGCGGCGGGATCGTCGTCGTCGAGTGCCTCGTCGGCTGGCGCTTCGGACATGTCCGCAAGGTCAGGCTCGGGGTCAGCGGGCTCGTCGTCGCCCAGTGCCTCGTCGGCTGGCGCTTCGGACATGTCCGCGAGGTCAGGCTCGGGCTCGGCCTCGGGCTCGGTGGGATCGTCCGTGGGGTCCACCGCGCCGGCGTTGTTGGCCGCGGACGCGGCGATCGCCTCGGGTCCGAGGTCGGCCTCGTCGGCCAGCATGGCGAACTCATCGGCGCCGAGCAGCTCGGGATCGAGCACCTCGGCGAGCACGCCGATCTCGTCGGCGGGCTCGCTGGGCTCCTCGGTGCCGTCGAGGCCGGCCAGCGCCTCGGCCAGCAGCGTGCGCTCCTCGAGCGCGTCGAGCTCGGCCTCGCTCGGCTGCGGCGGCTCGTCCGGCGCCGCGGCGGCGAGCGGGTCGTCCGGCGCGGGCGCGCCGAAGCTCTGCTCCTCATCGTAGGTCTCTAGCAGCTTGCGCGCGTCGTCGCTGACCGCGAGCCGATATACGCGGATCGCGTCGGTGTCGGGCACCTGTTGCACGCGGGCGACGCCGAGTTTGACGAGCTCGAGCACGGACATCAAGGTGACGACCAGCATGGTGCGCAGCTCGTGCTCGCTGCCCCAGGTGCGGCCGAGGAACAGGCCCTCGAAGTCGAACTCCTGGCGCTGGTCGAGCATCAGCGTCAGTTGTTGCATGCGCTGCGCGACGGTCACCAGCTCGATCGTGACGTCGTGGGTCTTGTTGATCTTGGCCCGCGTCAGGACCCGGTAGTAGGCCTCGGCGAGGCGGAACAGGGTCACCGGCGCGAGGCCTGCGTCCATCGGCGGGACCTCGATGTCGGCGCCGCGAGCGAACACGTCGCGCCCGGAGATCGGCAGGGCATCGAGCTCGGCGGCGGCGCTCTTGAAGCGCTCGTACTCGACGAGCCGACGGATCAACGCCTCGCGCGGGTCCTCGCCCTCCTCGTCGTCGGCGCTGGCCTGCTCGCCCTCGCGGGGGCCCTGCGGCAGCAGCTCGCGACTCTTGAGCCACGCGAGCGTCGCCGCCATCACGAGGTAGTCGCCGGCGACCTCGAGGTCGAGCGAGCGCATCAGGTGCAGGTACTCGAGGTACTTCTCGGCGACGAAGGCGATCGGGATGTCGAGGATGTCGAGCTCGTGGCGGCGAACCAGGTGCAGCAGCAGATCGAGCGGCCCCTCGAACAGGTCGAGCTCGACCGAATAGATCGCCGCCTTGGCCTCGCCTGTCGAACCAGTCGAACCAGTCGAACCAGATCCATGGGTACCCGCCGGGGGGTCCGAAGCGGAGCCCTTCGCCACCAGCTCACCTCAAGCGAGCAGGCGCAGGGCCCAGTCGCGGACGATCGCCACTGGCGTGAACAGGGTGAGCAGGAGGCCGGGGATGAGCATCAACGCGAGCAGGAGCGTCCAGCCGTAGCGGGCCAGGGTGTCGTCGATGTGGCCGTAGCGGGCCGGGAGCATCCACGCCAGGATCTTGCCGCCGTCGAGCGGGTGGATCGGCAGCAGGTTGAAGAACGCGAGCGTCAGGTTGAGCGAGAAGAAGATGATGAGGACATCGGTGAGCCCGGCGTTGTGGACCCCGGCGACCATCAGGATCTTGAGCACGGCGAGCGTGACGATCGCCTGAAGTACGTTGGCCAGCGGCCCGGCGACGGAGACCAGCGCCATGCCGGCGCGCATGTTGATCTTGCGGGTGTAGAAGCGCGGCTGCGTCATCACCGGGCGACCCCAGCCGAACAGCGGCGCGTGCAGCAGGCCCGCCATGATCGGCAGCGCGACGGTGCCGATCGGGTCGGCGTGGACCAGCGGATTGAGCGTGACCCGACCGTCACGGCTGGGGGTCGGATCGCCGAGCCGATGCGCGACGATCGCATGCGCAAACTCGTGGAAGGCGATGGCGACCACCAGACACAGCACGAAGATGACGGCGCTGCGCAGGTCGGTCGCGGTGACGCCGAGCAGGGTGAGCGCTGCGACCGGCGCGACTGATCCGACCGACGCAGAAGCGCGAGACGAGGCGGCTGAGAGTGCTGAGAACGCGCGATTCACTGGTCTGAGGGGGGCCAGGGGCCGACATCAGGCTTTACCAGCCGGGGTCGCGGGCGTCAACGGTCGGCGGGGGCGCCGGTCCGGATGCCCGGCCGAGGACGACCGACTCAGGCGCGCGGGTGGTGTTTGCGATGGGCCGTGCGCAGGTGCTGGTCGCTGACGTGGGTATAGATCTGCGTCGTGGCGATGTCGGCGTGCCCGAGCAAGGTCTGCACGGCGCGCAGGTCGGCGCCGCCCTCGAGCAGGTGGGTGGCGAAGCTGTGGCGGAGCTTGTGCGGGGAGATGGCGCGGGTGATGCCGGCCGTGATCGCGTGGTCGGCGAGCTTTTGAAAGAAGCCCTGACGCGACAGCCGACCGCCGCGGTTGTTGACGAACACGAGGTTGTGGACTCGCTTGCCGCGGACCAGCAACGGCCGGGCGTCGCGCAGCCACGCGTGGAGGGCCGCGACGGCGGGGCTGCCGAGCGGGACGAGGCGCATCTTGTCGCCCTTGCCGATCAATCGCACGACCGCCTGGTCGAGGTAGAGGCGGTCGGTGGTGAGGTCGAGGGCCTCGGAGATCCGGCAACCACTGGCGTAGAGCAGCTCGAGCAGGGCCGTGTCGCGCAGCGCCAGCGGGTCGTCGGTGCCGGGCGCGGCGAGCAGGCGCAAGACCTCGTCGCGGCCGAGCAGATCGGGGAGCTTCTGGGCCAGCCTGGGGCCGCGCAGGCCCTGGGTCGGGTCGGCCGCGACGGCCCCCTCCTCGCGCAGGAAGCGAAACAGGCCGCGCATGGCGACCACGCGGCGGGCCTGGCTGCGCGGCTTGAGCGTCGGCGCGATCGACTGCAAGTAGGCGACCAGCTCGGGCGGGTGGACGCGGCCAAGGAGCACCGGGTCGCCGAGGCGGCGCACGAGGAAGCCGGCCAGCTCGCGCAGGTCCTGGGCGTAGGCGGCGAGCGAGTTGGGTCGCAGGCGGCGCTCGGTCTTCAGGTGGACCAGGTACTCATCGATCGCCGGGTCGAGCTGCGTGAGCTCCGAGCGGCGCGCGGGCCCAGGCGACCTGTCCTTCGGGCCAGGTCCAGGTCCGGGGCCGGCGATTGTGACAGTGGCCGGCCGCGGCGCGCGTGGCATGCGTCCGTCCGGCGGGGATCAGCGGACGTCGTCCGTGAGGCCCAGGGTCTCCCGGACCAGCTTGATGACCTGCGGGGCCTGGATCGGCTTGGTGATGTAGGCGTTGGCGCCGAGGGCGAGGGCGCGCTGACGGTCCTCGGCGGCGCCTTCTGTGGTGATGATGATGATCGGGACGTGCATGTAGGACTCGTCGGCGCGCAGGCGCTTGACGAGCTTGAGGCCGTCGAGGATCGGCATGTTGATGTCGGTGATGATGAGGTCGTACTTGGTGCCGGCGAGGCGACGCAGGGCGTCGACGCCGTCGTCGGCCTCGGCCACGACCAGACCCTTGATCCGCGACAACGCGAACACGATCATCTTGCGCATCGGCGGGCTGTCTTCGACGACGAGGACGTGCAGGCGGCGGGCCGGCTCGGGGGTGTCCTGCGTCATGCGCCCACCAGATGCTCCACGGTTTGCCGTTGCAGCGCGACGACCTTGGCGTGCGCCCGGAGCCATGCTGTCTCGATGGCGATACCCGCGTGTTCGGAGATCATAGAGAGGAGGCTGAAGTCGTTGTCTTCGAAGCCTGGCTTCTGGGCCAGGAAGGATTCGAGCCGCAGGACCGCAACGAGTCGGCGGTTGCTGACCAGGGGAAGATACATTATTGCGTTGTCGTCCGCGTATGCGGGATCGCCGCGAGTCCACGGTCGAGCCCGCTGGATCATCGTCGCCAGCGGTCCACCCGGACCCCCGTCGTGGACACCGACCTCGCCGCAGGCCTCGAGGTCGCCGCCCTCGCGGGCCAGGGCGAACAGTACGTGACGCTCCTCGTCGAGGATGAACAGCGTGAAGGCGCCGATGCCGACGAAGTTGAGCAGGATCTCGGTGATCGTCTGGGTGACCTCGGGCAGCGTGCGCGCCGAGTGGAATTGCAGCCCCGCGACGTACATCGACGCGAGGTGGTAGTTCTCGTGCTCGAGCTGCTCGAGGCGCTGCGGGAGCTCGGCGTCGGCCGTGAGCCTGATGAATCCGGAGCCCTCCGACACCTGCGTGGCGGACTGCTCGCGCTCGCGGACGACCTCGCGCTCGAGCTCGGCGACGCGGGTCATCAGGCCCTCGATGACCGACGCGGGGACCGGCTCGGGGAGGTTCTCGCCCGGGTGCGTCGCGTGCATCTCGCGACGCAGGCGCTCGTTCTCGGCGATCAGTTGGCGGACGAAGGTCTCGCTGCGACCAAAGAAAGCTTCGAGGGAGACGTCGCTTCGGGGCCTCTGTTCCCCCGGTCCCGAGTCCTGCACGCGCATCGCGGCGAAGATAACACGCCGGGCCGCCCGACAGGCCGCGACCCGGCGACGGCGAGCGCACAAAAACACGCCAGCGGGGCTCCCCGGGGGCACTGGCAGCGCTGCCCTGTGTATGGCCACGGCCGGCGTGCCGGACGTCGTCGGTTCGCGGTCGCGGGCCGGACCCTGTCGGATCAGCGCTCGTTGCTGCCGCCGCCGACGAGGCCGCGGCAACGATCGGCGAAGCGCTGGATCGCCACCGGGAGCTCCTCGAGCGCGAGGACCTGGTCGACCACGCCGGCCTCGATCGCGGAGCCGGGCATGCCCGGCATGATCGCCGTGCGCGGGTCCTCGGCGAGCACGGTGGCGCCGACGCGACGGGCCAGCTCGGCGCCCTCGCGGCCGTCGGAGCCCATGCCGGTGAGGATCAGGGCGCAGAAGCGGGGGCCGAAGGCGTCGCCCGCGGTCTTGAACAGGAGGTCGCCCGACGGGACGATGCTGGCGCCGGCGCGCGGCGGCCGGACGCGCACGCGGGCGCCTCCGGGTCCGGCGATCTCGACCTCGAGGTTGGCGGCGCCGGGGGCGATGTACACGACGCCTGCGCGCAGCACCTGCGCGTCGCTGGCCTCGACGACCTGGAACGCGCAGATCTTGTCGAGGCGAGCCGCGAAGGCGCGGGTGAAGCGGGCCGGCATGTGCTGGGCGACCAGGATCGCCAGCGGCAGCGTCTGCGGGAGGGCGCACAGCAGTTGCTGGATCGCCGGGGGTCCACCGGTCGAGGCGGCGATGCCGAGCACGCCGACCATGTGGTTGTTGGCGATCAGGCTGGCGTCGTGGCGGCCGCTCTCATAGGCCGAGACCTCGCCGGTGGTCCGCTCGAGGCGCTGCTCGACGAGCGCCTGGGCGCGGGCCAGCAGGCGCACGACGGAGAGCCGGCGGACCATGCTGATCTTCAGCAGCAGGTCCTCCTGGATCGCGCGCAGCTCGGGGCCGATGTGGCGAGCGGGCTTGGCGATGAAGTCCAACGCGCCGAGCTCGAGCGCGCGGAACACGTTGTCACGCTCGCTGTGGCTCGAGATGATGATGACGGGCAGCGGACGCTTGGCCATCAACAGGCGCAGGAAGGCGAAGCCGTCCATCTCGGGCATCTCGAGGTCGAGGGTGACGACGTCGGGCATCAGGTCGAAGGCCTGACGCAGCGCCTCCTTGCCGTTCGAGGCCCGGCCGATGACCTCGACCGTCGGGTCCGACTCGAGCATCGCGCTGATGGTTTGGCGGTTGTAGGCCGAGTCGTCGACGACGAGGACCCGGACTTTCTGGCCCGCGACGCGTTGCGGTGGATCGAGGGTGTCCATGGCTGTCGAAGGGGCAGTGACTCAGCGCGGGCGGCGGTAGACCAGGTCGCCGCTGAGCTGCACGAGGTCGAAGCGGGTCGTCACGTTGAGGAGGCTCTCGGAGTGGCCGAGCAGCAGGAAGCCGCCCGGGACCAGAACATCGTAGAAGCCCTCGACGATGCGGTGGCGGGCCTGACTCGATAAATACATCAGGACGTTGCGACAGAAAATCACGTCCTGGCGCCCGAGCGCGGCGAAGCGGGCGACGTCCATGAGGTTGAGGTGGACGAAGCTGCACAGTTGGCGCACGTCCGGTGCGACGCGCCACAGCCCCGCGCCCGCGGGCTCGAACCTGGCGTCGCGCACCGCCTCGGGGGTGGTGCGAAAGCTGGCCTGGCCGTAGACGGCCTGCTGCGCGGTCGCCAGGACCTTGCGGCTGATGTCGCTGCCGACGACCTGAGCCGGCGGCGCGCGCGTGCCGGCGTCGTTTAGGAGCATGGCGATCGTGTACGCCTCCTCGCCGGTGGAGCAGCCGGCGCTCCACACGGAGGGGCCCAGGCGCCGCGATGCGGTGGATGCAGGATCCGTCGCGCGCAGTTGCGGGACGATCTCGCGGGAGAAGACGTCGAGCTGGAACTGCTCGCGGAAGAAGTAGGTCTCGTGGGTCGTGATGCGCTCGACGCACTCCTCGAGCTCCGCGGGACCGTCGAGGTCGTAGCTGAGATGGTGGACGTACTCGAGGAAGCTGCCGAGCGCGAGCGCATCCAGGCGCGGGCCGAGTCGGCGCTCGAACAGGAAGCCCGCGTCGCCGCCGAGGCTGACGCCGCAGTGCTCGAGGATCAGCTCCTGCAACAGGCGCGTCTCCTCGGCGGAGATCCGCACGCGCACGCCGCCGATGATGCTGCTGCTACTGATGCTGCTGTCGGGGGCCGACGGACGACTCACGGTTCAGTCTCCACGCCGCTCGCCGCGGCCAGGCCCTCGAGCCGCGCGACGGCGCTGGCGAGCACCTGACGCACCAGGGGATCGGTCTCCTGGCGCTGGACCTGGCGCAGGGGCGCGAGCGCGGTCAGATCGCCGCGCTCCGCGAGCACCTCGGCGGCGGCCCAGCGCACGTCCCAGCGATCGTGCGACAGCAGGCCGAGCACCGCCGCGGTGGCGCGGTGGGCCGGGAAGCGGACCAGGCCGCGGGCGGCCGCCTTGGCGACCTCGTGGTCCGACGATCCGCACAGGCTCATCAGCAACGTGAGGTCGATGTCGCCGCCGGCGCGACCGAGGCCGGCGATCGCGGGGATGATGACGATCGCGGCGCTGTCGGCGAGGACGATCTCCCGCAGGCGCGCGAGGCCGACGGGGTTGTCGAGGCTGACGAGCGCCTGCACAGCGGCGGCCCGGACCTGGGCGCTGTCGTCGGTGGTGACGGTGAGCAGCGCCTGACAGGCCGCGCCTGCGCCGAGCTTGCCGAGGCTGCGACAGGCTGCAGCGCGCACACCGATGTCGGCGTCGGCGAGGGCCATCATCAGCGCCGTGACGCCCTCGTGTTCGCCGACGACCTGGCCGAGCGCCCGCGCCGCGGCGACCCGCACCAGCGGGTCACCGGCGCCGAGCAGGGCGACCAGCGGCGGCACGAACAAGGTCTCGCCGCCGCGACCGAGCGCCCCGAGCACGCGGCAAAGGTTCTTCGCGGCCGGGCCGGTCGCAGCACCGGCGCCGCGCAGCAGCGCCTGCACGCCGGGGGTCCCCGGCCCGTGGCGGTCGATGAGCGCGACGACGGCGGCTGCGGCGGCCTCACCCAGCGGGTCGGGGGCGGCCAGGGCGGCCGTGAGAGGCGTCAGGCTGGCCGCGTCACCGACGCGACCGAGCGCCCCTGCAGCGACGCTGGCGCTGGCGGGATCCCGGTGTGCCAGGCCGCTCACCAGCAGCGCGACCAGCCCGGACCCGGCCCCGGGACCGACGGCGCCGATCAGCGCGTAGAGATCGCCGAGGCCGGTCGGCGGCACGCTGGCGGCGATCTGCTCGAGCGCGGGTCCGGCCTGCGCGCCGAGCCCGGAGATGAAGCCGTCGACCCGCTCGCGCACGACCGGGTCCGACATGACCGAGAGGACATGTCGCAAGGCACCGGTGTCGGCGGTCATGCGGCACAGCTCGAGCGCCGCGATCTTGACCTCGGTCTGGCGGTGCTGGGTCAGCTCGCGCACGCGCTCACGCACCGCGTCGTCGATGCTGCCGGCCAGCGCCGCGGCGACGGCGTCGGGTCGACCCTGCTCGGCGAGCGCGGCGTCGAGGGTGACGAGGGCGACCGCCGCGGCCGCGCGCACGCCGACCATGCTGTCGCGCAGCAGGGCGACCAGCAGATCGAGGGCCTCGGGGGTCGCGCTGTGTCCGAGCAGCGAGGTGGCCGCGCGGCGCGTGACGGCGTTGTCGACCAGGGGCAGCAACGCCTCGACCGGCAGCGCGGCGCCGATCGTGCGCAGGGCATCGAGCGCGAACAACTGCAACATCTCCGAGCTGCCGGCCAGCACCTCGCGCAGCGCGTCCTCGGCCGCCGGCCCGCCGATCGCCCCGAGAGCGGCCGCCGCCGAGGCGCGCACGTTGTCGTCGGTGGTCTCGCGCAGCACCGCGAGCAGCAGCGGCACGTGCTCCGGGGCGCCGATGTCGGCCAGCAGGTCGACGTACATCCTTGATCCGCGACCGCCGGCCTGCAGCCGCCGCAGCGTGCCATCGAGGCCGCGAGGGCCGAGGTACACCAGCATCTCGTGGCAGGTCGAGCGGGCCGGCACGGACTCGGCGGTGAGCCCATCCAGCAATCGCTCGAGCAGCGCGTCGAACACGGCCGGGGGCGCGGCGCGACGGGCCAGCGCGGCCTGCAGATCCTTGACGGCCGTCTTGCGCTCGCGCCAGCTCTCGTCGGAGAAGCGGGCCAGCAGTTGACCGAGGTCAGGAGGCAGGGCGGTCATGTCCAGGCGCCCGCTTCCTCGCCATGGCCGCGCAGCAGCGCGTCGAAGGCGGCGGCGATCGGATCCGGGTCGGCCGGGGTCGGTCCGACGATCTCAAGGTATTGCTCGCGCGCCGCGCTCAGCTCGCTGGCCAGCGCGCTGCGGGCCTGCTCGGGCGTGTCGGCGTCGGCGAGGCGGTCGCCGTTGTGCAGCACGAGGTCGGCGACCAGCAGGGTCGCCAAGCTGGCGATGGCCTGTCCGCTCTCGGGCGCCTGCAACCCGGCGAGCAGCGCGTCGGCCTCGATCATGCCGTCGATCGTCGCGGGTCCGACCGGGCTGGAGTCGCTGGCGAGCAGGCGCCAAAGTTTGCTGGGCAGGCGTTCGCCGAGCTGGTGGACCTCGACGTAGTCGTCGGCGCCGTAGAGCTGCTGCGGCGGCCGCTTGTAGCTGCCGCGACGAAACACCGAGGTGATCAGCACGACCGCCTTCACGGCCGTGCTGCCGCCGGTCTTGGCGAGCCCGACGAGGTGGTGTACGGGCGGCCCGGGCAGCCCGACGTCGAGCACGAGCGCGTCCCAGGTCTGGAGCTGGAGACTCCGCGCGAGCGCGTCGCCGGTGAGCATCACCTCGACTTGCAGGCCCTGGACTGTGAGCACCTGTTGGATCGCGAAGGCGATGATCGGGCGCTCGTGGGCGACCAGCACGCGCGGTGCAAGCTGCGTGCTGCTCGCTTTGCCTGTCGTGCCCGTCACGCCTGCCATGCCCGTGCTCGCCACCCCTGTGCTCCTCATGCCCGTCATGCTCGTCGTGCCCGTCGTGCCCGTCGTGCCCGTCGTGCCCGTCATGCCCGTCATGCTCGTCGTACTCATGCTCATGCGCGCGCCCCTGCGCCGCGGAGCAAGATGTCGAGGTTGATGACGAACACCATCTCGACCACCTCGGACTTGTCGCGGGTGATCCGGCTGACGCCGCTAAACACGTTCTCGGCGCCACGTTCGCCGTCGGGGCGCAGCATCGAGGGCGCCGGCCGCACAGAGCTGGCGGCGACGCGGAGCTCGCCGAGCACCCGGTCGACCTTGAGCCCGGCGATGCGTCCGGCGACGCTGACGATGATGAGCTTGTTGAGGTGCTCGATCGCCGGGTCGATCGGCGTCTCGAAGCGGCGTCGGAGGTCGACCACCGGGATCACGACGCCGCGCAGTTGGATCACGCCCTCGACGATCGCCGGCGCGAAGGGGACCGGACGCACCACCAAGGTGCGCGCCTGGATGACCTCTTTGATCCGCATGATCTCGATGCCGTACAGGCCGGCGCCGACGTAGAAGCCGGCCAGCTTGAGGTCGTCCTCCAGGCCCGCAACCCGGCCATCACGGTCGAGCTCGCTCATCCCCTGCCCTCCTCGCCTGGACCGACACGTACGAAGTCCTTGGGGTCGAGCAGGGTCGCCAGGTTGAGGATGATGACGATCTCCTCGGGCTCCTCGCCGGCCTTCATCTCGGCGCCACCGAGGCCCTTGCCCGGGCCGGCGACGCCCTTGCGGCGGCCGAGGCCGCGGATGTACTCGGCGCGCGTGCCGGTGATGCCGCCCGGTCGCTCCTCGACTTTGTCGGGCGGGATGCGGATGACGTCGATGACGGCGTCGACGACCAGGCCGTAGGGCTCGTCGTTGAGGTGGACGATCAGCACGCGGGCAGCCCGGCCGCGCTCCATCGGGCGCAGGCGCAGGCGCTTGGCGAGGTCGACGACCGGCATGATGCGCCCGCGGACGTTGCCGATGCCGACCAGGAAGTCGGCGGTGCGCGGCACGTGGGTGGTGCCGAAGACCTTGCTGATCTCCTCGATCTCGTGGATCGGCAGGCCGTAGATCTCGCCGCTGACGCGGAAGCTGACGTACTGCTGGAGGTCCTGGGGGACGTCGCGCTTGTAGCCGTGCTCGTAGTCCTCGTCGGTGGCGATCGTCTCGCCGCTGCGTAGCAGCGCCTGCCACAGGTCCTCGCGCTCAACGGACATGGCTCACTCCGATCGAGACCGTCGCGTCGGCCTGGCGCACGCCCTCGTCGACGAGGCGCCCGACGTCGAGCAGCAGCACGGTGCGGTTGGCCCCGAGCTCGGTCGCGCCGGCGATGCCGGGCACGTTGCGCACGGCGCTGCCGAGCGGCTTGATGACGACGTCTTGCTGGCCGAGCAGCTCGTCGACGACGAGGCCGACGCGGTGCTGCGCGAGGCCGACGACGACCACGTAGACGCGGTGGGGGTCGCGGTACGAGCGGCTCAGCGGTCGCAGGCTAAACAGGCGCGACAGGTGCAGCAGCGGCAGGGTCTTCTTGTTGAGGATGATGACCTCGTGCCCCTCGATCGTGCTGATCTCGCGGGTCTCGACCATGATCGACTCGAGCACCGAGTTGAGCGGGATGCAGAAGGTGTGGCCGGCGCTCTGGATCACCAGCGCCTGAATGATCGCGAGGGTCACCGGCAGGGTGATCGAGAACTTGGTGCCCTTGCCGACCTCGGTGGTCACGTCGATCATGCCGCTGAGCTTGGCGATGTTGGTCTTGACGACGTCCATGCCGACGCCGCGCCCGCTGACCTCGGTGGCCGTCTCGCGGATGGAAAAGCCGGGGGCGAAGATCAAGTTGACGGCCTCCGAAGGGGCCATCGATACGCCCTCCTCGGGGGTCACCTGGCCCTTGCGCACGGCCATGTCGCGGATCTGCAGCCAGTCGATGCCGCCGCCGTCGTCCTCGACCTCGATGACCACGCGGTTGCCCTTCTGGAACGCGCGCAGTTCAATGCGACCGGCCGGCGGCTTGCCCAGGCGCGCGCGCTCGGGCGCGGCCTCGATACCGTGGTCGATGCAGTTGCGGATCATGTGCATCAGCGGGTCGCTGAGCTCCTCGACGATCAGCTTGTCGAGCACGGTCTCGGCGCCGGAGATCACGAGGCGAATGTCCTTGTCGAGGTCGCGGCTGAGCTTGCGGACCACCCGCGCGAGCTTGTCGAACACCTGGCCGATCGGGACCATGCGGACGTCGAGGATGCCCTGCTGCAGCAGCGCCAGCTTGCGCGTCATGTCGCGGATCTGGACCTGAAGCTCGCGCGAGACGTCGGCCGAGCGGTCGAGCTGACGCAGGTGCTCGAGCACGCCCGCGAGGTTGTTCTGCACGAGCCCGAGCTCGCCGACCAGGTTCATCAACAAGTCGAGGCGGCGCAGGTCGACGCGCACGGTCTGACTGAGGCTGCGCAGGCTCGTCTCCGAGACGCCCGCGCCCTCCGGCACGTCGTCGGCGAGCAACGAGGGCGCAGGCTCGCGGCGCGACGAGGCAGGCATGGGCGCTGCAACGACGTTGTGGCCGTTGTGGCCGTTGTGGCCGTTGTGGCCGTTGTGGCCGTTGTGGCCGTTGTGGCCGCTACTCGTGCTGCGCGGCTCAGCGGGCGTCGGTGAGGCGATGCGCTGCGGCTGCGCGGGCGTCGAAGGCTGGGATGGCCGCGGCGGCGCCGGCGTGATCGCGCTCGGTGCGTCGGCGGGGGCGAGGCGATGCACGCTGACGTCGCCGACGGCGAGCGCCGCGGACAGCTCGGCGAGGCTGCTCTTCGAGCCGAGCAGGATGTCGAGCTCGATCGAGTCGTCGGAGGACCCGTCGGCGCTGGGGAGGTACGTGATGACCTCCCCGTAGACCTTCATCTTGTCCTTGAGCTGCTCGATGCCGACGTCGATCGCCAGGATGTCGAACTTGGCGTGGACCCGGTACAGGCCGCGACCCGAGCGGATGTTCTCCCGCAGACGGTGCTCCTCGTACTCGGTGAGCACGCTGAGGATCGCCTCGCCGACCCACTCGAGGTTGTCTTGCGGGAGATCGGGCGCCTCTTGCTCGGTCAAGGCGCGCAGGCGGACGAGGATCGGCTCGATGTCGGGGTCGGGCTCGTCGGGGTCGTCGCGCGGGGTCAGCAGGCGACCGAACACCTCGATCGCCTCGAAGAGCACGTCGAGCACCGCCCGCGACAGCGCGAGCTTGCCGAGCCGCAGGCTGTCGAGCGTGCTCTCGAGGGTGTGGCTCAGGCCGCCGATCGCCTGCGCGCCGAACAGCCCGGCGAGGCCCTTGAGGCTGTGGATCGCGCGAAACGCCGCATTGACCAGGTCGGGGTCGGCCCCGCCGCTACGCGACTGGGCCTCGAGCTCGAGCAAGGTCCGCGAGAAGGTCTCGATGACCTCCTGCGCCTCGGCGATGAACTCGGAGGCGTTCTGATCGACCGCGCTCAACCATCCCCTCCCGGGCCGCGCACGGGCTTGCGCGCGGGGTCGGGCGACGCGGCCCTGGTGCGCGCCGCCTCCATCACGCGCGCCACCGTGACCAGCAACTCCTCGCGCGTGAAGGGCTTGGTCAGCACCTCCGAGGCGCCGAGCTTGAGCGCACGCAGCGAGTCGCGCTCGCGGTCGTTGGTGGTGATGACGAGCAGCGGCGTGTTGGCGTGGCGCGGGTGCTGACGGATCGCGTGGATCAGCTCGAGGCCATTGATGTCCGGCATGTTGATGTCGGTGATCACGAGGTCGAACTCGGCGCGCGGCACCAGGCGCAGCGCCTCGATGCCGTCCTTGACCTCCTCGACGACGTACTCACCGGCCGACTCGAGCACGGACCCCACGAAGGTTCGCATCGCGGGGGAGTCCTCGACGAGCAGTACCCGGATCGGCATGGCCTCGCAGTATACGCCAGGACCTGGGGCCACCGGGACGCCGCGGCAGCGCCAGAAGCGGCCCCTGTGGGCGACCGGGTGGCAGCAGGTCATGGCGTGATCAACGCCACTTCCCGGGTGGACCGGGCGGGAACGCCCACAGGCTGTCCCCCAGGACAGGTATTAGCGCGTGCCGGGTCGCAGCCGCTTGGCCAGCGCCTCGGCGACGCCGTTGACGAAGGGGGCGCTGCGATCGCTGCCGTAGCGCGAGGCCAGACGCACTGCCTCGGCGACGATCACGGCACGTGGCGTTTCAGACAGGTCGGTCATCTCGACGGCGACCAGACGCAGCAAGTTGCGATCGACGCGGTCCATCCGCGCGAGCCTCCACGTGCGAGAGGTGGCCTCGATCGCGGCGTCGATCTCGGTCGAGCGCGCGAGCGCCGGCGTCAGCAGCCGGCGAGCGAAGGCGACGACCTCGTCGTCCTTGAGCCAGCCACGCAGCTCGGCGCCGTCGTCCCCGGCCTCCGAGGGCGCGTGCTGCCAAAAGATCTCCAGCGCGTCAGACCGTTCGGGCGGCCGATACGACTCGAGATGACACAGCGCGAGCAGGGCCAGCTCACGGCCCTGCGCGCGACCCTGATTGGGAGTGTGTGGAGCGTGCGACGAGTGAGCGTTCGGCGAGTGGCCAGGCGTACCGCTGCTCCCGCGGGTGCGCGCGTCCGCGGGCCTGGTCGGCTTCGCGGGGCTCTCGGGCTTGGCGGGCTTGTCGGGGTCACCCGCCTGCATCGGCCTCACCCGTCTCGCCCGGGGCCTCAGCAGCGGCGGCGAGGGCCTGGAACAGACGGACCTGCTCGATGGCGGCCAACGCCGCCTCGCCGCCCTTGTTACCGGCTTTGGCGCCCGCGCGATGGATGGCCTGCTCGAGCGTATCGGTGGTCAGCACACCGAAACTGATCGGGACCTCGAAGGCGAGTGAGAGCTGGCCGATCGCGCGGGTGACCTCCTGGGCGATGAGGTCGAAGTGGATCGTGTCGCCCTTGATCAGGCAACCGAGCGTGATGACGGCGTCGACGCTGCGCGAGCCGAGCACCTGGGTGACGGCGCTGGGGATCTCGAAGGCCCCCGGGACCCGCACGATCACGACGTCCTCGGCGCGGGCGCCGGAGCGGACCAGGGTGTCCATCGCGCCGTCGAGCAGGCGGTCGGTGATGAAATTGTTGAAACGACTGACGACGATCGCGAAGCGAAGCCCGGTCGCATCCAGCGTTCCCTCGAAGATCTGCGCCCTCGCCAGCGTGTCCGCCATGGCGGGCGGATTACCCTGTCCGGGCGCTTTGTTCAAGCGCCCCGAGCCGGTGGACGGGAGCGAACGGAGCGGTCGACCACAGGAGCGGAGCGCTCAGAGCGTGCCCTTGACGACCTGGCTCGACTTGTCAGCCGCGGTGACCTTCTTGGAAGTGCTCTTGCCGTCCGGATACTTCCACTTCACGGTGTGGGTGCCGGGGGTGACCATCACGGTGACGGGCGTCGGCTTGGCTTGCTTCTGTCCATCGACCCACACGGTCGCCGGCGGGAGGCCTGGGCCCGAGCCGATCTTGATCTCGGCGGTCTTGGCCTTGGGCTTGGGCTGCGGCTTGGGGGGCTTCGGGGTCTTGTCGACCGGCTTCACCTCCGGGACCGGCGTCGTCTCGGGCGGGGTCGTCGGGGTCGTCGGGGTCGTCGCGCCCTTGCTGCGGATCAAGACCAGCTTGGCGTTGTCGTTCGGGCCGCCGGAAAACGACAGCGGGATCTCACTGGTGTCGAAGCCGGCAGCCTCGCCGATCAGCTTGTACTGGGCACCCGGCTTGCGCTGGACCTTGAAGCTGTCGCCGCCTTTGCCGACGACGACCGGCGGGTTCGCGTCCTCGACCAGCTTGACGACGGCGTCGACGGGCTCGGTGGTGACCGAGACGGTGACATCGCGGACGCGAAGCTTCACCGGGAGGTTGATCGGCTGGCCGGCCGCGACCGAGACATCCTGCTCCGAGGGCAGATAGGCGTCGCCGTAGCTGACGCTCAGCTTGTGCGGGCCGATCGCGAGATTGCTGATCAGGCGCGGTGAGCCGCTGCCTGGCACCTCTGTACCGTCGACCAGGATCTTGGCGTCGCCGGGCGAGACCTCGATCTGCAGGCTGCCGAGCTTGGCAGCTGCGTCGCTGGGGCTGTCGTTGCTGCCCGCGGTGTCGCCGGGCTTGTCGGTCTTGGCGATGTCGACCTTGTCGTCACCGCCGCCGGCGGACATCCACACGGCGAGGATTAACAACACGACGCCGGCTGCGATCCCACCGATCAGCTTGAAGTTCGGCTTGCGCGCGCCGGTCTCGGTGTCCTCGACATCGGCCAGATCTGGCGTGGGTTGGGTCTGTTGGACTATCCGGCGCGGTTGGGGCACCTGGCCTGACTGGCTGGCGCCCGGCGCTTGCGGCGGGGGGAGCGGCGCGAACGGGGCCGCGGGCATGCTCTGGGACTGGGCCAGCGCGGCTGCCTGCGCGGCGGCGTGCGCCTGCGCGGCCGCCATCAAGGGCTGGATGATCACGGCCGCGGCGTTGGGCGGCAGTTGGATCGTGGCAGGTCCGTCTTCTTCGTCCTGCTCGATGTGGCCCGCGGTCGGCACCTGCGGCGCGATGCTGCCGGCCTCCTCGGGCTTGACCTTGCTGCGCGCGGCCCCCGGCACGGAGGCTGCGGGCGACGGCGAGAGCGGTCCGCCGGCCTCGTCGAACAGCTTGGTCTCAAGCTCGTCGTCGTCCCACTCGAGGCCCTCGCTGGCCGACGCGGCGACGCGGTTGCTGGGGGCCTTCTTGGGCATCGCCGCCGGCTTCGGGATCGCAGCCGGGGGCGGCGCGCCGCCGGGCACGATCGTCTGCTTGAGCGGATCGACCGGCCGCAGCATGCCGGGGATCGCCTGCACGATGGGGACGGAACCAGTGACGCCGCCGGGCTTGAGGGTCGTCGGGCGATTGCTCGGCGACATCAACATTGTCTTGCTGCGCTTGCGGGCCGCGGCGAGCTGCTCCTCGGTGGGCTCGAGCGGGTCGCCGGCTTGGGACGGGCGGGCCGTGGGCGGCGCCTTGGGGCCGGGCGAGCCGGGCGGCGGCTTGGAGGCGACGATGGGGGGACGCGGCGCGCCGCTTGGACCCTGAGGCACCGCGGGCGGCGGGACCTTCGGCGCGGGCACGCCGGACATCGTGGGCTTGCGGCCTGCGGCGGCGCCGGGAGGTGCGGGCCGCGGGGGCCCGCCGGGCTTGCCGGAGTTCTTGTCCTTCTCCAGCTCGATCTCGCGGGCGTATTGCTTGCGCATCCACGCCGCGAGGTCCTTGCGGCTGTAGAACATGCCGTGCTGGAACATGAACGCCTGGAGCTCGTCGTGCAGCTCCATCGCGGTCTGGTATCGGGTCTCGGGCTCACCCGAGAGCGCCTTCATGAGGATTGCCTCGAGGTCCTTGGGGATCTCGGGGTTTTTGCTGCTCGGGACGGGCACGTCGACGGTGCGCACCATCTCGAGGGTCGCGAAGTCAGTGTCGCCCTGGAACAGTCGCTGTCCGACCAGCGTCTCGTAGAGCACGACACCCAGCGAGAACACGTCGCTGCGGCGGTCGAGCGGCATGCCGCGGACCTGCTCCGGGGACATGTAGCCGAACTTGCCTTTGAGGATGCCGGCCTGGGTGCGAGACACGCGACCGGCGGCCTTGGCGACGCCGAAGTCGATCAGCTTGACCTCGCCCTCGTACGACACGAGGACGTTGGGCGGGCTCACGTCGCGGTGGACGATGTTGAGGTGACGGCCGTGCTTGTCGCGCTTGTTGTGCGCGTAGTCGAGGCCCTCGGAGACCTTCATGACCACGAAGCAGGCCTGGGCGATCGGCATCGGCCGGCCCTGTTGTTGGCACCGCGTGAAGATGTTTCGCAGGTCCTTGCCGGCGACGTACTCGAGCGCGATGTAGAAGCTGTCGCCCTGCTGGCCGAGATTGTAGATCTGGGCGATGTTCCCGTGGTTGAGCTGGCCGGCGATCTTGGCCTCGTCCTTGAACATCGTGATGAACTCGTCATCCTCCGCGATGTGGGGCAAGATCCGCTTGACGGCCACGGTGCGCTCGAAGCCTTCGACGCCGTGCTCGGTGGCCTTGTACACCTCGGCCATGCCACCCACGCTGATGCGCTCGATCAGCTTGTAAGGGCCGAATTGGGTGATCTGATTCAACAGGAACTCCGACCCGTCCGCATGTGGGCGCAGGGCTGCAACATGTGAGCCCGAAGCCCGGTAAAAGTCAATGTCTCCGTCACTCCCCAGGCCCCGGCGGGGACTGGCGGCGAGGATGCGGGGCGGCCTGGGCGGCCTGGGTCTGGGCCCGATCGGGCTCGATAGGGGCCCACCGCGCCCGTCGGGCGAGCGCACGGCTGGTTTGGTTGCGGCGCAGGTTTTTGCGAGGCGCCGCAACGATCCCGGGGCGAGCGCCGATGCTAAGGTGAAAGCGAGGCGCCCATGCGAGACCGGCACGACGACCCCAGCGCGCAAGATCCCCTGCCCGGCCTGAGCGGCGTGGGCCGCTCGACGCCAGGCGACGGGGTGAACGCCGCCGACGCCGCGGCCATGACCGATGAGGTCGACGCCGCCTCTGCGATCGACGCCGCCACTGCCACCACGGCCGCCGCGGCCACCGGCGCGGCCACCGAGGTCGGCGCCGTCGGGGCCGTCGCCGCGGACCCGATCGCTGCCATTTCGGACGCGCTGGCGACCGGCGCGATCGATGCTGACACCGCCCACAGCCGCCTCATCGACGCCGTCGTGGCCTCGCAGATGCCCCCGGGAGCCGATCCCGCGGTGTGGCAGGGGATCCGCTCCGAAGTCGAGGCGCTGCTCGCCGGCGATCCGACGATCGCCGAGCTGCTCCGCGTGTGAACTTTGCAGACCTGTCCTTCGGGACAGGTGTCGGTCAGGCCAATAAAGTACGCACCTGCGGCGAGACGAAGTGGGCCTCGGTGTCGAAGCGCGAGCGCAGGGCCTCGGAGATGACCTGCAGGCGTTCGACCGCCTTGAGGCGCCTGTCCATGATGATCCGCCATTCGCCGCGCACCTTGCACAGCCCGCCGCTACCCTGGCTAAGGCCGGTCATCGCGTCGTAGGAGACGCGCACGCCCAAATGGGTGGCGAGCTGCTCGAGCTCTTGGAGCTGCTTTTGTACGTCCCCGCTCGCCATCCCGGTCCTCGGGGCGAGGCTGCCGTAAAGCCTGGGCCTGCGCCAGTGTTTTCGCGGCCGAAGTCAGAGGCCCTTGCGCTGGCTGCTGCGCCGCGGCAGCAGATCCGGGTCGGCCTCGAAGGCCGACTCGAGCGCGGCGAGGGCCACGGCGACCGGGCTGTGCGGGCTGGAGATCCTGGGGGTCTCGAGCGTGATGGTGACGATCTGATCGCCGGGACGGCCGGCTTCGACGGGCACACCCTTGCCGCGCATGCGCAGCTTGGTGCCGGTAGCGACCCCTGCGGGCAGATCGACGATCGCCGTGCCGGTGAGGGTCGGCACCGGGACCCGTCCGCCGCGAGCCGCCTCGACGACGCTGACGTGCAGCTCGCCGACGATGTCGGCGCCCTCGCGACGTAGCCACGGGTGCGGCTTGACGTTGACGGTCACGCGCAGGTGCCCAGGCGGGCCGCCATACTGGCCGGGCTCGCCCTGGCCGTCGACCGTGCGCTCGGCGCCCGATTCGGTGCCCGCCGGCAGCTTCACGTGGAAGCTGCGTCTCTCGCGTCGCGCACCGCGCCCGCTGCACGCGTTGCACGGGTCTTGCTGGATCATGCCGACGCCGCCGCAGCGGCCGCACGCGCTGTAGCGACGCAGGAAGCCCTCGCCCTTGACCTCGCCGCGACCCTGGCACAAGGGACAGGTGATCGCCGGACGCCCACCGGGCTTGGTACCCGCTCCGCCGCACGTGCTGCACGCCCCGGGTGCCTCGAAGGTGATCTCGTGCTCGCCGCCAAGGACCGCCTGGGCGAGCTCGACGGTGAGGGTGTAGCGGATGTCGCGACCGCGGCGACGCTCGCGGCGCTGGCGACCGAACACGTCGCCGACGACCGCCGTGAGCAGGTCCTTGGCGGTCTGAAGGCTGACGCCCTGCCCTTGCCCGTGGATCAGCACGTCCGGCAACAGCCGCTGGGTGTCGTAGCGGCTGCGCTGCGCTGGATCGGAGAGCACCGCGTAGGCGCTAGAGATCGCCCGGAAGCGGGCCTCTGCGTCGGGATCGTCGGGGTGGCGATCGGGGTGCGTGGCGAGTGCGAGGCGGCGGTATGCGGCCTTGATCTCGTCCGCCGTCGCGCTGTTCGGCACGCCGAGCACGGCATAGTGATCCTGGTAGGTCATGCGCTGCGGGTCCCCGAGGGTCCGCGCGAGGTGTGCTCGCGTGGCGTGTCTAAACTGGTCGTGGGGGTGATCGGATCGGGCGTGGGATCGGAGGTGGGATCGGGGACGGTCGGGCCGCCGATCATCGCGGCGTAGATGTGGCGCGACGATCGCTCGAGCGCAACAAAGGCCGGCTGCAACGCGACGGGATCGGCGTGGGCGCCGAGCACCCCGCGAAGTTGATCGAGGTCCCGCGAGACCTCGGCGCGGGCGCTCGCGGGCATGCCCTCGCCATAGCCCTCGAGCGCCCGCTCGCACGCGTAGGCGAGGGTCTCAGCCCGATTTCGCAGCTCGACATGGGATCGGCGGGCGAGGTCTTGCTGGCGGGCCTCGGCGGCTTCCGACGCGAGCGCCGAGACCTCCGTGCGGGTCAGGCCCGAAGTCGGCTGGGCGACCACCGAGGCCTCCTTTCCGCTCAGAAGCTCGCGCGCGCTGATGCGGAGGATCGCGTCGGCGTCGAGCTCGAAGCGGACCTGGATCTGCGGGGCGCCGCGCGGCGCCGGCGGGATGTTGGTCAACTGCAGGCGGGCCAGGCTGCGATTGTCCTCGGCCATCTCACGCAGGCCCTGAAGCACGTGCACGGCGACGATCGACTGGTTGTCGACGCTGGTGCTGAAGGTCTCGGTGCGCCGGGTCGGGATCGCGGTGTTGCGCGGGATGAGCACCGAGAATACGCCACCCTGGGTCTCGACGCCGATGCTCAGCGGCACGACGTCGAGCAGCACCAGGTCGCCCAATTGACCGGCGAGCACGGCGCCCTGGATCGCGGCGCCCATGGCGACGACCTCGTCCGGGTTTTGCGCGGCGCTCGGGGTCCGGCCGAAGAACTCGGCGACGGCCTCGACCACCGCGGGCATGCGGGTCTGGCCGCCGACCAGCAAGACCTCCTCGATCTGCTCACGGCGCAGGCCGGTGTCGGCGAGCACGCGCCGACACGGCCCCAAAGTCCGGTCGATCAGCGGCCGCGTCAGGCGCTCGAGCTCGCGCCGCGACAGCGTGGCCGCGAGATGCAGCGGCTGGCCGTGTGAAGCGCAGATGAAGGGCAAGTTGACGTCGGTGGACAGCGCCCAGCTCAGCTCGTGTTTGGCCTTTTGCGCCGCGTCGCGCAGGCGCGCCAGCGGCCTCGGATCGCGCCGAAGGTCGACGCCGTGCTGGCGCTGGAACTCGCCGGCGAGCTGGTCGACCAGCGCGCTGTCGAAGTCCTCGCCGCCGAGCTGCGAGTCGCCCGCAGTGGCGAGCACCTCGAAGACGCCGCTGCGCAGCTCGAGCACGGACATGTCGAAGGTGCCGCCGCCGAGGTCGTAGACGGCGACGATCTTCGGGGTCCGGTCGCCGCGCTCGTGTAACCCGTAGGCCAGGGCCGCCGCGGTCGGCTCGCTGAGGATCCGCTCGACGTGCAGGCCGGCGATCAGACCGGCGTCGCGGGTCGCCTGGCGCTGGGCGTCGTCGAAGTAGGCCGGCACCGTGATGATCGCGCGGGTGACCGGCTCGCCGAGCGCGTCGGTGGCCGCGTCGCGCAGACAGGCGAGCACTTGCGCCGAGACCTCGCTCGGCGAGCGGCGCCGGCCGTGGACCTCGACCCAGGCGTCACCGTTGTCGGCGGCGATCAGCGCGTAGGGCAGCAGGCGCCGCAGGTCGCCGACATCGGCGAATTTGCGGCCGATCAGGCGCTTGGCGGCGAACACCGTGGCGGCCGGATCCTCGCCGGCCTGGGCACGGGCGGCCTCTCCGACCAGGGTCTGCGCGCCGACATAGGCGACCACGCTCGGGGTGGTGCGGCTGCCCTCGGCGTTGGCGAGCACGCGCGGCTCCCCGCCGTCCATGATGGCGGCGCAGGAGTTGGTGGTCCCCAGGTCGATGCCCAGGATCGGGCCGCGGCTCGCCATCGACGGATCGTGACGCGATCAGGCGCTCGCGCCGGGTTTGGTGTCGCCACCCTTCGAGCCGGGGCCGGCGATGACGACCCGCGCCGGACGCAAGAGGCGATCGCCCTGACGGTAGCCGCGCTCGAACTCGAAGGTCACGGTGCCGGGGGAGTGGTCGGGCGAGTCGACCTGCGAGAGCGCCTCGTGCATGGCGGGATCGAAGGGATGACCCACGGTGGGCACGGCCTCGATGCCATGCCGCACGAGCGCCGAGCGAAACTCGTGGGCGACCATCTCGATGCCCTTGAACAACTGCTCGTTGCCGCGGGCCAGCTCGAGCGCGCGGTCGAGGTTGTCGCCGGTCGGGAAGAAGCTGGTCAGCAGATCCTGACGCGCACGAAACACCGCGTCGTCGATCTCCCGGCGGGTGCGCTTCTTGAAGTTCTCGAGCTCGGCGACGGCGCGCAACCACTTGTCCTTGAGGCCGACGACCTCCTGCTCGGACTTCGCCAGCTTCTCGGCGTCCATGTTGATGACGTTCTCGGCGCCGGTGTTGGTGTCGTCGTCATTGCCAGACTCCCCGTCGAGGGAGGTGTCATTGCTTACTTGGCTCATGCGGCTCCTTTCATGGCGACTCGGTCAGGCGCGCGCAAGCTGGGCGTGACGTATCACTCGCTCGTGCGGGCCGCCAACGCCTGGGCGGCGTACTCTACCAGAGGAATCACGGCCTCGTAATCCATGCGATCGGGCCCGAGTAGCGCCACGCCCGCGGTCCGGTGGCCGTCGTCGTCGCCTTCTCCGGGCTGCACGCGACAGCCGACCAGGCTCAGACCCGAGAGCACGTAGGGGGGCTCGCCCTCCCCCTCGCTGTCCAGACCGCCGCGCCCGCTCATCCCGCTCATCCCGCCGAGCCCGAGCACACCCGGGCGCAGCTCGGCGGCGACGTGGACCTCGGCGCGCGCGAGCCCGACGCGCTCCGGCAGCAACTGACACAGCAGCTCCGCGAGCCCGTGATAATCGTCGAACAGGGCCAGGATCTGCGCCAGGCTCTGGCCGCTCTGGCCGGCGAGCAGGCGCTGCCCGGCGATCTGCACCCACAGGGGATCGAGCGCCGCCGCGGTGCACAGCCACAGACCCAGGCGCAGGCTCTCGGCGAGCAGACGGTCGAGGTGGGCCTCCTGCTCGGTCCACATGCGGGTCAGATCGGCCCGCGCCTCGGGGAGAGTCTTGCCGATACACAGGCCGCGCAGGCGCTCCTGGAGGCGCAGCAAGGAGCTCACGGTTGGTTCGACACCGCCGTCGAGGGTGACCGGATGCACGTGCGTGGCGCCGTCGTCGAGGCCGACGACGACCAGCGCGCGGCGGCCCTGCACCGGTACGAGGTCGACCTGCCGCATCACACCGCGCCGACCCTCGCCGACGAAGGTCACGGCGACGCAGCCGACCAGCTCACTGAGCACGCGGACCGCGGCCCGCATGCCCTCGGGGCCGTGCACGACCTCGCCGAACGAGACATCGACCGCGCGCCGGACCTCCGCGCGCAGCGGCGGTAAGGTCCCGAGCGAGCGCACGTACAGCCGCATCCCCGCCGCGCTCGGCACACGCCCCGCGGACTGATGCGGCTGATGCAGCAGCCCCTGCTCCTCAAGCGCGGCGAGCTCGTTGCGGATCGTCGCCGACGACCACTCGAGGTGCTGCGTCAGACTCGCGGAGGCCACGGGCCGCCCCGTCACGATGTAGTCGCGGCACAGCGCGAACAGGATCCGCTGCCGACGGGGACTCACTTCGGCCACGGTCGATGGTGTTAGCGCGATCGGCACAAACACGCCAGCCCCTGCCCGGCGCGCTTTTGCGGCGACCTGCGCGCGCCAGGCGTCGGCGTCCCCCGCCGAACCGCTGCCGGCGCAGGGCATCAGGCCAGCAGATCGGCCGCGATCGCGTCGTGCCACAGCCAGCGTCCGGCCGCGACGCGCAGGTGGGTAGCGCTGTACTCGAGGTTGCCGCGCGCGACCTGTTTGCGCGTGCGCGCGTCGATCCACGCCCGATCGACCGCGGGGAAGCGGGCCAGGTACGCCGCCAGCTCGAGGCCGGGCAGGTGGCGCAGCCCGGTCCACAGGCCCTCGGCGGCCGCTGCGAGCCGATCTTGCGGATCGATCTCGGCCGGCGTGCCCGGGTCGGCGCGCCAGGCTGGCAGGCCGCGCAGGTTTCCGCGTCGGGTCACCGAGCCGTCGGCGGCGTACACGGCGGAGTGTGCCGAGGGTCCGAGGCCCAGGTAGTCCTGCCAGGTCCAGTAGCCGAGGTTGTGGCGCGCGCGTCGGCCCGGCGCGGCGTAGCTGGCGACCTCGTAGTGCTCGAGGCCCGCGGCCGTCAGCGCTGCCTCGGCCGCGAGCAACATGTCGGCCTGGTGATCGGGGTCGGGCAGGCGTCGCTTGCCGCGGCGCACCAGCGTCTCCCATGGCGTGCCGGTCTCGATCGTCAGCGCGTAGACCGACACGTGGCGCGCCCCGAGGTCGACCAGTTGGCGAACATCCTCGCCCAGGCCCGCGTGGGTCTGGCCAGGCCAGCCGACGATGAGATCGGCGCTGACCTCGAGTCCGACCGCGAGCGCGGCTGCGAGCGCGGCCGTCGCCGTCGCCGCGTCGTGGGCCCGACCGAGCGCCGCCAACCCGACGGTCTCGAGGGTCTGCACGCCGAGCGACACCCGCGTGCCGCCGATCGCCAGCACCGCGGCGTACAGCGCCGGATCGCCGTGCTCCGGGTTGACCTCGACCGTGTACTCCTCGCTGCCTGCGCCGGGGAAGCGCCGCGCGATGAGGGCCCCGAGCGCGCGCAGGCCGTCCGGGCCGAGCAGGCTCGGGGTGCCCCCGCCGAGGTACACGGTCGGCCACGTGCTCCCCGTCGGGACCACGGCGCTGTCCCCGGGGACATGTCCCTTCGCACCTGCCCCGAGGGCCAGGCGCGCGTCGAGCTCGCGCTCGAGGTCGGCGAGGAATTCACCGGTCGCGGGGGCGCGCCCGACCTGGAAGTCGAAGTCGCAGTACGGGCAGGCGCGCGCGCAGAACGGGACGTGGACGTAGAGACCGCTCACACGTCGGAGACCAGCGCGGCCAGCTCGGCGCCGTGCGGGACGTCGTCGTAGAGCTCGACGCCGCCGTCGCTGCGAAACCGGGCCGCGATCCCGCGCGCCCACCAGGCCGGGAGCTGCTCGAGGTCGACACCAGCGCCGCGGAGCAGGCTGAGCTGGCCCTCCGCCGACTCGACGGACGCGGCGTGGAACGGCTGGCCCTGCCCGCGCATCTGCGATCCGAGGCGCCGCGCGGACCGCTGGGCGGTGCCGTCCTCGACCCACTCCTGCGCCGCCAGGAAGGCGCGCCGGGCGATGCCGAGGTCGGGGAATTCGAAGATGTGTCCCGACACGTGCAGCTCCTCGCCGAGCAGCACGGCGAGGCGCGCCGAGTACATCGACAGCAGTTGCTCATAGACCGCGAGCGACGAGCCCATGCGGCCGACCGCGTCCGGACGGATCAGCGCGACGACCTCCTCGGCGTTGGCGTACGCGAACGAGACGTTGTGTGACTGCAGCAGGCCGATGCCGGCGCGGACCGTCAGCCGCGCCAGCTCCGAGTCGAGCGCGTCGCTGCTCCGGGCGCGCTGCTCGAGCAGGCGGGTGACCGCCTCCGGGCGCGGCGCGAACTGCATGACCAGGCGAAAGCCCGGCATCGGTTCGTGGTCACCGAGCACGCGAAAGGCGGAGAATTTTCCCCAAGTTAGATTGCCTTGAACCTCAGCGCTGTTCATTTTGGGCGGGCCTCGCGTTCGCAATCACTTCATTGTGAAGACCGTATAGGCGATGTATCCCAGGCCGCCGAGGCCGAGGACGACGAGCAGCCAGGTCAGCGCTGCGCCGCCCTTCTTGGTCTGTTCGGCCATCACGCCGTGACCGAAGCTCCCGGCGTTTATACCGGTATCGAGGGAGGACAGCGCGCCGGTCGTGAGTGTCTGGCCCGCGCGCACCACCGGGCGGCCGGAGGTCGGCGCGCGACCCAGCGGCGCGATGCCCTGTTTACCCGAGCCCGGCGCTCCCGTGAGGCCCTGCTTGCCCGAGCCTGGCGCGCTGGAGGCCGCGACGACCGGTCGCCGCGTCTTCGGGCCCTCGGACTCACCGGCGCCGACGGCCCGATGCTTGGCGGCACGCCGCCCGCCCTGCGTCTGCGGCCCGGTCGCGGGAGCGGCATCGGCATGACCCGCATGGCCCGTTCCCGGGGTCTGGGCGAGCTGCTGGCGCTGCTGCTCGAACTCGGGTCCGAGCATCGACGCGAGGTTGCCGATCGTCATCGACTTCTTGCTGCGCACGCCGGAGGTGTCGGGCGCGTCGAAGCTCTTGGCCCACTCGGGGGCGGCGTCGGGGTCTTGATCGAGCGCGTCGAACTTGTCGAAGTCGAGGGCCTCGTCGACGAGGTCGTCGTACTGGTCGTCGTAGTTGACCTCGGCCGGCGCGCCCTCGCCGAACATCTCGCTCATGTAGGCGCTGACCATCCGCGGCGTGCAGCGGATGCCCGCCTCCTCCGTGAACTTCTCGAGGTCACGGAAGAAGTGGTCGCAATTTTGATAGCGCTCGGCCGGGTCGACCTCGAGCGCCTTCATGATCACGGCCTCGAGCGCCGGCGCGAACTCGGGGTTGACGAAGGTCGGCGCCGGGATGTCGCCCTCGACGATGCGCTCCGCGACCTCCTCGGGCACGCCACGAAACAGCCGCCGCGACAGGCACATCTCGTAGAGCACGATGCCGAGCGCGAAGATGTCGGCGCGCAGGTCGAGCTCGTGGCCGAGGACCTGCTCCGGGGCCATGTAGGCCAGCTTACCGGCGAATTGCCCGTCGCCGCCGGCCTGCAGGCTCGCGCGCGTGGCCGCGATCCCGAAGTCGACGATCTTGCAGGTGCCATCGTAGCCGACGTGGATGTTGGTCGGGTTCATGTCGCGGTGACACAGACCCAGCGAACGCCCGCGGTCGTCGGCCCGCGTGTGCACGTAATGCAGGCCCTCGAGCGCCTGCATCACGATGCCGAGCGCGATCTGCATCGGCAGCATGTGCCCGGTCTTGACGGCGCGGCGCAGCACCGCGACCAACTCCTGACCCTTCAAGAGCTCCATGGCGATGTAGTACTCGCCCTGCAGTTCGCCGAGGTCGTAAGTGTGGACGACGTTCTGGTGGGTCAGCGTCGCGGCGACGCGGGCCTCATCGAGGAACATCTGAACCACGCTCGGGCGCGCGGCGAACTCCTCGCGCAGCCGCTTGATGACCAGCTCCTTGGCAAAGCCCTCGATGCCGGAGTACTGCGCGCGGTAGATCTCCGCCATGCCTCCAGTCGCGATGTGCTCGACCAGCACATATTTGTCGCCGAACGGCGTGGCCTCAATATTGCTCAAGGTCGGCCGACACTACCGGATCCAGGATCCAGCGCCAAGCCCCGGAGAGAGCCGAGGTCCGTCCGCACGGCTTGTCCCCGGTCATCACCGCCAATTGCCCGCGGACCCACAGCTCTGGCCACGACTGTCCCTGCACGCACGCAGGCGGGTTTTCCGCGCGGCGCCTAGTCGCGCTCTGGTTTGAGATCTCGCTGCATCAGCGCGTGGACCGCGGACCGCACGCTGATCCCCTCGTAGAGAATGGCGTGCATCATCGTCGTGATCGGCATCTCGACGCCCTCTCGCTGGGCCAGGCGGTGGGCGCTGAGCGTGTTGTTGATGCCCTCGGCGACCATCCCCATCTCGCCCAGGATGTCCTCGAGCTTCTGGCCCTGGCCGAGCGCCAGGCCGACCCTGCGGTTACGCGACAGGCCGCCGGTGCAGGTGAGCACGAGATCGCCGAGGCCCGCGAGGCCCGAGAGCGTGGCCGGGTGAGCCCCGAGCGCGTGACACAGGCGGCCGATCTCTGCGAGCCCGCGGGTGATCAGCGCGGCCCGGGCGTTCTGGCCGAGCCCGGCGCCGTCGCACACGCCGGCCCCGAGCGCGATGACATTTTTAAAGGCCCCGCCGAGCTCGACGCCGACGACATCCTCGGTGACGTAGGCCCGCAGTCCATCGCCGCCGAGCAGGTGCTGGATCGTGTCGGCGATCGCGAGATCGTGGCTGGCGATCACGACCGCGGTCGGCATCCCGGCCGCGACCTCGGCGGCGAAGCTCGGGCCGCCGAGCACCGCCATGCGCGCGGCGTGGCTGGCCGGCAGCGTCGCCGCGACGACCTCCGCCATGGTCGCCAGCGAGTCGACCTCGACGCCCTTCGCGGCGACCAGGTACAGCGGGGTCGGCTCCTCGCCGGCCTGCTTCAGCGCCGCGATCACCTCGCGCACGTCGACCAGCGCGGGCCGCAGCGCGTGGCTCGGGAACGCGAGGATCACCAGGTCGGCGCCCCGCAGCGCGGCGGCGTAGTCATTGACCGCGACCAGGTTGTCCGGGAACGCGAAGTCCGGCAGGTAGCGGCGGTTACGGCGGTCGTGCTGCATCGCCGCGAAGTGCTCCGCGCTACGAGTCCATAGGCGGGTGGTCAGGCCCCGGCGCGCGGCGTGCAGGGCGAGGGCGGTGCCCCAGCTACCCGCGCCTAGCACGGTGACGACGGGCGAGGACGGCGGCGCGGAGGTCATGCCCGCTTATAACACCGGGTCCACCACCAACGGAAAGGCCGCGCGCAGGTCCGCCGGCACGCGATCGAGGGTGTGGGTGCGACGATTGGTGAACACCCACAGGGTCTCGGCGCGGGCCAGCACCGGGCCGCCCTCTCGGGCGATCGCGTACTTGCGGCGCGAGCTGACCTTGCCCATCTCGCTGACCCAGGTGCGCACGATCACCGCGTCGTCGGCGAAGGCCGGGCGCAGGTACTCGATCGCGTGTGAGCGGACCACCCAGGCGTTGCCGAGCGCCGCGTAACGTGCTGCGTCCCACCCGACGGCCTCGGAGTGCTCGAGCGCCGCGGCGATCATCCACTCGAGGTAGCGCAGGTTGTTGACGTGGCCCAGCTCGTCGATGTCCGCCGGCACGACCGTGCGACGGTGCTCGTGGACCCCGGGCGGGGCCGGCCCGGAGGTCGCCGACATGCGCGCGATGATAGCCGAACCACTCGCAGTGTCGGCCGATCTGCCGGGGCCACCGGGGCCATCGGGGCCACCGGGGCCAGCCGGCAACGCGCGCGACGCGATGCCGCCTGGCACCCGCCGCAGGCCCTCGACCCCGAACGTCACGTCCCGCCGAGCACGCACCCCGGACCCCGGCGACGATGGTACGCTCGCGCCCGCCGTCGCCACAAGCGACGTACAGACGATGCTGCCGCCGCGCTACGCCCACTGGCTGACGGAGCTGCTCGGGGGGAGCTTGCCCGAAGAACAGGCGGCGACTTGCTCGCGCTGCGCGATGCAGGTCGACTCGGTGGAGGAGGGCTACCGGTTCCGGGCCGACGCCAAGTGCTGCACTTACGTGCCCGCGCTGGCCAACTTCCTCGTCGGCGCCGCGCTGCGCGAGCTGCCGCCCGGGCCCGCGCGTGTCGGCCTTGATCGTCGGGTCGCCGACCCGGGCGTGTGTACGCCGCACGGCCTCGACGTCAGCGACGACGAGCGCACGCGCTACCAGGCGATCGTCGCCGCCGAGACCTTCGGTCGCGCGCCCGGTCTCCGCTGTCCGCACTACCTCGAGCAGGAGGGCGGCCTGTGCGGGATCTGGCGCCACCGCAACGGCGTGTGCGCGACATGGTTTTGCAAGCACGACCGCGGCGTCGCCGGCCAGCAGTTCTGGCAGGCCGTCGAGGCGCTGCTGGCCCTCGTCGAGCGCGAGCTGAGCCACTGGTGCGCGTGCCAGTTGCTGTACCACGGGGCAGCGACCGAGCCCGCCAGCCCCGACGAGACCGTCAGCGCCTGGGACCCGTGGGCGGCCCGACCCGCCGACTACTACATGCGCGCCGCCGCGTTGGTCGATGAGCTCGCCTGGCCCGAAGTACAGATCATCGCGGGCGCCGAGCTCGGCCCGCTGCTCGCGCGCGTCAAGGCGACCCACGCCGAGCTGCGCCGCGAGCCCGCGGTCCCCTCGCTGGTGCCGCTGCGACGTCTGGTGCCCGGCGAACTGCGGGTCAGTCACCGTGGCAGCGAGACCTCCCGGATCGTCACCTACAGCGACAGTGACCCGCTCGATCTGCCAAACGAGCTGCTGGACATCCTCCCGCAGTTCGACGGCCGACCGACCGACGAGGTGCTCGCGGAGCTCGCCAGCGAAGGCATCGTATTGACCGACGAGCTGGTCGCGCAACTTGTCGACTTCGCGGTGCTCGCCGACCCCTGAGCGCGCGTGCATGCCCGCGCGAGATCGGGTAGCTTCGCCCGGCGATGCCCCGCCGCGCCCACGTCCTCGCGCTCGCCTTGACCGCCTGCGGCGGCGATGACCTGCCCGCGGCGCCGACCCAGGCACCCGCCGAGACCCCCGCGGCGCCGACCACACCGACGGCATCGACCTCATCGGGGGTCCCGGTCCCGCCGCCGCTCGATGATGCCTTCCACGCCGAGTCCGTCGAGTTCGCCAGGCCCGGCCTGCGCTTCGGCTGGCCGGTGGAGAGCGTGCACATCACCTCGTACTTCGGCTGGCGCACCAACCCGATCACGGGCGCCGGCACCAAGCTGCACCGCGGCCTCGACCTGCGCGGCGAGACCGGCGACCTGATCCTCAACATCGGCCCCGGCGTCGTCGCCTTCGCCGGCACCGACCCCCTGCTCGGCAACCTCGTCATCGTCGATCACGGCCTTGGCGTGACCAGCTTCTACGGACACATGAGCGACATCCTCGTGCACACCGGGCTCCCGGTCGACCGCGGCGTCGCGCTCGGGCTGGTCGGCAACACCGGCCGCAGCGAGGCCCCGCACCTGCATTTGACAGTGAAGCTCGGCGCCTTCGCGGTCGATCCGCTGTGGTTAATCGGCGCGCCGCTGCACCCCTACCCCGCCCTCGCCGCGTACGTCAGCCCGGAGGACTGATCACCACGCCCCGGCCGAACTACATGCGCAGCCGCAGGCCGCGACGCGCCGTGTTCGCCCGGCGCTTGCCAGTCACATCAAAATGGATCGCCACGCCGAGGTCCCAGGCGAAGAACACCTCGCTGTTGCGCCGGTTCACCAGGCCGGCGACGCCCGCCGAGCTGAAGATGTCGAGCGTCCGCGCGATGCGAAACTGGATCCCGCCGTGCGCCTGGCCCCACAGCGTGCCCGGCGTGCCCTCGGCGATCGTCGGCTGGGCGCGCGCGCGGGCGTAGATCGCGAAGAAGTGGAAGTGATACGCGGCCCCGCCACCGACGTAACCACCGAGCGCGATGCGGTCGTTCCAGCGCCGACTGTCGCAGCCCTTCTCGTCGGACCGGCAAGCCTGGCTGCCGCCGGCCCCGAGCCCGACGCCGATCTCTCCGTCGACCGCGCCGTGGAGTTTGTGGTCGCGTCGCGGCGCGTGCGTGAAGCGGCCGCCTGCGAAGCCCATGCCCCAGCTCCCGATCGACCCATCGGCCCCGACCTCGATCGCGGCCCAGTCGCGCACGCCGTAGCCGATCCAGCCGCCGCCGGCCATTGGCGTGGGGACAGCCGCGAAGCCGCCCGCGACCTCGAGCTCGCCCTGTCGCAGCCGCCCGGGCGCGCCATAGCCGAGGCTGCGCACCGGCGGCGAGTAAGCGCATCCGCCGAGGAGAAGCATCACGACCAGGCCGCGGATCATGCCCCACCGTAACGCGCCTGCGGCCGCCAGCGCAAACAGGATCTCACCACTCAGGCTCGCGCAGCTCGCCAGAAGAACAGGCACACCGCCGCGATCGCCAGCAGCCCGGCGCCCTCGCCGAGCATGCCCGCGAGCACTGGTTCGCCCGACTTCGCGATCACGCCGCCGGCCACCAGCGCGGCCACCAACACGCCCGCGAGCCCCTCGCCCGCGACGACCCCCGAGGCCGCCAGGATCCCCGCCCGCGCCTCCCCCTCGGGTCCTGTCTTGACGGTCACGCCGCGCTCGGCGAACGCGCGCACGCAGCCACCGACGAAGATCGGCGCCATCGAGGCCAGCGGCAGGTACACGCCGATCGCGAACGCCAGCCCCGAGACCCCACACAACATCGCCGCGATCGACACCCCGGCGCCGCTGAGCACCAGGCCCCACGGCAGCTCGCCGCTGAGCACGCCCTCGATGATCGTCTTCATCAGGGTCGCCTGCGGGGCCGGCAGCTCCTTGCTGCCGAAGCCGTAGCTCGATAGCAGCATCACCGTCGCCGCGACCGCCCAGCACGCGCACGCCGCCCCGATCAACTGGCCGAGCTGCTGGCGTGCTGGCGTCGCGCCGACCAGAAATCCGGTCTTGAGGTCCTGCGAGATGTCACCCGCCTTCGAGGCCGCGACCGCCACGATCGTGCCGACCGTCAGCACCGCCGCGCGCGCGCCGGTGTCGATCCAGCCGAACGCCGCGAACAACGAGGCCGTGCCGATCAGCGTGACCAGCGTGATCCCCGAGGTCGGCTGCGAGGACACCCCGACGATCCCGACGATCCGCGCCGCCACCGTGACGAACAGCAGGCCGAACACCGCCACCCCGGCGGCGCAGATCAGCCGCGCCGCCAGCCCCATGTCGCCCGCCAGCACGCCCGGAACGAACGCGACCACCAGCACCACGACCGCGATCGCCGAGCCGATGAAGCTGCCCGGCAGGTCGCGATCCTCGCGCGCGCCCGTGGTGCCCGCACCGGACTTGCGCATGCCACGGATCACCGCCGTGAACGCGCCGACCATCGTCGGCAGGTTGCGCACGACCGTCAGAATGCCGGCCGTGGCGACCGCCCCGGCGCCGATATAGCGGATGTAGCGAGCCCAGATGTCGCTGGCGGTCATGTCCGCGACCCGCGTCACCGTCTCGGGATACAGCGGCCCCGGCAGTCCGGCCCCGATCCACGCGATCAACGGGATCAGGGCCAGCGCCGAGACCACCGCGCCCGCGACCACCACCGCCGACTGGCGATACCCGAGGATGAAGCCGACCGCCAGCAACGCCGGCGCGACCTCGATCGCCAGCTCGCCGCGCGGCAGCACCGGCAGCGCCAGACGCAGCTCGGTCGGCATCAAGAACAGCAGCGCCCCCGCGAGCTTGATGACCGCCCCGACCGCGATCCCGCGGAAGATCCACGCGCTGCCGCTCGCGCCGGAGGTCGTCGCGCGGAGCACCTCGGCGCAGGCCGTGCCCTCCGGGTATGGCAGCTCGTGGTGGCTGTCGACGATCAGCAGGCGGCGCAGCGGGATCATCGCGGCGAGCCCCAGTAGTCCGCCGAGGAACGCCAGCGCGACGATCTGCCAGTACGGCGGCGCGACGCCCCACAGGAACAGCACCGGGATCGTGAAGATCGTGCCAGTCGCCAGCGAGGTCGACGCCGACCCGATCGTCTGCGACATGTTGGCCTCGAGCAGCGTCACGCCGCGGCGCTTGAGCACCGCCACTGTCATCACCGCCGCCGGGATCGAGGCCGATACCGTCATGCCGACCTTGAGCCCGAGGTATGCATTCGCCGCCCCGAACACCAGGCCGAGGATCACGCCCGTGATCACCGCCCGCCCCGTGAACTCCGCCAGCTCTGGGTTCGCCTGCGTCACTGATCGCCCTCCGTGGAAAAAATGTTCCTCAGTCTTCGCCCGGGTCGGGGTCGGACAGATCGAGCTGACGAGCGCGGCCGGCGTGGCGCTGCTTCCACGCGGTGAGTTCGGGCTCTACCATCGCGCGCATCACGTGGCGTCGGGCGACACCTTGTCCGCGGTCGAAGTACAGCGCCAGACCGTCGATGAGCCGCCCTCCGCGAAACGCCCCCGCGAGGTCGCGCAATGCCGGCGAAGGGTCAAACGAAATGCGGGCCCAACCGAGCAGCACGACCGCGAGGTCCTCGACCGCCGCCAGAAAGATCCGGTCGGCATTCTCTTGCCAGTGCTCCATGGCATGGCCAAAGGTGTCGTGATCCAGTCGGCCCCCCGGCACCTTGGCTGCCTGCACCTCGCTCCAGATCATCATCGCAAGATGGTGTGACGCGTAGGGCATGAAGGGCTCGGCCCAGGCCGGATAGGCGAGACTTCTTCGCCGGGTCTCCACGTCACGCAGCACGGCGACCGCGACGACCACCGCCGCGCCTGTGAGCATCGTCGTGAAGATCTGGCTGTAGTACTGATCGAACAGCTTCATGCCGGCGGTGCGGGCGACATGCGGCTTTTGTCGCAACACCGCCATGATCGCCTCCGCGGCCTCTGCCGAGCCGATCGCGCCGGCCATGCGACGGGCCCCCCCGCGCTTGGGCGCGTAGATGTGGCCGAGCGCCTGGACATCAAGCATGAGGCGCCGCTGGACCTCATCGTTCGCGCGCAGGTCCTGCAGTTCGATCGGTGTTTGACTGTTCGTCGCGTAGGTGATCCGATCGATGATCTCCTGATCGCCCTCGCCAAGCGCGTACAGGCGTACCAGCACGTGGGCGTGCGCGTAATCGTCGTCGGGTCGCTCCTGTACGGCCCGCTGGATCGCCTTGCAGGTCTGGCCGCCGTTGATGATCTGCAGGCCCTTCACCTGCACCGCGAAGTTGCGGGCTTGCAGCGAGTTGTGCTGGAAGCCGCGGCAGACCATGGTCACACCGTTGTTATAGAAATAGAAGTTTGGGCGCATCTCGGGAGCCGCCAGCGTCGTGAGCATGTCCTGATTGACCCGATTACCCGCACCGAGGAAGCGTCGGATGTTGCGCTCGAGCAGCAGGTCCCCGTGCTCTTCCATAAGCGCGGCCAGTTGGCGGACCCCGACCCGACCGACCAGCACCCGGCGAAAGCTCAGGTCCTCGACCGCGGCGTCGCCCTCGAAGGCGAGGGTCGTGTTGATCTCCCGCGGCGTCTTGAGCTCGACCAGGCGCCGATGGTTGACGAACTCCCACTGGACCTGCCGCGGATCGAGCCCCGCCTGGGCGATCCGGGCGTCGCCGTCCTTCTGCCAGCGCACGCCGTTGTTGCAGAGCACGACCTGGACCTGTGGGATCGCGCCGTCGCGGATCCTCGACCGGGCGTCCTCGACGGCATGGGCGATGTCTCGCATGCCGGTGAGCGACTTCTCGGGATCGAAGATCGTGGCGACTGTCTGGATGATCTTGGGCAACTCACCCGCCGGGAACGCCTTCTTGCCCTCGAGGCTGCCGTAGTACTTCGATTGAAACAGCCAGACGGTGAAGTTCTCCTGCACTGTTTCGCCGACGTAGATCGCGTCGACTCCGCCGTCCTCGCCGCCGTCGGTCAGACAGTCGACGGCCTTCGCCTCGTCGAGCTCGAGCAGCGCCGCGACACACAGCGCGCAGAAGGCGTTCGACTTGCGACGCTCCTCGGTGTTCACGCCGCGCTCGGAGAGGCGTGCCCCGTACTCGTCGACGACGCGGCGAACCCACTGCTCGACGATGCCGGCGTAGCTGTCGCTCATGCGCGGAGCATACCCGAAAGCGCGCTTTAGCCGAAGGCCGCGCGGATGTCGGGCTTGCGAGCCCGCGTCCATTGCAGACGCATGCGTCGCAGTTGCATGAGGTCGAGGCCGCGGGACGGGTCGCGCCAGTGCTGCTCGTGCGCTCGTCGCAGTCGCGGCAGGATCTCGAGCGGATAGGCGATCGGCGCGCGGCACAGGCGGGCGCCGTCGCGGGCGAACACCACGCGCAGCTCCCACAGCGCCGCGATGCGGCCGCGTTCGCCGAGCGGGGCCGCGAGGTTCGGGTCGTCGATGCGCAGGCACAGCCCGCGCAGCCGTCCGCGCAGCACCGCCGGCTTACCGGGCCAGACCTCGTAGAGCCCGACCTGCGAGCGCGCCACAGCCTGCACCGCGCTGTCAGCCTCGACGCCTGCTACGTGGCCGTGGGCGGCCCGCCAGGCCCATGTCTCGCCGGGGCTCGCCGCGTCGATCTCCGCGTCGCACAGCGCCCAGTCGATCCGCGCCGCCTGCATCGCCGCGTGGTCGCGATCACCGGCGCCGAGGCGACCGACCGCTGCGTCCCAGCGTGCTAACAACGGCGCCGCGCGGGCGGGCCCCTCGGCGCCGCCGAACACCGCCTCGCCGAGGCGATCGAGCTGGCCTGCCCACCACGCGCGGTCGGACCCGTCGAGCGCGTCGACGCCGTGCGACACGCGGATAAGCCCGCGCTCCGGCATCAGCGTCGCCAGCGTCGGGTGACGACCGACGACCGGCGCTTCATCCTTCATGTCGCGCTTCGCTGCGCGCGGGTCCGGTGGCGGCGGACCTGGCCGACGAACGCGGCGAGCAGGTCGCTCGCGTCGTGCGGCCCCGGCGACGCCTCGGGGTGGTACTGCACGCTGGAGATCGGGCGGTCACGCAGCCGCAGCCCGGCGGCCGTGTCGTCGAAGATGTTCTTGTGGGTCAGCGCAGCGCCGGTGCCGAGCGACTCGAGGTCGACCGCGAAGCCGTGGTTTTGACTGGTGATCGCGACCCGCCCGGTGTCCTCGTGACGCACGGGGTGGTTGCCGCCGTGGTGTCCGAACTTCATCTTGTAGGTCTTGCCGCCGAGCGCCAGCGCGAGCAACTGATGCCCGAGGCACACCCCGAAGATCGGCGCATCGGTGGCGGCGATCAGGCGTCGCAGCTCCGCGATCACGCCGGTCGCCGCGGCCGGATCGCCGGGGCCGTTGCTGAGCAGCACGCCGTCCGGACGCAGCGCCATGATCTCGTCGGCGCGCGTACCTGTCGGCACCACGGTGACCCGCGCACCCTCGTCCGCCAGACGCCGGAGTAAGTTGAGCTTCACGCCGAAGTCCCAGCACACGATGTGTACGTCGGCCGGCGGCGCGTCGACGCCCCAGCTCGGACTGTCCCAGGTGCTGCGCTGCGGCGTGCTGACCCGCAGGGTCAGGTCTTGCCCCTCCATCGACGGCGCGCTGCGGGCCAGCGCCAGCAGGGCGGGCACGTCGTCACAGTCGGTGCTCAGCGCCGCCATCACGGCCCCGGCGTCGCGCAGGTGCCTCGTCAGCGCGCGGGTGTCGAGCTCGCTGATCCCCGGCAGGCCCTTGCGCGCCAGGTACGACGGCAGGTCCTCGGTCGCCCGCCAGTTCGAGGGCGCGGGCGCCAGGCTGCGGATGATCAGCCCCGCGCAGCCGTGGTCACGCGACTCCTCGTCATCGGGGTTGACGCCGACGTTCCCGACTTCGGTGACCGTGAGGCACACGAGCTGCCCGGTGTACGACGGGTCCGTGACGATCTCCTGGTAACCCGACATCGCCGTGTTGAACACCAGCTCGCCGACCGCGGTCGCTCGCGCCCCGAAGCCGAGC